>Ga0335072_10009151_pt1 | contig 14315 bp, 13 predicted proteins | sample Lox_Sample_21_FD_206725 | JGI IMG/M metagenome (GOLD analysis project Ga0335072, IMG submission 206725) | Soil microbial communities from Loxahatchee National Wildlife Refuge, Florida, United States - Lox_Sample_2.1 | ecosystem: Environmental > Terrestrial > Soil > Wetlands | place: USA... | reverse complement strand
GTTCCTCATCGCCTTCGCCGGTATCCCGCTGACGAGCGGCTTCGTGGGCAAGTTCTACGTCTTCCAGGCGGCAATCAGGGGCGGTGCGCTGCCGCTGGTGATCATCGGCGTGATCAGCAGCGCGATCCTGGCCTTCCCGTACGTCCGGGTGATCGTGCTCATGTTTTTCAGCGAGCCTGCCGCTGAGGGACCGGTGGTCGTGCGCCCGAGCGCTTACACCGGGCTGGCGGTGGCTATCGGCGCAGTAGTCACTGTCGTCCTCGGCATCATCCCGGAGCCGGTGATCAGCCTGGCCAGTCACGCCGCTAGCCAGCTGTTCGTGGGCTAGGTCAGCACGCCCTGTTCGTGGGCTAGGTCAGCACCACCGCGAATGCGGCCCAGCCACTGTTGCAGAACAGGCACGAAACCGGGATAGCAGAGTCAACTTCCCGCACCCTCGGCCTGGTTCTGCTAAATATGCTGAATGGCATTAGCTGCGCCAGTCGCACGGAAAGCCCAGTTCCTGGGTTAACGACCCGGTAACGACAGTGCGATCACGGTAACCAGGACGCGTGCGGCGCGCGTCCTATAGCCACCGGTAGTATCGCTGATGTCGCTTGTGTAGGAGATCGAGTGATTGATCACGCTAAGCACGTTATGCGAATCTGGAGCGACGGCTGCCCTCGTCCGCTGGCCCGCTGACCGTGGGAGACAGCGACGCCCTCGCGGCCGCACGCACCGGTACGCCCGCGGTGGTGCTCAAGCTCGACCGCAACGTGATGCACCACGGCGGCCTTGGCGTCATTCGTAGTCTCGGCCGGATGGGCGTGCCGGTCTACGGAGTGCACGAAGGACCGCTGGCGCCGGCGGCGAGCTCGCGTTTCCTGCGCGGTCGTTACTTCTGGAATCCGGGCGTGCATGACGTCGCCAGGATCCAGGACGGGCTGCTGCGGCTGGCGGACCGGATCGGCGAGCCGGCTGTGCTGTTCGCGACCGACGACGCGGGCGCGATCTTCCTCGCCGAGCACGGCGACGCCCTGCGCTCGGCGTTCCTGTTCCCGCGCCCGCCGTCTGACCTGCCCCGGCGGGTAGCCGACAAGTACTCGCTGTATCAGCTGTGCGGCGAGCTCGACGTTCCGACGCCACAGGTCGTCTTGGCCGATTCAGAGACGACGGCCAGGCAGTTCGCCGCTGACGCCGGATTCCCGCTGGTGGCCAAACTGACCGAGCCGTGGCACGGCCACGGGCGGCTGCACAGCACCACCATCGTCACCGATAGCGCTGCCCTGAGCGCGATCTGGGCTGCCTGCGCCCAGGCCGGGGCTCGCCTGATGGTGCAGAAGTTCATCCCGGCCAGCACGCGGTCCGACTGGTTCTTTCACGGCTACTGCGACGGCAGTTCTGCCTGCAGGCCTGCGTTCACCGGGACCAAGGAGCGCTCCTACCCGGCGCACGCCGGACTCACCAGCCTCGGGTGCTCGGCTGTCAACCATGGCCTTCGCGCGCAGGTCTGCAGCCTGCTCACGGCTATCGGTTACCGCGGCATCATGGACCTCGACATTCGCCGGGACGCGCAGGACGGCCAGTTCAAGGTGCTGGATTTCAACCCGCGCCTGGGCGCCCAGTTCCGGTTGTTCGAGGACACTGCCGGAATCGACGTGGCCGTTGCCCAGTACCTCGACCTCACCGGTCAGCAGGTGCCGCACGGTGAACAGATCCCTGACCGTCGGCTCCTGGTGGAGAACTACGACCCGATAGCCGCCGCCAGCTACTGGCGCAGCGGCGAGCTGACCGTTCGCAAGTGGATCGAGTCGCTCCGGGGAGTCGATGAGACGGCCTGGTTCGCGCGCGACGACTTGCTCCCGTTCGGGCTCATGTGCCTGCACATGGGCGGGCGCTTGGTCAGCCGGCCATTCGCCCGGCGTCAGCCGAGAGTGCAGGCTGCTGACGGCATTGCCCGGTTCCGCGCGGGCCGGGCAGCCAGGGGCCGGCCGGTGCAGAACGGCCCCGTGCTTCGAGACACCGGGGTTTGTGACACCGGGGTTTGTGACACCGCGGTTTGTGACACCGGGGTTTGTGACACTGAGCTCAGCGACACAGCGCACAGCGACGAAAGGGTAGGGGCATGACTGACGCCGTCGACGTCGCCATCATCGGAGCCGGGCCGTACGGGCTCTCGCTCGCCGCGCACCTCAGCGCGGCGGGCGTCTCGTACGCTCACTTCGGCATTCCGATGAATTTGTGGCGGGCGGCGATGCCCAAGGGGATGTTCCTGAAGTCTCAAGGCTTCGCGTCCAACCTGTCGAGTCCGGATGGCGAGCACACGCTGGCGGCGTTCTGCGCGGCAACGGGTCGTCCGTACCGTGACTACGGACTTCCGGTACCGCTGGACACGTTCGTCGGCTACGGCTTGTGGTTTCAGCAGGAGATGGTACCCGGGCTCCGGCAGACCCTGGTCACCGAAGTGTTCCCGAAGGACGGCCATTACGAGATCTGCCTTGCCGACGGCGACCAGGTGCAGGCGGCCAGCGTCGTGGTCGCGGCCGGAGTCGAGCACTACGCCCGGATGCCTGAGCAGCTCGCCGGTCTGCCGGCAACAGTGTGCTCGCACAGTTCCGCTCACCCGGACCTTTCCGCCTTCGCCGGCCAGCGGGTCGTCGTAGTCGGCGCAGGCCAGTCGGCGCTAGAGTCGGCTGCCCTGCTGCACGAGAGCGGCGCCGACGTGACGCTCGTCGCACGCAGGCCGTCGCTGGCCTGGAATGGCCAGCCGCTGCCGCCTGACCGGCCACTCCTCCAGCGGCTTGCCGAGCCCGAAGCCGGCCTCGGTTCGGGCTGGGGCACCTGGTTCTACTCCGATCATCCCGGCCTCTTCCGGCGGCTGCCTTCCAGAAGCCGGGTAAAGCGGGCGGCGACCGCACTCGGCCCGGCTGGCGCGTGCTGGCTGCGGGAGCGCGTCGAGCGCCAGTTCCCGGTGCTGCCCGGCCACGCGCTGACCGGCGCGCAAGCCGACGGAGCCAGCGTCAGGCTCCGGTTCGACGGTCCTGACGGCGTAACTGAGCTGGCGGCCGATCATGTGATCGCTGCCACCGGCTACCGCAGCGACGTGAGCAGGCTGACGTTCCTTAGCGACTTGTTGCGTCCAGCGTTGCGCACGCTGGCCGACACTCCGGCAGTCGACCGCCACTATCAGTCCTCCGTGCCTGGCCTGTACTTCATCGGCCCGGCGGTCGCGCCAACCTTTGGTCCGGTGATGCGCTTCGTATTCGGCGCTGACCATGCCGCGCGCACCGTAGCGCGGGCCCTCGCTGCGGACGGTGTCCGATGACCAGGTCCGAGCCGGCACTGCTGGCCGACCCCCTGACTGGGATAACACAGACCCGGCCGGCGGTCCGCGCGACGGCGCGGACTATCCGCCCGGCTGGCTCGGCTGCCGCGCTCGCCGCGGCAGACGTTACCGCGCTGGCGGTGGCGGCTGCCACGGCGGGACAGGTCAGCCTGGCGGCGGCGGGCTACGGGCTGGGCGTGCTGGTAGTGCTGGCCGCTGCCGGGATGCTGCGGCTGCGGATCTGCCTGCGGCTGTCAGATCAGGCGGGCCGCGTCCTGGCTTCAGCGGCGGTCCCTGCGGTGCTGCTGCTTCCGTGGCTGTCCGCTGGCCATGCCTGGCGGCTGGCTGCCTGGTCAGCTGGCTGCCTGCTGGCCGGCCGTGCCCTGGCTTACTCATGCGTCCGGATGGCGCGACAGCGTGGCCTGCTTACCGAGCCGGCACTGCTCGTCGGCGCTGGCGAGACCGCGGTTGCTGTTGCCCGGCTGGTGCGTGAGCACCCCGAACTCGGCCTCCAGGTCTTCGGCGCGGTTGCCCCGCCCCTCTCGCCTGCCCGGCCTGTCGTGCCCGAGCAGTCTGTCTCGCCGGCACAACAGGCCGGCGCGCTGCCTCTGCCGGTCCTCGGCACCGCCGCGGATCTGCCGCGACTGGTCCAGGAACTCGGCATCCGGCGGGTGATCGTCTGCAGCGCGGGTGAGGACCGCGGTCTGGTCCCTGCGCTGAGAGCGGCCCGGCTGCGGGGCGCCGACATCGTCCTGGTGCCGGGCCTGCACGAACTCGGCATGGCCGTGCCCCGGGCTTGCCTGGACGAGATATGCGGAATCCCGGTCATCCCGCTTCGCCGTCCGCCGGCTGCCGGGCTGGCCGTGAAGCGCGCTACCGACACCATCGCCGCCGCGGTGCTGCTGTGCCTGCTTGGCCCGGTCATCCTTGGCCTGGCGGCGGTCATCCGCGTCAAGTCGGGCGGGCCGGCCATCTTCCGTCAGCTCCGGGTCACCGGAGCCGGGCGCGCGGAGGAGGTGCTGAAACTTCGCACACTTCCGCCGCACAGTAACTCCGATACCTGCTGGTCAGTGCCAGTCGAGTCGTGCACGCGCTTCAGCCGGTGGCTCCGGGTCTCGCACCTAGACGAGCTGCCCCAGCTAGTGAACGTGCTGCGCGGGCACATGTCCCTCGTCGGCCCGCGGCCTGAACGGCCGTACTTCGCCGCCCGGTTCAGCCAGACGATCCCCGGCTACGCCGACCGCGACCGGATGCGGGCCGGAATCACTGGCCTGGCTCAGGCATCCGGACTGCACGGCGATACCTCGCTGGCAGACCGCGTCCGGCTGGATAACCACTACATCGAGTACTGGTCGCCCTGGCTGGACATTGTCCTCCTGGCACGTACCGCAGCGAGGGCAGCCGGCGGCGCGCTGGGGCGCCGGAAATGACCGCACCACCAGCGGCAGTGCCGGCCACCGGGCGGCTGGCCCTGCGCGAGGTGCCGATGATCTTGATGTACCACGCTGTCGCAGCTGTCGCTGTCGACCCGGACATGCTGTGCGTCCCGCCTGAGCGTTTCGCCAGTCAGATGTCGTGGCTGGCCAGGCGTGGCCTGCGGGGGGTAAGCATCGGGGCGCTGATGGAGGCGATGCGGGCCGGCCGGCCGCGCGGACTGGTGGGCATCACTTTCGACGACGGCTATGCCAGCGTGCTCGATGCCGCTCTGCCAGTGCTGAAACAGCACGGCTTCGGGGCAACCGTCTTCGCGATCTCGGACCGGCTGGGCGGTCGCAATGACTGGGACCAGCGGAATGACTGGCCGCTGCTGTCTGCCACGGGAGTCCGTGAGCTGGCCAGCGCCGGCATTGAGATCGGCTCGCACAGCGCCAGCCATGTGCGGCTAGCCGGGCTTGAGCCGGGAGAACTCGCCCGGCAGGTGCGCCAGAGCAGGGGCGACCTGGCCGGGCTGCTGGGTCGCCAGGTGGCCGGCTTCGCCTACCCCTACGGCGTCATGGATGCCGCCGCCCGGCAGGCAGTGCGTGACGCGGGCTATTCCTATGCCTGCGCCGTCGATGCGCCCCGGCATGCACTTGGCCCCCTGGCGCTGCCCAGGATCTACGCCGGTCCGCGGGACACCGCGGCCCGAATGACGGCTAAGCGGTACCTGTACCGGGGTTACATCGCCTATCGCGGACGGCACGCATGAAGGTATTGCACGTGATCACCGGTCTTGACGTTGGCGGAGCCGAGTTGCAGCTGGCGATGCTGGTGCAGCGCACCCGGCACGACGCTGACGTGGTGGCGCTGTACAACGCGGGACCCGTCGCCGACATGATCCGCGCCGCCGGGGCCACGGTTATCGATCTGGGCATGACCAGGAACACCGAGCTGTCAGCATTGCTGCGGCTGCGCCGCATTATCCGGGCCGGCCGCTACGACGTCGTGCACGCGCATCTGTACCGCTCGCAGATCTACGGCCGCCCGGCTGCCCGCCTGGCCGGAACGCCCGTGGTGATCACGACCGAGCACTCGATCGGCGAAACGCATATCGAGCGGCGCAAGATGACCCCGGGGGTTCGCGCTCTGTATCTGGCCTCCGAGCTGTTCTCCGACGCCACGATCGCTGTGTCCGACGTGGTCAGGGAGCGGCTGGTGCGCTGGGGGGTCCCTGCGGGCAAGATCACCGTCATCCCCAACGGGCTGGACGTCGATCAGTTCGCGTTCGACCAGGATGCGCGCCAGCGCGTCCGGGCTCAGTTTGGCATCGCGCCCGGCGCATACGTGATCGGCGCACTCGGGCGGCTCGACTTCATGAAGCGGGTGGACCTGACCATCGAGGCCGCTGCGCCGATGCTGGGCGAGGACTGCAAGATCCTGGTGATCGGGCGTGGCGAGGACGAGGCCAGGCTGCGCGCGGCGGCTGGCCAGTTTGGCGTGACCGACCACGTCATATTCGGCGGCTATCGGGCCGACACGACGTCCATGCTGTCGGCCTTCGACCTCTATGTCGCGGCGTCTGCGCAGGAGACATTCGGCCTGTCGGTGCTTGAAGCCCTCGCCAGCGGCCTGCCGGTGCTCTACACGACATGCCCGGCACTGGACGGCATTCAGACCGAGTCGGCCCGGCGAGTCGAGGGCACGGCGGCCGCTCTTGGCGCGGAGATAAGCAAGGAACTCGAGGCCGGGCCCAGGCCCAGGACGCCGGACCCGAGGGTTTTCGAGCGTTACGGCATCGGCGCCATCGCAGGCGCGGTCGACGACTTGTACGAGCGGCTGGCGACCCGCCGGTCAAGGCGCGGCCGGAAGGAGCGAGCGGGCCTGGAGCGCTAACCGGCTAGCTAGCCCGGCCTTCCAGGTCGCCGGGTGCCGATAGGTATCGTCGTAGCACCATGTCCGAGCGCTCTGTGCAGAACAGTCCCGCCGAACTGGCGTCCACCACTGGCGCTTCCACCACGGGCGCTTCCACCACGGGCGCCTCCACCACGGGCGCGCCGGTCCAGGTTGCAACAGTCATCACCCGGCTAGAAGGCGGCGCCGGCGCGCTCGCGGTACACGGAGCGGTGGCAATGGACCCGGCGGCGTTCCGCATGACGATCATCACCGGCAGCGGCGACGTGCTCGCGGATCAGGCCCGGGCGGCCGGGGTCGAGGTCATCATCGAGCCGTCGCTGCGGCGGCCGATCGACCCCCGCTCTGACCTGGCTGCCACAGCACGGCTCGCCGCGCTGTTCAGCCGCCGGAAGTTCGATGTGGTTCACACGCATACCTCGAAGGCAGGGGTGGTCGGCCGCGTGGCGGCGCGGCGGGCCGGCGTGCCGAGGATCGTCCACACCTACCACGGGTTCCCGTTCCACCAGTTCCAGTCGGCCCCGCGCCGCAACGCATACGTTGCCACCGAGCGCCGGCTCGGCCGCAGCACGGATGTCGTGCTGTGCGTCGGTGCCGCGGTTGCCGCAGAGGCGGCAGGCCGCCGGATCGCCCCGCCCTGGCGCATCAGGGCGATCGGCGTCGTCGTCGACGGCCCGGCCGTGGCGGACGCCACGATGAGTGCCCGGTCTGCCAGCGCCCGCGCCCTCGCGCGTGCCGCGCTAGGGCTTCCTGACCTGCCTGCCCCGGTAGTCGGCGTCGTCGGCAGGCTGACCATGCAGAAGGCGCCCGAGGACTTCCTGGCCGCGATGGCGATCCTCAACCGGCCTGCGGCGGTCGGAGTCTGGGTTGGCGGGGGTGAGCTTGCGGACAGGATCGCCCGGCTGACGTCACGCTCGACCGGGCCGCGCGTGGTGCTGGCCGGGGAACGCGCCGACGTGCTTGACGTTCTGCCTGCTTTTGATGTCTTCGCGCTGCCGAGCCTGTACGAGGGATTGCCGACAGCAGTCGTGGAAGCCATGGTCTGTGGGGTTCCGGTGGTCGCCTCGGCTGTCAATGCCGTCTGTGACCTGGTGATACCGGGCGAGACCGGGCTGCTCGTCGCCCCGCGGCGGCCAGATCAGCTCGCGGCGTCCATCGGCTACCTGCTCGACTATCCCGAGGTGGCCAGTCGGATGGCAGCTGCCGCGTGCGCCCGGATCAGCGGCAGGTACACAGCCGCGGCGCTCCGTGCGTCGCTGACGAGCGCGTACCTGCCTGGCGTCGAGGCGAGTGATGCCGTCGCCGTCCGCTGAGCAGGCTGTGCGCAGCGCTAGCTGCCGGCGCGCATGGCGCCGCTATGCTTGCCCTGCTGAGCCGATAGGAATGAGCCGATACGGCGATGTGCGGTGGTCAGTCACTACCAGCTATCTGCAAGTCTTGGGAAAGCTGGAGGATAACCTCGGCTATGACTGGCCCGCCAGCTATCCCGGCGGCCCATGAGGGGACCCACGTGATTGCCGCTATTCCGATGGAACTCACCGACGCAGCGCTCGCGTCCGATGTCGTGGACGGCCTGGCGCGTGTCGAGGACGGCCTCCGGGCGGCCGCCAAGGCTCAGCATGCCGTGCTGACCGACGCTGCCGAGCACCTGATGGAGGCGGGCGGTAAGCGCTTCAGGCCGACGCTGGTGCTGCTGGCCGCGCAGTTCGGCGATCCACGGGATCCGCGCATCGTGCCAGCGGCGGTCGCCGTCGAGCTGACTCACCTGGCCACGCTGTACCACGACGACGTCATGGACGAGGCCGATGTTCGGCGTGGCGGTGCCAGCGCCAACTCTCGCTGGGGTAACACCGTAGCGATCCTTACCGGGGATTACCTGTTCGCCCGCGCGTCCGGGATTCTGGCTGACCTGGGCAGCGAAGCGATCAGGATCCAGGCCGAGACTTTCGCCCGGCTGGTCAACGGCCAGATCGCGGAGACTGTCGGCTGCCAGCCGGGCGAGGATCCTCTTGGCCACTACCTCGGCGTTGTCACCGAGAAGACGGCGTCCCTGTTCGCCACGGCGGGCCGGTTCGGGGCCATGTTCTCTGACGCCCCTGCGAGCGTCATCGATCGGATGACGCCCGCGTGCGCTGCCATCGGCGTGGCCTTCCAGCTCTCCGATGACATCCTCGACGTGGCCAGTGAGTCCGCTCAGTCGGGCAAGACACCAGGCACCGACCTGAGGGAAGGCGTGCGCACGTTGCCCATGCTGCACGCGCTCCGGTCGGCCGGCCCGGCGGACGGCAGGCTGGTGGAGCTGCTGAGCATGCCCGAGCTGACCGACCCGGTGCTGCATTCCGAAGCCCTCAGCCTGCTGCGCGAGCATCCGGCTATGGCGATGGCCAGGGCAGATACCCGGCAGTGGGCGGAGCGAGCCAGGGAACTCATCGTGGGCCTGCCCGACGTCCCCGCCAGGGCGGCATTCGAGGCGCTCTGCGAGTTCGTCGTCGAACGGACCGGGTAGGCAGGGACCAGGCAAGCTGTTCTTGCCGCGACCGGGCGAGGGACTGTCACCCGGCGCCCGCCGCAAATTATGCCGGGAACGACCGGGTTTGCGCCATCGGGGGATCGAGGGGCAGCGATGATGGGCGTGCCTGCCAGGGCTTTCACCGTCGGCCTCGTCGGCTGCGCAGCGCTCGGGCTGGCTGGTTGCGAAGCCAGCGGGTCTAGCGGGACCAGCGCGGTGAGCAGCGCGATGAGCGGCTCGGCCAAGGGGCCGAGCGCCGCAAGCTTGACTAGTTCGATGCAGAACTCGGTTCGCAACGCAAGCAGCGTGCACGTTTCCGGGCAGCTCTGGCGGGACGGCGTGCCGCTCGGCGTCGACCTGGACGTCACCAGGAATGGTGCTGCGGCTGGCACCATCAGTCAGCGTGGCACGCCGCTGCACGTCGTCGCGGCGAACAGCAAGATCTACATAGAGGTGACGCCGGCGTTCCTGCGGGAGGCCAGCATGCCGGCGGCAGCGTGCGCTAGTGCCTGCGGCAAGTGGGTCGAACTGACCTCTGGTGAGGCCAGCCAGCTCACTGGCGACCTGAGCATGCAGAAGCTGCTGACGCCCCTGATCTTCGGTCAGGCATCGACCTCGGCGGAGGCACCTAAACTGACCACCGCAGGGAAGACGACAGTGCACGGGCAGCCGGCCTGGTTGCTGCGTGCTGGTGATGGCCGCACCGTGGCTGTTAGCGCGGCCGGGGCGCACTATCCGCTTGCGGCTCGCGGCCCGCACCAGCTCGTGACCTTCTCGAAGTGGGACTCGGTACCTGCGCCGAAACCGCCGTCGGCCAGTCAGTTGCTGCGCCTGGCTGGCGGCTAGCCGATCAAGGTGACCGGCGGCCCCGCACGCGGGCGTTCCCGCCCTTCTGACGCGGGAACACGGCGCGGCCGACGGTGGTTGTGCCTGCCGGACCGAAGGAGGACCTGTGAGTATTTTCGGTTTCCGCAAGACCGAGATGGCGACTGCGGAGGACGCCCTGCCCGGCCGGAGCACCGCGATGGCTGTGCCGGCCCGGCATGAAGTGCTCGGGACGCCGCTGCTGCCGCCGTACCCGGAGGGCACCCGGATCGCCGAGTTCGCCCTTGGCTGCTTCTGGGGCGCGGAGAAGAACTTCTGGCAGGCGCCGGGCGTAGTCTCCACGGCCGTCGGGTATGAGGGCGGCTTCACCCCGAACCCGACGTACGAGGAAGTCTGCAGCGGCCGGACCGGGCATGCCGAGTCGGTCCGCGTGGTGTTCGACCCCGCGAAGGTCAGCTACAGCGAGCTGCTGCGGGTGTTCTGGGAGTCCCATGACCCGACACAGGGCATGCGCCAGGGCAACGACGTCGGCAGTCAGTACCGGTCCGCGATCTTCTACCACTCGCCGGAGCAGCAGGCCGAGGCCGAGGCGTCACGGGCGGCCTACCAGAAGCGGCTGACCGAGGCGGGCTACGGCGAGATCACCACGCAGATCGTGCCGGCTGGCGAGTTCTATTTCGCCGAGGACTATCACCAGCAGTACCTCAGCGACGCCAAGAACCCGTACGGGTACTGTCCCGATCACGGCACCGGCGTGTCCTGCCCGATCGGCGTCGTACGCGCCAGCGGCCCAGCCGAGGCCATTTAGCCGGGAGCTTGATGGCCTGCTCACCTACGACGACCGGCTCAGTGGGGCCGCCACTGATGCCGGCCTGGCTGTCGTGTCGCCTCGGGATTGAGCATCCGGCAAACCGGGCAGGCACCATGATCCGGGAGGGTTGCGGGGGCTCCCGCGCGTAGAGCTAGCGCGGATCATGGCGGAATGGCCGGTTCGGCGCCGGGTAAGGGGTGCTTCTACCACGGTGGAGGCAGCGATGGCGACTGACACGGCGAGCGAAGCGAGTATCCGCAGTCTGATCCCGGCCCGGATCGACCGATTGCCGTGGTCGCGGTTCCACACCAGGCTGGTGATCGCGCTCGGGGTCGCCTGGGTGCTGGACGGGCTCGAGATCACGATCGCCAGCAACGTCGGACCGCTACTGACGCAGAAGAGCACTCTCGCTCTCTCGGCCAGCTCCGTCGCCGACATCGCGACCTGGTACCTGATCGGGGAGGTTATCGGCGCGCTGGTCTTCGGGCGGCTGTCCGACAAGCTAGGCCGGCGGAACCTGTTCATGGTGACGCTGGGCGTCTACCTCATCGGCAGTGGCCTCACCGCGGCGACACCGGCCGGGGGCAAGTGGTTCATCTTCCTGTACGCGACCCGCGTCATCGCCGGCCTGGGCATCGGCGGCGAGTACGCCGCCATCAACTCGGCGATCGACGAACTGATCCCGGCGCGCTACCGGGGCCGAGTCGATCTAGCTGTCAACGGAACCTACTGGGGCGGAGCGATCATCGGCACGATCGTCACTCTGTCGCTGCTTAACAATCTGGCTCCGGACACTAGCTGGCGGGTCGCCTACGTCGTCGGGCCCGTGCTGGCTCTAGTGATCATCTACGTCAGGCGCAACCTGCCGGAGAGCCCGCGCTGGCAGATCATGCATGGCAGGGAACAGGCGGCCGAGGCCTCGATCGCGGAGATTGAAAGCGACGTGGAGGCGACGAGGGGTCATCTGGAGCCGGTCGCTGACGACCGTGCCATCGAGATCGTCCCGACCGAGCAGATCGGATATCTCGCGCTGCTTCGGGTGCTGTTCGTGCACTATCCAGGCCGCGCGGTGCTTGGCGCGGCGCTGATGATCACCCAGTCGTTCCTGTATAACTCGATCTTCTTCACCTACGGCCTGGTGCTTGAGTTTTTCTTCCACGTGAACCCCTTGGACACCGGCTGGTACTTCCTCGCGTTCGCGGTCGGCAACCTGGCGGGGCCGCTGACCATCGGGAGGCTGTTCGACACGATCGGCCGCCGGAAGATGATTTCGGGCACCTACCTGATCGCGGGCATCTTGCTCGTGATCACCGCCCAGCTGTTCAAGGCGGGCACGCTGAACGCGACCACGCAGACTCTCTGCTGGGTGGTGATCTTCTTCTTCGCATCAGCGGGCGCGAGCGCCGGCTACCTGACCGTCAGCGAGATCTTCCCGCTGGAGGTCCGGGCGAAGGCAATCGCCGTGTTCTTCGCCATTGCTCAGTGCTTCGGGTTCCTGGGCACGCACCTTTACGGCCACCTGATCGGCACCGGCAAGGATCCGAACTCCCTGTACTGGGGCTACCTGCTCGGCGCAGGCGCAATGATCCTCGGGGGGCTAGTGGCGGCCTTCCTCGGCGTGGATGCGGAGGGCAAGTCGCTGGAGGACGTGGCGCGCCCGCTGTCGGTCATCGCCAAGCCTGCCCAGGCAATCTTCCGTACTGGCAGCCAGCATCCGCCTAAGACGACCTAGCCAGGCGTAGCGGCGGCCACACCCTGCTTGCGGGCGCGATAGGCAGCGACGTGCAGGCGGTTGCCGCAAGTCCGGCTGTCGCAGTAGCGGCGCGACCGGTTCCTGGACAGATCCACGAACGCCGCGCGGCAGGTCGGTGAATCGCAACTGCGGATCCGGCTGGCTTCGCCCGCTACCACCAGCCAGGCCAGGCCCATGGCGAAATGTGCTGCCATCCGGTCGGCCAGTGGCGACGTCGGCCTGGTTACGTGGAAGTGCGGGCCGCGGCCGTCATGCGCGGCGATCTGCGGGCTCGCGCCCGTCTGCGACAACAGGGCGTTGATCTGCTCGATCGCCAACTCCTCCTGGCCGGCCTCGCATGCGGTCACGATCGAGTCGAGCCGGGCCCGGTACTCACGCGCCTTGGCTACGTCGGAGGCTGTGCCCCGGACGCCAGCGAACACGTAGCGATCGGCTATCTCCTGCAGGTCAGCCACCTGGCACAGCAGTTCGCCCGAACTGTCACGGCCGGTATTGATCAGGTCGACGCAGCCGTTCATCGCTTCCAGCTGGTCAGTATCAAAGTGACTTTGACTCCTGTCACCGGCGCCCCGTATCGTAATCCCCATGCCAGCACCGTACGGCAGAACGGTCATGACTGCCAGCGACCGGACGCCATCGGTGGGAGGGGGGACGGCCGCGGCCGCAGGCGGGGGCGCGGCCGCGACCGGGCATGCCATTGCGGGCGGTCCCATGGCCAGCCTGCCCGCCACCGGCAGGCCGACGCTGATAGCCACGCTCGGCGCCGCGTGCATCTCCTCGTCGGCCATCCTGGTCACGCTGGCGCACGTTAGCCCCGTCACAACGGCGTTCTTCCGGTGCGCGCTGGCGTTGCCGTTGCTGATCCCGCTGGGCATGCTCGAGCAGCGCAGACTCGGGCCACGGCCGCTGACCAGCCGGCTGTCCGCGGCGACTGCTGGGCTGTTCCTGGCCATCGACCTCGTTCTGTGGAACCACGCGATCGCCGACGTTGGGGCGGGCGTTGCGACCGTGCTCGGGAACCTGCAGGTGCTCTTCGTCGCGGTCTTCGCCTGGCTAGTGCTGCGAGAGCGGCCGAGTCGGCGTTACCTGGTGATGCTGCCCGTGGTCCTGGTCGGCGTGGTCCTGGTCGCCGGCATGGTGGGAGGTCACGCGGCCGGGCTGCACCCGCTGGCCGGCATCGGCTTTGGTGTCGGCACATCCGCCGCGTACGCGTGCTTCCTGCTGATTCTGCGCACTACCTCGGGGCAGACGCCGCACGTGGCCGGGCAGCTCGCGGACGCTACCGTGGGCGCGACGGTTGGCGCCATTCTGCTCGGGCTGTTCCTGGGTGGCATTCAGTTCGACATCGGCTGGCCGTCTTTCGGCTGGCTGCTGCTCCTGGCGCTGCTCAGTCAGACCGTTGGCTGGCTGCTGATTACCTCATCGCTGCCGAGGCTGCCGGCTGCGATTTCCTCGCTCCTGCTGCTACTCCAGCCGGCTGCGACGATGGTGCTCGCCGACGTGATCCTGGGCGAGCGGCCGACGCTCGTGCAGGTTGCGGGCGGTCTGCTGGTCTGCCTCGGCGTGCTCGCTGCCGCCAGGACTTCGCACGGCGAAGAGAACGTAGCCGTAGGTAAGGCCGGTCGCCGTCGGGTGGCGGCGAAGCCAGTCCGCAGCTACCCGCGCCGGGAACTCGATCCGGAGGACCGCGGCCAGCTCTGCGCGGCTAGCGAAGCGGAGCTCTGACCTGACCTCATGGCGGGCCGCCTGCCGGTCCCGCCACCAGCCGTCAACTGCGTCGGCA
>Ga0335072_10009150_pt1 | contig 14316 bp, 19 predicted proteins | sample Lox_Sample_21_FD_206725 | JGI IMG/M metagenome (GOLD analysis project Ga0335072, IMG submission 206725) | Soil microbial communities from Loxahatchee National Wildlife Refuge, Florida, United States - Lox_Sample_2.1 | ecosystem: Environmental > Terrestrial > Soil > Wetlands | place: USA... | reverse complement strand
TTACCATACCGCGTAGAGCGAACCCCAAGCTCCAACCTCCCTATCTACGTATATTCCAAAGGCGGTGGCACCCGCAAGGAGACCAAGCTACGGAAAATTGAGGGCGACATCGACACCCTAAGGGTGCAATTGAGGGATGCGTTGAAAGTGGAGGACAAAGATATTGTCATCAACCGTTTGACACAACATATTGTCATAAAGGTGAGTCATGACTGAATGTTGTGATCTTCTCGGGGGGAGGGGGACATTTTATTGTGAAAGAACGATTGGCTAACGAATTACTGTTTAGGGATGGCGGAAACCTGATGTTGCAAAGTTTCTGGAGGAAAAGCAGTTCTAGAATATAAGAGCTAGCATAATTGTTAAGACAATGTCATGGTAGAGGAAGGACATTACGGAGGCGTAGCACGACTACTAATGTATTCGTGACATTTGTTGTCTGACTTGGAATTGGCTCAAACCATACAAGGCTCCTTTAATCAGACCTACAACACCGGAAATGTACAATACTCGAGACTCTCGACCATCCTGCAGAGCCATCCATTCAATTGTACAGTATCATAACCCAAATGAAAGACGTTAGGCTGAGCAAATGCTATATGACAAATATCAACTTTGAACGCCGCCCCCACAATGGTATCCCGATCCAATGCGTCTATGAACGTGAATAAGGACAGAACTCCATGATCCTAACCGTCCAGGCCCGCGTAAAGACACAATTGCTTAATGACTTCTGGCCTTGGCTGCGCCGGCTGTTTTAACAACAGAGCGCCAAGCAACAGCTCTTTTTTGATCATACCTTCGCTTGGTGCAGCCGAAGTTGGGTCGTCTGAATGCTGTGACTTTTCCATGAGCCGCCGAAGGACTGTGATCCCACTAAGCGTAATGTGCAATAGCACCTCATCTTCTCCCGCTCGATCTCGATGTGAGACGGGTGCTCCGCGCAATGGTGTTGGTACAGGTTCTAATGACAGCTTTGTAACAAGCCGCAGTAGACTCTGCGCAAAGCCATCCTCCGAAGTTAACCAAGACTTAGCCACGTTTGTTTCGAAGCCCGGCACCAAATTAGACAGAATCTCGGCAGCTAGCAAACCTTGCATCAGATGAGGTTTTCGTGCTTCGACAATCTTCATGTAGCTGCGTTGTTCATCCCTGCCATGGCCCGGGATTGGAGAAATGGCTAGAGCAAACGTCTTAGTTAAAAGATCGAATGGCGGTGTGGATGCGACGTCGGACGCAAATATTGCCTTATAGAATGTGCGATTCGGTTCATCTCGTGCAAGCAACTTCGCGAGACTATCAACGGCAGGGGGTAGATATCGGTGAACCGCAGGATCATAAGGTGAGAATATCACCTTCTCGTTCCCACCTGAGTTCGGAGGTGGACAAGGCGCAAAAGCAAGTAAGAAGTGCAGTAAACAGAGGGCTTGCTCTTTCCCAGGTATCTCTATGGTCTGAGACAAGTTTGAAAGGAAGATTATAACATCTTTCATAAAGTCCAAGGTATTGATTTGTGTCCGTAAAAGCATGTTGCGTGTCCCCAGGTACCTGATGACTACACAAAGGAACTTGATCACAAGCTCGTCGGCAAGTAATACATGATTCGTCTCGTAGAAGGATAGATTGCGCAGAACGGTCGTAATGCATATTAATCGTTCAACAGAGCGATCAAGATCATATTCGAGGGTGCCAAACGCGGGGGTATCTTGCAGGCCTTCCCGTTCTATCCGAGCACCGCGGACCACGTCTTCGTACGAATTGATTAACATGACATCAGAGACTTCGGCCGCATTTTCTGCAAGAAGCTCGACTTGGACTTCTGCACAGTCAATTATGGTTTCCACAAGATCCTCGCAAGACTTGAGATCTAGTTGAAGCCGCGACTCTACAGAGAGTATTGCCAACACATCTAATGCAAGGCGCACCTCAGCATGGATACCAGACTGCAGGCTCATTGTGAGGGCGTGTACGTCGATTACACCAAGTTCCATAACTATAGGCATGTTTGGTTTATGAGCGACTAATGTTTCGAACAGATTGTCGTAGTCTTCACTAAATGCAACACCTCCCCAGGTATCGAGGACTCGAACGGCTGGATCATATATTGGTTTCATTTCAAAATCCATGGAGGCACCTGTTTCAGCATGCGACGAAGCATCTGGACGTGGTGATTGTAAGTTCAATTTACCAGGCTTCCCAGCAGTGGCAGGGGAAGGTGTCGTAAGAGAAGATCCATTCTGGGTGGGAGTGGCGTCCATGCTTCGAGGGAGATTATTCCTGGCATTTGCCTGGTGCTGATTTAGCGGTTGGCCGACTTGAGGGGTAGAAAATCCATTAATAGCCGGTTGCTGGAGAGAATTCATCGTTGGCATTTGCTTGACTGGTGTGTTTTGCCCCTGCTGCGACTGTAATTGATGTTGCTGGATCATATGCCCCTGCTGCGGCTGCTGCATATATTGAGCCTGTTGCATCTGACCCTGAGGGTTCATCTGCTTGGTTGGTGACATTTGTGGGTGCATGGCTCCCATATTGACAGGAGCGTTCTGCTGCATCATTAACGCTTTTGTTCGCTGTTGCTGCGAGTTATAAGCCTCCTCGAACATCATTAAATTCCTTTCGTAATGGCTTTTGATCTGCTGTGGTGCATTTGGAGTTTGTATAAGATTGAATTGTAGTGCCTGTGCCACTTGAGCCCATGCATTCTGCTGATTGATTCTTCTATAGCCTCCGTACTTGACAACTGTCATGTAGAGCATTACTAGACTGATAGGTCGGTCGCCAACAATTGGATTCATGTCCAAGGACAGGCCTCGATTTTGCATAAAGTTTGTCAAATGCTTCATAAATGATTCCGGGTTAGGTCGAGATATAGGCTGTTGTGGCCGCATACCCTGGGGATATTGGCCATTTGCTACTTGCATCTGCTTCGCTAGCGGATTCTGGTTCTGCGTAATTCCTTGCATTCGCTGTGCGGCCATGAGGGTGTTCTGCTGAAATTGTTGTTGTTGCATTCGAACTTGATACATCATCTTTTGCTGCTCGAGGCTGTTTGGCCTTTGCTGCTGTGGCTGCTGTTGCTGATACATAGGAGATTGTTGCATCTGAGGCTGCCCTATATGTTGCATTTGGGGATTAGACATTGCGCCTTGAGGTTGAGCAGACGTTCGCCCGGGTTGCGGTGTGAAGGCTTGATTGTAACCCGACCCGAAGCCAGCATTCTGCATGTAGGGATTGTGGGGCGTATCGACACGGCTGCCAGTGTCTGAGTGTGATGGCGAAGCTTGCGCTGCAAATTGCTGAACAGCTGGAGAAAAGGGGTGTGGCGAGGTTGTCGACACTCTTTGTGGGACAGCCCCAGGTCGTAATTGGTTCGACATTATGGGAGAAGGGCTGGCATTTGCTGAACCATTGTGTTGTAAGTGTGAATAAGGAGTGGGAGTGGGTTGTGATGTGTGTGGTGGGGGCTGATTGTTGGGAGGAAAGCCTGTATATTGTCCCTGCTGCGGAGTCTGCGACCGCGAGTTGGGCAGCATACCTGGCGCTTGACGTGGGGACGTACCAAGGCTGTCATCTCTTGGACGTGGTCTCTTGGACGGTACTACCGAGTTCGTCTGATATACCGGGTTATTGAAAGCGGGTGAGGAGTTTCGCATGCCCCCATTTTGCATCCTTTGCTGTAGTTGTTGATTCTGGAACTGGGAAGGATCAAATGTATTGGGGTTTACCATGAATGCCGAGGGATCGAGAATATTGGCGCCGCCGTTGGGGTCACTGAGATGATTGAAGGCCGCGCCATTGTGACTCTGGACGGCAGCGGCGTCGGTCATCCAGGAGCTCATGTCTATAAGGTAAATTGGCGACCCATCTGCAATAATGACTCGCAGTCAGCGATCAATATTTGAAGCCAGAGGTCCATTGAGCCTCAAATAGGACAAGATGAGATGGCCAAGACAAATTCGAGGCTATTTAGGGATGGAAGTAATCGCGACGCGCTTGATCAGACGAAGGCGGCGATGTTCGAGATGCTCTGCGTCGGACACCGGCCACAACAGACGCAGAAGCGCGCAAGAGTGGGTATATCGTGTCACGAGACAACAGGCTATGGTCAGGATGCAACAGGAGGAATGAAAAGGCAGGTCTTACCTAAGGCGCGTTTGATGGTGGTTGAATGTCGAAGGCCGGGTGGTATTGCGTGTGCAAATCAACACTAGTCCCCAAGTGGCGGCCTAAGCCTAATCCAGAACAGGGAGTCGCAGAGTCCAGATTAACCCTGTCGGATATTAAAACCTAAGTCCATAGACGTTTAGCCAAACAGATAACGGGAAAGAGACGATGTGATTCCGGGGACATTTGAACGTGCTCAGATGTGTGATTGGAGATCTCCATTGGGGGGTTTCCTACTCCAGGTGGTGGCGAGATTCGCCTGACAAAAGTAGAAAGCACGGAAGATGCATGAAATGCTGTGCAAGCAGAGAAGGGTAATAGAGGGCACATACCTGTCAAATAACACTACTAAGACACTTATCAGATAATACAAAGACGATTCCAACAGGGGAACGTAAATGATCGGATAGGCGTTCGGTTTAAAATCCCGATCGGAATGGGGCTGGAGACGGGGTGGGTTGTCAGCCCAGCGTCGCGCACTCTTTCTCCTTTTCCGCCTTTCCCACTTGTACTTCGCACGAGAAGCGCGATAGATAAAGATTTGCGATAGGCTGAAAGAGGCGGAGAAGCGGCGCTTGATGTTTCTGATGGCCGTGAGGGAATAAAGTAATGCCCCGTTCAAGTGCGTGACCCAGTTGAAAAAGCTCTTAGGCAGCGAATCTTGACGACTCGTGAAGACTAAGGTAGCGGGCTATGAAGGAATTTGCCAAACGAGCCAATCGAAAGCGCCCATCCTTTACCATGCTGCAATCGGCCGCCTGCTTCTTTGAAAGTATGTATCAGCATTGTTTTAATTGCTTTGCTTTGCCAATTACCGACCGCCTTGGTGTTGGAGCTGCTGTATGGTTGGAATTATTTGGGGTAAAGCAATGAAGATTTGCCTGTCGCAATCCGCCTTTGATAATACCTACATGATCGTCCATTTCGAGGGCTGGTTAGCCACCACGTAGAGTCTTCAGAGTCATGGGTCGCGAAGAGGCCGTCCACCGACGATGGGGTAAATAATCGTGTAGAAACGAAAGAAAAGCTTTCACAAAGCACCTTAGGTTATATACATTCCAAGCATATACTGGTTTCGTCGGTGACAGCAATCTCGGCTGCTATTGGCCATCCGTCCATGGCTCGGCACGCTTCAATAGAACAGCCTTCAACGAAGTGGATGAGCATAGTTGGGTGGATGAATGATAGGTTTGACTGACGAGAGGGATGGGAAGAATGGAGAAGAAGGTGGGAGGACGCCGTGTTTAAAGAACCATGCCGGATGTTAGACTTCTCGTGACAAGACAGCTCAGCGGATAAGCTGGCTGTTGGCTTTGACGCTAAACGCCTCTACAGAACTTGAGATTACCACAGATCATGCCTGAAAGGCATCCCATATTTCCCGATCCTGTAATACCTGCCGGTGCTATGTCCTTCTATTCCCTTATATTCGATCCTGGGCTGGCTTCTGCTTGTGGCCGCATTCGCATGCGTCATTAATCCTAGCCCGCTATCTGACGACGGCTGTTGTCCCTCCGGACTCACCCACCTGAGACACAAGCATCATTCACGTAGTCGTCCATGTCGATGCTGTCGTATCAATATGGTATTATTAACAGGAATTGTGCTTGAAGCACATGAACTGCAAGATAGCAATGAGGCAAGTTCACGTTTGCCATGGCAGGTGCATTTGCCGGTGCATCGGGCTTGAAATGGGATTGCATGCGTTGATCCTTGCCTTGATACCCTTGCCCGTGCTGCTCTGGGGATATCTGGTGCCTTTATTTGTTGGTTTTCGGATGATCTGTGCTCTGAGGACTTGAACCCCCGCGTTGATGGTGTGATCAAGAAAGAGTGGGTGACACGAAACAGGCACTTTATGGTTAGTGATGGAAGCCACGGCCTGGGCTTTAAACTCTTGTGCAGTTTGGCTACTGGACAGAAGAGTGGCGGGGAGCAAAGAAAGGTCTAGCACCGACGCCCCAATCAGGATGCATAAGCGAGGGGTGGTCATCGCGTCTATTGGGACGGCAATGAAGCATTGCGATTGTTATATTATCTCTCCTTTATTGCTGCAGAATATCGTTCCTCCATTTGTACTGCTCTGTTTCGGAAGATCACGTTTTGCAGCTAAAGTGCTGTACTTTATCTGCGCACCTCAATCAAGATATTTGTCTCCGTTGCACCAATTTAACCGCAGCCATCGTGCCTCTCGACTTTTTGGTCCTCTCGGGCACTCACCACCTTAATTCGAGGCAAAAAGCGTGACTCTCGAACAGTTGAATCTACCCACGTGACTCGTTATCTTTCTGCACGTCCAAATTCCATCCCTTTCATTGAGCAAGCAGGGGACAATGGCAAAGCGAAAGGCAGAAAGTTCTGAGGAAAGATTATCAGTTGCCCCGAATCGACGATCAAGCCGCCGCAAAACATCGGATGAGGATGAATTAATTGTTTCTAAGAAATCGACGGCTTCCAATCGTGCCCAGAACGCCAAGAAGCCGCTGAAGTCAAGCAAGGGCAGCATTTCAAAAACGAAGACTGTGAAGGAAGAGGACACAAACGCATCTCAGGTAGTCCACTTTGTTTATACGGTCATACTCACATCTAGAGGCTTTGTTCATATTTAGTTGTCTTTCTGTTTGTCACTTCTCCGACACATCACGTGATTTCATACTCACAGCAGTGTCTGTCATATTCGCGCAGCATCACTACGCAAGCCTTCCTACCCATGCTCTTATGGACTCTCCATATCATTTTTTACCAGATCAGATTACTGATATTCAGTGTGTGATGTATAGCCTACTACGAGCAAGCAGAAAGCCTCCAAGCTCCCAAACGGGGGGACCTCGGAGGCGCAGCGATACTGGCTCATGAAAGCAGAACCTGAGTCCCGATTAGAGAGAGGACACGACATCAAATTCTCTATCGACGATCTAGCTGCCAGGACAAAACCAGAGCCCTGGGATGGTATTAGCTCTATTCTTTCTCCGAGATAGTACTAATTGAGTGTAGGAATCCGTGCGTATCCCGGTATTTTAGCTCTTCCATAAATGCTATTCAAATCATAATTTGATATTCTTACAGCACGGAACAATCTTAGGTCAATGAAAAAGGGCGACTTAGCATTCTTTTACCATTCGAATTGCAAAGTCCCTGCCATCGTAGGGATCATGGAGATTGTCAAGGAACATTCCCCAGATTGTATGTCAATCAATGCCAAATACCCTAATACATCCATATGAATGAAATCTAGCTAATATAACCAACAGTTTCCGCTCAAGATCCTAAAGCCCCATATTATGATCCCAAAGATCTTGACGTCTCCAACCCGAAATGGAGTGTGGTGCATGTAGAGTTCCGCAAAAAGCTAACGGAACCCATTACCCTTAGGGAATTGAAGGAATTTGCAAGCAATGATGGGGCGTTGGAGAATATGCAGATGTTAAAACAGAGCAGACTAAGTGTTAGTGGTGTGACTAAGGAGGAATGGGACTTTCTAATGGACGTTATAAAGGAGCGAGAAGGCAAAGATAACTAGCTTGAGTAAATTGGCCTCTGTGGATGGAGTGTATTGATGTTCAGAAAGTGTACAATAGGAAGGGATCAGTATCTTCTGAGAAAGGCCTTGTACTTAGTGAATACGGCAAGTGGTCTCAATGTCTTTACTATCGAGTGTACGAGAGACTTCGGTTAGTGCTCTCAATCCCCATTTTCAAAGCCAATATACCTTAGTTTTATCACTTTCTAAAACTTTTTTAGAATCTGGTCCTCCTATTGACCGCATTTCCACTATGCCCGGCATACCATATAGGAAGGGGCGTTTCGAACGTGATGATTGCCTCATGCTCATTGACGAAAATGTAGCTTGGAATGGGCGCCCATCAAGACTGGTGCAGTCAATTGAGGCTAAGATAGGTGGATCTTAGTCTCGCGAGTAATGCAAGGGGTCAGTTGGTCATTGACACCACAATTTTGAGTATGCTCCCTTACCATTCTCATGCAGGAGCACTGAGGAAAGCAATTTTATGGCTAATTGATCTCTCGAGGAGAATTTGACGACGTCATTTCATTCCATGGCTAATTCAACCAGCATGTGCTTCTCGTTCATCCAGCTTGACATCTAGAGAATTTGCACACTCATCCCTTTCCTGCCGATCAGCCACTAAATCTTTCGTGTCAGACTCATCCTCAAACTTCTATCTCATTATTTGCAGTTTCTTGAGCTCAATCTTGAGTGCTGCTAATTGCAAATTTAGCACCCCCATCGGAAAATCGGGACAGCTAAGGAACTCGTAGTCAATGGCAGCTTCATATTCTTCAATCCAATGCTGAATGTCTTCTTCACGCAGGGGATGGAGCTCCGGACTAGGTGCCTTTCGGAATATGTACAGGTGACTGGAATTGACGACATCAAAAGCCGTGACAACGAGGTCCATAATCTTATTGCTAGGGGGACTCATTGAACTAGTTGTCGACTTCAGCGCAGCCGCCATGGTTCTTGGTTCCGGTGGTGACTGGATTGCCTTATCCTTGGGAACATCTTTTGTTGCAGGATATGTGCCCATAAGGGCAGGAATCTTGACTTTATGTTGCTGTCCTATACTTTCGGGCACGAGCACATTTCCAGAAGACGACTCACTCGCAACAGCCAGGCTTTAGTGAAGGGGGATATTGTGCGTGACTTATGCCTTAGCTTTCTGAGGAAAGGCACCTTGGATTCAGACATACTGCTGTTTGGTGAATCTCTCTGATTGCGTAGGTGTTTAGTTTTGCCTTGTCTTGGGAAAAGAATAGCAATGGCTGACTTTAGTCCCTAGGATAGGTATGAAGGGATTCCTAGAGAATGATGCGAGAGATCCAAGGAGTGTAAAGGAAGAGCAGATGTTGTGTGAACGCAAGAGGTGCACGGGTGAGATATTTATCTACCCAAGCTGCATTTGGAGGCTTAAGTTGTCGTCCAAGTTTCGGCGTGTCACGACCTAACTTCTCTTCCTTTTCTACCAATCGCGAATGCATTTGACAATCCAAAATCAATCCATAATCATCAAAACCTATGGCCGCCATCACAAGTCGTTAATCGTCTGTCAACATAGTGGTTTAGTTTCTCATTCAACTCGGGCGTGTTCTATCAAACTTTTGACCGAGCTTGCTTCTCTTTTACTTTTCATCAACCACGAACGTGCCTACCATCAAATCCATCTAAATTCCTTGGAGTTCATCAGGAACTGCTGGTACTCAGCATCAGCTCCAGAGTATTAGCATTCTTCTGCTGCTTCGTGAGCTCTATTCACGCCTCTACGCTCCTGGAGGTATGTATTGGGCCAATTTCAGGTTGTGTTACATAGTCATCGAGCATCAACTAGCCACCATTGCAGGGCACCAATAACACTCACTATTCTTCATAATTGTGTACAATCTTGATACCCTTCTATTGCTTAACGGTCTACTAACGTGTATCTGCTCTCCTAAAGCTTCATCGACGAGCCCCCTGAGTCTGCGTTACACATCGATCCAGAATCAACCATCAACCATCAGAGACCGCTAGCCAAGCAGCGTATTTTTTCTTCCTGATTCACCGCTGTTTCTATTCACTTTGTAAGTTTTGTCACTATACCTGTTCTCTCCAGGCTAACACGCTAAAGCAAAATTGAAGCAAACACCCTTAAAGCATGTCAAGATGTCTGAGGTTGTCAACTCTTCTGCAAACGGCCCCTGTGCACCTGAAGTACAAGTCTTATCCAAACTTCCAGCCACAGACTGTGGCTGCCATCCTCGGGCTACCAGAGGACCAGTCCTAGACGCAACCGCCCGAATTAAGGTGCATGTGGAGTACTCAGACAAGAAGTCAGCCAAAGCAACTTGCTCAAACATTGAATGTGAGTCACTATTGAACCTTATAGGTCTTGATAAATAAATTAACTAATACATATGACGTAGCCAGCGGAGGCGAGCAGAATATCAAACCATGTGTACAGGACCACGTGTGGTCTCAAGAGACTTGTGCACGACATGGTTGCAAGGAATGTTGTGGCTGTGTTGCGCAGCAGTCCCAGTGCGACAAATGCGCAGAAGACAATGTCTTTGTACTCGGCAAGAAAATCCATGATGCCACTTTACACGACTGGCACCCGATCGAACCCTCTGAAGGGGACGGCTATATTGAGTCAGATATCGAAGTTGTGACGCATGATATGGTTGCCAGCTTTGAGCAAGAAAATTTTGAGATCGTAGATGGGGTTGTGGAGACGGAACTAGTAGATGGTCGGATAGTAAAGGTATGGAAGGATACAATGCTAATGGAGGATTGTGGATTTCAATGGTAAGTTTATCTTAACCATAAAGCAAATGGCGTGTACATTTGACTAACCATCAATAGTCCGCCGAAATCTCTTGTGTCACTGTGGTTGGGCAATTAGTGGGAGTATGGACTTGCGTCTGTACTGCAGGATCTGGATGGACAACGGCTGTCACTATATGTCACCGTACCTACCACAAATAAGCAAGGAAGTAATCGTGCGTAAACGCATACTATAAGGAAAGCCGATAGATAATGCATAGTTTTCACTTACCACTCGGCTGCCTTAGTACAGTGATCTCACGATGTGGTGTCTCGAATTACGTTTGCTGTGCTCAACCTCCCTGTCGTAATTTGTGCGTCGTAGAAACTTGAATGGTTTATTTGACCAATGAATACATTAGGGATTTGAAAGCTTTACTTGCATAGTCTAGAGCTGACAACTCGTAGTCGCCGGGAAGCAATGAAATTTGCCTTGGATGCGCTCCTGCGTATTTCTTCATGCCACAGTCGCAGCTCTGACATGCGAGCCCAAAGTCCTTCCCCTCTCCGCCTCCCAAAACCACGCCTGCCGGCTATTTGTCCCGACCGTCACGAGCTTCCCCTCCGTGGCCAGGCCATGATTAAAGTCCAGCACGAGATCCGCAATGCAACCAGACTTATCATACGGATCGTCGGACCGACGAGATGAGATCCGCGGTAAGTCGACCGTGATACGTTCCAGAAGAGGTAGCCGGAGTGCGCACGTGACCGCAGGCAGCAAACACGCTTTCATATTATACTCTGACATAGTGGATACATTGAAGTGTACGCTTCTTATGTTCTGCGCCTGCATGATGGAGTGTCGGTTGAAGTCATGGGTAGACGGTTCAATAATCTGTGCGATATCCCATTCTTCCCAGTCTTCGGAGGACCTGCAGGGCGATCAGCACTTATAATTTTGAAGCAGTTGCAAAGTAATGAGATGGACCTACCAGAAGTCAACCTTGAGAGCCCTAATGGTCTTTAAAGCTGCTATCGACATATCCCCAGTCTTCCACTCATTGGCCCTGTGGAGAGTGAAAGTATTATTCCGATAGAACAGCTCCAAAACTTCACGGTAAAGTCCTTGATCGCCTCTTAACGCCACAATAAGGGCAGGAGTCTTTCCGGTCCATGAAAGTACATTGCTGAAATCATATATCATGTCTCGAATTTCCGCTGGGAAGGCCCTCAAGCCGGCAGAAGAAAGAGGCATCGGGGAAGTCATAATTCCTAAGGTAGCAAAATATGGACGAATCTGGTAAACTTTCAAAGATTTAGACAACAATGCCTTCATTGATATTCCTATGAAAATATTTGCTAGATATATGGAATTCAATCAAATCCCCAGAAATGCAACTATGCACCTTAAGAACAAGACCATTCCTTGCAATTAACCAACATTTGCTTCACCGCAAATGCTCAAGTTAGCCCTGTCTCACCAGCTGACAGCGACAACAGGGAAGAAATGTCTGGTAGTACAGCTATGAATAATACCTCGACTCGGCATCCAAACGGAAGCTGTTGCGATGGAGCGGAACAACTCGCTTGACACAACAGAGCAGGAGCCAAGGCAACTTGTGACTACAAGTCTTTCTCCATCTGGCTGGGATACGCTCTCGTGAGTCTATTACGTCAATTGCTGCATTTTGGCCGCTTCGTAAACCGCATCATCGGGTGATGGGAAGACTTTTCTGCCTTTTTACTTGCTGGGAGAGTGGCGATGGCCACATTTTGATTTCGGGCTTTTGGTCTCCCAGAGGGTGCAAGGCTGTCTCGCTTATTCTAATCAGAGGAAGGCTGCGACAAAAAACTTCTGGGCGAGAGTCTACTTCAACCAACCACAGTTCTTTTAAGAACGAACCAGTTCGAAATCTTCCATAGCGCTTGCGACAGCAGCAAGAGATATGACCGCATATGACAGCGATTCCTCCGGGGCGGAAGATGATTATACCGAGACGAATGTGCTTCTGGGCTACGCCGCCAAAGAACCTTCAGATGATACAATCAGCCATCTAGGAGGGCGTCCGGTATGATTGAAAAGCCTGCCTATGACTCATAAATGCTTTGGAAATGACCAAACTATGGATGTGAGGATCATTGCTGACTTGAAATAATAAATTAGACATGGCTGGATCCCACCAACCCTCCCTCTGTGACCCTTGCAAAGTGCAAAGTGTGCAAAGATCTTATGGTCTTGTTATTACAATTGAACGGAGATTTACCAGATCACTTCCCAGGGCATGAAAGACGACTATACGTGCTGACTTGCCGGCGAAAGACGTGTAGGCGTAGAGATGGTAGCGTACGTGTACTGCGAGGGGTTCGGATTTCTGAATCCCCAGCCAAAGATCGGCGGAAAACCACTGGCGAGGCAAAGTCCAAGTCAGCATCCTCGCAGTCACAGATGAAGACCGTCACTTCGACGAATATTGGAGAGAGCATATTTGGCGTGAAACAAGTCAGAAGCTCTTCCTCTTCAAACCCGTTCTCCACCTCTCCACCCAGCACAACAACCACCAGCCCGTTCAATTTAACCTCCGCATCTTCTACCAACCCTTTCTCAACTACAAATCTTCCTCCGCTCTCTGAACTTGCTTCCAAACCAGCTCAAGAACCAATTAGCGCCGCTGACCTCCCTAAAACCTTCGCTTCTGCGGTTTCACTCAATAGCAATCCGACAACGTACGGACTAATACCCTCACCCGAACCTTGGCCTCAAGATTCCGACCTCCCCCCTCCATACCCACTCTACTATCTTGTAGACGCCGACTATGAAACCCTAGACAAAGTCTCCTACGACGCCCCAATTCCCCGCCAAACCATGGACATTGACGAAGACGGAGGCTCTACCGGTCAGAAGGAAGACAAAGATGTCTACGAAAGCACAATAGACAAAACCTTCCAGAAGTTCGCGGATAGGCTAGCACAGAATCCAGAGCAGGTCATTCGATACGAGTTCAAGGGTCAGCCATTACTGTACTCGAAGAACGACACAGTTGGCAAGCTTCTAGCGCCCTCGCACGCACAGAATGCCAAGGTTGCGGCAGGACAAGGGCCAGGCGGCGGCCGGATGCCGAGATGTGAGAATTGCGGCTCTGGAAGGGTGTTTGAGGTCCAATTGACGCCGCATGCCATTACGGAGCTAGAGGCTGAGGATTTGAGCCTAGAGGGCATGGAGTGGGGGACGATTATTGTAGGCGTTTGCGAGAAGGACTGCATGCCACGTGGGACAGATCTTGGCAGGGTTGGATACGCTGAAGAATGGGCGGGTGTACAATGGGAGGAAGTGAAGGAAAAGAGATGACACTAGCTAGGAATAGTGTATTATTTTGAGAGCGTTTGCTACTCTCTGTGTAGATGCCTCTAAATATTTAGTGCATTGGCCGCTCCCGCTTTGAGCATCTCAATCAATCATGCTGGAAAAAACCAACTCCCTTTGTATCATAAGATATATTTAATTATGTATTCATGCGGGGGGTAGTCCCTGAAGACATACCACCAACGAAACAAACGCTAAAGCTCCACGAGGGGCTTCGGAAGGCAGAGAGTGCACTACTAACTCAGGCTCGCACGGGGAGGATAGGGCTAGTCAAGTTCCTATACGGACGAAGCGTTCCTGGCTTTACTACAGCTACTTGCCAGTGCGGGGCTGGGCAGGAGACGCCACGCCACATGGCCTTGTATTGCACGCACGAAGCGGATAGGAGGCACTACTTAACACGCAGGCCGGAACCGGACATAGCTAGGCACTTCGTACGGTGGATGATGTATTCAGGAAGGCTGAAGCAGTTTGCTTTAGCTAAACGCTTGCTATTCGACAGCGAATAGCTAGCGCTCTCCTTGACAAGTAG
>Ga0335072_10009148_pt1 | contig 14317 bp, 8 predicted proteins | sample Lox_Sample_21_FD_206725 | JGI IMG/M metagenome (GOLD analysis project Ga0335072, IMG submission 206725) | Soil microbial communities from Loxahatchee National Wildlife Refuge, Florida, United States - Lox_Sample_2.1 | ecosystem: Environmental > Terrestrial > Soil > Wetlands | place: USA: Florida... | reverse complement strand
TCGCGCATGGCATTAAGGTCATCTCCGTCGGATTCATCTCCCCTGGCGACAAGCCCCTGGTCATGCGCGGCCCCATGCTCCACCAGATCATCCGCCAGTTCCTCCAGCAGGTGGAGTGGGGCGAGCTGGACATCCTCCTCATCGACCTTCCTCCCGGAACCGGCGACGTCGTCATCTCCCTCGTCCAGACCGTTCCGCTCACCGGAGCCGTCGTCGTTTCCACCCCCTCCGACGTCTCCCTCCAGGACGCCCGTAAGGCGCTCGAAATGTTTCACCAGGTCAACGTCGAAATCCTCGGCATCGTTGAAAACATGAGCCACTTCACCTGCCCCCACTGCCATCAGGAGATCGACATCTTCTCGAAAGGCGGAGCCGAGCGCACCGCGAAGCAGTTCAATATCCCGTTCCTCGGCGCAGTGGAGCTCACCCCGGAGATCCGTCACGGGGGGGACACCGGCATGCCCGTCGCGCTCGCCGGTCCGGACTCTCCCCACGCTGAACCGTTCTTTGGAATTGCCCGCCAGCTCGCCGACCGCGCGCAGGCCCAGTCTTCCAAAACCGAAAGCATCTTCGAAATATCCTGATCCCGCACCGGCGAACTCAGGCCCCGGAAGGGTTCTGGCACGCCTGGATTCGCCCCCGGCCGCGGGAATTCTCTGCCAGCAGGCTCTCGACCACATCCAGAATCTCCACTGGATGCATCGGCTTGGCCACGATTTCAAAGACATACCCCTTCTTGGCGGCCTCCTCCAGCAGCGGCCCCGTGCTCTCGTAGCCTGAAAACAGCAACACCTCACAGTGCGAGCGGTTTTCCTTCAGAACAATCGCGAAGTCGATTCCATTCATCCCAGGAAGCATGACATCGATCACCGCCAGATTCGGTTCCCACGCCGCAATCGTCTCTATCGCATCCTCGGCTGAATACGCCACCTGCACCTCGTATCCATTGATTCGGAACACCATGGCCAGCGTGTCGGCGACCGCCGGTTCATCGTCGACAATCAAAACCTTCGTCCGTCCAACCACTCGCATCGCTGCCTCCTCAACGCGATCGCAAATCCTGAAATCGAACCAGGGGCCCACGCGTCCAAAAGCAGTGGTACTCTTTCCGGAAGAGCGCGGCAGGATCCGGCGAGCTGACCTGCACACGGCGAAAACGCTTTCTTCAGGGACCTCTCTCCTGCTCTCCCCAAAGCCGGCGTTCCACCCTCTGAATCCCTCCACCTCCGGCGCTCTCTTTGCTCGGTTGAGACCTTCCGCGTGCTGTCGCTCGTAACTGCTCCCTTACGATGCGCGAAAGTTCCTGTTAGCATACCTGCCAGGTTCGCTAAATGATTGATTTCATTGGTGTAATTGCGCCAGTGAAACGAGGAACCACTTATCCATGGCGCAAAAAGTTCATAGTTCCCCGGACTGGCCTGACCGAATCCAGCGGCTTCTGAAGGATCTGCGACTGACCCAGGCCGGCCTCGCCGAGCGACTCGGCGTCTCCCCGGCCACGGTCTCCCGCTGGATTCAGGGCAGGATCGAACCCACCGCCCAGACGTATATCGCTCTGGGCAACCTCGCTCGCCCTCCCGATGGTGTGTATTTTTGGGAGCGTGCCGGCATGGACCCCTCCGGCCTTCCCGTCTCCACCCTCGGCAGAACCGCCTCTTCCCTGCGCGTGAACCTCCGGGATTTTCAGCTCATTGCCTCATCGAAGACCTCGCAGCGCCTTCCCGGCGCCGGCGTCGCTGTTGCCATTCCTCTCCTAAGCGTCACCGCATGGGGAGATCGCATCGCTCCGCCGCAAAACGTCAGCCTCTCCCAGGCTGAGGTGGAGAACATCCTGGTGGCCCCGCTCGACTGGTGCCCCCACCCGGAAAACATGATCGCCATGCATCTTGCCGGCGACTCCATGGACCCCATCATTCCGCCGGGCTCCATCCTCTTCGTCGACTCAGCTGTCACCGACCGCGACCGCCTGAACCAGAAAATCGTCGTCGTCATGCATCGCGACCTCGGATTCAAAGTCGCCCGCTTCCAGCGCCTTCAGGGAACGGACCTGATGGTCTCCGCCAACCGCAAGGTTCTGCCCCTCGACGTCAGCAACGCCTCCAAATGGAAGATCTTCGGCGAAGTCCTCTGGTGGATCGCCCGCGACGCAACCAACGGTTCCTGATTCCGCCCTCGACAGTTCCGCTGGCTTCGGAACGCCGCATCCGGTTCTTGTAATCCGGGACCTGTAACCTGTCCCTGACTCGTGCTACGCTGGCAAAATTGGAGGAGCCCCATGTCCCGCTACTCCCGCCGTGACTTCCTCAAGGCCTCCGCCGCAGCCGGAGCCGCCGCAGCGATCGGCACCGTTCCGCTCCCCGCTGAAACTCCCAAAGCCACCGACTGGGTTGCCCTCGGCAAGTCCGACGTCAAAGTCACCCGCCTCGCCTTCGGTACCGGCAGCTTTAACGGATCGGTCCAGCGCGATCTCGGACAGCAGGGCTTCAATCGTCTCGTCCGCCATGCCTACGACAGCGGCATCCGTTTCTTCGAGACCGCCGATTCCTACGCCGACATGCACACCATGCTCGGCATCGCCCTCAAAGGGCTCCCGCGCGACAGCTATGCCCTCATGACCAAGGTGACCACCTTCGACGGCGCCGACCCGCACCAGCGCATCGACGAGCTCCGCCGCCAGATCCAGTCCGACTACTTCGACGTCATGCTCCTCCACTGGCAGCGCGGCACCGAGTGGCCCCACGAAACCACTGGCTGGCAGGAAGCCATCGACCAGGCCCAGCATCGCGGAGCCGTCCGCAGCCGCGGCGCTTCCGTCCACGGCCTGCCCGCGCTTGCGCAGGTCCCGACTTTCAACTGGCTCCAGGTAGCCATGATCCGCTGCAATCACAAAGGCACCCGCATGGATACGCCTGTCGCCGACGGTCCCGGCCAGGGCGACGTTCCCGAAGTCGTCCAGCGCATCCACCAGGCCCGCGCCGCAGGCATGGGCGTCATCAGCATGAAGCTCATCGGCGAAGGCGTCTTCAACCGCGAGGACCGCCAGAAGGCCATGCGCTTTGCCTTCCGCGACGCCAAAGTGGATGCGGTCACGGTGGGCTATAAGAACAACGCGCAAATCGACGAAGCCATCGAGAACATCAACATGGCCTTCGCCTGAAAGCCCCGGTTCCCGGTTACACCCTAAGCCGGGTCCACTGCCTTAATCAGCATGCAGGTAATATCGTCATGCTGCGGAGCATTCTCCACGAACCGATCGATATCCCCCAGCACATACTGCAGCAGCGACGCCGGCGTCTGATTCGCCCCCCAGCGCAGCATCGTCAGAAAACGCGGCTCCCCATACTGCAGTTGCGCCGGATTCTCCGCCTCCACCACGCCATCCGTGAACGCCGCCAGCCAGTCGCCCGGCTCCAGCGTCACCTCAGCCGAAGCGTACGGAGCCACGTCCATAATTCCCAGCGGCATCCCGCCCGCACCCAGCTGTTCCGCCCCACCCGACCGCCGCAGCAGGATCGGATTGTTGTGGCCCGCATTCACATAGGTCAGCTTTCGCGTCGCCGGCTCGTACTCCGCGATGAAGGCCGTCGTAAACCGCCGCCCGTTCTGGCTGTTCGTGCATGCGTACCGGTTGATCCGCGCCACCAGTTCGGTCAGGGGTCCCGGCGTGTCGCTCAGTGTCTTTAAGCTGGCCTGAAAAGTCGCCATCAGCATCGCGGCTGGCACGCTCTTCCCCGCCACATCGGCAACCGCAATCAGGAAGGAGCGCGCCTCCGCTCCCGGCCGCGCAAAAACGTCGTAATAATCTCCGGCTACCGTATTCGCGGGCCGCGTTGCAAACGCAATCTCCAGCCCGGGTACTACCGGAGGCTGCGCCGGCAGCAGCCACGCCTGAATCTCCTTAGCGATCTGGAGGTCGCGCTTCATCACCACCCGGTCGCCGACCTCCATCAGAAGCAGCGCCAGCAGCAGCAGCGAACCGTAAAGGCGGAAATCCGGCGTGTACCCACCCACTTCTGCCGATCCGATCTTCCACCGCACCTCGCTGCCGGGAAAGAACAGCATCACCACCGCCACCAGCAGCAGAACCCGCCGCGCCGGCGTCAGCTTTTCCAGAAACGCCCAGAAAAACTGCCTCGCCATGTCCAGAAAATGCCGGCGCCGCGTCACTCCCGCCCCGCGCGTAGCATCCACTTCCCGTGAATACAGGCGATAGCTCGTCCGCGCATCCGTGCGGAACTGTACCCACAGCTCGTTTAATCGCATGCCTTCCGTCACGCGCGTCCAGAATCGCCCCGTCCGCCCGCCGATAGACGGCCTGCCTGGCCCTCTCATCTCGACCCGCTCCCATGCGCCGTAGCGCGTCTGCTCTGTTCAAAATGTTTCTGTGATTCAGAATACGCAATCGCAGGACGCAGCGATCCATGGCGGGTCGCTGCTGGCCAGGGGCGATCGGCGGCTCGCATCCATCGAGCCTTCAACCGGCAAGCGGCAACCTGAAATCTGCTCTCTGAAACCTGGACCCGCCCTACTCGGTCCGCAGCACTTTCATCGGCTCGGTTCCCGCCGCACGCCGCGCGGGCAGGTAACAGGCCAGCGCCGCGCTCAGCAGAATCACCCCGACCGCGCCAAACGCCGACACGTCCAGAGCTTTCACGCCGAACAACATGCTCTGCATGGCGCGCCCAACGAAATAGGCGCCCACCAGCCCCAGCCCCAGTCCGATCGCGGCCAGAATGGCACCCTCCCGCACCACCAGCGCGACGACGCGGCTGCGGCTCGCGCCCAGGGCCATCCGCAGCGCAATTTCGTGCGACCGCTGCGCCACGGAGAATGACATCACGCCATAGATCCCAACAGCCGCGAGCAACAGCGCCACCACCGCGAAGCTGCCGAACAGGATCAGCGTGAACCTCTCGCTGGCCATCGTGTCCTCTCGAACCTGATCCAGCGTCTCCGGCTGCGCCAGCGCAATCTCCGGATCCACCGAGTGCACCGCCGCCGCAATGCTCCGCTGCATCGTCAGCGGATTTTCCGCCGTCCGCACCCCAAATGCCGCCTGCGGCCACGGAATCTGCCAGAACGGAATCAGCGTCTGGGGATTCTCATCGCGCTGGTCCGCCGCATGCACGTTGTGAAACACACCTACGATTTGCCACTCCTGCGGCGGTCCCAGCTTTGTCACACCGGGAATCAGTTGTTCCACCGAAATCCGCTCCCGCAGCGGATCCTTCCCCTTCAGATACTTCTTCACGAAATCTTCGTTGACCACCGCGACCTTCACCGTGGCCGCCGTGTCCTGATCGTTCAGCGCGCGCCCCTTGACGATCTGAATGCCAAACGTCGAAAAGAAGTCCGGCGTCACCATCCCGAATCCGGTCCCCGGCCGCTGCGAAGGATCGGCATACGTGGGGCCGCCCACCAGCGTGAACGGCATTCCGAACCCCGCCCCATACAGCGGCAGGCCCGTCGAGGCGGACGCGTGCTCCACCCCGGGAACCGCATCGATCCGCGCCAGAATGTCCCGGTAGTACGCCGTGATCTGCGCCGGATCTTTCGATCGCGAATCCGGCACCGGCAAGAAGAACGTCAGCACGTGATCCGTTTTCACGCCCAGATCCACGCGCGTCAGATTCCAGAAGCTGTGGATCGCCAGCCCCGCGCCCGCCAGCAGCACCAGCGCCAGCGTGAACTCCCCTACCACCAGAATCCGGCGTAGCCGATGCTTTGCGGCGCTCGTCCCCGTACGTCCGCCCTCTTTGAGCGTCTCCCCGGGATCGACCCGCGACGCGTACCAGGCCGGCGCGCTGCCCGCCAGCAATCCCGCCAGCGTCGTTGCCAGCACCGTAAACAACAAAATCGGAACATTCAGCCGCAGATCCGCTTCCGTGGGCAAAGTGCCCTGCGGCATCACCGCAATCAGCCCCTGCAGCATCCCGTAGCCAACGCCAATCCCCAGCGCTCCGCCGGCCAGCGCCAGCACCACGCTCTCTGTCAGCAATTGACCGAAGAGAGTAGCCCGCCCGGCTCCCACCGCGCTCCGTACCGCCAGTTCCTTCTGCCGCGACATGCCGCGTGCCAGCAGTAGATTCGCCACGTTCACGCACGCAATCAGCAGCACGAACCCTACCGCCCCCAACAGCATCCACAACATTTGGATCCGCTCTTTCGGCAGAAAATCGTCCTTCAGCGGCTCGACATAAGCACCCCAGCCCTTATCGCTCTTCGGATACACCTCCGCAATATGGGACGTCACCGCGTTCATGTTCTGCTGTCCCCGCTGCAACGTCACGCCCGGCTTCAGGCGCCCCATCACCAGCAGCCAGTGAAAATCGTGGTTGATCTGGTCCGGCTTGAAGACCAGCGGCACCGTCATCTGCGCCTCGGCGCGGTCGGCAATACCCGGGCGCTGTACCCCCACCACCGTGTAGGGCTCCCCATCCAGCCGCAGTGTCGTCCCGACGATGTTCCGGTTCGCCCCCAGCTTCACCCAGAGTTTGTGCGTCAGGATCACCACATGATCCCGCCCCTCCTGCCCCTCTTCCGGCAGGAAGTAGCGCCCCAGAAACAGCGGCTCTCCAATCATCTTCAGCATGCCCACGGTTGCCGTCGTCGCCTGCAGGTACTCCGGCTGATCCTTCGTCGCAATGTTGAAGCTCTGCCCGCTCCACGCGCTCAGCTCTGAGAACACGGCGCTCTGCCGCTTCCAGTCGAGGTAATCCCCCGCCGACACTACATTGTGGTACGTCTGGATCTTCGACCACACCATCACCAACTGCTGCGGCTCCGGATAAGGCAGCGGCGCCAGCAGCGTCGCATAGTCCACAGTGAAGATCGCGGTATTCGCGCCAATTCCGAGTGCCAGCGTCAGCAGCACCGTGATCGTAAGCCCGGGATTGCGTCCCAGCATCCGCAGGCTGAAGCGAAGGTTCTGCAGCAGTGTCTCCATACGACCATCCACTCCCGATTCGCAACAGGCCCACGCCTCCGCCCGGCCGAGGCGCACGAACGGTCATCGAGCTTCGTACGCGACGAAGAGGAGCCATCGACCGCGCGCGTCCTCAGGGGAAGCGCCCTCCCGGGTTCGCTGCCCCCTGGACGAGACTCCCAAAGGAAGCGCAATTGCTCCGGTGAAGACTACGCAGGGAACGGGCCGCCGGTTCATGAATATCTGTGATTCGCTGAAATCGCTGAGATCGGATCCTCAATCCCGCTTCCCGGCTCGTCCGTCTCTGAGTCGGCTCGCAGGCAAATCAAACTTCCGTCACCGCACTCTTCGGATTTCCCTTGCTCCAGCGTGCGCCATGGAGGAACCTGAGAAACAGGGGGATTGTCTGCGTGACAGACAATCCCCCTGGCGCTTCCAGGGCTCCCAGGAGTCCGGTACAGTTTTTTTGAAATCTCAGATCGAGCACCGCAGTTGCACGAGCAGTGCGAACAAGGAGCGCGGGCAACAACAGCTCCCAACCGAACCCGAGCGCCGGTTCCCGGCCGGCATCCGCTTCATCCTGTGCTCGTTTTGCCAGGCGAGCAGGCCGTTTTTCCGCTCGTCTTCGGCTTCTCCTGCATAACCACCGCGACCATCAGGGAAGCCTTCGAGCTCATGATTGATGCATGCAGGATGGCGAATGCATCAATCCCAGGCGCGACGCAAACGACTTTGTTGCAAAAAGATGCCGGACCCCCGAAAAAGACCGTGCCGGCTAAGCCCCTGTAAATGAGATAGATGTAAGACGTCATGGGCGAGAGATCTTCTCACCCCTCCCCGGCCTCATTTATCGTGCAGCAGGTCCTGCCCGACCTTCGGATTCGCAGCCGTCCCGGTCACCGCGATCGGAACGACAGCGCCCGCCGGCTTGTGACGAAAAAACGGAGTCAGCGGCTTCAGCAGCGCAGCTTTCCACCCGGTCGCCGCATGCGAGATTCCTTTTTCCAAAGCGACCTGCCCGGTCAGATGAATCTGCGAATCCAGCAGATTAAACCTCCCGTGCAACCGTGCCCTGGCCCCCGGAAATATCACGCGAATGTCCGGAAAATAGGCGACCCCTCGATCGAAATGGGTCTGCGATTCTGCATCGGCGCTGACTTCCGGCGGATCACCCTTCGGGTCATCGGGCGGATCCCTGCGCACCCGCGCACTGAAGGCATCGAGCGAGTCTTCCGTCTGCTGTTTGGTAAAACGCACATGATCCAGAGCGATATTTCCCTTGAGCCGCAGCCGCTGCAAAAAACGCCCCGGCCCATCCGCAAACTCGGCTTTAGCCTGAAAGCTCGCGTCGCCCTCCACCTGCGGATCGCTCTGCTCCACTATTTTCAGCAGGTCCTCCAGATGGCTGTTGTTGGTGGCAATCGTCACCGCCACCTTTTTCGGCGAACCCGCCACCGATCCGCTCGCGGAGATCACGCTGTTGCCACTCTTCACTGCGACGTTCCTGATCTCGACGTCTCCGCTGGTGCCGTTTACAACAACTTCGTAGTTGGCGCTCATCCGCACCTGGTGCGCAGAGCCCGCGCGAAAGTCCGGGATCTCCGCACGGCCCCGAACATCGACGCCGGAGAACGTCCCGCCGAAAGTACCGCGCGCCGCAACGTGCCCGGAAACGCCATCCACGCGGCTCAGGTCGGCTCCCACCAGCCCGTAGTTTCCCGAGAGCGGCGTCGCTCCGTAAGCGTTGGTGCGCAACGGTCCCAGGGAACCGCTCGCGAACACCGTCCCCTGCGGACCGGGAATCGTCACCCGCGTCAAAAACTGGAACGCCTGGTTTGCCCGTACATTGCGAATCTCGAGTCTCAGAAACCGAAACTGAAGCGGAGGCTCTCCCCTGTGCCGCAGAAGATCGAGCATCGTTCCGTCGGCGACGATTGTCTCAATCTGTAACTCAGACTGTGACGTATCGATGACTCCCTCGTCGAAGTCCATCCCCCGCGCCTTCGTTCCCGGCGGCGGTATCCGCACATGCAGCCCCGTAAGCTGGATCTCGTAAAGAAGGTGGGGGTGGAACAGCAGCGTCGTCCAGGTGCCGATTACCTGCATCCGCTCCACCGTTGCCAGCGGCGGAATCGCCGTATCGCCGTGCCGGTAGAACGTCACCCCCTCCGCGACGAAGCCGGGGTGAGGAAAATATGTCCGATGATATTTCTGCACATCGACACGGCTGCGAAATACCTGCTGCAGCAGCGGGTGCACCTCGCGATACCGAAAGGGCCAGAAATAGAACATCAGGTCCACGCCCACCAGCGCGAGCGCGACTACACAAAAGAGGATCAGCTCCGTCGCCCGCAGGCGGCGCTTCACTCGAACAGTGTGGAGGGCGGTTGGCAAGTTCGGATCTCAGGGCCCAAATGGGCAGATGGCAGTCCGGTTGGCTCGGTTGTACCTGTTCAGGGTTCGACCTGTTCACAATTGTCCGCCAGGCGCGTCCGCACCGGTTTTCCCTCACCCGGCGACCGCCTCTTCTGCGCCTCGCTCGCCCTGTTCTGTTCCCGGAACCCGATCCTTGCTAACTTGGAGAGTGGTTGCTATGACTCACGTTCGCGCTTCCCTCCTCCTCGCCGCCCTGCTCGCTGCTTCCGTCGCCGGTGCCCAAACGGCCCCACCGGCGAAGAGCGTGGATTCGCACCCGGCTCACACACGGCGTGCCCTCGAGCGCGAGCGGGAAACCACGCCGCCACCGCCGGCCAGCGCTTACAACGACCACCCGAAGCTCGCCATCATCCTCGTCATCGATCAGTTCCGCGGCGACTACATCGAACGCTGGCGCTCCGACTTCAAGGATCGCGGCTTTGACCTCTTCCTCGATCATGGCGCGTACTTCCCCGACTGCTACTACGACTATGCCAACACGAAGACCGCGCCCGGACACGCCGCCATCGGCACCGGCGCTTATAGCGACGGCAATGGCATTGCCAGTAATTCCTGGTGGGATCTCAGCCGCAACCAGCAGCGGCCCGTCTCCTCTGTCGAAGACGAACGTTACCAGATGGTCGGCGTTCCGGCGAGCAGCCTGCCGCCCAATGTGAAATACATCACCGGCAGCTCCCCTCGCAATCTGCTCGCTTCCACGGTCGGCGACGAGCTTCGCCTCGCCACCCAGGGTCGGGCCAGGGTCTTCGGCATCTCGCTGAAAGACCGCGCCGCCATCCTGCCTGCCGGAGCTGCCGCCAATGGCGCGTTCTGGATCGATCCCATCTCCGGCGACTTCATCACCTCCACGTTCTATATGCCGCAATTGCCTGACTGGGTCACCGCCTTCAACAGCGGCGGCGCCCTCGTGCAGGCCGAACAGGACGCCGGCGTCACCAGCCTCACCAATTTCTACGACCAGGTGGGCAGCACACCGGCGGCGAACACCTACGAGCTGAATTTTGCCGAGTCTCTCATCGAGGGCGAGCAGTTAGGCCAGGGCGACGTTACCGACCTGCTCACCATCAGCCTCTCAGCGAACGACATCATGGGCCACGCTAAAGGACCCGACTCGCCCGACGAAGAACAGATGGTCGATGCGCTCGACACCCAGCTCGACACCTTTTTCACCTGGCTCGACAAGAACATTCCCGGCGGTCTGGGCAATGTCTGGATCGCTCTCACCGCCGACCATGGCGTCGCGCCCGTCCCCGCAACCGCAGCGCAACTCGGCCTCAATGCCGCGACCATCAACATGACGAAGCTGGTCGCCGCGCTGAATTACGCAATCAATATGAAGTTCTCTCCCGGCGAGAAGATCGAGTACATCCTTCCCCATCAGGACCTGCCCTATATTTCCCTCAATCAGACCGAATTCCTGAAAGCCGGCATCATCGAGCAGGAGGCCGAACAGGCCGTCCAGCAGTTGCTCCCCGCCGCGGTCTCTTCCCTCCAGCCGCCAATGCCGGAGCCGCCGCCCAGCGACACGCCGGTGGCCGCAGCCCAGCCCTCCGGCCAGCCTGCAATCCAGCCGGCGCAGTCGCGCGTGCCTCCGCATCCGGTACTCTTTCGGAGTTACACCCGCGAGCAGTTAGCCGAAGGGCCTCTCCCTCCCACCCCGTGGGGTAAGCTCATCGCAAACAGTTACTCACCGAACGGCGGCTGGTACATCATGGTCATCCCGGAAGCCTTCCAGATGGCCGTTGCCCATGGCACCACGCACTTCACTCCCTACTCCTACGATCGCCACGTGCCGCTCGCGTTTTATGGCGCGCCCTTCGCGCCCGGAACCTGGTACGACCGCGTGCAGCCGGTCGACCTGGCCGCAACATTCGCCGCGCTCCTGCGTATTAATCAGCCGTCCGCCTCCGTCGGACACATACTCACGGAGGCGCTGAAGCCTCCGGCCGATGTGAATTATCCAAAGCCCGCTCCCCCGCCGCGCGTTCACCACACACCCGCGCCCCATCCCGCTGCAGCCCGGCCGAAGGTGGTCCAGCCGAAATGAAGCCCGACATGCGCGTCCGGTTCGCCGGCATCGAGCTGGTGAACCCCGTTATCGCCGCCAGCGGCACCTTCGGCTACGGCGTCGAGTTTGAGGAGATCGTCTCCTTCCGCCGCATCGGTGGCTTCGTCACCAAAGGCATCTCCCGCGAACCCATGGCCGGAAATCAGGCTCCACGCCTCATCGAGACCGCAGCCGGCATGATCAACGCCATCGGACTGCAGAACGTCGGTGTCGAGAAATTCATTGCCGACAAGCTTCCACCGATGCGGCCCTACCCCACCTGTGCGGTCATCGTGAATGTCTTCGGTTACGCCATCGAGGACTACGTCGCGGTCATCCGCCGGCTCAATGATGCGGAAGGCATCGCCGCCTATGAGCTGAACGCCTCCTGCCCGAACACCCGCCATGGCGGCATGGCTTTCGGCTCCGACACAAAGATGCTGTTCGAGCTCGTTACCAGCGCAAAGCAAAGCGCAACCCGCCCGCTGATCGTCAAGCTCTCGCCCAACGTGACATCCATCGCGTCCATGGCCCGAGTGTCGCAGGAAGCCGGCGCCGACGCTGTATCCCTCGTCAACACGTTCCTCTCACTCTCCATCGACGTGGAGACCCGCCGTCCGCGTCTCTGGAACATCACCGGTGGACTCTCCGGCCCGGCGATCCGCCCCATCGCGGTCCGTATGATCTGGGAAGCCGCCAAAGCCGTCACCATTCCCATCATCGGGCTGGGCGGCATCACAACCGCCGAGGACGCCGTCGAGTTCCTCCTCGCAGGCGCCACCGCCGTTCAGGTTGGCACCGCCAGCTATGCCGATCCGCGTGCTACCGAACGTATCGCGCAGGATCTGGAACAGTGGTGCGCTCGCCACCACGTCGCACGCGCAGCCGAACTCACCGGCGCTGTGGATCTGTCTCCGCCCACCCCGCCGGCCGCCTGAAGGCGCGCCTTCATCATGCAGCCTCCATACTCCTCCTGCCCCACAAAAAAAGAGTGCCGCAGGTAACGGCACTCGGGAGGCGCTCAGAAGAGTTTGCTGTGCCGCGGCTCCGTGTCAGCGGAACCGCGGCGGTAGGAACGGTTCAGAAGTTGATGCGCCCGGAGAACTGGAAGTCGCGGCTACCCGTATTGCCGGTCGCACCGCTGACAGTCCCGAAGGCGGCGTTATTCATATTGGCCTGAATGCCGCTGAATGTGACTTTGTTCGTGATGTTCTGGCAGTCAGCGCGAAGGACAAACTTCAACCGCTCGGTGATATCGAACGTCCGGAAGACGCTGCCGCTCAGGTTGTAGACGCTCGGGTTACGGAGCCCGTTGAACGACATCACGCGAGCCGCATCGCCGAACATAAAGGCCTGAGCATTGCAGAAGGGCCCGGCACTGCTGCCGCACGCAGCAGCTGTGCTTCCGTCCGATCCAACCCCGATGCCGTCATTGGTGCTCGGCACATAGCCCTTCAGGTAATGAATACTGCTGAGTGTTGTGGCGGTAACACCCTTACCCCAGCTTCCATTCTGACGAATCGTTTTGGAGGTAAACGCAGGATTGACATCCGGCATGCAGGTGCCCGCCCCCGGATGCGTCGAACCGTTGCAGGCCGACGACGTAATGAGAAGCGGCGTTCCCGAACTGTAGGTAAACAGGCCGGAAAGATTCCAGCCACCAATGACCGAGCGGGTCACCAGATTGGAAGAGCCCCAGCCCGATTTACCGAACGGCAGGTGATACACGCCGTAAACGTTCAGGTCCTGCGGGACGCTGTTCGCGCTGATTGAGCGGTCGATGCGGTTTTGTGGGAAATACTTCCCAAGGATGTTATATGCAGCCGGAATCGCAAACCCGCTGCGCTGCGTGCCCGCGTCGTCAAGATTCTTCGAGTAAGTGTAGTTGACCGTCAGATCGAGGCCGTTCGACATGCGTTTGTGGGCCGCGACCTGCAGCGCGTGATACGACGCATTGGCGCTCGAGCTGCCCCAGGTGTCGCTCGTGCTCGAGAACTGCGGCATCCATGTCAACATATGGCCAATCGTCGCCTGACCGCCATTCAGCGCCGCTGCCGATTCATAGCTGGCGTATGGCGCCTGGATGCCAGGCATGATCGCCTGTGCGGCAGCAACGTTCGCGGCCGTCCCCGGCGAGTTCAGCAGCGAGCCGAGAGCCCAGTAGGTTGGGTTGATCTGGCCTGCATAGAGCCCACGCATGTTGCTCGCGCCTGCGATAAAGTGGCTCTCCGAGCCCGCATAGGCAACCATCAGCGTGATGTTGTCGCTGACCGCCCGCTGCACGGAGAGGTTCCAGAAATTGAACTGTGGCGCCCGGTCGGAGAGGTAGGGATCGGCATAACCAGGAGAGCTGCTCGCAGTGACAAACTTGCCGCTGCCGTTGACCGTATTCCCCACGTTCAGGGTCTGGCTGACCGCTCCAGGGGCCGTGATGGGAGGAACCGTGTAGCCCGGTCCACCGAAGTTCGTATTAGCAATACCGAGGGTAGTGAAGTACGCGCTGTTGTTCAGATAAAAGGCCGGTCCCGCGGAAGCGCCTGCGGCACCATCGGGATAACTCGGAGAACTGGTGAATCCTAGCTGCCCGGTGCCGTTGTAGGTGCCGCCCGCGCCGCCTGTGCCACCCGCGTGCGAATAGACGGTGGCAAAGCCGGCGCTGATTACCGTTTTGTCGTTAATCGCATAGGCGACGCCCAGTCGCGGCTGCCAGTTCTTCCAGAAGGTGTGAACCGGAGACTCGCAGTTACAGCCAACTCCCGAACCGCCGTAGTTGCCGGCAAACTGCAGGGCTCCCTTATTGCCGGTGACCGGATTGGTGATGTTCGGATTCAGGAACGAGTAGCGGTTGAGCACCTCGTGATAGGGCGGGAGGTAATCCCACCGGACACCAAGATCCAGTGTGAGTTTCG
>Ga0335072_10009146_pt1 | contig 14320 bp, 12 predicted proteins | sample Lox_Sample_21_FD_206725 | JGI IMG/M metagenome (GOLD analysis project Ga0335072, IMG submission 206725) | Soil microbial communities from Loxahatchee National Wildlife Refuge, Florida, United States - Lox_Sample_2.1 | ecosystem: Environmental > Terrestrial > Soil > Wetlands | place: USA... | reverse complement strand
GTTGTTTAGGTGTGAAAAGGTTGCACTAGAAGTAGCTAATTAATGGGGTGAAAGATCTTGATGGTGCGCGCGGGCAAGTCCTTGGCGCCGGCGAGTGTTGGCCCTACTGTCCAAATGGGCCGCCGCACACATGGGCCGCTAAAATCGTAGGAGCCGAGGTCTTGGGAGCTTCGGGTGGACGCTTCGGTGTCGCTGCCGTCATATCCTTTTCCGCGTCAAAAGCACTCGCCTTCTCTGTAAACACGATTCTATTTCTCTACATTTTGTATCCCTTCAAGCCGGATAGATCACTTACGAGGCGACCGTTGAACTTGTTCAATCCACTTGGACTTCCACTCTCCTACGTTCGTTCACAATTAGTGCATGCGGAAAAGTCAACATCGACCATGTCACAATTACGGTACGATGGTCAGACAGTGGTCGTGACAGGAGCTGGTGGAGGGCTCGGAAAAGCATATGCCTTGTTCTTCGCCTCGAGAGGGGCTAACGTTGTCGTCAACGACCTCGGCGGCTCCTTCAAGGGCGAAGGTGCAGGCACAAAAGTACGCCTGTCACACTGAAATCGAATTGACATGTGCGCTGACTTTGCTCACAGGCTGCCGACGTGGTAGTAGACGAAATCAAAGCTGCCGGAGGCAAAGCGGTTGCCAATTACGATAGCGTCGAGAATGGTGACAAGATCATCGAGACGGCTGTCAAAGCCTTCGGCGGCGTCCATATCCTCATCAACAATGCGGGCATTCTCCGAGATATCAGCTTCAAGAACATGAAAGATGAGGATTGGGACTTGGTCATCAGAGTTCACGTCAAGGGTGCCTACAAATGTGCCAGAGCCGCTTGGCCATATTTCAGAAAGCAGAAGTATGGTCGAGTAATAAACACTGCATCAGCTGCGGGGCTCTTTGGGAGCTTTGGACAATGCAACTACTCCGCCGCAAAGCTATCACAAGTCGGCTTTACCGAGACTCTTGCAAAAGAGGGCGTCAAGTACAACATTCTCTGCAATGTGATTGCACCAATTGCGGCAAGTCGAATGACCGCAACGGTTATGCCACCTGATGTTCTTGAGAATTTGAAACCTGAATGGGTTGTGCCATTGGTTGCCGTCCTCGTCCATTCTTCGAACAAGCACGAAACCGGGTCAATATTCGAAGTAGGCGGTGGCCATATCGCAAAGATCAGGTGGGAACGTGCGAAAGGGGCTCTGTTAAAGTGCGATAACACATTGACGCCTGGAGCCATCCTAAAGAAGTGGAATGATGTCAACGACTTTTCCGAGCCAGAGTACCCGTCTGGGGTTGCTGACATGATGGGCCTGCTTGAGCAGTCAATGAAGATGGGAAGCAACGACCCTGGTGAAACTCTCGACTTTAAGGGAAAGGTGGCGCTCGTCACGGGAGGCGGTGCTGGGTAAGTTCTCAATGACGTGAATTGCCCTCTTTTTTATGCTGATGAATGCAGACTTGGTCGTTCCTATTGCCTTCTATTTGCCAAGCTCGGTGCATCGGTGGTGGTCAATGATCTTGTCAACCCTGACACCGTTGTGCAAGAGATTCAGAAGATGGGAGGAAAAGCGGTCGGCAACAAAGCCTCTGCTGAAGATGGCGATGCCGTCGTCAAAACAGCCATCGACACATACGGGAGAATAGATATCCTAGTCAACAACGCTGGGATTCTGAGAGACAAGGCATTCGCTAACATGGACGACAAGTTGTGGGATGACGTGATTGCAGTACATTTGCGAGGAACCTACAAATGCACCAAGGCAGCTTATCCATATATGCTGAAACAGAAGTACGGTCGGATAGTCAACACCACCAGCACCAGTGGCATTTACGGCAACTTTGGTCAGGCCAATTATGCCGCAGCCGTGAGCACTCTTCGTTTTCCATGTTCCAGCTGCTCTGCTAACACTGAAATAGAAACTTGGCATACTTGGCTTCTCACGTGCTCTTGCACGAGAGGGCGCAAAGAACAACATCTACGTCAACACGATTGCTCCGAACGCGGGTACAAATATGACCCGAACCATTATGCCAGAAGAGATGGTGCAAGCGTTCAAGCCTGACTATGTCGCGCCCCTAGTTGTAGCATTGTGCTCGGACAAGGTCCCCAAGCCACCGACAGGAGGTCTTTTCGAGGTCGGCAGCGGCTGGGTTGGACGAACGAGATGGCAACGCTCAGGAGGTCATGGCTTCCCGGTCGACGTCAAGCTTACACCTGAACATGTTCTTCAACAATGGAACAGGATCATCAACTTTGATGACGGACGAGCAGACCACCCCGAAGACGGCCAGGACGGTCTTAAATCTATTATGGCCAACATGGCCAACAAGAGCAAGTCCGGCTCGAGCAGCGGCAGCGGCAACCAAGAAATACTGTCGGCGATAGAGGAGGCCAAGTCAGCCAAGGCGCAGGGTACACCCTTCTCCTATGATGATAAGGACGTTATCCTCTACAACATCTCACTTGGGGCCAAACGTACCCAACTACCACTGGTCTATGAAAACAATGACGACTTCCAAGTTTTGCCTACATTTGGTGTTATCCCTGGCTTTGGATCCGTTTCACCTTTCAGCATGGACGAGATAGTGCCTAACTTCTCACCCATGATGCTCCTCCATGGCGAGCAGTATCTCGAGATCCGCAAGTTCCCCATCCCCACAGCAGCCAAGGTTGTGTCATATCCCAAACTCATCGAGGTGATCGACAAAGGCAATGCTGCAGTAGTCGTCACTGGTAACACAACCAAGGACGCAAACACAGGCGAAGACTTGTTTTACAATGAAAGCACCGTATTCATCCGCGGCTCGGGCGGCTTTGGCGGACCAAAGAAAGGCGGCAATCGTGGTGCGGCGACGACAATATATCAAGCTCCCAAGCGAACGCCTGACGCGGTGGTCGAGGAGAAGACTTCAGAAGATCAAGCTGCACTGTACAGACTGAATGGAGACCGCAATCCGTTGCATATAGATCCTGAATTCAGCAAAGTGGGCGGGTTCAAGGTGCCAATCTTGCATGGATTGTGCTTCTTTGGCTTCAGTGGGAAGCATATTGTGCAGACCTTTGGCATGATCAAGAACATCAAGGTGAGGTTTGCAGGGACAGTCCTTCCTGGGCAAACGCTTGTCACGGAGATGTGGAAGCAGGGCAATAAGGTTATCTTCCAGACGAAAGTCAAGGAGACCGGCAAGCTGTGTATTGCAGGTGCAGGTGCGGAGCTCCTAGGTGGCAAGGGTGCGAAGTTGTAGTCACATAGTAGAACTTGATGAAAAGGATCATCGGTGGGGGGTTGGGCAAGGATTGTACAACCGACAATGAATTATACGTTTTCTTCTGTTTCACCGGACGTCTTCGATGCTTACCAAGCTGACCTTGAAGCCGTTCTAGCGTTTCAAGAAAACTGTGATCCCGAACTTGCGCCGAGATTGCCTTTCCTGCGTGTCTCTCAAACACCCGAAAAGCCCACATTTGCTCGGCAGCCGATAAACGGGCACTGGGCTCTGATATCTTGCACCTTATACCATGTTCATTATCGTGACAAAAAAGCGAGAAGCAAGGGACTCGAACCCTCAACCTTGGCTTCACAAAACTTCGAGAACGAAGTTTAGGAGAGCCACGCGCTACCATTGCGCCAACCTCTATAACACACACAGTTAGCGACGATGATCTCATCACGAGGGCGATTGGGGAGTTGCGGATGCGGCGTGGGATAAACCATGATCACGGATTCGACGGGAAAACGTACCCCTTTTTGGACCATAATTTTGGGATTTGAAAATTTATAGATATATATAGTCTGAGCATGAGACATTTGGCATACTTTTCCTTCTCTTAGCAAGGTACAACGCAGGAGGGATAATACAAGCTTGTAAAGGCTTATACACACTATCTAGACGTTCGTCGGAACCATGCTGCATCCGACTCACTCACGAAGGAAAGGCTATCGGGCGGAAGCCGCTCCTGCGTTAATGTAGAGGTGTATGCACGGCACAGCTTCCATCGCAAAGACAGAAGAGAGTGAGTCTTGGACATGAGTTTCAGTCGTGATAAAGCTTTTGTAGAACGTTCCTGAGCGGGAGGGTTGTCCTAACAATGCAGTCTGCTTCAACTGATGAAGTGCTCTCGTCCGGTTCTGACCTCGTTTATTTGGTGTAGTACATCTGTCCTCTGGAAAGACTTTGCGCCTGACAATTCCAGCCTCAGCTGGTCCCAGAAGGAAAAAATGAGGCACGCGGCGCTGGTCCTTCTACCTAGATTAGTTTCACTGGTTTTTCTTTCGGCCCAGATCTGATTCCGTCCTAGAGGGTGAGCGATGCCGCTTTAGCCCTGAGTTCGAGGTGAGCCTCAGGGAGCGCTCCCTGAGCAACTCCCTGATCTACGTGGGGAACTTCATCTGGTCCCCGACAAACCAGCTACAATTGCCTATGGAATTTCATTCTGGTGTTAGCTACAGTAAGCCCCGCGCAGTCCCCGGCGAGGTGCTGCTGTCCAACCCCTCCCCAATGACTGGCTACCAGGCTCGAGGCCAGCTACCATCCACCCGTTACCTGTCTCCAACTTTCAACACCAGCGCTACCGCAAGGCTAGTGCTAAATATCCAAACGCGTCCTACTGCGGCCGTCTATCGTCCTCCCAGGCGACCATGCCAATCAAGAAGCTTGGGTACACCGACTCCAAGTAACCGACGCTCCCAAACAGTCGATGACATTTATCCCATCAATTCTGCCTTCACTGCATCTACGAGCCCTCCATTTTCGGCCGCTGCTACCTCTATGACGTGACATCGATAGCAAATAGCCCATATAAACGGAGATCAGGGTGGGGCGTCTTTGGAAGGTGGGCTCATAATATCCTTCAACATCGGCACACAGTGCGGCAGCCGGGTTATCAAGTGGTAGAGATCAAGGAGCTGCTGAACTGGTGGAAGGACGAGAGGGGTAGGACGGTTTTGGGTCTACCGTGAAGAAGTTCGGAGGTTAGTAGTTCATCTCAGTTGAGAAAGGTTCAGCATTCATGAAGGGAATGGGTCGATCTAGAGTCAGTGGATCGCCGCTTCTACAACTACATGCAAATTCCCAACTGCCCACCTTCTCGGGCCTTGGATCTTCGCCCTTTTTTTGCTCCAGGATCAGGATTTTCTGCCCTATTCTCATCCTTGAAATCACTGCAAGGACTGCGTCAGGGGCATGGTGGTGTTTTCCCTGGTCATCATATGAACTGTCCGGGGCCACCAAAAGAGTCAGTAGCTCACTTGAATACCGATATTTGGAAGTGGACTAGGGAAGTGTCACGTCGAAAATAAAATCGTTAAAGACTACCCTTTGCACTTTAAACCGCCTGAAGTTTTGGGCTGCCATTTCATGCTGTCCCAGGATTCCAAGTCCCATTCCCTTCCCACACCCCAGGTAGCGTGAAATCCCCATACCATTCCCCTCTCAAAGTCCCTAGCTTTATGTACCCGAACCTGAAAAATTCAGGCTCGTCACTAAAACGCCTGGTCCACTCAAATGTCATATTGTCCGGCCGGAAAGCCTGAAAGCGCTGGACATCATTGACCAGAGCGCTAATCCCGTCGAACGGCTTCGAGACATTCGCGAACGTGAAAGTGATATTATTGCTGGTCGTGACCGGTGTATTGATCTGAGGAACAACGCTTCCTAGTTCTCCGCCCATAAGTAGTTGACCCGGGGTTTGGAGAATGCTAGCGAAACCCCACCTTGCGACGCCGTTAATGAAGAGTCCGATTAGAATTCCCTGGAAGAGAAGGCTGGGCCGGGTCTGGAGTGAGGTTCCTGGTAGCAAGATCAGGGCAAGAATGTAGTGGTGAATACGGAGATTCATTCCGGGTATCAGGGCGAGAGCCAGTAACAAAGCAGCCACAGCAGCATAGAATAATAGGTACTGTGGCATCTTGCCCTCGACCCTGAGGCACCAGGCCTGTCCGATTGCGATGATGATAATAACGCCAACGATGAATAGTAAAGCAGCAACAGCACCAGGCTGTTGGCTTATGTCGTGGGGAGTCAGTCGTGATATAGGAATCCTATCGAAAGTATAATTGTGCAAAGCACCGACCCAACAGCCACCGACCCATAGAACTGTTCTCTCAAATGGAGCATTGAGATCGGATAGGGTCCACCGAACACAGCATTTGTAAATGACGAACCCAACGAATGTAGCAGGAAGGAAGCGTCGGAATGCCGTAGAGACTACGTCGGCGTAGTCCAGGTAGTAAGGGGGATCCGATGCAAGAGCCACGTGGAAAAAGACCCCGGTGAAAATTGACGCGAAAAAAGAAGCTGGTGAGGCGATAAAGATTGAAATGAGGGAAGTAAAAAATACAGAGACACCTAACATTGTCCAACGAAGATCTCTGCACGAAGAACTCGCCGGTTTAGACGAGTTGAAGGTAAAGGATAGTGGGAAGTTCGACGGGAATCCTATGCTGAGAATGCCATGGGCATCGACGCTTGGGAAATTGTGTTGCTCTCCAGTCCGAGATAGCACCCCACAGCCACCCGCATGGTCGGTCGTTACACCGGCATGTATTGCTGCCGCGCAGACAAACGAGTCTCCACGGTAGATTGCGGTGGCAGGGTCTCCAGGGTCTTTCGGCCCACCAATCACAAGGCTCCGGTAGTTGATTTTCTGAGATCCAATGAAGTGAGGTTCGAGGACTTTAACGTCTTTGCAGCCAGCAGGGCAAATGAAGGCAAACGAGCTGTCCTCAAACGGACGACAGCCCTGACCATCCGATCCACAGCTTGTACTGTTTGGCCTATGACAGTCAGTGATAGTTCGGAGGAGCACCCCTGTGACTTACCATAATCTAGATGTACAGTCTAGTCTGACAGGCGGTCCATGGCTGGAGTCGTTCTCGCCTATAACAGATGCTCGAAGAAGCGAGAGAAATATTACACCCCATAATAGATAAAGAACGAGAAGCGCGCAAATCCTGAGCCGTCTGCCTGGGAGGTATTCGTCTATGATTTGACTAGGTGCGACTGGAAGCCATTTAGAAGGTTGAATATGATAGGCTCGAGGAATATCAGGTCCTCTGGTCCATTTGATTATTGACTCTAGAGTGGACTGAGAGGAGGTTAGGTATCTGTACGACGACTCCGGATTTAAAGGGCGTGTGGGTGAGGACTCCAGCGGCTCCTCAGACGCACCAGAATGTGTCTTTCCTCTTGATCATATTCCCCAGTTCCAGGTACGTCGAGAAAGCCCTTGTAGCTGGGTTTACCATTTTGAAGGTTGGTGTTCTCGAGACTCTCCATAGGATAATTCTCAGCCGCATCATCGTCCTGGCCAACACCAAAGTTGTGATATGATTCGGTCGGTGACCCTGACGACAGAAGGAAGGAGGACGGATCCGACATTGTCTTGACTATCATGTTAACGTTACATCATTTCTACCAAGGTGAGAATCAACACGTACCTGACATTTCGCTGGGGGTGTGCTTAGATGCGCTCAACTCATCCTAGGTGGCTAAAACTGCGTCTTCGAGTAACGGGTGGTTTCGAGAGTGCCTCTTGGAGAATTTTCAAGGGTTCACGACATCCGAAGGATAAGACTGGTCGGCAAGATCGTAACACAACTTCACAATCTCACTTAACGATATCATGCTGGATGAGAAGTAGAATGTGGTCTCTCACCCAACAGTAAAGTCACAACGCGCTTAAGTGCTGGCTCGGAAAATTAAAGATTGGGGTATTTGACGCTTGGCCGAAGTGGGTGCGGGCGGTGGGGAATTTCACTAGTCGCCTTACTCGAATCGCACACCGTGGCGAGGGTCACCGCCAAGTTCCCCCAAAAACCAACAGACGGCCATGGGCCTCCTTGTGCAATGTTTTCGTGGCGTATGCTGCTCAACAAGATTGGCTCTCCTAAGCAGGAAGCGCTTGCAGACTGGAGTTGCAGCGGGGTTGTAGGCCTAATTTCGCCTTTGATCATGTCTATCTTTTCATTCCACGCATTCTTAAAGGCTAGGCCCTACTTCATATCAGAACCATTAGAGCTGGCTGAATATGCTAACTCCCTCAGTTCCGGAACGTAGTGCAGGAGCATACAGCTGGAGTCCAAATACCATCGAGAGCCTTCTGACAGATCTCCGTTTTGCAAATGATCCCTCAAGATCCGGAACACCGACATTCCTGGCCAAATAAACAGAACCGTTGCTCTTGAATGGATTGTCGCCATCACCATCACAGATGGGCTATCCCGAGAAGGAAGTATCCGTGTCCTGAACACCTCGGGCCAGGCCCGGCACAATTACCGATTACCTCTCAATCTCACTCCTCTTATTATACATCCTCCTCGCCGTAACCCACACCACCTACCAAGTCTACCAAGCCCAGTCCTCCGGTTGCTGGGACACACTCACCGAATTGATGACCCTGATGCATAACTCTCATCCCACGCGAAAAGCGCTCCACAACACCAGCGGCGGCATCAGCCAGCTGAAAACCTGCTCCCAGGTCGCCGTCATCCGCGCCGTCGAGTATAGCTACTCTCACGACACCACAGTGCACGACGTCGAGTTCATGTTCCTCGATGATGAAAACGATGACAGCAACAACAACGAAACCTCAATCGAACTAATCGATTTCCCAGACGACCGGTTTTCCAATACTTCCAGAATCTCAACGTGGCCATTGCTGGCGAAAAAGAGTCACGTACCCGTCGCTTCCTCCCTCCATGCCCAAACCGGTAGTAAAAGTAGCGTGGAGCAGACGTTGGGTGTCGGCGGGAGAGGTGCTAGAAGCACCAGTCGAGGTCACGAAGATAGGCCGGTGGTTGCCTCGACTGTGAGACCGGATGTCCGCTATGGGGCGTGCTGAGCCCCATTCCAACTCGGAGCCTCTGGTGCGCAGTGGGCGAGGACGATATCGGATATCTCATTTGATTCGAGGGAAATCCATACTGTGCCTTGATTAATGGCTTGTATGACTTGTCTGATTCGATACCATTTCGTGATCACAGGATATTGTAACGGAATGGGTTTTGGAATGGGATTCTTCCAAAGACACGGAAGGAAATTGGAAGGGAGCATCGGCCCCAGCAAATGCACCTTGGGAAACCAAATCGGGCCTTCAGATGATATTGGAAGAAAGGTGAGACAAAAGGGACCCCTAGAATCCAAGATGGGTCCTGTCGTTTGAAGTTGACAGATAAATAGGAGCGGAAAAGTTTGGGGGGGAGGTAAGGCTCTCCGAGCCAAGTGAGCAGAGATGGGTGGGAGGGTGAGCAAAGCAGTGGGAGCTTAGATGTCAAAGCGGCAGAGCCGCAGCGGAAAAATTTGGAAGATTATCACAGTAGCTTGAAATACCATTAAGATAGAAAATATGAACATGGCCAAGCTAGAATGGTAGCATTACGACGATGCGCATCAATGCATCAATATTTTGCAGAGGGAGAAATGCCCTTCATGCTCGTGCAGATGTCGAAAGTGATCGAGATGCAATTTTCAAGGCTGACCAAATGAAAGGCGCTACGCGAGGATAAGGAGTGTACAGGTGTTAACAGCCAGGAACGCTTTTCGAGATAATGAAACCTCGAGAACATCCGATGGCCGTTTTGTTGATCTAAATATGGCCTTGCTGGCGTCAAACCCGATGCTAGATCCGATCCGGTCTCCAGCATTCACAATCGGGACGATAAAGAGGATCATGGGGTGCTAGGAATATCGAGCGCCGAGACAAAGCCCAGGTGGGTTGCTCCCAGGGACGCGGGAGCGAGGTTAAATCTTACATCCTAGTCAGATTGTAACGCCGGCCGCAAATTGTGGCTTGGTTTTGAGCAGATTGGAAGGTGCTAGGCTGGGTCTCAATTTATTGTACCGCGCGTTGCTGACGGGGTAGAGCAAATTTCCTCTTTCTTTCCTCTTCTTTGTAGCAGAATTTGCAATGCCAATCCTTTGGATAGTTTGGGAATCACGTTAGGATGTAAAGAGATGCTGCACAGCTCCTTAGGATCTTGGGGACGGTAATAGATGCGCCAAGGCGAGATGCGAAAAGCTTTTTGTGGAACCTCTCACAGAATCTTCCCGAGTGGCACTGGCCGCGTGTTGGTGCGCGGTGCCTGTAAAAAATACGGATACTGTTTCCAAAAGGAAATTGCACAATCCTCAGGCTTGGCAGCCACGATGACCCTCGTAACCCAACCTGGTCAGCGTCTCAGCATGCAACAGATCAAGTATGAACGACTTCCCCACCGGCACTTCTTCGAGGCAGCTCACAGCCAAGTGCGGCATTCCTTCCTGTACATCTTGTACAACAGATTTGCTGCCCGCAAACACAGCAATCGGAGAAAACTTCACTTCTCTAGCAAGCGCGTCTAGTGCTTTTAGCTGCAGGCCCGAAATGAAGCGTGAGTGGTCGCCGTAAAGGGAGCAGTCCGTAGGTTAACGTAGGGAAATTACCGGCAGATGGGGTCTATTGGCAGAGCCTAAATCTTGGGGCCCTGCTGATCAGCCGTAGAAGCGCTGCAATTCAGGTCGGGCGGGGCCTGGATCTTGTTCGGACAAGGCTTGTATTTGTATTGGGACGGAGTATTGACAAGGTTCAAAGTCCGATACGGCCAAAAGCAGTAGCCCGGCAAAAGCCCCAGAAGGGCCCACTTCCAATTGCTGGGCGTATTTTGGCAGTTCTCCTTTGCTCAAGAGCCTACTGCCGCAGCGTCGCAGCTGCTAGTTTTGCCTAGGCGCGGTCCTGCACACTTCTCTGCGTCTCTCTCCTAACACCAACATCCACCACTTCCACTCTCTACACCATCCTCCCCTCGAGCTCTCATGCTTCGTCGTCGTCGCCGTGGTCGCCATTCTCCCTCTGCGACCGATAATTCCTCGACTTGACAAATTCACGGCTCTTTCCCTGCCGCCTCTAACCTCCGCAAGACTCGTCGTGTTTTCTGAACCGGCAACCCGCAGCTTTACAGCCCAGTCACTCATTTATTGTTACGATTTAAGATCTCCAGCAGATCTACCACGCTCCTTACCATTGAGATCGATTCGCTTTTCATTAGATACATCCATATCCCGAGCTTTCTCCAGAAACCATCCCCTTTGCCTCCAAGTCAACCTTTTCAATCCCAGGCACAGTGGCTGGTCCAGACAGCATAACAAAAGAAAGCGCTCCTCTCCCGGTCTTTGTCGGGAAATTTATGTTGGACGATTTTGGGAGCAACAAAGCATCTGGAAATAGCATATCCAACGAATCTTCTATGAGCTTTTGGCACTTTGCTTCTGCATCTTGAACAAAGAGACCTACCGACCCTCGAGCAAACAATCTCTATTTGAATCACCAAGAGTCGGCAAAAGTGGGTACACGAGTCATACGGCCCGCCCTGTTTGTCGAAGCATAATTCGATATCTGTTATACGGCCTTGCAAGGGAAACAAAAGCAAGCTTCTTGGGCCAATAACGTGTCGTGTCAACAACGCCCGGGGATCTTTTGGTCCCTGTCCACTCATTTGAAGACGTCCCACTGCTATTCGTTCGCAAAAGAAACGGACTTCGCTCGCTGGAAGTTCTAGTCCTCACATTCCTTGAAATTTGAGTCCAAGAGTGAGTTTGATCCCGAAGATATCAAGTCTCGGGGCAACCAACACTAACAAGTACAGTAAACGCGCTTTTAATCAAAAAGACATTTGTTTTTCTTATCCAATCCGTTCCTACAATGAAAATCTCAACACTAGCCTTGCTATCTGCTTTGACGAGCGTCGGCTTCGCGGGTGCTGCAGCTCATGGAGAGTTGAGACCGAAGTACTATTTTCCCAGGGAGATCAAGAGACAGGTTGGACCATTCCTCAATACCACCGCCCCCACTTCAACAGCGAATACCATCTCCTCAAGAGATACCACATCCGATACTGTTGTAGTAGGTTCGGCCGTTCAAGTGTCTGTATCAGTAGGAGTGACGCTTGGAACGGGAAGCTCGTCGGCTACGACTACTACAGGAGGAAGCACTACCACAGGCTCTGATGGACAATCATCAGCAACAGGAACGACTACGACGACAAGCGCCGCTGTCAACACCGACGCTGCCACTGGCACCGGCACCAGCACCAGCACTGATACTGATACTGATACTTCCGCTGCTACTACTACCAGTGACCCGTCTACGGGACTGTCGTCGGTGGTCAGTTCCGTTACCAGCCAAGTTACATCTGCGACTAGTTCAGTCGTTGGCCAGGTAACATCCGCGGCGAGTTCGGCTGTCAGCCAGGGAACTTCAGCAACCGACTCAGTTGTTAATCAAGCAACTTCAATAACCAGCTCAGTCGTCAATCAAGCAACTTCAATAACCAGCTCAGTCGTCGATCAAGCAACTTCAATAACCAGCTCAGTCGTCAATCAAGCAACTTCAGCAGCCGGCTCAGTTGTCAGTCAAGCAACTTCAGCAACCAGCTCAGTCGTCAATCAAGGAACTTCGGTTACTGGTACGATCGTGCCATCAGCCTCGTCGAGCACCACATCCGACCCGTCAGCTGTGCCTGGTGTTTCGAGCAGCTCGTCTTTCTCACCCTCCGCTGCGCCCAGTGTCAGCTCTACTGTTCCCCCGACCACATCCAACACAGGCGTCTCCGTCGTGCCCGTATCGACTGACACCTCTTCTGCACCGCCTGCCCCAATCACAGCAAATAGTACGACACCGGCGATAACTCCGGCTATTGCTAGCGCGACATCGCTAACAGACTCATCTTCGGCGGATTCGACTGATCCTCAAAGTATTAAACCAACTGGGACTGATAGCGCCAAGTCACTTTCTGTGGGATCGAGCATCGCAGTGGCGACCAGTACTAGCCAACTCGGTGATGTCAGTTCGGACAGCCCATCTTCAACTGCGACGACTATCCCGACGACACTACCCAGGATTATCTCTCCCAATGGTGGAATTCCGGCACAACCGAATAACTCAACCCTGATTCAGCTTGGTTTCACTTATGGCCTCAACTACCCCTTTGTCGTAAACTCTTCTGAAGCAGTGGCCCAGATCTTTTCCTATCTTCCACCTGGAGTCGCCTATGGTCTGAACATCGATCAAAGTGAAATGGTCATGCAATATCTCCAACCGTACAACACTATATCTACCCTTGGATATATTACAACCCTTGCCATGGCATACATTCCTGCTCAGATGGTGGATCCACTCTCCCTCCTTCTGCTGAACCCGAACTCGGCGCTCTACACGAACCCGAATCCTTCAGTTAGGACGCTGATGAGTATGATTAATCCCGCGATCCCCGTACTCGCAGGCTCATCCGTGGCCGGTGGGACGTCTCTGAACTCGGCGACTGCTGCTGGAGCTTCGCCCACATCAGTGAACAGTCAAGGCGCCCCTGATGACGCCAACTCGTCATCTCCAGTGGTTGGGAAGTCTGTTGGTATTGGCTTTGCGGCTGTGGCAGGTGCAGCAATCTATGGTGCAGCCATGTTCTTTGTCGCCAGGCGCTACAAACGCAAGAAGGCCAGCCACACACGTGCAAGCAGTGTGCTTTCCGGCGGGAACAGGAGGCCCGGTGAGGTATCTGCGCTGATGTCTGGAGGGGTGGGCGCTGGTTACAGGAGTACAGGTCGAAACAGTGGCGGGAGTGGCAGCACTGATAGTGGCAGCAGTAGAGGTACTCAAGTTAGCGGCAGGACGTACATCAGCCCTCCTGTGATGGCAGAGAACAGTCTCGGATGGAACTAGGTTAAGCGGCCACGGTTTGTTCGGGCGCATTGGTGAGAGTTACCTCCCATTGTTGATGACTGATCGGATGGGCTCACATTTACGCTTTCACCTACTCACGTATTAACACGCACTTTACTTTTTTGCAGCTTCAGGGATTTTCTAGTTATCCCGGGATTGGAGAACTTCGGCGAGTGTTGGATGAGAATCGGGAGCAGAGGTTGAGCTCCGCCCGATCGGCTCCAAATGAAGGCGTTTTGTGCACTTCAAGTTGTAGCAACCCCTATCAGATAGAGCATCATCTGCCCCAATGTACAAAATTTCTGAGATGTTCTCTTAAACGGCCCACACCCGATACACATCAATTTGGTCAGTAGAGGAAAATTCGGGAGTTCGATCTCGTATCAAAGGACTCGTAAATACGATGGTTGACAATCACTGCTAGTTTTTGATTGATGGGAGGGTCAAAGCACCATCATAAATTCGTATCGAGACAAATGCCACAGAGCTCCAAATGCCTTCTATTGTGTCATGCGCTCTCGAATAATTCAATTGAACATCTGTGTTTCCGACCCCATTGAGGAGCGTGAAACCTGACGAGCTTCTCCATGGCAAGACGTGAAGCAATGTTGTCTCACCATCG
>Ga0335072_10009144_pt1 | contig 14322 bp, 8 predicted proteins | sample Lox_Sample_21_FD_206725 | JGI IMG/M metagenome (GOLD analysis project Ga0335072, IMG submission 206725) | Soil microbial communities from Loxahatchee National Wildlife Refuge, Florida, United States - Lox_Sample_2.1 | ecosystem: Environmental > Terrestrial > Soil > Wetlands | place: USA: Florida... | reverse complement strand
TAGCCGCGGCCGCGAAGACGGGTACGATCGCCAGTTCGTGATGCAGCAAGCGTGATGTCGCAGGCCGTAACGCCAGCGCCAGCAGCGGCAAGATCAGCGTCGCCACAAAGGCTGCGCCGGCCACCGTGAAGGTGTTACGTTTGCGCTCCACAATGGCCGCGATGACCCGCGACGCGGGCACGCAAACCAGCAGCACGAAGATCACCAGCAGCAAGCTCACGATCACCGGCATCCCCACCGAAGCCAGCAGCAGCAACATCACCGCAAAACCGAAGGTCGTGGCGGTGGCGCTGAAGAAGCCGTAGAAGGTCAGGTTCAAGCCGCGCCACGAGCCGTCATCGCCTTTGGCGATGGGCACAGCCGCGAGCATCTGCCACTTTTCGCCGGGCAGGGTGCGTACTCCCCAGAACAAAAGCGCGAACAACCCGGCGGCCAGCGTGGCGACGAACAAGGCGTTCAGCATGGGTCCTCCTCGGCCGGCAGCGCCAGCAGCGAGCGCACGGCGACGTCGGTTTCGGTAAGCGGCTCTCCCAGCGTGACGGAGAAGCGGCTTTGGACGCCGCAGCGATGTTGATTGCGGATGAGGTCGGGGGCGAAGCGAATGCGGCCGCGCTGAAACAACAGAACGACCGTGCTGCTGCCGGGACGGAAGAGCGCCTTCGGCGCGCCGGCTTGCAGCAGCATGCCGGGTTCGACGGCGCGCGGATTCTCGTAACGCTCGTCACTGTAGCGTTGCTCGATTTGGCCGACCATCAGCGCCACAACTTCGATCATGGCGACGCGGCCGATGCCGGAGCCGCCGGCGTAATCCGTCTCCAGGAGGGTAACCACGCGGCGGTTCTTCGATACCGGCGTCAGCAGCTGTACCGCCGCATTGGGATTGCACGGATGATATCGGCCGCCGACGGAGTAGATTTCCAGCACGCGTCCGGAGACCGGACTGTGCGTGTAGTGATATTTCTCCGGCGTCAGGCGGAAGACCGCGTAGTCCCCGCCGGCGAAGGATGACTGCCAGGGCGAGCCCTCGCCCAGCAGTTCGGGGAAAGAGAAGAATTTCTGCTTCAGGTACAGGCCCGATGACTCGCGCATCGAGCCCACAAGCGCGCGTGAATCGGCAGGACAGACCACCGCGCGCTCGCCAGGCGGCAGGGGGCGGCAGTTCCAGTAGCGAATTTGCCGCTCGAAGATCTTACGCGCGGTGTCGTACTCGGACAGGTTGCCTACGAACTCCGACAATGCGATACCTGACTGTCGCAAATACCTCAGCATGCCGGTAGCGCGCGCGGATACCACATTGTCGTAGTTCAAATACCCGAGCACGCGGGACAGGTAACGGCTGGAAGCGAGCCGCGTCAGCAGCGGAGCTTTTTCGAGAGCGGGGGAATACAAAGCCGCTATGACCGAGTTGCCCAGCAGCTGCTCGCGCACTACATTCCCCGTAGCACGGTCGATGTATTGGTGCTGATGCGTGTTCATGATTCGAGTTGCGATGTCCGCCGGTCGTGCCAGACCAGCAGGATCAGCAAATTCAGCAATGCCGAGATCTCATGCAGCGACAGATCGTCGGCCATGATTCGCTCCCGAATATCGCCCAGAAATCTCTCGCGGTCCTGCACGCGAACCCCGTGCCGCAAGCAGGCTCTGACCTCGCTGCCGGCTGCATGCTCAAGGTCTTCCATGTCCTGGCGCAGGTGAACCACGCCCTCGCGGAGATGCTCCAGCCGCAGGCGATCGCGATAAAACTCTTCGGCCATGCGATTGAATTCTGCCGCCTCGAGGCGCATGGCGCTTTTGCCGAAGCCGTCGAGAATTCCCTGCAGCAGACGCTGGCGGGCGCCCAGCTTTTCGTCGTCGCAGCGTGCGGCGATTTCGTCCAGCAGCGGCTGCGCGTTCATGACATCGACCAGATCCCCGGCCTTCTGCTGCATGCAGGTCAGCAGCGCCCGGCGATAATCGCGGAGAGAGATGCGAATGTAGCCGGCGTGCCTGCGGCTCGGCCGGATCTTTCGGCAGTGGGCGAGAATGTCGCGCAGGAACTCATTGCGCGAGTCGCGATGCACATAGAACGCGGGTACTCCCGCGGCAGAGAAGAAGAACGGCTGGCGGCGCTCGCTCTCCGAGGTCGGGTCGTCGGGAATGTGTTCATGAATGACCGTGCCCTCGAGCGCCAGTCGGTACGACAGCGCCAGCAGGAACTGTTGCAGCCCGATGGCCGGGGCCATATCGCGGTCGTAGCTGGGGAAGAGGCTGTAATAGCGTGCTTCGAATCCGGAGTACCCCTGCCGGGCATGCTCGCGCAGACGCAGCGGCATGTAGAACGACATGCGCTTATCGACAATGCCCAGCTCGTCCAGCTCCGACGAAAGCTGCTCGATGTTTCCGGCGGCGCCGTCAAGCGCCGACGAGTGTTCGGTCGCCAGCCACGCGACCGGATAGGTCAGCAGGCGCGCGTCGGGTACACAGTCGCCGCGCAGCCGGAAGAGCTTGGAAATCATGCCGTCGAGCCAACTCGGCCCATACGGCGTGAGCGCGTGCCCGCAAACGCTGAGCTGCGCCTTCTCCTTCCACTCGCGCCACAACAAACGCAGATGGGTGAAGTCGAGCTCGTGGGGCAGAAACGACAGCAGGCGTTCAGGATGAAAATGGGTGAATCCCACGCGGAAGGGAGCGGCGCTGTAGGTTCCGACGAACAGTGCGAGGAAGTGCTCGTAGATTTTGATGACCAGGTCGCCGAGACGTTTTTCGTCTCGCGGGAACAGCTCGCGATTGCGGAGTTGCCGGCCGAGCGAGCGGCTGCCGAGGCTGACGTGAATCCCGTTGTTGCCCAGGCTGACGTTCGACAGGCTGGGCAGCACGATGAGATCGTTGGCAATGATGCCGGCTTCGCGCAGCTTGGCCACGGCATTGAGCTGGCTGCGGCTCAGCACCTGATGGCAAAGGTGCATGTATTGGTACTTGGCCTCGCCGTCGCTCCAGCCGGAGAGGCACGGGCTCATGAACAACTCGCGGTAAAACGAATCGGAGATGCAGCCCGAGAGCGCTTCCTGATGCACCGAGGGCACCGGCGCGTGATAAACGAGCGCGCGTTGGCCGTTCTCGAGCAGCCCGAAGCGGCGATTCGCCCATGACATCAGCAGCGACGTGAACAGAAACCGCCGTGCTGCTTCCCGCGCGACGCGCTCCCCCAGCGAGTAGCGGCCGTTACCGGCAACGATGTGGAACGAGGTGGTCTCGGGCGAGGTGTTGTCGTTGAGAAAATGCCGCATCATGCGTAGGGCTTCGTTGCGCATCGGCTCCGGCATGTGCGGTTGCGAGCCCACCAGATCGGCGAGCGACAGTTTCAGCGCATAGCTGACCGGAATGCGGAGCCAGGTCTCGCGGCCGTGCACAAAACGAAAGCGCGAGGCGTCGGGGCGCTCGGCGATGACGCCATCACGTGTGACCTGCAGATCGTCGTCGAGCACCTGGCGCGCATAGCGACTGAGGCGGGATTCGGGAAAGCGCACCCAGCTGTTCTCCCAGACGCCGCGCGAGTCGTTGAGAAACAATTCCAGCTCGCTCAGAGTGCGGCGCGGAGCTTCACCGCTGGCGCTGCGGCGGGCGATGTTCCGGAAAAAGCGCGACTCACGAATGGTGAGCGGCAGGTCGCAGTGGGTGGAAGAACCGACGACGACGGCTTGCAATTCGTCTTCGCTGCCGCCCGTGGCGTCACCGGCGGTGAAGGGGAGCTGGTCAAGGGCAATGCGCGAGGTGTTTGTTCGACGAGGCGTCTCCACCAGCGTTTGCGCGCGAATTGTCGCCATCCGCTCCAGCCGGCCCGGCCCGCAGATTAGGGACTCGGGCAGGACACTTCCAGTCTGCCAGTCAATGTTGACGGATAAGTAAATGCCGCATGAATAGTGCATAAATTGAACAGAGCAGAACACGATTGAGTACCGGGCGCGCCTTCGGCCTGGAGGTCTGTCGCTGGCGCTTGTCCTGATGGCATGGCGTTTCGCGAGAGAAGACCGGCCATTCGCCAGCGGCGGCGATTGTCGCGGAAAGAAATGAGGTAACGTTGGCGGATGATTTCGTCGCCAGGCTGGCAGGAGCTGCGGCCGCATCGGCCGCTGAAAACCATCGTGACGGCGGGATTGGTGGCGGGGCTGCTCGACGGGTTGGATGCGGCAGTTGTGATCGCCGCGATGAACAGCGTTTCACCCGCGAGGATCTTTCAGTTCATCGCCAGCGGCTTGCTGGGAGTGAGCGCCTTTCACCATGGAACGCCGGCGGCGCTGCTGGGGGTGCTGCTGCATTTCACGATTGCCATGGGAGCGGCGGCCACGTTTTATTTAGCAAGCACGAAGTTGCCGATGTTGCTGCGCCGCCCGCTGCTGTGGGGTCCGGTGTATGGCATCGCGGTGTTTCTCTTCATGCACTATGTGGTTGTACCTTTGTCGGCGGCGCCCAGGCAGCCGCCGTCCAGCGCAGCGGCGTTGCTGAACCTCATCGGCTCCCATGTGTTCTTTATTGGCATTCCGATCGCGATGGTGACCGGCAGGTCCGCACGACGCGTCTAGCCTGGGCATTCGCGCCGGATGTTTTCGGACAAAGTCACTGCCGAAATCAAACCCTGTCATGTACGATTTCTAGCGATCGTCGCCAGGCAGCGGCGACGATGCCAGGGAGCCAGATTGGCGATCACGCGGCCCAGCTTCAAATCAGCACAGGATTCCGAGCGCCTCTTCGAGGGCTTCGAAAACCTGATGCCGTTTCGCGTAAACGACATTCTGCTGGTCTCCAGCCTGTACGATTCGTTCATCCTGCGCGAGGACGGGCGGCTGAATGAACTGCTAATCGGCGAATCGCTGGAGATGCATCTGCATCAGGTGCCGGGCATCACGCACGTATCGACCGGCAGGGAAGCGGTGGAACTGGCGCAGACGCAACCGCGCTTCAACCTGGTGGTCACCAACCTGCAAGTGGCCGACATGGATGCGGCGCAACTGGCGCGCGAGATCAAAGCGACGGGCCGTGATGTGCCGGTCATCGTGCTGGCCTACGATCATCGCGAGATCAAGAATTTCCTGGCGCGTAATCCGGAGACCGACATCGACCGGGTCTTTCTGTGGGAGGGCAACGCGCGCATCCTGCTCTCGATCGTCAACTACATCGAGGACAAGCGGAACGTGGTACACGACACGCATGCCATGAGCGTTCCGGTGCTGCTGATGGTCGAGGATGACATCCGCTATTACTCGCTGTTTCTGCCGGTGATTTACACGGAAATCATCGGCCAGTCGCGGCGGCTGCTGAGCGACGCGCTGAACGTGGCGCACAAGCTGGTGCGCATGCGCGCGCGGCCGAAGATCCTGCTGTGCTCCAGCTACGAAGATGCCGAGCGCGAGGTGCTGAAATATCGCGACTACCTGCTGGGCGTGATCTCCGACGTCGAGTTTCCGCGCGAGGGCGAGTTGGTTGCTGAGGCCGGCTTCGAGCTGGCGCGCATGGTGCGCGACACCATCCCCGACGTTCCCATTGTGCTGCAATCGAGCCGCACGGAGTTTATGGACCGGGCGTATGCCGAGGGCTTCTCGTTTTTGCAGAAGCGCTCGCCAACGCTGCTGGGCGACTTGCGGCACATCCTGATCGAGGAGATGGGCTTCGGCGATTTCGTCTTTCATCTTCCCGATGGGAAGACGGAGGTGGGCCGTGCCAAGGATCTGAACGAGCTGGAACAGTCGCTGGCAACGGTACCGGAAGCGAGCCTGGCTTATCACGCCGAGCGCAATCACTTCTCGCACTGGCTGATGGCGCGCACGGAGTTTGCGCTGGCGCAGCGGTTGCGGCCGCGCAAGGTCGGCGATTTCGGCACGTTGGAGAATCTGCGCCGCGATTTGATTGCCTCCATTGCCGAATACCGTCGCGAGCAGAACCAGGCACTGATCGGGGAATTCAATGCGGCGACCTTTCAGCCGAGCGAAGCATTCTTCCTCCAGATTGGCGGCGGCTCGCTCGGCGGCAAGGCGCGCGGTCTGGCATTCATCCGTCATATCCTCCGACAACGTGGGATCAACCGCAGCTTCCCGGGTATTCGCATTGGAGTACCGCCGACGCTGGTGATCACGACTGCGGTTTTTGATCGCTTTCTCGGGGAAAATAGCCTGCTCGACCTGGCTTTGCATAGCAATGACGACGCGGAGATCGAGCGGCGTTTTCTGGCAGCTTCGTTTCCCATTGCTCTGTTGGACAGCTTCCTGGCATTTCTCGAGGGCGTGCGCTACCCGCTCGCGGTGCGCTCGTCGAGCCTGCTGGAGGACTCGCAGTACCAGCCGTTCTCCGGTGTCTATGAGACGTTCATGCTGGCCAACAGCCATCCGGATATTCAGGTGCGACTGGAGCAGCTGCTGGAGGCGATCAAGCTGGTGTACGCCTCGACGTTCAGCCAGCACGCCAAGACCTATGTACGGGCGACGCCGTATCGGCTGGAAGAAGAAAAAATGGCGATCGTGGTGCAGCAGGTGGTCGGTGCACTGCACAAAAATCGCTTCTACCCGGATTTCTCCGGCGTGGTGCGTTCGCGCAATTTTTATCCTATGCCGCCGATCAAGGTCGAGGACGGCATTGCCGCGGTGGCTCTCGGCCTGGGGCACGCGGTGGTCAGCGGGGGAAAGTGCCTGACCTTTAGCCCGCGCCATCCGCGAAACCTGGTGCAGTTTTCGTCGGTGGAAGACATGCTGAGGAACTCGCAAAGTGAGTTCTGGTCGCTGGAGTTGTCGCATGAGGTGCCGCCGGACAGGCCGAGCGACGCGCTGCGCGAGATCCCGTTCGATCTGGATGTGGCGGAGAAAGACGGAACATTGCGACTGCTGGCGTCGACGTATTCGCGGGACAATCATGCGGTGTACGACGGCGTCAGCCGCCGCGGGCCGCGGATTGTAAGCTTCGCGCCCATCCTGAAGCACGGCATGTTTCCGCTGCCGCAAATCCTGGAACGATTGATGTGCCTGGGCGAGGACGCGCTGGGGCGGCCGGTGGAGATCGAATTCGCTGTGCGGCTGCCGCAGAGTGAAGACGAGCCGGCGGAGTTCGGCTTCCTGCAACTGCGACCGCTCGTGCTTTCGCGCGCGGGCGAGGACATTCACCTGGATGAGATCGACGAGCAGACACTCATCTGCCGTAGCTCGGTGGTGCTCGGGCACGGTCGCATCGACGATATTTGCGACATCCTTGTGGTCGATTCGCATCGCTTCGAGCGCGCCCGCAGCCGTGAAGTGGCCCAGGCGGTCGCGCGCATGAACGCCAAGCTGAGCCACGAGAGTTTGCCTTATCTGCTGATCGGCGTGGGACGATGGGGATCGACCGATCCCTGGCTGGGAATTCCGGTGGCGTGGGACCAGATCTCAGGGGCGCGCGTGATTGTGGAGTGCGGCTTTCGCGACTTTCGCGTGGCGCCGTCGCAGGGCAGCCACTTCTTCCAGAACCTCACCGCCTTTCAGATCGGATACTTCACCGTGAATCCCGATGCGGGTGAGGGGATGCTGGACTGGGGATGGCTGGCGCAGCATGCGGCCGTGGAAGAACAGGATTGCGTGCGCCATCTTCGCTTCGACTCTCCCATTACCGTGCTGATGAACGGGAAGACAAGTGAAGGAAGGATCATGAAGCCGCGCGTTAGCAACTAGCAATCTGCCTCCCCAGAGGGTGTGCCCACTTTATTCTCTGCGTGCGAACATGAAATCCGAAAGTGCTGGTGGGAGATCGGTTAAGTTGAGGTGAATCCACCTGCATCTAATTGCTAGCTGCTAATTGCCAAGTGCGATTTTTTAGCTGCTGGGCCTGTAAGCCGAATTCTGTCCCCGCCCATTCTCCTCGCGCATGCCAGAGGCACGTGTGAAGACAATGGGCGGGGGACGGTCATTCCTCTGGGCCGCACATTACTGGGCGGCTCTAGCGACCTACCCGGGAGTGGTAACGCGCCGAGCCGGCACGTTCTCGCGAGACCTCAACCCGCGCGGCATGAACGGCGCGAATTGAGGTCCCGCGAGTTCCTCCCCTATTTGGTCTTGCTCCGTGTGGGGTTTGCCCTGCCACCGCCATTGCTGGCGGCGCGGTGCGCTCTTACCGCACCTTTTCACCCTTACCCCGCCCATTTAGCTCATCCTGGCGACGGCGCAAACGCTCGATAGTTCGCAGCGCGCCACGCTTCGATGAGGAAAATGGGCGGGGCGGTATGTTTTCTGTGGCACTTTCCGTCAACGGCCCTTTGAGAGCCGCCGCCCGGACGTTATCCGGCACACCGCTCTGTGGAGTTCGGACTTTCCTCTGCAGGCTCGCTTCGTCCCCACCGAAGCCGGGATAACGCGCGCCGGCAGCGACCGTCCGGCCCAGCAGCTAACAACATGATTATAGATTCGACGCGCGAAGGGAAGTGGCGTCGCAATGTCTCAGATTTGCCTGCGCCAAGGTCAGGGCGTCGGCGAGCGCGCGCTCAATGATCGAGGTGTCCGTAGTAGATGTTGGTGTCGTACTCCAGAACCACGCGGCCATCGACGGCGTGGTCGGAAAAGAGCCGGGGCAGTGCCCGGATCATCGCTTCGTAACCCTCACCGCTGTTGGGGATGTAAGACGACGACAGCAGGCGGCCGCGGAGTCCATCGAGGTCGAGATGTTGCTGGTTGCGTTGCTGGATCAGCGTCATTTTGTTGGGCGCGAAGAAACGTTGCAGCGAGTCGTAGGTCGCGACGTAGTGATGAGCCACCTGCTGGTAGTCGACACCGAACTGCTGGAGAAAGTCTTCGTACGCCCGCAGAAACGGCGTAGCCGCGGTGTTGCGGTGATGCCAGATGAGGACCCCCGTGCCGCCGGGCTTGAGGATGCGCGCGAATTCCACGCGGGTTTCGACCGGGTGAAACCAGTGAAATGCCTGCCCGGCGATAACGAAGTCGAACCGGCCGGGCTCCAGGTTTGTACACTCGGCACTGCCCTCGACCATGCGAAAGTTGGAATAACGCGCGAGATATTTTTCGCCCGCCGTGCGCATTTCCTGGTTCGGCTCGACGCCGATCACCCGATTGCCGTTTTGCAGAAAGACCTCCGCCAGCAGCCCGGTTCCGCAACCGATATCCGCCAGGAGGTGATCGGGACGCAGCCCGCAAGCGGCGTGAATCGCGGCTACCACATCGTGGGAGTAATGTGGACGATACCTGGTGTAATCTTCGGCGCGGTCGGAAAACCGGACCAGGGGGTCACGAACCGGATCTGTCATTGAAGAGATGGTAGCATTTTGACTGTCCGCCACGAGCCGCCAGCACTCAGCAATTCACAGAGGCTGGACAACGTTTTCCGGCAAGCGGCGACGATCTGCGAAGGAAGCCAGTCGCTGCCGGCTAACTGCAAAATGCTCAGGGCCAACTCCAAACTGCCGATGGCGCAAGCGATCGCGGCCGCCATTCGCCGGGTGCCGCGGGGGCGCGTCAGTACCTATGGCGCGATCGCCAAAGCTGCGGGATATGCGCGTTGCGCCCGGCAAGTCGCCCGCGTGCTCAGACAGGTTCACGATCTCCCGTGGCAGCGAATCATGGGGTCAGGCGGCCGCATTTCTCTTCGCGGCGAAGCGGCCCTGGAGCAGCGCTTCCTGCTGGAAGCCGAGGGCGTCCGATTCAAGGGGAGGCGGGTAGACCTGGGCGAGTTCGAGCACCGGTTTCCGAAAATCGCCAGGAAGCAGGCCGCAAGCAGCTCTGGCCGGAGGGGCGCGAAACGGCTGCGTCCAAAGTTGTAGTAAGGTATCCACTGCAGGCAGCCGGCGGGTTAGCCGTTGGCGTAAAATACAGACAACAATTCGATATTCTCAGGGTTTATGTTCAGCTTCGCTCAGGCTCGACAACTTGCTGCCGTCATGGTTCTGTGCGGAACGTTATTCGCCCAGCAGTATCCGGGACGCGATCACACGGTCTTTCATCGCATGACTCCGGCGCCCGCGGCGTCGAGTAAGCACCCCCAGGCAGCTACTGCGAACCCGGTTGCGCATGTTCCGGTTTCGACGCAACCTGCGAGCGGCCATTCCACCGATACGCCACGCCATCACGGGACGACTTTCAGCGGCCCGCCCGCTGCTCCTGAATCCCACGGTGCTCCTTCCGGGCCGTTGCCGGCAAAGCCCAGATAGACTGCGCGGGTGGGGAAGGGATCGCCGAATTTCCTGCCAGATTTTCGTAAGCCGTGGCTGTAACACTCGTGTAACATAGACGAACCGCTCTCCGTTTATGGCCCGAGTTCCCCTGGACGATCCTGCGTTAGTGCTGAACCGCGAGGCTTCGTGGCTGGCATTCAATCGCCGTGTGCTCGATGAGGCCGAGAACCCGGCGAACCCCTTGTTGGAACGCGTCAAGTTCCTTGCCATCACAGCGCGCAACCTCGACGAGTTTTTCGAGATTCGCGTGGGCGGTCTGATGCAGCGCATTGAAGACGGGCAGACCGAACCCGGCCCCGACGGACGCAGTCCCCAGCAGGAGGCGCAGCTGGTGGCGCAGCTCTCGCACGACTTCATGCGCGAGCAGTATCGATGCTGGAACGAGTCATTGCGGCCCGAGCTGGCGGAGGAGGGAATTCGGGTGGTGGGCATGAAGGAGCTCACGCCGGAGCAGCGCTTGTTCGTCGGTGAATACTGCGACCGCGAATTGGATCCTCTGCTGACGCCGGTCACCGTCGACCCCTCGCATCCGTTTCCCCGGGTCATCAACAAGGCACTGTGCGAAGCGCTGCTTTTGCGCCGGCGGCGGCGGGCTGCGTCCACCTACATGGGCGTGGTGACGGTGCCGCGAGTGCTGCCGCGGCTGGTTAAGCTGCCACGCCGCAATGGCAGCGAAGATTACATCTTTCTCGCTGACCTGGTGGCGGCGCATACCGTCCAGATGTATCGCGGCTACGAGATCGTCTCCGAAGCCGCATTTCGCGTGACGCGTAACAGCAACCTGTATCTCCAGGAAGAGGAGTCGCGCAATCTGCTGGAGAGCGTTCGCACCGAGCTGCATAACCGGCGCAAGGGCGATGCCGTTCGCCTGGAGATTGAGGCCGACGCGAATCCGGAGATGATTGAGCGGCTGCGTGGCTATTTCGAGATGGAAGACTGGCAGGTTTATCGCACCGAAGGCCCAGTCAATCTGTCGCGCCTTTTCCATATTTACGACGAAACGCAGCGGCCCGACCTGAAGTTCAAGCCCTTTGTCGCGCGCGAGCTGCAGCTCAATCGCAAATCGCAGGACATCTTCGAAGAGATCCGGCATCGCGACATTCTGCTGCATCATCCTTACGACTCCTACTCCTCGGTGGTGGGATTTATCCGCGCGGCCGCGGAAGATCCGAACGTGCTCTCGATCAAGCAGACACTGTATCGGACAAGCGAAGACTCTCCCATTGTCAGAGCTCTGATCGACGCGGCAGCGCGCAAAGAAGTGACGGTGGTGGTCGAAGTGAAGGCGCGCTTCGATGAAGCCAGCAACATCCGTTGGGCGCGGTCGCTGGAGGATGCCGGGGTGCAGGTGTTCCATGGACTGGTGGGCCTGAAGACGCATTGCAAGCTGGCCATGATGGTGCGCAAAGATCCGGATGGCGAAACCCGCGTTTACACTCATCTCGGCACCGGCAACTACAACTCGATCACCGCGACGTACTACACCGATCTCAGCCTGCTTACCGCCGATCCCGAGATCACCTCGGCGGTCCACGGGGTATTCAATTTTCTCACCGCTTACGCGGAGCGGCCGAAATACGATCCCTTGCTGGTGGCCCCTATCGACTTGGCCGAGCGCAGCATCAACCTGATCGCACGTGAGGCGGATCACGCCCGGCATGGCCGGCCGGCCAGAATCATCGCCAAGATGAACTCGCTGCTGGACCGCAATATCGTGCGCGAACTGTATCGCGCGTCGCAGGCGGGGGTGCAGATTGACCTGATCGTGCGCGGCATCTGTGGCCTGCGTCCCGGAGTCCGGGGCGTGAGTGATCGCATCAAAGTTCGTAGCGTGGTCGGACGCTTCCTCGAGCACAGCCGCATCTTCTATTTCGCCAACGGCGGCGAGGATGAGGTTTATCTGGGAAGTGCGGACTGGATGCCGCGTAATCTCCACGAGCGCGTGGAAGTGCTGTTCCCAATCAAGGACCCGATGTTGAAGCAGCGGGTGCGCGGCGAGATCCTGGAGGCATATCTGGCCGATAACACCCAAGCCCGGCTGCTGCAGGCCGACGGACGGTACGTGGCTGCCGAAGCGGCCCGGCGGGGTTCCACCCGGCGGAGAACGCAGTTCAATGCGCAGGAGTTCCTGATTGCGCTATCGGAGGGTAAAGTGACCTTGGACTCGATACCGCACGGACCGGCGCGCCGTAGCACCCGGGAAGGAACCGTCCGGACGAGATAGCCGTTATGGAAATTTATCTGTTGCGTCATGCCAACGCGGGTGAGCAGAAGCTGAATCCGGCCAAGGATGAAAAGCGGCCGCTCGACAAGCTGGGTATCGAGCAGTCCCACGATGTGGGACGAGCTTTGGCTGCCATGAATATAAGCGTGGACGCCATCATCTCCAGCCCGCTGCGCCGCGCCACGCAGACCGCTGCGGTGGTGGCCAACGAGATCGGGCATGAGGAAAAGGTCCTCACCGATCCCGCCTTGAGGCCAGGCGCGACCTACGAGCAGTTTCAGGAGCTCTTGCGGCGGCACAGCCGAAAAGACGCCATTCTGGTCGTCGGTCATAATCCCACAATGACGGGGGCCAGGGCGTGGAGTTCAAGAAAGGCGCGGTCGCCAAAGTGGAAAAAGATGGGCGCCGGCCGGCTATTCTCAAATGGTGTATGCCGCCGAAGGTGGTGCGCTCAATTCAGCAAGCCTCGGCCAGCAGCTCGCGCCCGAAGACGGTTTCGAAGTAATTCTTTTCCTGCCCGACCGCCCACAATTCCAGCTCAATTCCTTCCGCAGGCTGCGGCGCCAGCAGCAGGCGCACGCGGCCGTCCTGATGAATGCGCACTTTGAGCCGGCGGACGGCGGCGCGGCGCCCCTGATCGAGCGCGCGCGCCAGGCGCAAGAGGGCGACTGCCTTGGCTACATGAATCTGTTCGAGGCCGGGGAGAATACGCATAACCCGGTCGCTGGGCGAGGGAAGAGATTTCCCAACGTAACGCGCGATGGCGCCGATGATGCGGCGTTGCAGCGGCGTGTAGCCGAAGATTTCCGAATTCGAGATCACGTAGTAGGTGTGACGGCGACGGCCGGAGCGGTTGATATAGGCGCCGACTTCGTGCAGCATCGCCGCCGCTTCCAGCCAGTCCGCGTACTCGGGCGGCAGCTGATGTACCGACTGCAGACGGCGAAACAAGTCGAGCGCGAGATTGCGGATGCGCTGGGCAAACGGGAGATCGGCGCCGTAGTGCCTGGCCGCGGCCAGCAGCGCGTCATGCCGCTCCGACTCGACATGCTCGCGCATGGCGGTACTGGCATGGTAGTCGGCCATCATCTGCGCCAGCAGGCCATCGCGCAAACCCAGAGGCAGGTAGCGGAAGCTGCGCAATTTGCAAAGCTGCATCATCTCGGCGAAGACCATGGCCCCGGCGATGATGATCTCGGCCCGCCGGGGACCGATGCCCGGCAAAGCCCGCCGTTGGGAAAGATTGCGACGGCTCAGCTTTTCGCCGAGCGCCACCACCGAAGCTTGCGGCACGGTATGCGGCTTGGTCTCGTCATAGCCTCTGGCTTTGGCGGCGTGGAGGCTGGATAGCGCCGCGGGAGTGCCGGAGGTCGCAATCACGATCTGCATCTTGGCATCGATGATGCGTTTTTTGATGCGCGATACTTCGCGCTGAATGACGCCGCGCATTTGCTCCAGCTCGCTGCGCCAGGGAGGATCGTGATGCAGGAAAGTCTGGGTCAGGCGGACGGCGCCGATGGGCAGGCTCACCATGTCGTCGATGTGGCCGTTGATGGAGAGCGTCAACTCGCAGCTGCCCCCGCCGAGATCAATGAGCAAGGCGCGGGCCTTCGCAATCCGCGCATGAGCCAGCACGCCGAGATGGATGAGACGGCCTTCTTCCAGGCCGGAGATGACTTCGACCTTCCAGCCGGTCGCCGTACGCACCCAATCGAGGAATGCGCGAGCGTTGCGCGCATCCCGTAAGGCGCTGGTAGCGACCACGCGCACGCGATCGGCGGCAAAGGTCTGCGTGGCGCGATGGAAGCGCCGCAATACGCGCAGGGTGTGTGCCATGGCCTGCGGATCGAGCGCGCCGCCGGCAAATACACTCTCACCCAGGCGGGTGACTTCGCGATCGTCATGCAAGGTTTCCAGGCGTCCATGT
>Ga0335072_10009142_pt1 | contig 14325 bp, 13 predicted proteins | sample Lox_Sample_21_FD_206725 | JGI IMG/M metagenome (GOLD analysis project Ga0335072, IMG submission 206725) | Soil microbial communities from Loxahatchee National Wildlife Refuge, Florida, United States - Lox_Sample_2.1 | ecosystem: Environmental > Terrestrial > Soil > Wetlands | place: USA... | reverse complement strand
ATTGAGACGAACGTGGTTCGACCCGTAACCGCGTGCCAGATAGTCGCACGGACGGCGTTATGCTAAGAGTGCGACAAACGACAGAAAGGCTCGAAGCGCCGACGTTTGTTACTGACTACCGCAGTCATACTGGCGGCACTGGAAGCCATTGAGGATTTCAAGGCGCGTCGCCATGATCGGAAAACGTGATAAGAAGGCAGCAGTACTGCTGATCGGCGATCGCTTCAAGCTGCAGCCGCAATCCTTCGGGGCTTTAGATGGAGCTGCTCGGTCGGAGTTGTCAGCCGGTCATTCAACTCGAGCTGATGCCAACGCAAATTTTCAGCTATTGCGCGATACTGCATCTGACAGATCTTAGACCATGACCCAGGCGGCACGCCGATCCCATTACTACTATGGCCGCAGCAGTCCCTGAGATTTCCGGCGAACACGCGCCGCCGACTCACAAGTGGCTAATTGCGATGGCAGTGATGCTCGGCTGCGCACTGGAGGTACTCGACACCACTATTGTCAACGTCGCCCTGCCGCACATGCAAGGTAGCTTTTCCGCCAGCATTGACGAGATCGCCTGGGTACTGACGAGCTATCTAGTTGCCAACGGCATCATGATTCCGATGACCGGATGGATTTCATCTCGGTTTGGGCGCAAGCGTTATTTCCTTACTTCAGTCCTGGTATTCGTCGGAGCCTCGGCCTTGTGCGGAGCAGCGCGATCGCTCGACCAGATGGTATTATTCCGATTAATCCAAGGCGCCGCCGGCGCCGCGATGATTCCCTCGTCGCAAGCCATCATGATGGAATCGTTCCCGCCGCAGGAACAGCAAATGGCGATGGCGATGTGGGGCATGGGGTTGATGGTGGCTCCGATTGCAGGGCCGACATTGGGCGGCTGGATCACTGACAACCTTAACTGGCGCTGGAATTTCTACATAAACGTGCCGATCGGAGCGATTGCCTTCCTGATGGTGTCGACCTTCGTTCATGACCCAGCCTATCTCCGCGAGCGGCGCCAGCGCGGCGGCAAGGTCGACTACGCAGGGATAATATTGCTGGTGCTGAGCCTGGGATTGATGCAAATCGTTCTCGATCGAGGACAGCGCGCGGATTGGTTCGCCGCAAGTTGGGTCGCCTGGAGCACAGCCGCGTCGGTGCTATTTACTATTCTATTGGTCGTGCGCGAACTAGCTTTCAGTGAGCCGATTATCGACTTGCGCATTTTCAAGCAATCGAGCTTCACTCTTTCGGTCATTCTGGTTGTGGCGATGAGCTTCACGCTCTACGGCACGGGCCTGCTCAATCCCCTCTTCCTGCAGGAATCAATGGGCTACAACGCGATGAAGGCGGGGGTGGTACTGGCGCCGCGCGGGCTCGGCACCATGTTCTCGATGATGATGGTTGGAGCACTGGCTCGCCGAGGTTTCGACACACGCTCATTCGTCGGCTTCGGATATCTGCTAATGGCCATCGGGCTATGGAATATGTCCCTGTGGGACTTGAACGTTAGCATGTGGTCGGTCATCTGGCCCGGTATTATCGTCGGTATCGGCATGGACCTGATTTTCCCGACCTTAAGCGCGACTGCACTATCGGCCGTACCGCGCGAACGCGTCGGGTACGCCGCCAGCCTCTACAACATGATGCGCAATACGGGCGCGGCGATCGGGATCTCGTACCTGACGACAATGTTAGTCGATAAAGAGCAGATTCACCAATCCTACCTGGTCGGCCACCTCTCAGTCTTCGATGCCTGGCGCCTAAGCAATAGTGCTCCCGCGCTGCCAGGCGGGCGCGGCTTCGATTACCTGCCGCAACTAATCACCGGGCAAAAACAAGGTCTCTTATCCGTATACCAGGTGGTACAGAGACAGTCCGCAATGCTCTCATACAACGACATCTACCGTATGCTCGCGTTAATAATGCTGATACTCGTCCCAGCCTTTGTTCTGCTTCGCCGCAGCGGTGGAGGCGCTGGCGCAGCAGCCCATTGAAGGGCCTTGGGCAGACGAGCCCCATGATCCAAAAAATAGTATCCGCGCAGTTATTTTAATGTAGCGGATGATCTATATTGAAGAACTCCGCTAGACATCAGATAACCAATCCGTCGAGAGCTACGGCCTGGAAGGTTATCGAGTGCATTCATATTGTCCGCACCCAATGCAGACGCCGATCTCTGGCACTCTCCGCCATAGACAGGGATTGTGCTCTAGGAATGGTAAAGCAGCGAGGCGGCTCGCGGGAGCCACCTTGCTGCATCTAAAATGTCAGTTGCAAATCAGGCGTGGCCATTACGCAAAAGTTTACCCGGCGTCGCTCCGGTGCAATTACCCTCACTGAAGGTCTCCAGTCCGTTAACGATGATCGAACGGTACCCCTTCGGACGTTGCACCCGGCGCCACTCGCCACCGGGCAGATCGTGCACAATCTCGCCAACCCAATCCGGTTCGATGCCGAGGCCGTTGAGATCATAGACGACCACGTCAGCAGCGGCGCCCTCACGAAGCGTGCCGCGATCGCGGAAGCCGGCCGCATGTGCAGGTAATGCAGACATGCGATAGTGCGCTTCTTCAAGCGTAATCCGCTGTTCGTCGCGCACCATCCAGCGCAGGAAGTCGGTCGTAAACGCGCCACCCGTGAAGAACTTGGTATGCGCGCCGCCGTCGGAAACGCCCGGGAATGTAAACTGCGAGGCGTTGATAATTTCCGCCATGTACTCGGCGTTGAACCCGCGGTTAGGTCCGAGGAATTCGGCCTTCAGATTTGTCGCGACGGCGAGGTCGAGCATGGCTTCAATCGGGTGCTTACCCTCTTCCATCCCGATTTGGCCCAGTGACTTGCCGACGTACTTCTCGAGCGGCTCGATGTTCTCGACCCACTGTACGATTAGGTGTTTGGGATGGCCGCCGACTCCACCCTGAATCACCTTGAAGTTGGCGTCAGCATTGTCGTTTGCATGGATCACCGCTGCACGCAGCGCCGGATCCTTCATTTTAGCGAGCTTTTCTTCTTTGGTGCCGGTCGTCAGCACGCGCCATTCGGGCAACGTGTCGTATAGGTTCCAGTCTTCGAGCGAGAAGGCGAAGCCGCTGCGTAGGGTCGCGCCTTGACCGAAGATCGGCCGGCCTTTCTCGCGATTGCGCTCGATCCAACGGAGACTGCGGCGATGGATCTCGGGGTTATTGCGAGCCGGTGCCACCGCTTGAAAGAGAATCGGACGGCGGGCTTCATCGGCCAACCGCTCGACGAAATCCAGATCGTGGCGCGCATCGCCGGTGCCTTGCGTGATCTCCATGAAGCCTTCATCGCGCTTACGCAGCACCCGTGCGAGATTGAAGATATCCTCGTCGCACATGGTGTCGGTGACCATCGGCGAGCCATCGAAGTCGGCTTGCGCCGAGTTCGGGCCGAGGCGCTGAATCGAAAACCCGCACAGCCCCGCATCCATGCCCTCGTCGAGGAGACGCGCCATCTCAGCTCGTTCCGCGGCGGTAGCTGGGCGAGTCTTAGCCGCGTCAAGCCCCATAACATAGGTCATGAGCGATGCAGTCGGCATGTACTGGATACAGTTGATGCCTTTCGGTGTGCGGTCGAGCGAGTCGAGATATTCCGGGATGGTTTCCCAGTCCCACTTCATCCCGGCTTTCATCGACTCGTAGGGGATGGCCTCGGTGCGGGTCATCGTCAACATCGAACGGTCACGAAATTCCGGTTTGCAGGGCGCGAAGCCGAAACCACAATTGCCAAGCACAAGGGACGTCACGCCGTGCCATCCGGAGATGGTGCAATAAGGATCCCAGCGAATCTGCGCATCATAATGAGTGTGCAGATCAACGAAGCCGGGCGCGACGATCAGTCCGTCAGCATCGATCACCTTTTTGGCGAAGCCCGGTGCACGTCCGCCGAGCTGCGCGACCTTCCCATCTTTGATCCAGACGTCGCCGCGGTAGCGGGGCACTCGCGTCCCATCGACGATCGTACCACCTTTAATTTGAATGTCGAATTCAGCCATTCCGGTTCCCTCCTCGGTTTGGTTAGGACTGCAGCGTCCCCATTATGTGAAGCCGTCCCCTCGAACTGGCCTCATCTTATTCCGCCCGATTACACTTGCAACAGTAGAGTGCCTCTCACCGATACTCGATAAAAGGCTCATGATCGCCGGGGCTCGGCGAGGATTGCATCCGGCCAAAATTGTGCTTTCTCATCCGTCGCCCGACGTCTCTTGCGCCGACCGCAGTCACTCGATGACGTCATCTGAGCCGCCACGAATGAAGCAAATCTTTAGTTTTCGCCGGACGGCGCAAACGAGTCGATGTTGATGCGTCGAGACTTGAACTTCCATTCGCCGCTCACTTTCGCGTACTCATCGTCGTACCACCCGCTCAAGGACCATTTCTTACCGTCGCGATTCATTCGAACTTCGACATAACAGGTACCGGTTGCGCGGTCGGGACCGAGCAGCTTGACGACATGATTGTGGATGAAAGGCCGAGGCTTCATCGTCTCCAACCCGCTGCTAATCATCTTGCGCAGTCCTTCCGAGCCCTGGGCTCCGGGCATGTTCGGATCAGTAGTCGAAATCATCCCGTCGCTGGTGAAGAGGTTCACCCACCTGTCAAGATCCTGTTGCCATACGCAATGACAGTACTTGTGGGGCAGCTCGCGAATTGCCTCCCGATCGATCACACCCTGCAATAAGGCTTCAGCATTAGTTGCGGCCATCAGACTCTCCTCCTGTTACTGATTATTCTCGGTTGAACTTAGCGGTTCACCGACTGTCTATCGCTAGATTTCAGGCTAAACTGACACATCTAACACCCAAAGTGTTAGCCCAATACGTAGCCAAAGCCGAACTTGAAAACGACCGAATTGCCGCCCGACCTCCCCTCTCCGCATACGACTGCGCCGCGCGCCCGCGCTGCCTCGCAAACCGCCGCGATACCACTATTAGAATTTGATGCCAGCCGTGTCGCGATTATTGAGCCGGCGCAAATTATCAAGCCTATCGATATCGCCGAACACTGCGTCTTATGCTTTTTCCAGGAAGTGATTCGTCAGTTGGTGGGAGGAGGCGCCAGCGCACGCCAGATGCAGATGGGGCGCAGCGAAGCCGGCGACTATCCGGTGTATGAACTCGATTATGGTGGTCGCCGCCTCGCAGTCGTCTCACCAGGGGTTGGTGCACCGAACGCTGCTGCGCGAATGGAGCACATGATCGCTCTTGGATGCCGCAAATTTATCGCCTGTGGAGGCGCGGGCACACTGGACGGCAAGGTCGCGGCTGGTCATTTGATGGTCCCCGATTCCGCCGTGCGTGACGAGGGTACTTCTTTCCATTATCTAAAACCCTCGCGTGAGGTTGCCCCGACCGCCCGCGCGCTCGCCGCGATCGAGGCGGAGCTCGACGCGAACAATCACGACTATATACGCGGCAAGACATGGACCACCGACGCGGTCTATCGCGAAACGCGAGCGCGGATGAACCGGCGGCGCCGGGAAGGATGCGTGGTCGTCGAGATGGAAGCTGCTGCGTTCTTTGCGGTAGCGCGTTTTCGCCGCGTCGAATGCGCCGAGCTTCTGTATGCTGGCGACAGCCTCGCCGGGCGCAAATGGGATGCGCGCGGATGGAATCGTCACGCCATACGCGAACGCGTGTTCCATCTCGCCGCCGAAGCTTGCTTGCGCTTGTAGTTTCGTCTGCGGAATAGGTTTCAGCGCTCCTGTGAGTTCTCCGTACTGATCACTATTGAAAACTATCAACGACCTGTGGCTCGCTTGATTGATCCACGACGCAATTGAATGATATTCGCTGCGGGGCCGAGCAAGGCATAAGAGCCGAGGGCGGAGCTCAATCATCTAGACCAAGGAAACTGAACATGAGCGATCGTATAATTTTGTGTGATGTGGCGCCGCGCGACGGCATTCAGAATGAGAAGATCATGTTGTCGCCAGCACAAAAGCTCGAATTGATCCAGCGAATTGCAGCGGCCGGGATGCCCTGGATCGAAGTTGCTTCGTTCGCCAGTCCGAAATGGGTGCCTCAAATGGCTGATGCTGAAGAGGTCGTCCGTGCGGCGTCCAAGATTTCCGGCTTTCGCCCTATCGTGCTCGTACTCAACGATCGCGGATACGATCGCGCAGTTGCTGCCGGAGCCCGTTATATCCGGCTGGTAGTCGCCTCGACTGATACGATGAATCAGAAGAACGCGAACGCACTTCCTGAAGCCACGATGGCCTCGTACCGTCCAATTTTCGAGCGCGCAATCCACGACGGCGTCGAGCTCACGGGGACCATCGCAACTTCATTTGGGTGTCCGTTTGAGGGAGCCGTTGACCCGGACCGTGTCCTCAAGCTCGCTGCGAAATTTATCGAAGCGGGAGCGGCAGAGGTAGACTTTGCCGATACGGTAGGTATGGCGGTGCCGCCTCAGATCGAACGAATACTAGTACGCGCACGCAAAGAGTTTCCCCGCGCGCGACTGGGCATTCACGTTCACAACACGCGCAACACCGGACTGGCCAATGCCTACGCGGCGGTTCAAGCCGGCGCTGACGTACTTGACGCATCTACTGGCGGAGCCGGCGGATGCCCTTTTGCGCCCAAAGCGACCGGCAACATTCCGATGGACGATCTGGTCTTTATGCTCGAAGGCATGGGAATCAAAACCGGTGTCGACCTGGAACAATTGGTCGAGACGTCACGATGGTTCGAGGAAATATTAGAGCACCCCTTACCCGCCATGTTGCCGAAGGCCGGGCCTTGCTGGACTTCACCTCCACCGCTCGCCTGAAACTCGGCTGACGCCAACAAACCCTCGCCACTCCTTCTTCGTAAAATTGCGCAACGCGCTGTTCTCACTTGCGGATGCGAGATAGCTTTATCACCTACTCCGTCGAGCCGCTCCTCTCGATAACGGCCGTTCTCAACCCGGCACTGAGTATAGAAGACCATCATGGGCCGATGTTCCAGAATATCGCGACCAACAAGTCCGCCTCTTGCTCAGTCCTTGCCCTTGCACACCCGCCGTGGTTTAACGACCTGAAGTCCAACGGCGTATGCCAGGTCGGAAAATAATGGCCAAGAAGACTTGTATCGAGGTCGCAGTCAATGGAGCGTCGACTCGCAAGGTTCAGCCGAAAATTCCGGTTCTGGCGAGTGAGATTATCGAAGAGGGCGTGGCTTGCGTTAAAGCTGACGCTGCCGTGATCCACGCCCACACGCTGGACCCTGGTATCGGCAAGCAGAACGGTGCTGTTGATAACTGCGCAGCATTTATCAAGGGTATCCGAGAACAGGTTGATGCGATCGTTTATCCCACGATTGTCGGCCGCCCTGATCCGTCCGACCCAGCCTGGCTATGGGCGCCTACCGTGGAGCTGGCCAAGCGCGGGGCTCTGGAATGGGGTTTTCTTGATCCCGGCTCGGTGAACTTCTGCTTTGTCGAATCAGAGTTGACGCCGTTGATGGGCGGGAACGCGGTTTATGTGAATACCAATGCAGCTTTGGAGATTGCTGCAGGGCTAGCCGCGGAGCATAGATACCATCCAGCATACGCCTGCTATGAGCCCGGCTTCGTGCGCCACGGAGCGCTGCTCCATCGCCATCATCCAACCATGCCGGTGCCTATCTACCGATTCATGTTCTCGAGCGGGATGACCTTCAGCTTTCCCCCCGAGCCATGGGCGGTCGAGGCCTATGTCAAACTATTGGACAAGGTTGCTCCAGGATCTCCCTGGATGGTCGCGGGACTCGCCGCCGATGTGCTGCCCTTGATTCCCACGGTCGTTGCGCTGGGCGGCGGTGTACGGGTCGGCCTGGAGGACGCTCCATTCGGCACGCAGCGCTCCAACCTGGAGCTAGTCGATGCGGCGGTCGATTCAGTTCAGAAAGCTGGCAGTGAACCAGCTACTGCCGCGGAGGTCCGCGCCGAACTAGCCGCCTACAGGATGCCATCCGACTAATTAGGTGAGCGCGACTAGCTAGTTACTCGGAAACGCTCCTGCGCCGGTTAGGTTTCAAATAGCAAGTTACCATTTATAGAGTAGAGAGTACTAGCCATAGGAGTGATGTCACGATGGAAACGTGTGATTCTGCGGTTCGTGAACCACTCATTCACACTTATTCAATTGTCGCCCGCGATCCCGAAACTGGTGAACTCGGGGTTGCGGTACAGTCGCATTACTTCTCGGTCGGATCGGTCGTGACTTGGGCTGAGGCAGGAGTGGGCGCCGTCGCTACTCAATCGATCGCCGATCCCGCGTACGGAAAGCTCGGACTGGATCTGATGCGGGCTGGCAGAAGCGCGCCGGATGCGCTCGCAGGCCTGGTCGCGAGCGATCCTATGAGTGCCGCGCGTCAGGTCGGGATGGTCGACGCGTACGGACGAGCCGCCGCGCATACGGGCAAGTTGGCTATCGCTGAGGCGGGGCACATTACGGGAGACGGCTTTTGCGTGCAGGCCAATATGATGCTTCGGCCGAGCGTATGGCCAGCGATGGCAGAGGCTTACAAGTCGGCTAACGGCGAATTCGTCGATCGCCTCCTTAGCGCACTTGACGCTGCCGAAACCAAAGGTGGCGATATTCGCGGTCTCCAGTCGGCGGCCATCTTAATCGTCGCCAGCAAGAACACCGGAAGGTCTTGGGTCGATAAGCTCTACGACGTTCGCGTTGACGACGCGCCCGATCCGCTCAAAGAGCTTCGGCGGTTGGTCTCCGTGGCCCGAGCTTATATTCATCAGCGGCGCGCACAGAGCGCCCTCGAACAGGCCGATCGCGCCACAATGGAGCGGGAGTTCGAGACTGCCTGTCAGCTTATCGGCGACAATCCTGAGTTGCGATTCTGGCACGCGATCGGACTGCTCAGTGTTGGCGAGATTGACGCTGGCATCGCGCTATTGCGCGAAATTGCTCATCGCGATCGCAATTGGATCACGCTCGCCCTCCGACTCCCCGCTCCTCTGCTGAAGACCAATCCTGAAGTGCTCGAGAAAATCCGCCAGCTCGCCTAGTGGGGGACACGCTAACGTACTTAAACCATTCATAAACGAATTTTTCTCTTGCCTGCCTTTCGAGTTTCGCTTCAACTCGCTTGCGACAACCGTCTCAGTAGCATATCAGTCGCGATAAGGAGTCAACTGACTATGGACTTAACCAAGCAAAAGGAAGCCGCGACGACGTTCCTCCGCGCTCTCGACAAACTCGACCCCGCTGTCCTGGGCAGTCTCGTCTCGGACAATTTCGAATTCGAAGTGATGGGTCGCCTGCCCGGCGTCAAGCCTATCCACGGAAAAGATAAGTTCCTCGCGAACATGCCTAAGACCCTCACCTCAATGTTTCCCAACGGCCTCAACATGAAGTTGTTGACCATTGTCGCCGAAGGTCCGCATGTGGCTGTTCAGGCCGAATCGGACACAGTCGCAGGCAACGGTAAGAAGTACGCAAACCGCTATCACTTCTATTTCTTCTTCGAGGGAGACCGCATCGCCCAGGTCCGGGAATACAACGACGTCAACCTGGTCCGCGAAGTTTTCTTCAGCTAAATAGGCGTGTTCCGTATTCGGTTGCGATACCGCGCAGACTTGGAAAGCTCGCAACGCGAATTGCGTACTCTTCGCTTGGGTTCTTTGAATTTGCGTAACGGGCTGAAATGCGCCCCGCTCCGCCAGATTCAATAATGCGATACGATCTCCCGCCCAAGCTCCTCGATTCTTTCTCGAGCACCGTCGTTGGGGATACAAAATGCGATTTCATCCAGACCCGCCGCTTCCAGTTCCCTGATCCGCTCGATTAGCCGTTCGCGCGGCGCCGTCATGCTGAAAGCTGCGATCACCTCAGGAGTCAGGAAACGCTCTTCGCCTTGTTTGACGTAGATCGTATGTCCCTCATGGACCTTCAAGTAGCGCCGGTCAGTAGGCATGTCGAGTTTTTCAACGTATTCGTTACGGTACTTTTCATAAATTGAGCGGAGCGACGACGGAAGCTGAGCGGCAACTGCTGATGCTTCCCATAGCGCGTGCAACGCGACCGCCGCCATCGGGCCCATCTGACTCAGCACGCGGGCCGAATCGAGCGATTCGCCTGGCTGAACCACGCAGGCAGCCGCGAACATCGTGGCGCTGAAATTCTGTACATCACGACCCGCGCCTTTTGCCGCCGATTTTACAGTGTCGAAGTTTTGCTTGAATTCTTCCACTCCGGAAACCGGCGCCATCCAGCCGTCGCCAATCTCGCCCGCTAGTTCGAGCGCTTTGGGTCCTTGCGCCGCGATAACAATCGGAATGCTCTGCTTAATGTTGATGTACCCGCGATCGGGATGCATGAAGCGAATCCAGCGCTCGCGCTTACCCTCGTGATAAAGGACCTCTTCGCCACGCAGTAGCGCACGGCAGATGCGCACGTGCTCGCGAAGATCGTCCAATCTTACCGGTGGCAGGCCCATCATGTTGCGGCCGGTGAATCCAGTGCCGATCCCAAGCATCGCGCGGCCCGGGGCCAACTCGTTGATGGTCGCGATTGAGTGCGCAGTGACCGGCGCGATGCGATTGCTGGGAACCGCGATGCCGGTGCCGATCTTGATTCGCTTGGTATGCTCCGCCACCAAAGTCATAGTTGCGTAGACATCGCTGTAGAGCATCTGTGAATCGTAAAACCATATGCTGCTGAAACCGAGGTCTTCGGCCAGCTCCATGTCTTTCCACGAATCGATCCGCGCAGGTGAATTAAGTCCGAATTTCATGAACGATGTAATAATTCATTAGAACCCGCCCCTCAAACGGAAAATAATCGTGAAAACCTTCGCCGCTCCATTTCCGGGCTGTTCTAACGCACCTCCGCCTCCGGCGTCAGTCAGTTGGCCGTTGCCCGGGCGGTCGCGACCCGGCTTGTCTGCTCGGACCGAATGATTCACGCTACAGGGACCATGCTTGAGGGGGGAGCGTATGAAGTCATCCAGGATCGTGCACGCCGTGCTGGCGATCGTGCTTGCTGCAGTCGTGTTGCAGCAAAGTGGTACAGCTGTTTCGTATAGCGGATCGCCACTCTCGCTGATCAGTGGAAGTTACGCCAGCACTTTCTCGGGATATTCGATAGTCTCCGACTCACTTCAACCGTTTGCCGGGACCGGTCTTTTTATCTCCGACGGTAAGGGCAATTTAAGCGGCCATGAGGCCGTCAACTTCGATGGCACTGCGTGTAATTATCAAATCAACGGCACTTATACGCTTGCCGCTGATGGAACCGGCGCCGATGCAATAAATTTCGTCAATGGCGGGGCAGGATGTCCGAACGGCTCGTACACACAGAGTCTTGTGGTGGTTGATGCAGGCAACATGATATTGCTGAGCAACACCAACTCGCCCGACGTTGCAACTGAGCATTGGTACCGAACCATCGGGCACCAACCGTTCCCTCACAATTTCTGAACTCGCTCTGCGGTGATCTCGTGCGACTGAGATCCAAGCTGCCGAGGCCAGAGAGTCAACACGAGAATGCCCCGTAAGATCAGCAAAGAGCAGACACACCGCTTGGCTGCGCGATTCGACGAGGCGACGGACATCGTCGCCAACGAGTTCGCCGGGCTGGACACCCATCAGCAATATCGTAATGCGTTCTCGCGGGTGTTGAAGTGGGATCCGCTAGGGCGCGTGCTGATGCTCGGTACCGACCAACGCGATCTTTTTGTGCCAGAGCTGCGCCGAGCGATTCTCGACTTTGTCCCAAAGGCCGCGGACATATTCGATTTCGGTTGCGGTGACGGCCAGACGCTGGCGCTTGCGGCCAATGCTCTGCCTGGCGGCGCCCGACTTTCTTTCGAGGATCCCAATCCGGACTATGTTGATCGCTATCGCCGCTTCATCGAGTCATGCGGTGATCTCGAGATCGGTACTGCTCTCGTCGCGGGATTCGACGAGATGGACGAGGTCGCGCGGAGTCGGAAGGTCGAGCTTCCTGCCGACGGTAGCATCGCTCTAGGCCTGGCACTGCACATGCTTTACTTCGTCGCCGATATCGAGCGCTGTCTGGTGCGGATGGCGCGATTCCTCGCTCCCGGGGGCGGGCTCTTCATCGTCTTGGCCGACGAAAGCGACGGCTATACGGGTCATGCGCTACGCGCTTTCATCGAAGCGGGTGGCGAGACAGGCGCAAACGCGCATCATCTCCATGCGATCGCGGAGCGGCGGCGCCTTCTCGCTGCTTCAGATATGCTACTCGAGAGCCTGCGGCATGCTCTTCCCGACCGTACTCACCGCGTCTGCGCTCAGCGCCAGCCAAGCCGCCTCTATGGTCATTCCCTGTCCGATCTGATCGCGCTTTCCACGATCGCGACTCTCGCCACGGTTGAACATGTCCAAAAGTTCGCGATGACGCGACGGCTTCTCGAAGAAAAGCCCGAGCTCGTCGATCTGCGGATCGAGGACGACGGGCCACGCGCCGGTATGCTCAGCGTGGCGCAGCCGCAGTTCGTCGTCCGGGTCGAGCGCCTGCGCGTCTAGAAGTTCGGAAACAACGAAGCGCAGCCAAACGGTTGTCTGTTATCAAGCTGGACGCTTGTGGGGCGGCGCTGCTTCGATTCGCCATGAATGGCGCGAATTTCACTTACGCCGTATATCTCGCGAACCTCGAACGGCTCTATTAGTCCTCACGGATAATCCGCGCGTAAACGGCCGCCGGCTTCCTCCAATCGTCGCTCGTACTGCACCACTCGCATTCGCATTCACGCTGCGCTCGCTCGAAGGATTTGTGGTCCGAGCGGCGGCGTGATACCGAACGCATGAGAGAAGGGGTGAGCAATGGCGGATGAAACCATCCTTTTCGTTCAAGGTATCGAATTACCTCCCGAGGTAGTCGAACTGGCACATACGCTGGCACCCAAGGGTTTCGCGCTGCGGGCGTTGCCGCCGCGCACGCGCAGCGCTGAGATAGCTGAAGTGCTGCGCGAGGCGGATTATTTGCTCGGGTTCATCTTTCACCTGCCCGACGAAGCCCACCTCGATGCTCGGCACTTGAAACTAATCCAGGTGCTTAGCGCCGGCTATGACATGGTGAATATAGCGGGAGCGCGCAAGGCTCGCGTGCCGATTTGCTCTAATGGCGGTGCGAACTCAGTGGCAGTGGCCGAACACGCAATCATGCTAATGCTGGCGGTCTATCGCAAACTGATTGCCTTTCATCAAAACGTTGCTACCGGTCACTGGCACGGCCGCATTCCGCGCGCGGTGGATATCTTTGAGATCGATGGTAAAACGGTCGGTCTCATCGGCTTCGGTAACATTGGAGAGCAGGTCGCACGGCGCCTCAAGGGCTTCAATGCGCGGGTGATCTATTACGACAGTGTACGGCGCGATCATCGGGAAGAGGCGGCTCTAGCCGTCGAATATGCACCGCTCGATGCGCTGCTTGAAAATTCCGACATTGTCAGCCTGCACACCGCACTCAATGACAGCACGCGCGGAATGATCGGGCGCGAAGCCCTGGCACGGATGAAGCCTAAGGCGATCTTGATCAATACCTGCCGCGGCGAAGTAGTGGACGAAGAAGCTCTCGTCGAAGCGCTTGAGCATGGCCGCTTGCTCGGCGCGGGTCTCGATACTCTGCGCAAAGAACCTCCCGACCCCGCAAATCCAATCCTGAAGCTCTCCAATGTCGTCCTGACACCGCATAGTGCTGGACCAACTACCGACAGCTTCCGCAAGCGATTTCGAAACGGCTATGCGAATATCCAACGAGTCGCGAGCGGCGAGCGTCCACTATGGATTATCCCTGAGATGCGCGATTTGTTCTCATCAACCTGAACTTGGAATTGTCGCTTAGAGTCGTTGTCTAGTTGGAGGCTGACCGGTGATTCGAACACGTCTACTTACTATCGCTCTTATTCTGATGCTGCTGACGAGATTCGCTGTCGCTGCGGATCAGGCGCCGCCGAAGTTAACGCGCGTCCGCGCGACCGTCGAGCAACTCGAAGGTCAAACCCTGACGGCGAAGACGAGTGCTGGTAAGGAATTGTCACTGACTCTGTCGCCCGACGTACTAGTCTTGCGCTCCAAGCCCGCGACGATCGCGGACGTTAAGCCCGGCGAGTTCATTGGATGTACCGCCGTCGAAGGCGATGACGGCAAGCTGCAGGCGAAAGAGATCCATATCCTCCCCGAATCGATGCGCGGTGTGGGCGAAGGCCATTATCCATGGGGCAACGCTCGAAAAACCACGATGACCAATGGCAATATCGAGCAGGTCGCCGGCGTCACGGACGGTCATGTGATTAAAGTGAGTTATCATGGCGGACAAAGCAGTATCGATATACCCCCAGATGTTCCGGTCACCACCATTGAG
>Ga0335072_10009141_pt1 | contig 14325 bp, 10 predicted proteins | sample Lox_Sample_21_FD_206725 | JGI IMG/M metagenome (GOLD analysis project Ga0335072, IMG submission 206725) | Soil microbial communities from Loxahatchee National Wildlife Refuge, Florida, United States - Lox_Sample_2.1 | ecosystem: Environmental > Terrestrial > Soil > Wetlands | place: USA... | reverse complement strand
TGGTTGAGGCGTTCTTGCTGGAGGCAATCGCCCAGGACGCGCTCGGCGACCAGGACGCCGCCGGCCGGGCACTGGAGCGCGCGCTGGACCGTGCCGAACCCGACGGCGCGCTGCTGGCGTTCCTGGTCCACCCCGTGCCGGGCCTGCTGGAGCGTCACACCCGGCACCGCACGGCCCACGCCGCCCTCGTTGCAGAGATCCAGGACCGGCTCGCCGGCAACTCCTCCGCGCCACCACCGGCCGGGGCGCGGCCGCCGCTTGAGCCATTGAGGCAAAGCGAGCTGCGGGTGCTGCGGTACCTGCCGACCAACCTCACCGCGCCGGAGATCGCCGCCGAACTGTATGTCTCGCTCAACACCGTCAAGACCCACACCCGCAACCTATACGCCAAGCTCGGCGCCCACCACCGGGCCGAAGCCGTCGCCCGCGCTCGCACGCTGGGCCTGCTCGCGCCCTGCGCCGTCAGCGTCCGCTAGCCCAGCCTGACGCTGCACCTGGCTCTCCCACTCCCGATCGCCATGGCCGGCAGCACCGGCCAGGTCAGCAGGCCCCGGTACGGCAGACGCGGCCAAGCGCTACCTGGTGCCGGCTAGCTCCTGCGCGCCCTGAGCTTTTGATCAGCTTTGCGATCAGGTAGAACATCGGCCGCCACTTCCCTCCTAAGCCTTTCGCCGCCATCTCACCTTCAGAGACGAGCTATTCGAATACCGGTTCACATCTTCAGTGCTGCGCCTGGTTCAGCACTATTCGCCACATTTCGGGGAGCCAAAAGGGGAGGGCGGATTCCAGCCGCCGAGCTCGAAACCGCGCTGAAAAGCGCCGGGTTGTCGGCGTCCAGCAGCTCTGGCAGGCCGGGCACGCACCCGCTTCCTGGGACGCGCTCACCCGTCACCTGCGCGCACTCGGCTTCACCGACACCGTGATAGAGACCGCCGGCCTCGCCCGGCCGTCCCGGCGCGGCACCCTCATCGACACCTTCCGCAACCGCGCCATGCTGCCGATCCGGTCCGCTACCGGAACCGTGATCGCGTTCATCGGCCGTGCTCCGGACCGATCAGGCGCCGGTGTGCCCAAGTACCTGAATAGCCCCAAGACCAGCCTGTACGACAAAAGCGAGATCCTCTTCGGGCTCTGGGAGGCACAAGACGCGCTCGCCGACGGAGCCCGGCCAGTGCTCGTCGAGGGCCCGTTCGACGCCATCGCCGTCACCACCGCCGGCCAAGGGCGCTTTGCCGGCCTCGCGCCCTGCGGCACAGCTCTTTCCGCCCGCCACGCCGATGCACTCAGCCGCATCGCCGACCTGCCGACCGCCGGTGTCCTGGTCGCCTTCGACCCCGACCCGCCCGGCCGGCGCGCCGCCGTCCGCGCCTACCGCCTCCTCAGCAAGCTCACCGCGAGAACCTCGGCCGTAACACTGCCGGCTGGGCAAGCTGGTTTTGAACTGCAGGTGACGTGCTCCCTGGCTGTTATCCGCAGTGGCCGCGGTGCGAGACCAGCCCTGGTCCGTAGATCTCTTCTGCCCGGAATCGGAGCAGGCAGGCGACACCGCCTGGTCTGAGGCCCAGCTTGCTGCCACGGGCTCGGGAGCCCGGGCTAGTGGCCGTCATCGCCAGGGCTGGCCGCGCGAGTGGAGCCGATGTGGCGCGCGATGGAGGTTCCGGCATGAAATAACCGCTTGAGCTTACGGGGCGCAGATGTGGTGTGGTCTGTCATTGTTAGTTGAGGATTAGCAAGTGCCCAGGTCTCAAGTGGGGAGCATGTCCGTCCATGACGGTTAGTTCTGATGTGGCGGGCGCGCCAGTACAGGGAGGCCGTGCGCTCGGGCCGCATTACAAGTGGGTCGCGCTGTCTAACACGACGCTTGGCATGCTGATGGCGACGATCAACCAGTCGATCGTGCTGATCGCGCTGCCCGACGTGTTCCACGGCATCGGGCTGGACCCGCTGAGTCCGGGTAATACCAGCTACCTGCTGTGGATGTTCATGGGGTTCCTGGTGGTGTCCGCGGTGCTGGTGGTGTCGTTCGGCCGGCTTGGCGACATGTTCGGCCGGGTGCGGATGTATACCCTGGGCTTCGCGGTCTTCAGCGTCGCCTCGATCTTCTTGACCGTGTCCTGGATGCACGGGGCGGAGGGGGCGATGTGGCTGATCGCCTGGCGGGTAGTGCAGGGCGTCGGCGGCGCTTTCTTGTTCGCCAACGCCGCCGCCATCGTCACTGACGCGTTCCCGCCCGACCAGCGTGGCCGAGCCCTCAGCGTGAACTCGATCGCGGCCATTGCCGGATCGTTCGTGGGCCTCATCCTCGGCGGCGTCCTAGCCCCGGTGAACTGGCACCTGATCTTCCTGGTCTCGGCACCGATCGGCGTGTTCGGCACCGTGTGGGCGTACCTCATGCTTCACGACATCGGGGTGCGCAAGCACGCGCAGATGGACTGGTGGGGCAACCTGCTGTTCGGCGCCGGGCTGGTCGCCATCCTGGTCGGTATCACCTATGGCCTGCTGCCCTACGGCGGCCGCCCCATGGGCTGGACCAACCCGTGGGTTCTCACCGCGCTGTTCGGCGGCCTCGCGCTGCTGGTCGTCTTCGTGTACGTCGAGACCAAGGTCCCCGAGCCGCTGTTCCGTATCTCGCTGTTCAGGATCCGCGCCTTCGCCGCCGGGAACATCGCCAGCCTGATGCTGGCGATGGGCCGCGGCGGCATGCAGTTCATGCTGATCATCTGGCTGCAGGGCATCTGGCTGCCGCTGCACGGCTACAGCTACAGCCAGACCCCGCTATGGGCCGGCATCTACCTGGTGCCGTTGACCACCGGGTTCCTGGTGTCCGCGCCGCTGTCCGGAATACTGTCCGACAAGTTCGGCCCCAAGGCATTCACCGTGGGCGGCGCGCTGCTGACCGGGACGGCCTTCCTGCTGCTGATATTCGTCCCGGTGGACTTCGCCTACTGGGAGTTCGCGGCCGTCATCGCGCTCAATGGGTTCGGCTCCGGCCTGTTCTTCTCGCCGAACTGGGCAGAGATGATGAACTCGGCGCCGCCCGACAAGCGCGGGGCTGCTGGTGGCATGATCGCCACCTTCCAGAACTCCGCGTTCGTATTGTCGATCGGCATCTTCTTCACGCTGATGGTGGCCGGCCTGTCGAGCAAACTCCCGGCAGCCATGTTCGGCGGCCTGACCGCGCAGGGCGTCCCGGCCGCCGCGGCTGCGCCGATCTCGCACCTTCCCCCGATCGGCGTGCTGTTCGCCGCCTTCCTCGGCTACAACCCGATGCAGCAACTACTGGGTCCGCTGCTGCATCATCTAGCCCCCTCGCACGCGGCCTACGTGGCAGGACGGCAGTTCTTCCCGCACCTCATCACCGCGCCGTTCCATAGCGGTCTCGGCGTTGCGTTCGGGTTCGCCATCGCGGCCTGCGTGATCGCGGCCGCCGCCTCGGCGCTGACCGGCCGGCGCACGCCGGCACCTGCCGCGCGTCAGCCACTGGGTGACGAACTGGCCGCCGTGGCCGCAGAAGGCGCCTTCGAGCCCGCCGAACTCATCGTCCCCGGCATCCGCGAACAGAGCACCGAACCGCCTGACAAGCCCGACTAGGGCTGGTGCTGGTCTACGTTCTCCTCGACCCCGTTCAGTTCTGGTGCAGTTCACGACGGCCAGAATCAGCTGGGCGGATCACTCAAGCCGCAGGGTGTTGCGCCCACTGGGGAAACCATCGCGCTCCGTTACTCCCAGGCTGACCCCGTCGAACGTATAACCCCTGACTCTGCGCTGATCCTGGCAGGTTCGCGTGTCCATCAGTGCCACACGGGAACGACCGATCTGCATGCGGCTGGACCAGTGACCGGGAGTGATTTGGGTGCACCTGGCATCGAGACCTCGGCAGCGAAGGAGACACCCCCTGGGTTCCCGGTGCACTGATCTCCAGGTACGCAGCACCTTCGACGGGTTCTTCCGCGGCTTCATCGACACGCCAGGAATCACCGCGCTGATGACCGATGACCTGAAACCGGGCAACACCCTAACCCGGCTCCGACCCAGGGTTCTTCACCACCGTCTACTTCCACGACAGAGCGGGCATCGCCAGCGAAATAACAGACTCCGGGCTGCGCCTGCAGGACCTGCTGCCCATCGAGGGCCCGCTGCACTCGGCACCCGGCATCCAGGACCGGCTCAGCGACCCCGCCCAGCGGCAGCTCATCCTCGACAAAAGGGCTGCGGGGTGCCGGCCGTCATAGCGTCGCGGCAAGATTGCGCCATGCTCGCCGGCCGATCCTTCCTTGGGTGCGCTGGTGGGCCATTGCCATGACCGGAATCGAAGCTTCGACCTCTCCCCGTCCCTTGCCGCGCTGGTTCGGACCCAGAGCCAGCCCAGATGATCCGGCCGTCTCGGCCCTGATCGCCCGCGTCGCGCGAGGGGCCGGATGGGCAGACATCGGCGGTGGGTTCAACCTCAACGTGCGGATAGACGCTGAGCCGCCGCTTGTCCTCCGGGTTCATAGGCCCTGGGTCCGCCGCGGGCGGGCAGCGGGACTGCGGCGCCTACGGGAGCGGCTCCAGCGCACGCAAGTCCGCGTCGCTCGGCCGATTCGGATTGCCGGCCGCGACCTGCTGAGGGTCGCTGATCGTTGGGCTGAGCTGGAGGAGTTCATCGATCACGTCCAGCCACCGGCGGGCGAGGACTCCTCCCTCCGCCTGTTCAAGGAGCTCGGACGTCTCCACACTGCGCTCAAAGCAGTCTGGGAGCCCAGTCCGCCCGAACCCCTCGACGACCACAGAACATTCGGGCAACTGCGTTACACGATCGGCTTCACGCGCCGCAGGCTCGGACCCGGCAGCGAGCCGGTCGTGCGTCGGATGCGCGAACTGACTGGCGAGCTCTCCAAGCTCCGGAAGGAGGTCGAACTGCCATGCACCCCGATTCATGGCGACTACAAACTGGGCAACGCCGGAGAACTGTCAGACGGCTCATGGGCCACCTTCGACCTGGATTTCGCGAGGGTCAGGGAGCGGCTGTACGACATCGCGGGCAGCCTGAACCACGTCGCACAGAGCGGCGCATTGCTCGAGCCGCGACGACTGCTCGACGCCTACGAAGGCACGGCTCCCGAACCGCTGACTCCCGACGAGCACCGTTGGCTCCCCGGGGCTCTGGCCCTTATACCTTTGCACTGGGCTGCCACCGCGGGACTCGTGGGCGACGGCATCCGCCAGGCCGAGAGCGCAATGACCGCCGCCGAGGCCTGGTGGTCGCGCCGGGCTGAACTGTCGTCGTAGTCCGGCGGCCGCGCTCGGGGACTGGAGTTCTCTCGGCCGAGTTCCGACTCAACTGAAGCGGGCGGCACGACGCGCCAACCAACCTCTGCGATGAATGCGTGGAGGAGCGTAAGGGGCCTTGGCAAGAGCGTCGCTGGCCGGTGCTGGCTGTGCATGTGGCCGTGGCTGGCGAGCACGGGGAACGCGTCTCTGGCGGAGTACAGGTCATGAACGCCCGCCATTATGTCGAGACTGGGCTTGGCGGCAAGGCCGGGCACGGAGGTGGAGCCGATGTGCTCGACCGGCATGGCCAGCCACGGCGCGAGCAGCTCCGTCAGCTTGGATGCCTCAACGCGGAACTGTCTGGCCAGTGCGAGTTGGCCAGTGGGGTGGGCGGCAGGGGCAGGCGCTCAGGGAATCCTGACCGGGATCGGAGGTAGGCGCCCGACGAGATTCCGAGATTCCACTTGAACGCCTTGGGGAATGCCGCCTCAGGTTCGTAGCCTGCCCACCTGGGCGAGCTGTCCCTGATCGGCCGGCTCAGGCGCGGCCGACGCGAGGGGCAGCCGGATCACGAACTGGCAGCCGCGGCCGGCGTTGCGCACCGCGATCTGCCCGCTGTGCGCCTCGATAATGCCGCGTGCGATGCTGAGCCCGAGGCCGGCGCCTCCGCCGGGTCCCGGCGTGCGCGCAGTCTCGCCGCGGAACGCCACGTCGAAGACCCGCGGCAGATGCTCGGCCGGGATCCCGCCGCATGCATCAGACACGCTGACCACGGCCATGCCGGATTCCTGGTCGCCCACGACCTCGACCGCGCTGTCCGACGGCGTGTGCCGGATCGCGTTGATCACTAGGTTGCGCAGTGCGCGCCCGACCTCGGCGGTGTCCACGAAGACTGGCAGGGCGCCGGCGGCCGAGCCGCGCAGCCGCACGCCCTTGGCCCGGGCCAGCGGCTCCGCGCTGATGAGCGTCTCGCCAATCAGGTCATCGAGGCCAGCGAGGCTGCGGGACAGCCGCAGCGCGCCCGCGTGGATGCGGGACAGCTCGAACAGGTCGTCGATCATGAGGGCGAGCCGATCGGTCTCGGCGCGGATCTGGGCGTGATACCTGCTGACCGTCTGCCGGTCGGTCACGACCCGGTCTTCCAGCGCCTCGGCCATCGCTCGCAGGCCGGCCAGCGGCGTGCGCAGGTCGTGGCTGACCCACGCGATCAGCTCCCGGCGGCTCGCCTCCAGTGCGCGCTCGCGGCTGCGAGCTTCCGCCAGCCGGCGATGCGTTTTCTCCAGCTCCTGCGACAGGCCCGCCAGCTCCGCTGGGAGCACAGCCGGCGGGTGCTTGTACTCCCCGCCGTTCCCCACTTCCCGCACCGCCCCCAGCAGCAGGCGGCTCGCCGCCGATACCCGTCTGCCGACAACCAGGGACACGCCGAAGCCGGCGATCCCCGCGATGACGACCACGGCGAGCACCACGGCGAGGTCCTTGCTGGAGATAAACATCTCCGTGGCGATCACCACGACGCCGCCCAGCGTCGCGGTGACAGTGACTGCAGCTATCACGGTCAGGATGGTGGCGACCGAGCGCGCCGCGAGCAGCCGGAGCCCGGCCACCCCCGCGGCGGCTGACAGCAGCGCGATGCCCGCAACGGTGTAGCTGACGGTCCACAGGTCAGCCGCGGATATCATGCTGCCTCCGGCTCATAACGATAGCCAACCCCCCACACCGTGACTATCCGCCGCGGCAGCGTCGGATCGCGCTCGAGCTTCTCCCTGAGCCTGCGCACGTGCACCGTCACCGTCGAGGTGTCCCCGAACGACCAGTTCCACACCTGCTCCAGCAGCTGCTCGCGGGTAAAGGCCTGCCGCGGATGGGAAAGCAGGAATACCAGCAGGTCATATTCGCGCGACGTCAAAGCCAGCAGCACCGGGCCGAGCCTAGCCTCGTGCGCGCCGAGATCGAGCGCTAGGCCACCGTCGCACAGGACCCCGTGGGCCGGTTCGCCTAGCAACCCGCCGCGGGCCCTGCGCAGCACCGACCTGACCCGCAGCGCAAGCTCGCGCGGGCTGAACGGTTTGGTGACATAGTCATCAGCACCGGTCTCGAAGCCGACGACCTTGTCGGTTTCCTGTCCCAGCGCGCTGAGCATCACCACCGGAATTGGCCAGTGCTCCCGCAGCCTCCGGCATACTTCCAGGCCGTCGATTCCCGGCAGCATCAGGTCCAGCACGATCAGATCCGGCGGCTCCTCCTCGACCCGGCGCAGCGCCGCGTGGCCGTCGTGCACGCACTCGACCTGGTGGCCGTCACGGACCAGGTACCGCCCGACGACATCGACGAGGGTCACGTCGTCGTCCACGATCATGATCCGGCCCGGCGGGTCCGGGTTGCTCAGCATCCGAGCACACCGCCGCCCCGTCCTGGCGGCCAAGCCCGATCGGATATCACGAGCTCACCGTAACCGAATTGACGAACTCCGGGCGGGGCCGGCGAATCCGTCACAGGTTCGTAAGGATCCCAGGCGACGGCCACGGCGCTTCTCGCCGACGGCAACACCGACATCGGAGGAGATCCGCCGGCGCTTGTGCGCCGGACCTGGAACCTGCTGACGCACAGCACCGACACCGCACGAGCCCCATGTGGTCGTTCGACGATCATGATCCTGCCTGGCCGGTCCGGATGGATCAGCACTGCTGGCCTCTTGCATTGAGCCCGCCGAGCTTGCTCGCCCGGGCGTCATGTTCCTACGGTAGCCGGACCGGCATGCCCGGGCCGCGGGGAGCGGAACCGTCACAGCGTCGTAAGGATCCGGCGCGGCCAGCCGAAGCCGCGGGCTATCACCCCTGGTGACCAGATAGGCCGTGCGGACCGTCCGCGCCTATCCGGGTAAGCAATGGCGCCAGCGGACCGGCGGGTTCGCCTGCAGGACAATCGCCGCCGGACTCGTGCCGTGCCTGAGGTCGCACGACTCCCAAAGCTTCTTACGGATGTGTGACGCCGACAGCACAGAAGGTCAGCAGGCGGCCGCGGCGTGCTCTCATTTGGTGGGTCTGCAGATCGCTGCGGACATGCCTCATCCAAGGAGAAGGATATGCGCAAGCGCATATGCCTGGCTGCCTGCGGCGGCCTGGCGGCGGCGACGATCGGCGCGTTCGGCGCGTTCGGCGCGGCAGCCTCGGCCAGCGCCAGCACGGCTTCACCAGTGGTCGGCTACACCTACATCAACGACAACACCGCCACCGCCAACACCATCGCCGGGTTCGACCGGCACGCCGACGGCTCGCTCACGCCGATTCCTGGTTCCCCGTTCGCCGCCGGGGGCGCGGGCCTCGGCGCTGGCCTGGCCTCCCAGGGCGCGATCCAGGTAACCAGCGACGGCAGGTACCTGCTGGCTGTCGACGCTGGCAGTAACCAGATCTCGGTCCTGCGCATCACCGCAAATGGCGTGCCGGTGCTGGTCGGCCAGCCGGTGTCCTCGGGCGGGATCAAGCCGGTCAGCGTCGCGGTCTCTCGGTCCGGCCTGGTCTACGTCGCGAACTCCGGCGCGGGCGGCAGTGGCTACTCCGGCTTCCGCCTCGGCTTCGACGGCAGCCTGACCCCGATCCCGGGCTCGACAGTGACCGTCCCTGATAACTCCGGCCTGGGCGACGTGTTCTTCAACTCCCTCGGCAACCACCTCATCGGTACCCGCACCGGCACCTCGCAGATCGACAGCTTCGTGGTGCTGCCCGGTGGCCGTCTGCTCGCCGCCCAGGGCTCTCCCTTCACCGGGCAGGGCCTCGGTCAGCTCGGCGCCGAGTTCTCGCCCGTCAACCCCTCGCAGCTGTTCGTCAGCAACGCGCACAACGGCGCCGGCCTGGGCACCGTGTCCGCTTACCGTGACAGTTTCTTCGGCCAGCTCACCTCGATCGGATCCTCGCCCTACGCTGACGGGCAGACCGCGCCGTGCTGGGTAGAGATCAGCCACGACGGCAGGTACCTGTTCACCGTCAACACCGGCTCGGGGAACATCTCCAGTTACGCCATCAACCGCGACGGCTCACTCGCCCTGATCGGCAGCTTTACCATCATCGGCGGCGGGGCCGACATCGACGCCCGGCTATCCCCAGACGGCAACTACCTGCTGGTCGACGGCGCTGGCCACAATTTCGTGTCCGTGTTCGCCGTCAACGGCGGAAACCTCACCGAGCTGCCCAGCTCACCGACCCCGCTGCCCGCCGGGGCCAGCTCATCCGGGATTGTCAACACCTAGGAACAACAACCCGGGATACCGGACCGTGTTACCGGGCCCGCCCGAAACGGCGGGCCCGGAACATGTCCGGGATGCCGAGTGCACATACCGTGCCAAACCCAGCGTCTGTCTGCACAGTCTGTGCTCGTCCGCCAGCCGTTCGTCCCGCTGCGAGACTCGCCCTGCAGGCCACCGCCGGCCCGCTCAGCCTGCCCTGCCCACCAGCCCATGGGCACGCCTCGGCGTGCTCGCCGCCTGGACCCCCGACCTGGCGATCCTCGCCGGCGGGCCGCTCCTTCGGTTGCGCGACGCGCCAGCGATAGTTCCTCGGCCGGGCCGAGCCTGGGAAGCGAACCTAACGCCTGGCCAGAGGAGGCGCCGCAGACGATGCGGCCGTCTACACCAGAACGCAGCACCGGACCCGGCGCCAGATCTGGCGGCGCCGGTGATCCTCGTCAAGTTGATCACGGCTTGTTCTGTTGGCTTGGCGGTTCATGATGCGTCCTGGTCGACTCTGGCGAGCAGCGAGGCGAACAACTGGCCGCGGTGGCCTTGGTGCTTGGTGATGGCGTCGTCGTGCTCCACAGTCCGACGGTACCTGCGCGCCGAGGTATCAATAAGTGCGAGACAACGACCCCGCTTAACGCGAAAAGTGCTGCATTGTCGGGAGCCCATCTCTCTATGTCATGAGTCCTGGTCGTCGGTATCGCTCCTGACTTCACCCGATTGGGGCGTTGCATGGTCGCCTGGTCGTGTTAAGGCAGCGGCTGCGGGAAGAACAATCCGGTCAGTCACAACTGGCCCGCCGCAGATCCTATGGCTGGCACGGCTGGTCTCCAGTGGCCCGGTCCGCTGCGTGAATTTCTCGTCACGGTCACCGCGCGGGCATGGGAAATTGCGGACGGGCTCGGAAAAACGCACCGTGAGGAGACGTCCAGTGAAGGTGATCGCGTTGGAGGAGCACTACGGGCTTGCGGCTATCTACGAAGCCGCGGGCAAGGCGGCGGATTCACCTGCCGCTCGGGTCGAGCAGGCGTACGAGGCAGTCGGTGCGGCTGGGGGATACTTCGTCCGCGACCCGCAAACCGGCTTTCCGGCAGGCATTTATGACCTGGGCGAAACCCGTATCTCCGCTATGGACGACGCAGGTATCGATGTGTCCGTCCTTTCTTACGCCACGCCGAGCGCTGAGGCCCTCGAGCCGTCCGTTGCGAAGGATCTGACGAGGCAGGCGAACAATACACTGGCGGCGGCGGTCGCTAAATACCCGCGCCGGCTGCTCGGGTTTGCCACCCTGCCGATGCTCGACCCGGCGGCTGCAGCCAGCGAGCTCGAGCGCACCGTCCGCGACCTGCACTTCGTCGGCGCGCTGATCAATGGCCACATCAACGGGCGTTACCTTGACGACCAGTTCTTCTGGCCAGTGTTTGAATGCGCCGAAGCGCTCGGCGTGCCTGTTTACCTGCATCCCCAGATCCCGCCTAAGCCGGTGGTCGACACCTACTACAGCGGCTTCGCTCCGGCCATATCTGCGTTCCTGTCTCTTGCTGGAGCCGGATGGCACATCGAAACTGGAGTGCACGCCATCCGCCTGATCCTCGGCGGGGTGTTCGACCGTTTCCCCGGGCTCCAGATCATTGTCGGCCATCACCTCGAAATACTGGCCTGGTCGGCCTGGCGGATGGACTACTCATTCCCACTATCGAGGAATGGCGGACTGAAACGGACCATCAAGGAATACCTTCGGGAGAACTTCTACGGCGGAATCCTCGCCGGCGAGTATGCAGGCCAGGAAGCTGGCGAGATAGACAGCAGCTGGAACTTGTCATACCAGGCCTATCTGAGCATGGAGAACACGGTCGGTATCGACCGCGTCCTGTTCACCGCGGACTACCCGTACGGCAGCATGATGGCCGCCCGCAAATTCCTTGACCAGATGCCGATCAACGTGAATGACAAGGAGAAGATCGCCCACCTCAACGCAGAGCGCCTACTCGGGTCCCATGCACAATGAACCAGCGCCAGCGCAACTCTGAGCCGATAACGCTGGAGCCCGTTAAATTCACTGGCGGTTCGGATTTCAGCGGCGAGTAACCTTCGCAAGCAAGTCCTAGTTGGGCTTGCAGGCGTAGAGCAGTGAGCTGGCCGGTAACTTCCTGCTGATGAGCGTGCTGGAGGCGATTGCTCAGGCATTCGAGTCGACCGCGGTTGAGTGCCGGGTCATGGCGGCAAGGGCATGCTTCAGCACGCTGGCGACTGCAGGTGCATCCAATGCCGACGCCGGCAGAATTGCCACGGTCAGCAAATGAGCGCGCATAGCCCGAGCACCGAGCTCGCTGCGGCGGAACCGTCCGCCCTCGCCTCCCACGCTGCCTTTCCCGAAGCGCGAGACTCCGCGGCGGGGAGCCTAGTTCACGTAAAGCACCCGCAACGCCTCGCGCTGGACGTCGGCCGGGGGGCGGGATCGCGCTGATCATCGCGGTAGCGACGGCCATTCGCCGGCTCGCGCTCGCAGCCGCGCGCAGCATGCTGGCTGCAAGCGCGTTCGTGGTCGGCGGCTCGTTCTGAGTGCTGAGGGAGTGTGGAGGCAGGGCCGGGATGTCCCGCGCCGGCCTGGTTGCCGGCGTCGAGCTCGCCCTCATGTCGCTCGTCCTGACGGTGGCCATCAGGGTAGCGCACGGCCTGCACCCAGTCAGTCCGCCCGGTCCAGGCCGCCCCGGACAAGGGCAGCTGCCTGGTCAAGCTCGGCCCGGCCGGTGATTGCTGACCCGCGCTCGATCCGGAACCCGTCGCCCGGCGTCCTCGGCAGCACGTGCAGGTGGATATGCATAACCTCCTGCCCGGCGACCTCGCCGTCGGCGACAAAGAGGTTAACTCCCTGGCACGGCAGACCTGAGCGTCGAATGGCTCCTGCCAGCCGCTGTCCCACAGCGAACATCGCGGCGCCCAGTCGCTCGTCTAGGTGGGCGAGGCGTGCGGCGTGGGCACGCGGCACTACCAGCAGGTGTCCGGCATTGATCGGGCGCAGGTCCATGAAGGCGATGATCGCGGCGTCGGAGTAGACGACGCTGGCCGGTTCCCGGCCGGCCACGATCTCGCAGAAGACGCACGTCGCTCGCGGTGATTCGTCAGCAGGCACGGCTCTCATTATCCGTGGCGCTGGGTGCGCTATCCAGGGCCGGAGCCCAGCGCGCGGCCAAACCGCCAGAAGTTCATCGCGGTCACTTCAGAGTCGTGGCCGCAAATCCTGGCGAGCCCGGCCGGTCCGTCGCGGAAGTGTGTGCACGTAACGTCTGTTGACGGGTGGGACAGATGATGCGCCGGCACCAGCACTACGCGCACGCCGCGGCTGGCACGAACAGGCGTCGGGAGAAAGTCAGCCTTTGGTGTGACCGATACCGGCGTTCTCGGCGACGATGGCGGATCCTCATAGGGCAGTGTCTCGAACTCTGACGAGAAGATGAGACTTGCCAGCACGCCATGGCCCAGGCCGGAGCAGGTGCCCGCAGCCTCCATTGGCCGCCCAGGATCGTCCGCTCCAGACGCGGGCTGTCGGCGCCGGTGACCGCACTCCGGCAAAGTTGGTATCACGACGACGCCGCAACAAAGGTAGCCACTTGCGGCCCAGAAATGCGTGGTGCTGGACTGCCCTAACCCGGTATAGCTCGCGGCGTTTGGTAACTAATGCGCAGGCGCCGTGCTCCAGAACGCTCGACGCGTCGAGGGCAGCCCGCTCGGCGCCGCGGTCGAGCTACGGGCACTGCGGACGCCGCCATCTACCTTGCATGACGGACATCCTCCGACAACCAGGGATGCGATGCAAGGAGGCGTGCTGCGCACGTCGGCCAGGCGCGAGTGCCGGACAGCGGCGGCTCTCGACTGGGGTCGCTGCCACGGCCCTCGGGGTCCACTGACTAAGCATTTCCTAGATTCGACGCGCGGCAGCCGAACGTAGCTTGATCATTACCGGGGCCTGCGGGCACGGGGGATCGAAGACCTCGCGGCTCCGGGACGCCTAGGTTGCGGCCGACACATTTGGGGGGTTGTCGGCCGCAACCGGGCACGTAGCCGACCATCGGCTCGATGGGCAACGATCGCCCGACTAGGAGAGGCTAAGCATGAAGACCGACAGGCTGCACGGGGACGTTATCTCCGAGATGTCGGTGTACCACGAGCGTGACCACGAACTGCTCACCGCGGACATCGAGGTGCCCGGATACCGCCCCGGCTGGCCTGCTGATGAGCTGACCCGCTTGCGCGCGGGAGATGAGAAGGAGCTCACCGGTGGTCAGGTCGACCGGCTGCTTCAAGTCGCCCTGCGACCCGACACCGACGTGGCTGGTCGCAGGCCGGCTAAGTGGCGAAGGAGAAGGTCGGGGCCGTGCTTGCGCACCAGAATCGCAGGCGCAGGCGAGCTGACCGCGGACTGCCGCTGCCCTGGCACGATGGTGACCGGCGCGGTGCACACCCGCGGCGACCATGACCTCGCGACAGCGACCGTGTGTTCGGCGGCCGGAATTACGGCCGTGGAAGACTGCCTCGACGTCGCATGCTGACCATGACCGGAGACGAACAACGGCGTGACCGGTGTTCCCGACGATCGTCTCATGGCGAGCCGCTGGACAGATCGGTCCCAGCGACGTCATTGTCGACGTCAACGGCACCAGCACTCCAGGCGCACAGGTCTTCCTCGACGAGCGGGTGCGCCGGGTCCACGAGCGACGGGGCTGCACCGGAAGTGGGCGCCGCCCACGCTTACGAGCGGCGACAAGGGGTGCTGGATGGCCTGGCATCCGGCGGGCCGCTGTCGGATCCATCTGGCGTCACCGACACCCCTATCGACCTGATGA
>Ga0335072_10009140_pt1 | contig 14329 bp, 14 predicted proteins | sample Lox_Sample_21_FD_206725 | JGI IMG/M metagenome (GOLD analysis project Ga0335072, IMG submission 206725) | Soil microbial communities from Loxahatchee National Wildlife Refuge, Florida, United States - Lox_Sample_2.1 | ecosystem: Environmental > Terrestrial > Soil > Wetlands | place: USA... | reverse complement strand
TCGTATCATAGAGTAACACAGTTTTGTATTCTATAAAACACTGTCTTGTAGAGCAATATACTTGTCTGCACTGAAATCGTACCAAAAAACACTGTCTTACACCGTAATAGTACCTCATAGTAGAGTACTGTCTTATATTCCAATTTATTCGGTAGCTAATAAATAAGGGGGCTGGGATAGCTGTACTTATAGGGGAGCATCTACAGTTCATGCAGTAATGCATAATTAACGAATATATCACTATCATTACAGCCTGCGTATCACCCATTCAGTCGTCATTACTTCCGCTAATACACATAATCCTGACAAGCCGAAATACAAGAAGCGATCACGTGCCCCGCCAGTGGCCAGGGGTCGGTACCAGGGCCGTAACATCACCTCCCCGTTCAAAAAAAAGCTTGCCCTCTGTTGAAATCACAAGTATATGAGTAGTGATTTGATGCGCAGCATAGAATAGATTGAATTGCTTGATGATGATAACTTCGATGGGAGACAGCTCCCATACTTATAGACAGAACAATGAATACAATATCTCCGTATCTCCGAAGAACTTTGGGGTCGCCGAAGCTCCAGATATCTGATAGAGTTCCAGACATCTACCAACAGAGTCTCCATACTTCTGGCCACAGAGTCTGGACATCAGTATACGGAGTCTCCGACATCTGGACACGGAGTCTTCGGACATCTGGCCACGACAGCTGTAATTCCAACACCCTCAAGCTTTGAAAGTTTTTTTTTTTTTTTAAAAAAAAAAAAAGGGAGGCATTCTAAAGCATTCCAAGGCCTCTAGAGGCTATAGAGAGGTGCCGTGGCCCCGTCACTACTGTTAATGCTTGTGTCATTGCACATAGCTATCCTCGTTCCTCGGGCTAATGCTCTTCCACTCTACCCCCGCCCAAAAAATTTATTCGAATTTTAAGGTTTGGAATAGTCAAAGACCTTCCTCCCCCTCCAAGAAAGCATGACTTGTTGCCACATCCCACAACTTGACAATTTCTATTCTTGACCCGGTCCTAACACATTTTGCAATAGGTTGAAGATCGTGGGTTCTTTTCACATCCCACTGTCCAACAAGATTTGTGTTTAATTCGAGCCCAACATGCATGGCAATACATTGCCCTCCCTAGGCCCTTGCTTCCACGTCTAACAATTTGACACGTCGTGTTTGTTAGCCGAATCCAACTGTGACGGTTCGTCTCATGTACGCAACGACCATTGTATCAAACTGCCCCTGAAACCGCCAACTGCGTTGGCCGTTATCTACGGCTGCGTTGTCGCAGAATACAGCTTGTGTATATAGATAGCTATCTTCTCCCCTTCTGTCCTTTTCTTCTCTCTTTAGCCTTCGATAAGCGCAATCTACAGAGCTCCCTTCATCCTTCGTTGAATAGCATTCCGTACGTGCCGTTACAACAAAGGTCTGTCTCAAAAGTTATTAACCTTGATAACTTTTGAGACAGTGCCTTATAGTAAGCAACCAGTCTGAAACTAGTTTGCAACTAGTCACCACGTTATCTCTGCAACCTTTTGTTTCTGATCCTTACTATCTTGCAGATTACTTCTATATTACTGTCTTAGCTTATACATGTCTGTGGCGATATATTTTATTTGCATTAGCTTTTATAATAATTATAAATATTAATGTGGCTTGTTAATTTTGTTCAAGGTAAAAACTGCTTACTTGAAAAAACGAACTACCCCGACATGTGTCAACCCCAGCGAATTACGCGAATAAGCAACCCTTGTTTCTAGATGCAGAATCACTAATACGCATATAACTATATTAATTTGTCTTGCTTATAAAAATAGAAGTAGTTAGTATAAAAAATTTAAAGATATATAAGACGAGCAAGGTAAGAGAGAGAGAAACACGTAATACTTACCTTAATTTATAGCTGCTATAAGGCACTAGCTTTTACCTTGCTGCCCTTCTTTAAGTAAATCTAATAAAAATAGATCTAAAAGCTTAAGAGGAAGCTAATTGCTTTATTGTAAGAGTATTATATTGCTAAAAAGGAAGTCTAAATTCGTCTAGAAGGACTACTTAGATATATGCGGACTTAAAGTGTTCCTTTAAGCTACTCTAATCATATTAGGTATCTGCTTTGCAGTATACCTGTTTATAATTGTAAAAAGCTTATAATCCTTAAACTTAGTATAGCAGCATTAATGCTAGCTTTAAGCAACTAAAGTCTTTAGCGCTTAACTGCTATATTGTGTAGCAACAGCAAGGAGTGCAGCTTCTTAAAGACCTAGTAGCTTTAAAGCTTTATAATTGCTAAGATGTAGCTGCAAATTAAGTTGTATATAAGTAGCAACTTAGACTTTAACTCCTCTTCTCTGCTATTAGGCGCTTCTTCTAGTACCTCTTCTACTTTTACTATTATCCCTTCCTCTTACCTCCTCCTCTTCTTCTTCTTCTTTAAGCCTTCTACTTCTACCTCCTTCTTAAGCTTCTACTTCTTCTTTGCAGTAATACGCTTACCTTTACATAGCACTCGTTTTGCAACCTGCATCTTTACAAAGAATAAGAGCTTGCCTTTATCAACTTAGTCGAATAGCAGGTATTCCCTACCAGGCTAGAAGTTTATTGTCTTATATTATGCTTGTATATATATATTAGATTAGTAGTAGAACTATAAAAGAACTAAAAGGGGCAGGTGTGACGGCACGGAACCAGGATGCACAAGCGAGCGGTGTGAATAGCTTTAACCACTCGGCCAACTGGCCAAAAAAGGCACAATATTAGAGTTAGCAACTCTAATAGCTATTCTACTATATAACGTAACGCCCAACCGGCCACCGCGCAGCCAGTCCGTAACACTACGTGTGCCTCTTCTTGTGCCTCTTCTTATGCCTCTTCTTGTACCTCCTCTTATCCTTCTATTGCTTATAACTCTAGCTAGCGCTAAAAAGCTTTATAATCCCCATTAAATTTGTATCTGCTAGCTGCATGTTGAAAGTGTTCTCTTGCCTTCTTATTGCAGCTAGAATGCTTAATTGCAAACCGTATAAATCCCTCAAAGTCTGCCTGAAAGAGTTGTTAAAAGCTTCAAAAATGTCGCCTCATCCAAGCCTATTTAATATAAAAGTTAGTATTAAAACAATAAAGGATAAAATTAAAAGAATATACTTACCTTAAGCATGCTAAAAGTAAGCTTAATTGGGCTGTAATTAGGGGAGTAAGGAGGTAAGAACTTAATTAAACAGCCCTTGCTTTTAAGGGCTGTTCGAACTCGAGCATCTAGATGGACATTTAAATTGTCTAAGCAGATAACACTTTGAGCCTCTAGGAAAGGCTTCAAATAAGGCAAAAGCTCATTCAAAATCTAGGAAACAAAGGCATCCCTATTGAAAAAGCCTTTCCGGATACTTGTGCAAGGCAGGTATCCATCTACTGTATACGCTGGAAGGATGCTCCAAGTGTCTCCTCGAGTCATCTCATTAGAGTATCTAGCTGGAGATCCAATTGGCCCGTAAGCCATCGATCTCCAGCTAGTCTGCTGCTTGAAGATAGACTCATCCAGAAAGACCATCTGCTTAGCAGTAATATCCTGCATTTGAGCCTGCCAAGCGATCCGAAGAGCTTGACTCTGAGTATGTCCAACCTTCTGCCCCTTTTTGTTATAAGTCTTATTTTTCTTAAGGAACCAGGCAATCGTGCTCTAATTGACCCGGATTCCCCATTCCTCCTCCAGAAAGATCACCATTTCGTCCTAGTATAGCTAGGGGCATCGCTAGATATATTCCAGCAGAGATTTCCCTGCTGCGGTGTGTATTAGGCTTGGTCGGCCTGTTTTCTCCAAGAAGGTTAGCAAACGCAGTCAGAAAAGAGAGCAGTCTTACCATCCGCAGATGTTCTAGACGGTCAATCTGGCCGTTGTACATCTGCATGCGAGTCTCCCATTGATATGCGGCAGCCTGGCATATGTGGAGCTTTTAGGCGACGGCAGGGGGCCGCCAGTGAGCCTCCAGAAGGCCTTTAGCCTTGTTGCGAGTCACAGTGTCCTTGGGGATCGGCATCGCAGTGTTGTAGAGGTAGGGAAATCTGGGAATAGCTTCAAATAATGGTGTTGTAGTACATACAAAATAGGCGGTGGCGAAGATGGTTGTTGCATGCCAAGACTTCTACAGAGTTTTGCATACGCTAAAGATGAAACCTAGCAAGTAACTAATCACGAAGCGGCACGACGTTCCCGGCCACTGAGGAGATAGACCGCAGCACGCACTTCCAAAAGAGGATCATTAGAAGGCTCAATACCTTTTACTCGTGGTATGGGATCGAAAATGAGGCGCTGCTGCTCCTTGGCGTTGTCTGGCGTTATGGTGTCCAATTTGACTACTCCTAATTCCACCAATTGACGACTCTCAGGCCAAATATCTGTCGCATCATCTGTAACGTCTTCCTTCTCGGCGATCTGCGCTACCATGCGGAAGACCACCGGACCTTCCTTCAAGCGACCTGCCAGCTCCTTTTGCAGGAAGTCGGGATCTTTATCCTTTGTCGCCTCTGCATCAAGTGACTCCACGCCCGCCTCAGGAACAAAACGATAGCGGATGAACGTTTCCGTGCCGTCTGCAGCGACGAACTTGTACGCGGTCACCCCCCAGAAGGCCTCACGGGCGAAACTAGTCGGGATCGGCTTTGGGCTTGTCACCTGCTTCAAAGCGGCAGGATGAGCACCGAGGAACTTTTCTATGGGCTTCGGTGATGGGGCATCAGGTGGAGATGCTGCCACTGCTTTCAGTAGCTCGAGAAGTTCCTCCCCGGTCTTTACTGGGAACAGGGGACTCGACTGGTTGACAATATCAGTGTGGACGTGATCTCCTAGGGTGAAGCGAATAGCCATGCCGCGAGATTCGGTGTTTGGGTCCGTGTCGGGAATATTCGGGAAGGCGGTGGCGTTTGAGAATCTGACAATCACCGGCGTCGATGGGTTATTGAAGTGGGGTGCGGCCGAGAGCTTCGCAGCCTCAGGGGTAGGCGTAAAAGTGCCATTGAGCAGAATTCCTTTGGCGTGGGCTAGAATGATACATTGGTTAGCTAAGATATCTCTACTCTGCAAGGCTGGCTGGGATTCTGACATGGGCGAAATCCTGGATGCACTCCAAACATCGTATGGAATTGAGCCAGCAGCTCATGGCTGGTCTTCATAATCTTCTCGTCAGAAGGGAAAGGCATGATTGTCACTGGGTCTAGTCAGGTAAAGAGATTACTTGTGAGCAACTAGATTGAATTGTCGAATATCTGAAAGCCTTGCGGTTTCTTATATGTACTTTCTATATGAAATCAATTCCAAATGGTTATTAAATCCGTTCTTGATATCGGTACTTACTCAGCTATGCGATTACTTAGTCACCTCTGAATGCAATGATTTGTATTAACCTCATCAAATAACGGTGTGATGTTGTCGTGCGACCCCACTATCTGCAAGCCCGGATGTCCGATGCAGGTTCCAGGGCGCATCTAATCAGGGTACATGGTTGATTACACATCTCTAATTGCGCGAGGCGCCTTATAGCCGGTCCAGCTATATCCGCCGGATTTGAAATATCTTACTCAAATAGGAAACCGTAAATGCCAATCTGCCAATAACATATGGAATTGTCGCGCGGGGTCATTGAAGCTTAATGAACTGTCAGCATGGCATGGGCCGTAGCAAAATGACGACGTACCTTTGCTTAAGATGAGGTTTGACAGCTCTCTGCAGTTATGCTCCCAACACCCACACACTCTGAGCAGCTAACGTGACACCTTGTTTTTACAGCTGTGGAAGAGTATAATTCCACAAACATGTCTTCTCTTCTGGCCCTAAAAAGCCGAAGCAGACGAAAGCATGACAACGCGGTACCTTTTTGGCGGGGTAAATCAGCAACCCCGCCGGAACATTTGGCAAATGCCGAAGCCAGGGCTGTTGCGGATCTTAAGAGCTTTCAATTCCCGACTCTCTTGCACACATTTATGACTCGTTAGTCGTATAAAGAGATATCCCCCCCCTTATTCATACCCGCCGCGTTATCATAATACTGGATCTATCACTATCAGGCTGCAGGCATGCCTAGAGTGATATATTCCATGAAAACCATGGAATAAGAGGCCATCTACGGCTAAATTTACTAGGACAAGAATTGGAATGACGGATGAAGGAGGGGCGTGAGCATTAGGTGTATAGACATAGTCGTTAGGATGATACGTGTGGAATTAAATGTGTGCTAAATTCTGTTTCAAGATTGACATCACACATTGCACGGAGGATATTAGAAGAGGTTTTTTATAAAGTGTGAGCTCGATAACTCTCTAAGAGCCTCTCGTAGAAGTATCGAACAGACTCATTGTTTAATCATGAAAATCTAATATGCTATTAGTATCTCAAATTCATTACAAAACAGGACTGGTCCACTGACCTGATTGAGCGAGGCAGTGTCTAGAACAGCAAGGCGCTTCTGTTCAATATTTCGAGAGCGGACGGCATGGCGACCGCCAAGAATTGACTGTGGAGTGCTCGATCTTGTCGTGGGGGCTGGAGACTGAGAGATAGATGCGTGAGCGTTTTTGGCACAACCTTCCTCGAGATTCTTAGGATCTGCGGACGGCTTTTCCCTTTTTTGCTTCTTGGACTTCTGACTTATGTCTTGTTCGTCTGGAGTTGAAGCGCTAGACTTTTCTGCGGCTTCTTCAGGCTCTTTTCGTTTCTTTTTCGACTTCTTAGGCTTGGTGGATAGGGTATCTTGAAGAGCGCCTTGCGCTGATGTTGTGACTTGGTCTGAATTGCTCTTTTTCTTAAGATCCGTTTCAGCAGATTCTTCTTGTTCTTTCCCGATGGCTTGCCGTCTCTTTTTGCCCTTTTTGTCCTTTATATCCCTTTTTTTCTCCGCAATCAGTCTCTCCGAAGTTGGTAGTTTTGAGCATTGGCTCGAATCGCTCTCTATTGCATCAACGACTGCACCAAAGGAGCTCTGATCAAGATGGCGTGTTCGATTCTCTTCATTGTCGATCCACTCCTGTATCTTGTCTCCAATTAAGAATCCACCTCTCACGAATCGGACTGATCCCCATCGTCGCTCAGTGTATATCACCCTCTTCAAGTCCTCCCTCGACTTCTGCTCCTTAATCAGCTCACCCTCACCTTTTCCATTCAATCTCCCAAGTAGGCTTTGGAAGACGTCCAATCCAGTACACTCTCCTTCCGCCAGACCACTCCCCCTCTTTGCTCCCAGACCGAGATTGTCGTCCTTCACAAAGACACGGATGTGCGACGCATTGGCAGCAGTATGAAACTCGGCATAGGAAGCATTCTTCGCGCCAAGAATATCTCCAGGTTGCCATCCTTGAGCGGTCATGATTTTGTGGCCAAAGCTACCAGTATCCTCGGTCCATTTGGTATTGTTAGGATCATGAGACAGCTTCACACGCCTGGTAATTGATTAGTATGAAAAATGTATTGCGTGTAACAGCTAGATTGTGTTACTCACTTCCGCGGCGCTGCTAATCCCATCTTTATGACTGCTGTCCAATTGTGGTGTGTGTGATCAATCTGTATCGTCAAAATTATTTCGGAGGTCTTGCCGGATAAATAGATAAACCGCACCCGGCTGCGACCCCAAGATTCTCCAAGATTATTGGCGGAGCAGAGCAGCAAGTTATCACATTGTACTCGTACCAAAAAATTATAACCATCATACGAAAATTCAGAGGAAAGCCGTAGAAATTTGATCATGGCAAGGACAAGCAAAGCCAAGAAGGGTAAAGCAGTGGCTCTTCAAGACAACCTATTGCCTGAAGAGGAGCAAGATGAAAGCAGCCCACAAGGCCATAGAGCCGCAAGCTATCTCCAAATAGCAGAGGATATACTGAACGCCGTAAGTTTCATTTTTCAGTTCCAATTTTATAGCTTTATTAACCAGGTAATGACACGCATTCAGAGTCGGAAACGACGCGAAGCTAAGCGCAAGGCCATTGAGACCGAGCACAAGCAACGAGCTGAGGAAGCTCGCGCAAAGATCGAATCTTTTTATGAGGACAGGAAGGCCAAATTGTAAGTCAACCCTCCAAATTTATCGGCATCCGGATGGATATATTTCCCTTGTATTTCCGATCCTTTACGAGATTAACTACTATCACAACCATTTCATAAATTAGAGGAAAGACACCACTAATTACTCTGCTTCACTTCGACCAGTTGATGAAACCTGTTCTCTTGTGCACTTTCGTGGCACCGTATTTCAGAAGGTCTCCTTTCAGACTCCGGAAGCTGATAGTTCTTCTGTAGGACCAAAATCCAAGACACGCAATGGGGACAGCTCGGCGCTTTGCTAAAGACTAGAAAATCTATCGAGAAGGCGATCCTCAAAAGTGTGACCGTTATCGAGCAAGTGACGCTGAACATGTCGAACGAGCTTGACGCTATGTACGCTGCTCGTTTGGATGACATAGTGGAAATGGACACTACTGGCAGGGTAATGGAAAGAGCTTAAGAGTAGGTCGGCCATCGACATACCTCGCTAGAACTTTGTCAGACACAGTCCAGGAATGAACTTACGAACGACGCAAACAAGATATTGCTATACCTTTTTTTTGCTATTTATACTGAACGACATTTTAGCTGGCGCTACGGAGGTCATTCGGCCTAAAGCTACCCATAGAGCTTGTCTTTACAACGTTATAAAACCTCTGCAAAGACGTCACTCACGTGAGCAGCTTAGTCTCTCAAAATAATACGGAACTATTGCTCACAATTACCCACAAGAGAATGTGAACCCTGGATCCCAATGCCTAACGCCGAAACCCTCCATGCGAGTGTATCGTATATCGTACATCAGAAGCTAGTGCCTCTGTCCGTTCTCCACCAACCCATGACATTCCCCGTGTCGCCAACCCAATCCCTGAACCTGTCTACGACAGCCTTTGCCATACCCTGTCGTTTATTCTTCCGCTCTCCTGATCCGCCCAGCATTCCTCCTGGCTCCTCGCTACTCATAGTAGGAAGCACATTATCGCTGGCCGACAAACTGACGAAAAGGGCAAATGGTACCAGCCAAACACACAGGCCGAAGTATGAGGCAATCTCAGTGAACGTTGGAAAGTCAATAGGATCGTATCGAGAGCGAGGAGGGACTCTGGGAATAGCGGAGAAGTGCCTGAACCAAAGATAATGGTTGAGCAGGACGAGAACTAAGCAAAGGAGGACACGTAAGCACTCAGGCTGTATACAACTGGAAATAATAAGACAGAGTTGCCCGTACCACAAGAAATCAGAAATAACGGATCTGATAGCTTGACAACAGGGAATCGCCGCATGTTCCAAAGATAGACAATATGAGAACCAATGCTCAACAGGGAGAGCATAAACGGGAAGCCATCGAAGAGCATAAGCAGAAATTGAAGGACGACAACAGAGTATATTAGACGAGTGAGGAGCTTCTTCGCGATCACTGTGTGCTCCTCGACGAGCTCAGAGAGATAATATAGACCAGAAGCTATATCCAGTGTCAGGTCTGGCTCAACCCTAATATTGTTGAAGGATAGACTATACCTATGGCGAGGGTTAGGAAGGCAAAGCCTAGGAGCATGCCCAGGTGACCAACGAGCGGTAGGATCCACATTTTGAATTGTTATAAGACTTCCATTCTTTTCTGCGGCTTAGAATGAAGCTCAAGGCACTTTTTCCATAATGTGGTACGAGTGGTAGACAAAGGTGATCTGTCCCTGAAAATTTAACGGCAATCGCCGGCGCACTCAAAAAAAGTTCCCATGCTTATGATGATTTGCGACGACATGTTTTGTACTTAAAAATGGATTGCTGAGAACAGTGAATAAACTGACATCTTTTAAGGCTATATGAGATAACAAGGGACTTTCTGCTGCGGCAGATCAGACCTTCATTATGTCTCGCCCTGAAGATACCCTGTTTGTTACCCACCTGTGCCAAATGCGGGACCTTACTAACTGTGCAGTCTCATAGACCGCCGGATCTCCATTACAATGACATAGAAGCACGGAAGTACACCACATCCTCCCGAATACAAACCGTCCAAGCTTCTATGACCAATCGTGCGCTTGAGCTTCTAGATTTAGACTCTCCATCTATGATACTCGATATAGGATGTGGCTCCGGACTTTCTGGTGAAATACTCACGTCAGTCGACCCAGAAGATGGCGGCCCCCACATATGGGTTGGAATGGATATCTCTGCATCCATGCTGGATATAGCATTACAGCGAGACGTCGAGGGGGATCTCATGCTTGCAGATATTGGCCAGGGTGTTCCATTTCGGGCTGGGTCTTTCGATGCAGCAATCTCCATTAGTGCTATACAATGGTTATGTAATGCGGATAGTAGCGATGTTTCACCAACTGGGAGGCTATCAAGGTTCTTCAATGGGCTTTATGCAAGCCTGAAGAGGGGAGGAAGGGCTGTGTGTCAGTTCTACCCCAAGAATGATCAGCAAAGGACCATGATCAGTGGCGCGGCTATCAAAGCTGGTTTTGGTGCTGGAATACTGGAGGATGATCCGGGAACAAAGAACAGCAAGTTGTATCTTGTCTTAACTGTTGGAGGATCGGCTGCTGAGGGCAATGGTGGAGATATCACAGGTGTCGTCAAAGGTATGGAAGGCATTGATGTTATGGATACGAGAAAAAAGCATCGTGAAAAGGGTAGAAAAATCCCCAAGAAAGGCTCCAAAGCCTGGATTATAAGTAAAAAAGAACAGATGGAAAGGAAAGGTAAGATCGTGAAAGCGTCCTCAAAATACACTGGGCGAAAGAGGGGCCCAACATTCTAGAACCATGGCATGGGATTGGCATAGGAAGGCGTACGGTATATGCATAAATCATGAAGTTACAGTTTGACATCATGGCAGACAATGCTTTCCTTACCTTTCGAGCATCTTCCATATTGCCTGATTCATGCTGAAGCGACCCTATCAGACACCTGCATATGGGATGTCTGCTCTACATGAAAGGGCTCATTACCCCGCTCTGTCAGTCCAAACAATTTACATACTACACATTCACATCTCCATATCCACAAGTCTACGAATCTACAGTTGTCCTGGACCGAAAGTCCACACCAGCTATGAAGTTCACACATCTCAAGCCTCTTATCGCTTTTGGCGTCATTGCTTCTCTCATTGGTACTACATCAGCAGGCCCGTTGGCATATGGTATCTGCCAAAGTGGTTGTGCCACCGTCGTGATGGCCTGTTATGCTGCAGCTGGATTTACATGGGGAGCGACTCTGGCCGTGACCGCACCAGCCAGTGTTATTCTGTGCAACACAGCCTTTGGGCAATGCTCCGCAGCTTGCGCTGTTGTTGCACTCACACCTACGCCTTAGTATTGCAGTCCCGTACAACATGTGCTCTCAGGTCGGACCGAAAGACTTGGAGGTTGACTAGATGAGACATCGGAAGATTGCGAAAGTGATCATCATTTCGTTCGCGGGAAAAGGTGCAATCTGTATTGCAGGAGAAGTCAAGCTGCGAGTTCATTGTAGTAGCAAAGGCATTGGCTCAATCAATCAAAGAACTTTCTACCTTCTTTAGATGTCTCAAACCGCTAGATATCCTTGTCTTTGCAAAGGCTTGCATGAGTATTTCAAAACATCTTCTGAGTTCCCTTCAACTAATCTTATGAACCCTAAGCACTGTAAAGTTCTTTGAAATTTAGGGTGTTAGGGCTAAAATTTGAGCTTGAGTGAATTGCTTTGTCTTTCTCACTTGCCTTCGCGCTGCAAATCTGGAACTCGCAACTTCCATCCTTGACCCCATAACAACCTCAGAGCGATCACATCGCTAGTTACGCACTCTGCACTGTGTCAATACGCCGGACAACGTTGTGTCATCTTCAAAATGCCGGCAATTGAAGAAAATTTTTCGAAGATCGTGAGAGGTCTGCTTCTCGATGTGGACATTGTGAGTTCGCCGATCTGGCTTCAACGAGCTCTCACTGATACGCTTTGAAGCATCTGGACCAGCTGGAACAGATTGGATACCTCTCCAAAGAACAGCGAGCTTTCCTTGACAAGTTCCTCTATAAGAGTGAAGATGCTTTACGCGCGGCGACTCTTACGGCCTGCTCTCGTGGCGATGAGCTGCTCACTAAGTTGACTTCTGCGGAGGAAAGCAATCCAAAGTAAGTTCACATTAGTATTTCTACGTTGATGTAAGGCAAGTTGCTCATGGAATACAGCCTCACCATGCCGTCTCCATCACAGTCAGAAAATGGCGCCGCTAATGTGACATCTCGCGCTCTTCCTCGCCTGAGAAGTGTCACAGAGCAGCTCAAGTCTGAGGAGAATGGCTTGACTACGTTCTTAAAGCGCTGCAGCGCGCGCAATTTTTCAGTCAAAGTCGGAGGTACCGATATCAGAAAGGAGTCTACGAGCAAAGTGAAAGGTTCTGAGCATATTTTAACCCTAGAACCTATTGCGGAGGGTGCTGTGAAAGCTGGTGGAAGCAAAGTCGACATGATAGTTCATGATGGCAAGCTTCCAGACACAGTCAATCACGATACGAATATGATGCTCTATGGTGCTAATAACCTCACTCGCGACATGGATGTTGAGTCTATTGATTATGAAACCACTGTACATATGGACACTCTCGCCAATCTCAGTCCAGATATGATCGAGCATACTATTAATAAGGCTGCTGACATTAAGCCTACTAAAATCGAGAGTCTCTACAATAAGGCTGTCGAATTCAGAGCTGCTAGTGTCCAGCCCACCAATGCCGAGCCAGCCGCCAAGCCTATCAAGGTTGACTTTGCCAAGGTCAAGCAAGCCGACTTGAAACTTCCTGAGAGTGAGCCAAGCAATGATGGTATCACCAAAATAAAGCTTGCTGATGCCAATGCTACTAATGGCAAAGAGCGAAATCAAAATAGCGATCAATGGGACTATGCCATTGCTTACCAAAACCCAGCGGCAGAGATTGCAGAAGAGGTGAAGACTAATGCCTGGGGAAAGCCAATGAAACCTGATCCAAGAAGAAACAAGGAAGGTTCTGTCGTAGGGGGTTCAACAAAACCCATTGAATCCGAAAATAGAGGCAGAGTGATGATGGAAAAAATGGGCTGGTCCGAAGGTACCGGATTAGGCAAAGAGAAGGGTGGAATACTGGAGCCAATTACTCTTGTGGTCAAGAACACTAAGGCTGGCCTTCGCTCATCGGATGAAAAGAAGCGCAAGTCGGGACGCAACATGACGGCAGCGGCGGCAGGAAACAATCCTAATTCTACGCCAGGTAAGTCCTTTCTAACACTGCTATGCTTAAAAAATGTTGGTCATTAACTTGATTTCTTAAAGGTGAAGGAAACCCTCTCGGCTCGGGATTAGCAGTTGCAGACAATTCTGGCTGCGAGAAAGCCCCTGAAAATTCGGACTGGGAGAATTCCATCGAATTGACTGCTGAGCAGTTCATACTTGCTGCTGACTGGGCTGCGTCTAAAAAGCACGCAGAGGAACTGAATAAGGCCGAAGCCGAGGCTGCGAAGGGTAGATCCAAAGCCCCATTCAAGGGCATCAAAGCTCTTTACATTCGAGAATCAGACGACCCAGGCCCTGAGAAGACTGTTAAATTCCGATCTAAAATCCAGGGCACGAGCGAGTACAAGACTACGAAGCACTATCCTGGGGTGGTAATCCGGGCGATTTCAGCGCAACCGAGTGACTTCTTGAATCAGAAGAATGGGTTCAAAGTCTCTCACGGCCATCACCTAGAAATCCTGAGGATCCACCAAGGAAATGAATATCACGTCTTCAATTTCAACCAAAAGAAGCGCGGAATTGTCAAGGTTTCCTTGGTAGAGATGACTAAGGAGCCTCAGGCAACACAGGCTGATGTAGTCTCCTGGGCAAGCACTCCTGCCATAGCTACCACTTAGGCTTGATTCTGTGGTCTACAGGTTGTTTGCGAAGGGTTTACGTTAAATATTATGGATAGATTTACAGTGTGTGGGATGGGGAAAAATCCACAGGTCGATCATGGTTGAGGTAGCATGATTTGACACCTTGAAGTTGATCGAGTTCTATAGCAAGGAGAAACTGTTGAGGAAATGCGTTTGCTCTATTGCTGCTAGTACGGCAATTACGATTGTTTGAGCATCATGCAGAAGCTTTTATTTTCACGGCAGACTGTCTTTCAATTGATAGATTTCTTTTGAACTTGTCTAATAATGTTGCTGTTATTGAACTTCTTAAAGAGCTGATTAAGGGTGATTTATTAATCATACTAATAATTGTGCTATCTCATTATATGCTAAAAACGATGGAAAACAGCGCAAGGCTTTTCGATGTCAATCTATATGTCTCTAAGATATGATGAG
>Ga0335072_10009139_pt1 | contig 14331 bp, 12 predicted proteins | sample Lox_Sample_21_FD_206725 | JGI IMG/M metagenome (GOLD analysis project Ga0335072, IMG submission 206725) | Soil microbial communities from Loxahatchee National Wildlife Refuge, Florida, United States - Lox_Sample_2.1 | ecosystem: Environmental > Terrestrial > Soil > Wetlands | place: USA... | reverse complement strand
ACTTCATTCTTTTCGTGTCTCTTCGCATAGACACCGCGCGAGGATAACAGCAAAAAGAAGAGTGTTCGGATCAGGCGGGCCCGGCCTGTTCGAGCACCCAGTCGGCCAGCTGGATCCGCGAAGAGAAGCCAAGCTTGGCGAAGATGTGCTCGATGTGGGAGTCGACCGTGCGCTTGGACAGGAACAGCCGCTGCGCGATTTCCCTGTTGCCGAGGCCGTCGGCGACCAGGACGGCGATCTCTTTCTCGCGCCGGGTGAGCGGCTTTACGTCGGTGCCTGGCGCGGTGGCCGGCACGGTGTCGGGAGCGGCCGGCGCTTCGCCCCTCGCCACCGCGATCGCGGCCGCCAGCGGCAGGGCGAGGCCGTGCCCGTGCAGGGCCTCGAACCGTTCCCCGCCGAGCGCGGCGCGCACCGGGGCGGCCGCGCTCTCCCTGATCCGCTCGTATGCCGGGCCGCCGGGCACCGCGGCCTTCAGCAGCGTCCACAGCGCGTCGGCCGCCCCCCGCAGCACGGCGGCACGCTCAAGGTCGCCGGTGCCCACCAGGCTCAGCGTCAGCAGGTCAAAGCACATCGCCATGGTGTGCAGGTCGCCGAGCTGCTCCTTGATCCGCAGGCAGGCGAGCGCGTCCTCGATCGCAGCGGCGTAGTCGCCCATCAGCCAGCGTGCCGTGCCGCGCGCGCAGAGCGCGGTGCCTCGTGCCCACTGCTCACCGAGCTCTGCGCAGCGGCGCAGGCACTCCTCGCTGAGCTTCAGCGCCGGGTCAGGCTCGCGGGAGTGCAGGCAGACCGCGGCAAGCCTGCCGTAGCTTGCCAGCGCCGTCGGGTCGGCGAACCCGATCCGCTCGTAGCTGGCCAGCGCGGCCTCGTGGAACGCGCGCGCCGCGCCGAGATTGCCGGCTCGCAGCGCGAGCACGCCGCGCGCGTCGGTGACGTGCGCGGCGAGGTTCTCATCGCCCGCGGCCTCGGCCAGCGCGGCGGCCTCGGTGAGCAGCGGCCTGCCGTACGCCAGGTCACCCTGGTGCACCGCGAGCACGCCCGCACCGAAAGCCGCCCAGGCATGATCGCCGGACCCGGGGTTCACCGCGAGCGCCAGTTCGTGCCAGCGCCTGCCCTCGGTGAACTGCCCGGTCATCTGCCAGTAGGGCAGCAGCAGCCGCGACATCCGCAAGCCGGCCGGCGCCTCGCCAGGCTCGGTGAACGAGAAGCCGAGCGCCGCCCGCAGGCTGGCGGTCTCCGCGCTCAGGCACCGGAGCCAGGCCGCCTGCTGCGCGGTCATGCTGCCGGCCGCGGCCCGTTCCGCGACCTCGAGGAAGTAGTCGCGGTGCCTGGCCCGCATCCGTCTGGTGGCCCCGGCGTCGAGGAGCTCCGCGCCGAACTCCCGCATGGTGTCAAGCAGGCGGTAACGGCCCTCGGACTCAGGGATGCCCGGCACACCCGCGGGCTGGCGGTCCGTCGCGCCGGCGTCGTCGGCGGCCGGGCGGGCAGGCGGTTCGCCGGGCGAGAACTGGACGACCGACTTGCCCGCGAGCCGGCGCAGCGTGTCGCCGACGCCCGGCTCGCAGACCCGCTCGGCCGCCGCGAGCCCGAACGAGCCGGGGAACACGGAAAGCTCCGCCCACAGCCGCTGCTCGGCCGGAGTGCACAGCTCGTAGCTCCAGGAGACGGTGGCGCGCAGCGTGCGGTGCCGGGCGGTGGACGTCCTGGCTGACCCGAGGACGCGGAACCGGTCGCTCAGCCGGACGAGGATCTCCTCGACCGGCATTCCGCGCAGCCGGACCGCGGCGAGCTCAAGGGCCAGTGGTATCCCGTCGAGCCGGCGGCACAGCTCGGCCACGGCGGGCGTGGCCGCCGGGGTGAGCGCGAAGTCGGGCACGGCGGCACGCGCCCGGTCGGTGAAGAGCGTGACGGCGTCCGAGTAGGCGGCGGTGGCGTCCTCGGTCGGCAGCTCAAGCGGGGTGATCAGCACCGTGTGCTCGTCGGGCAGGCCGAGGGGTGCGCGGCTGGTCGCCAGGATGCGCAGCCCTGGCGCGGCCCGCAGCAACAGCACGGCGAGTTCCGCGCAGGCCTTGACCAGGTGCTCACAGGTGTCGAGCACGAGCAGCAGTTCGCGGCCGGCGAGGGTTTCCGCGAGCACCGCGGTCGCGTCCCCCGCGGTCTCATCGGGCAGCCCGAGCGCCTCGGACACCGTGCGGGCGAGTAGTTCCGGCGCGTGCAGCGGTGACAGCTGGACCAGCCAGCAGCCGTCAGCGAAGCTCATCCTGAGGTCAGTGGCCACGCGGAGCGCCAGGCGGGTCTTCCCGACTCCCCCCGCCCCGCGCAAGGTGACCAGCCGGTGCCGTTCGACGGCTTCCGTGATGGCCGGCAGTTCCCGCCGTCTTCCGACGAACTGGGTGACCTCGGCCGGGAGGTTGTCCCTTCGCTGGCCAAGTGTCGGCGCCGTCACGTTTCCCTCAATCACGCGGCCCGCCGCATGGCTAAGCAAGTGACGGGCATCATTGGTGGTTTTCGGGCATCGTACAACGACAAGGCGCCCTGTGGGCCGGTAAATCGGGATTCTCGCTGCCCAGCGGCCACGGCCAGGGTTATTGTGCGGTTCTCCATAAGTCAGGGAAAACCACGCGCAGACGGCCATTTCGGCCGGATAGGGTAACCAGAACCGTTCGGGATAAAGGTTTTGAAATTCCTTATACCGAACGGTTCCGGTGAACTCGGTCAGGTCAGATCTTGCTCCAGGCTTCGGTGAGGACCGAGCGGAGTACCTGCTCGATCTCGTCGAAGTGCTCCTGCGTGCAGATCAGCGGCGGTGCGAGCTGGATCACCGGGTCGCCGCGGTCGTCGGCGCGGCAGACGAGGCCTGCTTCGAACAGCGCCTGCGACAGGAACCCGCGAAGCAGCCGCTCCGATTCGTCGTCGTCGAACGTCTCCTTGGTGTTCTTGTCCTTGACAAGCTCGATCCCGTAGAAGTACCCGGCGCCGCGGACGTTGCCGACGATCGGCAGGTCGAGCAGCTTGTCGAGGGACGCGCGGAAACCGTCCTCGTTGGCCCGCACGTTGCCGAGCAGGTTGTCCCGCTCGAACACGTCCAGGTTGGCGAGCGCGACCGCGGACGACACCGGGTGCCCGGCGAACGTGATGCCGTGCAGGAAGGTCGCGGTGCCGGACAGGAACGGCTCCATCAGCTCGTCGCGGACGATCATGCCCCCGAGCGGCGAGTAGCCGGAGGTGACGCCCTTGGCGAAGGTGATGATGTCGGGCTGGTAGCCGTACCGCTCGGCGCCGAAGTAGTAGCCGAGGCGGCCGAACGCGCAGATGACTTCGTCCGACACCAGCAGCACGCCGTACTTGTCGCAGATCTCCCGCACCCGCTGGAAGTAGCCGGGCGGCGGGGTGAAGCAGCCGCCGGAGTTCTGCACCGGCTCGAGGAAGACCGCCGCGACGGACTCGGCGTCCTCGCGCAGGATGGCCCGCTCGATCTCGTCCGCGGCCCAGACCCCGAACTTCGCCTCGTCGTCGGCGACGAATTCCGGTGCCCGGTAGAAGTTGGTGTTCGGCACCCGGATGCCGCCGGGCGGGAGCGGCTCGAAGTCGTGCTTGATCGACGACAGGCCGGTGACGGCGAGCGCGCCCATCGAGGTGCCGTGGTAGGCGTACTCGCGGCTGAGCACCTTGTACCTGGTGGGCTCGCCCTTGCGCTTGAAGTACGCCTTGGCGAGCTTCCACGCCGACTCGACGGCCTCGGACCCTGACGTGGTGAAGAACACCCGGTTCAGGTCGCCGGGAGCCAGTTCGGCGAGCCGCGCCGCGAGTTCCACCGCCGACGGGTGGGCGTAGGACCACAGCGGGAAGTAGGCAAGCTCGGAGGCCTGCTTGGAGGCGGCCTCGGCCAGCTCGGTGCGGCCGTGGCCGACCATCGACACGAACAGCCCGGCGAGTCCGTCCAGGTACCGCTTGCCCTTGTCGTCGTACACGTACGGACCGGAACCGCGCACGATGACAGGGACGTCGGCGCCGCTGTAGGCCGACATCCGGGTGAAGTGCATCCACAGATGCTGCTTGGCCGCCGCTTGGAGCTCGTCAGAAGAAAGGGTCACCGTGTCCCCCAGGTGTATGTCTGCTTGCGTAGCTTTAGGTAAACGAAGGTCTCGGTTGACGTGACGGACGGTACCCGGCGCACCCGGCTCAGAATCTCCAGGAGATGGTCGTCATCCTCGCAAACCACCTCGAGCAGCAGGTCGAAGGACCCCGCGGTGAGCACCACGTAGTCGATCTCGTCCATGCCGGCGAGCTGGTCCGCGAGTTGCTGTACGTCGCCGTCGCAGCGCAGCCCGATCATGGCCTGGCGGCGGAAACCGAGCTTGAGCGGATCGGTGACCGCGACGATCTGCATGATGCCGGCCTCGTGCAGCCGCTGGACACGCTGCCTGACGGCAGCCTCGGACAGACCGACCGCCTTGCCGATCGCCGCGTAGGACTGCCGGCCGTCGGCCTGGAGCTGCTCGATGATCCGCTTGGAGATCTCGTCGAGCGCCGGCGTGGCGACCGGGCCGCCGCGCGGGCCGTGGGCCATCCGATCACTTCCTTCCTTCCGTCCTTGCCTGCGCCTTACCGCCACGCATCCTTCGCTTTATGTTTGCCGTGTCGGGGCGTCTATGTCAACTAATTTCGTAGAAAACAGTCCAATTATCAACGAATTCACTTGTCTTGGTGGCGAAACTTTGCGAAGCCCCTCGGGCACGAGCGCCCGCACGGGCACCAGCCAGGGGTATCGAGCGCGGCAGGCAGGCGACTAGGCGGACAGCGTCAGCGGACGCGCCGCGCGGTGACGTGGTGGTCAGGTCGGTCACGATCAGCTACTTGGAATAACCGAAGGGTCACATTGGCTTCATCAGCGGAGCCTGGAGCCCACGATGAGTAACTACATGGATACTTTTGGATATCATCGGGCACGGCTTGTGGTCTCACTCACCCAACCCCCAGTTGCCACCGAGATCACACAAGGTAGACGGTAGGCGGCCGTGCGCACGGGTAGCGTCGGCTGAATCGCGACGAAAGAGATGCCGCTCATGCACACGAACAGGCAGGTCAACGCCCCTGTCCGCAATGCGGGACCGGCCAGGTCCGCCAAGCCTGCCGCGCTGCGCGCCCGCACCCTCAGCGGCGTGCTTGCCGCGCTCGCCATCGCCGGCCTCGCGGTCGGCTGCGGTACCGCGTCGTCCGGCGGAACGGCGGCCTGGACGGCGCCGGCGGGCTCGACAGGGTCGGCGGGGCTGCGCGCGGCGGGAAGCGCGTCAGCGGCCCCGTCCGCCGTCACGTCCGCCTCCGCCGCGGGCTGTGCCGGCGGCGGAGCGACGGGGGCCTCCGCCCCGGCGCTCCAGGCGATCCAGTTCGTTGGCCAGGACCACGGCTGGGCCGCCGGCGCCGGCCGGATCGTGGCCACCAGTGACGGCGGCCGCACCTGGAGCAGGCAGTATTCCGGCCCGGCGGTCCTCGACCAGGTGGACTTCACCGACACCGCGCACGGCTGGGCGGTCGGGCCGGGAACCGTGCTGCGCACCACCAACGGCGGGACAACCTGGACCGCGCTGCGCGAGCCCCGGCTGAGCGGCCACTGCTTGACCGTCTCCTCGGTGCACTTCGTGTCCGCCGGCCTCGGCTACGCCATCGCCGGCGCTACGCCGGCTGGCGGAGCGGCGGTCGGCGGCTCGGGCACGCCGGAAGCCGGCGGACAGGTGGTGCGCACCACCGACGGCGGCGTGACGTGGAGCCCGGTGTCCGGCGCCCCGGCCGGGGCGCAGGCGGTCTGCTTCGGCACCGCGCGGGACGGCTACGCAGGCGCGGACGGCCGCATCTGGCGCACCACCGACGGCGGCGCGACCTGGACGCTGTCGTTCACCGAGCCGCCGGCCTCGGCGGGCCAGGGGTCCGCGAGCCAGAGCGCAGGAGATGCTCCTGAGCTAGGCTGCGCGGGCTCCGGCGCCGCCTGGGCGCTGTTCCTTGGAACCGGCGCCGCGATGATGCACGCCCCGTACCTCGCCTACGCCACACAGGACGGCAGCAGCTGGCACGGGGTCCTCGAAGAGCCGATGACCGAGTCCGCCATCCGGCCGGGGCTGCACCTTCCGGCCGGCCCCGGCACGGAGCCAGGGCCGTTCAGCGTGATCAGTCCTGACGCCGCGGCCTTCACCGGCTACACGCCGCCGGCCAACGGCTGGGGCGCGGCACCGCTCGACCTGGCCACCGACGGCGGCGCGACCCTGACCAGCGCGGGCAACATCGCCGCAATCAACGAGCCGCTCGGCACGGCCTTCGTCACCCCGGCCCGGGGCTGGGTCGTCGGCGAGAACCTTAAGACGCAGACGTTCGCGATCGAGGCCACCGCCAACGCCGGCCACACGTGGACGACCGAGTACACCACTGGCTAATCTGCCCGCTCCTTTCTCGGTTCCGTGTCGTCGGCGGCTGGACGGTTGTCGGCGGCGGGACTGCCGTCGGCGGCGGGAGTCCTGTCGGCGGGGGTGCTGTGCGGGGACATCTCGTCGCGCACCAGGGCGACCACCTCGTGCCCGAAACCGATCGTCGGCCCGCCGATCAGCTCCCAGGCCCGGGCGATCCCGATCAGGAAGCAGACGACCACCACGATCGCGATCGTGTCCACGGCCCCCGCGTCACCTGGCATGTTGACGACATTGATTCCCGAGACGAGCTGAACGATGAACGTGGCCGCGAGGCCGACGAGGAACACCCCGTCGCGTACGGTCGTCAAGCTCACCGGCCGGAGCCGGATGAGGGACAGCAGCGACGCCGACACGAACAGCAGCCCGGTGATGCCCACGGACACCGAGGTCCAGCCGATCTTCTCGCCAGGGACCAGGGCGAACAGGGAGACCGCGAGCGCGTTGGTGAACGACGACAGTGCCGCGACCGCGCGTATCCGGTGTATCTGTGCCGAGGCCTCGGCCCGCGCGAGCCGCTCGTGGGACACCGAGATGGCCACGAACAGCAGCCCGATCAGTGCCCCTGCCACTCCGGCGCTCGCCGTGAAGAAGTCGTGAATGTCCGCGGGAACCACTGGACGATCCTCGCACGGCCGGGCTCCGGGCCGGTCCGCAAGCCGGCAAGCCGCGGTAAGCCGTTCGGCCCGGCATCACGGGACACGACCGGCAGCGAGAGTTCGCCGGGCCGGGCGGAATCGTGGGCGATCTCGACGTCGACCGGGACCATGCTCGCCGCGGTCGCGGTCGCGAACGGCCCACCGGTGCCGGTGCTGCGGCCGAAGCGCGGATGCGCGCCGCCGGACACCTGCAGCCGGACCCGGTGGCCGGCGCCGAACACGTGCGCCGTCGAGCTCATCGGCACCGTGATCTCCGCCCAGCCGCCCCCGTCCCGGCTGGCACCGTCCCGGCCGGCACCGTCCCGGCTGGCACCGTCCCGGCCGGCGGCACTGTCCCGGCTGGCCCCGTCCCGGCTGGCACCGTCGTGGCCGGCACCGTCCCGGCCGGCGGCACTGTCCCGGCTGGCCCCGTCCCGGCTGGCACCGTCGTGGCCGGCGCCGGCGTCGACCCGGAGCAGGCCGTCGCAGACATTCCATGAGTGGCCCGCCTGATCGACGTCGCAGAGCCTGGCGAACACGTCGAAGTGCGGGGAACTGCCGCGCACCCGCAGCCTGACGCTAACCGGGCCGGCGACCGCGACCGCCTCGCCGAGCGGCGCGCCGGTGAACGTGACAACGTCGGTGCGTGACTCGAGCGCGTCGTTCCGCCGGGATCCCGAGGCGTTGTTATCCATGGAAGGCCCGCCGACCGAGGGCGTCGGGTCCGCGGGGTCGTAGCGGAACGCGGACACCGCGGTGGCGACGGGCGCCGCGTCGCCGGCAGCCCCGGGAGCGTCCGGCTCCGGCCCGGTCAGCGTCTGGTCGCCCGATAGCCGCCACCGGCAGGGGCCGGCGCCAGGCGGTGGCCAGTCGGCGAGGTCACGCCACTGGCCGGGCGTGCCGGTGGCACCGAACCATACTCGGACGGGCTCTTCCGCCCGCACCTCGGCCGCCGCGGCGTCGTCCGCCAGGTGCGCACGCAGCCAGCGCAGCGCCTCGCCGAAGACGATGGGCAGGTCCTTGTTAAATCCCGACGTGTGGTTCCACGGCCCGACAAGCAGCCGCACCTCCCGGCCCGCCTCGCGCAGGCGCCGGTACAGGTCGAGGGTGGGGTCGATGCAGACGTCCGACCACCCTCCCATGAGGCTTACCGGCGGTGACGCCGCCAGCTTGGGCGCGGCCCGCCGGCTGTCCCAGAACGGGTCATCGGGCTGCGGGTGCGCGAGCCAGCGGTCGAACCAGCCGACCCGCTCGCCGACCGCCAGCGGGTAGGCGTCGATGAACGGCAGCGACCGTTCAACCCGGCGGTGCTGACGGTACAGCCGCAGGACCGCCGCCAGGAACGCGCCGAATCCCCGGTGCTGGCTGACCATCGCCGCAACGCCGGTCAGCGTGGACTCGAGGGCGAGCTCGCCGCCCGGGTAGAGGAAGCCGTAGAAGTTGTCCGAGCTGACCTGGATGACCATGGTCTTGAGCTCGGGCGGCGGGTCGGCGGCGAGCGCCCACTGGGTGAAGCCGAGGTAACTCGCTCCGATGGTGCCGAGCGAGCCGGTGAACCAGTCCTGCTCGCGGAGCCACGCCACCGTCGCCTGCCCGTCAGCGGCCTCGTTCACGAACGGCTCGAACTCGCCGCCCGAGCCGGCGGTGCCGCGGCAGCTCTGGATGATCACGTGAAATCCCTGCCCGGCAAGCAGCCCGCCGTACATGTAGTCATACGGGAATCCGCGCCCGTAGGGACAGCGGACGAGCACGGTCGGTGCCGGGCCGTCGACGAGCGGCCAGTAGTGGTCGGCGAGCAGTGTCACGCCGTCCGGCATCGGGACGCCGACGGCGCGCTCCAGCCGGACTCCGCACACGGGCGGCGGAGTGTGCCGTCGTGCCAGCCGTAGGAACAGCCGCACGTGCCTAGGTAGTTCCCCGGCCCCGGCCCGGCCTGGCCCGGTCCGTTCCGCCGTCATCCGCGTCATCGCGCTCACCACGCCCCGTCTATTTCGCGTACAGTGTTCTCAAATAAAGCCTACAAGTTCGCGTACGGCGTTTGCAATCAGGGCCGGCCGCGGGAAGGGACGAGGCGATGGCTACCGAGGCTCCGGCGGGGAGCATCTGGCTGCGCCCTGAGCGCGCCGGGGTCGGGCGCCCCGCTCAGCACACCCGGGCCGAGATCACCGGCGCGGCGCTGTGCGTCGCCGACGCCGCAGGCCTGGACGCGGTGTCGATGCGCAGAATCGCCGCCGAACTCGGTACCGGTGCCGCCTCCCTTTACCGCTACGTCGAGACCCGCGATGAGCTGCTCGACCTGATGACCGACGCCACCGCCGCCGAGTACGACTTCTCCGCGCCGACGGGTAACTGGCTGGCTGACCTCGTCGCCATCGGCGAGCAGAGCCGCGCGATACTGCGCCGCCACCCCTGGCTCGCGGCGCTGAGCATCACCCGCCCGGTCATCGGCCCGAACGGTGTCGCCGTCATCGAGCACTTCCTCGCCGTCCTGGACGGCCACCCGGCCAGCGTGACAGCCAAGCTCGAGGCGTTCGCCATGATCAACGGACTGACCGCGACCTCGGTGCTGTACGAGCAGGCGGGCGGTAGCGCGCTCACCGAGCGCAACGCCGCTTACCTCACGCACGCCATGACCTCGGGTGACCACCCTCGCCTGGCCGCGCTCATCGCCCAGGCCCGGTCCCCGGAGTCAGGCCAGAGCGGACAGGGCCCCGCGGACCAGGCCGACCGCTACCCGTACATCTTGTCCCGCGTCCTGCTCGGCCTCCTCGGCGGTCAGCCCTGACCGGCCGCCATGGCCGGGGGAGGCGGAACACGATCCGTTCGGGAAGCCCGGGTTTGATCTGCTCATCTCGGTAAGGTGAGGTGCATGGACATCACGAAGCCGGAAGTGGACTTCCCCGAGGGCGCCGCGCCCAAGGACCTGCAGGTCACCGACATCTGGGAGGGTGACGGCAAGGTTGCAAGCGCCGGGGACACCATCGAAGTGCACTACGTCGGGGTCGCGTACTCGACGGGCGAGGAGTTCGACGCGAGCTGGAACCGGGGTGAGCCGCTGCGCTTCCGCCTGGGTGCGGGGCAGGTCATCGAGGGCTGGGACCAGGGCGTACAGGGCATGCGGGTGGGCGGCCGGCGCAAGCTGGTCATCCCGCCCGACCTGGGCTACGGCAGCCGCGGCGCGGCCGGCGCCATCAAGCCGAACGAGACCCTGATCTTCGTCTGCGACCTCGTCTCCGCCTGACCGCCCCTCCCAGATAACAGCAAGAAGCGCGGCGCGCTGAACCGGTCTGCGCACGAGGCCCGCTTCCCGGTGCGGGCAGCCGCCAAAGTGCTCATCCTGGCGGCTTGACCCTGTACCTGCAGGAGGGCCGGGGACTCAGCCCGATCGAGGCGGGCGGGGTGTTCACCGTGCTCGCCGTCGGCTACCTGGCAACCTCGTTCCGCGCGCCCGCGCTCACCATCAGGTTCGGCCGCCGCGTGGTGGCCGCCGGCGCGGTGGTCGCCGCGCTCGGCGACGTGGCGCTGGTGGTCGCCCTCCTCGCCAATGCGGCACCGGTCGCCGCGCTGTTCCCCGGCCTGTTCCTGCTCGGCGCCGGGCAGGGCCTGTGCATCACGCCGCTTACCACGACCGTGCTCTCGCACGCCGACGCCAGCCGTGCCGGGTCGGTGTCCGGTGCGCTGTCAACCGCCCAGCAGGTCGGCAACGCGATCGGCGTCGCGGTCACTGGCGTCATCTTCTACGGCCTGCTCGGCCGCGGTGACGGCTGCCAGGTGGCGTACCGGTGGAGCCTGACCGAGATGGCGGTGCTGCTGGCTGGCGTGGTGGCGCTGACCTTCATCATCCCGCCGAAGGTCACGAGCAGTGCCGCGCGCGCCGTCACGGCTCAGGAAAGGTGATACTGCCACCATGGCGACGACGCTGCTGACCATCGGCGAGTTCTCCCGGATGACCCACCTGAGCGTGAAAGCGCTGCACCACTACCACGACATGGGCGTCCTTGAGCCCGCGGCCATCGATCCGCACTCCGGCTACCGCTCCTATGACGCCGGCCAGGTGACCAAGGCGCAGGTCATCAGGCGGCTGCGCGACCTCGGCATGCCGCTCGACTCCATCCGGGCGGTGCTGCTCGCACCCGACCTGGCCGCGCGGAACAGGGAGATCTCCGCTCACCTCGCCCGGATGGAACGCCAGCTTGAGCAGACCCAGGCGGCGGTAAGCGGGCTGCGGGCGCTGCTCGGCGGCCCCGTGCCGCGCCCGGAGATACGGTTCCGCACCATTCCCACGGTGACCGCGCTCGCGGTCGAGGAGATGGTGACCGTCGCCGAGGTGATGGCGTGGGGCAGCGAGGTGCTCGCCGAACTGACCGAAGCGCTGGCCGTCACCGGCCTTGTCCCGGCTGGGCCGCGTGGCGCGCTCTTCCCCGGTGAGTTCTTCGAACTCGAGCACAGCGAGATCATGGCCTTCGCGCCGGTCAACCTCGCGCCGGTCAACCTCGCGCCGGGACAGTCGGCCGCGCACCGCCTCGCGTCCGCTGGCGTGAGCGCCCGCGTGCGGCTGAGGGAGATCCCCGGAATTGAGGCCGCCGTCGCCGTGCACGACGGTCCGGCCGAGGACATCGACCGCACCTACGGTGCCCTCGGCACCGCGGTCGCCGAGCGCGCCATCGGCGTGGACGGGCCGATCAGGGAGTATTACCCGGACGGGTTCGACGCGGTGCAGGCTCATCGCACCGAGATCTGCTGGCCGGTCTTCCTGACCAGCCAGCAGGCTAGTTAGCGGTCATCCAGAGCCGGGTCAGCCCGTGGATCGCGTCGACGAACGGCGTGGGCACACCGGTCAGCGCGCCCAGTTCGCGCACCGCTCCGGTCAGCGCGTCCAGCTCTAGCGGCCGCCCGGCCCGCGCGTCCTGAAGCATCGACGGCACGAAGTCGCCGAGCTTGCGCGTCACCGCGTGCCGGTCCTCGGGCGTCTGGGCGATCGGGCAGCCGATCAGCTCGCCGATCGCCCGCGCCTCGAGCATCGCCCGTGAGATGAAGTCACGCACCAGGTCGTCGTCGAGCGCGGGCCCGGTCGAGGCGTTGGTAAGCGCGCAGATCGGGTTCAGCGTCAGGTTGCCCCACAGCTTGTACCAGACGTCGTCGCGGATCCGGGACGAGGTCGTCACGTCGAGCCCGCCCGCGCGCAGGGCGCTAGCCAGGGCGTCAAGGCGCGCGGAGGCCGAGCCGTCCAGTTCCCCGATGATCAGCCCGTTCCCGCTCCGCCACGACACGTCGCCCGGAGCGGGCGACGACGCGGACAGGTGCACGGTGCCGCCGATCACTACCGGCGCCGGCAGCACGGACGCGATGAAGCCGCCCGGATCCACGCTGTCCAGGTGCCGCCCGGCCGCGGGACCGCCGAATCCGTCGAGAAACCACCACGGCACGCCGTTCAGTGTCGAAACCGCGGCGGTCGAAGGCCCGAGCAGCGGACCGATCGAGGCCGCGACACCGGCCATCGACTGCGCCTTGACCGCGACGACCACGAAGTCTTGCGGTCCGAGTTCCGCCGCGTCATCCGACGCCGCCACCCGCGCGGCGAAGGTCTCGCCGCCAGGCGACGACACCCGCAGCCCGTGGTCCCTGATCGCGGCCAGCGCCGCGCCGCGCGCGAGCACCGATACCTCGTTACCGGAAGAAGCGCCGGCCAGCCTGGCGGCGATGACCCCGCCGATGGCCCCGGCGCCGACAACACAGATGCGCATGACCCATGTCTATCGTTAGCGGTCCGGTGTGCCAAAGTCGAATCATGAGCACTTCGAGCATCGACGCCCGGCTGGTCGACCCGGCCATCGCGCGGTCCCTGGCCGGCGCCGCGCCGCGGTCGTTCTGGCTTGACCAGCCCGACGCGCCGGAGCCGCTCCCGGCCCTGGCAGGCGGCGTCACCGCGGACCTGGCGGTTATCGGGGGCGGGTTCACCGGTCTGTGGACCGCGCTGCTCGCCCGTGACCGGTATCCCGACCTCGACGTCGTGCTGCTCGAAGCGAAGACCGTCGGCTGGGCGGCCTCCGGGCGTAACGGCGGGTTCTGCTCTGCCAGCCTCACCCACGGCATCGGCAACGGCCTCGAACGGTTCGGCGATGAGATGCCACTGCTTGAGAAGCTCGGCGAGCAGAACCTCCGCGAGATCGGCGAAACGATCGCCTCCCGCGGCATCGACTGCGACTTCCGTCCCACCGGAGAGCTTGCCCTGGCGACCGCGGACTGGCAGCTCGAAGGCCTGGATGAGGAGGCGGTCGAGGCGCGGCGGCTCGGCCACGACGTCGAGGTGCTCGACGCGGCCGGCGCCCGCGCGGAACTCGCCTCGCCGCTGTGGAAGGGAGGCCTGAAGTACACGACGGGCAACGCGATGGTCGAGCCCGGCCGCCTCGCCTGGGGACTGCGCCGCGCCTGCCTCGCCGCGGGGGTCCGGATCTACGAGCACACCCCGGTCACCTCGCTATCCAGGGACACGACGGATCCCGGCATGCTAATGCGCACGCCGTACGGGTCGGTGCGCGCGGGCCGGGTCGCGCTCGCCGCCGGGGTGCCCGGCGGTGAGCTGCTGCGCCGGATCAGCGCGTACGTGGTCCCGGTCTGGGATTACGTGCTCATGACCGAGCCGCTGTCGGCGGCCCAGGTCGAGTCCCTCGGCTGGCGGGACAAGCGCGGTGCGTCCGACCTGGGCAACCAGTTCCATTACTTCCGGATGACCCGTGACAACCGCGTCCTGTGGGGCGGGTACGACGCGGTGTACTACAACGGCGGCCGCATCCGGTCGGAACACGAGACGCGCCCCGCGACGTTCATCAGCCTCGCGGCCCAGTTCTTCGCCGCGTTCCCGCAGCTCGAGGGCGTGTCCTTCACGCACGCGTGGGGCGGTGTCATCGACACGTGCAGCCGGTTCTGCGCGTTCTTCGGCACCGCGCAGGCTGGCCGCGTGGCGTACGCGGCGGGCTACACGGGGCTTGGCGTCGGGGCGTCACGCTTCGCCGCTCAGGTGCTCCTCGACAAGCTGAACCACCATGAGGACGAGGAACGAAGCCGGCTGACCCTGGTCGGCTCAAAGCCATTGCCCTTCCCGCCGGAGCCGCTGCGCTCGGGCGTCATCCAGGCGACGCGGGCGTCGATCGCCCGGGCCGACAAGAACGACGGGCGGCGTGATCTCTGGCTCCGCCTGCTAGACCGGCTCGGTCTCGGGTTTGACTCCTGACCTACGGGGG
>Ga0335072_10009138_pt1 | contig 14331 bp, 11 predicted proteins | sample Lox_Sample_21_FD_206725 | JGI IMG/M metagenome (GOLD analysis project Ga0335072, IMG submission 206725) | Soil microbial communities from Loxahatchee National Wildlife Refuge, Florida, United States - Lox_Sample_2.1 | ecosystem: Environmental > Terrestrial > Soil > Wetlands | place: USA... | reverse complement strand
TCTCGTCGAGGACTTCGTGTCGGTGGCAGAAACCCGTCACGATGCCGCCGGCTCTCATCCTTCTACCGAAGATGCGGCCTGTAACTCGCTACAGGTCAAGGCCTGGCTCCAGCAGCTGGCCGATAAGCGCGACCGCCTTATCGCCGCGGTGCCGGCCCGCTCGGATGACCCCGCGCGCTACCGGGCCGTGATTTACGCCGCCGCCGAACAGATCCTGCGCAGCGTGATCAACGCAGAACCCAGCGAAGCCGACACGAATCAGGCCTTCCAGGTCGCCTGGCCGGAGTATTTCGGGTCGCCAGGCGCGGCCGCGAACACCTGCCACCAGCGTTTCCGCCGGGCCCGCACGGACGTACGAGCGATGCTGCAAGACGTCGTCCCCCGCGACGAACTGACATAAGCAGCGTGTGTCAGGTTCACCGCCCGTTCGGCTCGTCTCTTTCGGGCCGTGACCCGAGGAGGCAGCCAGTGGGCATCAAAACGTTCATGGAGCATGCCGAGCCCGGTTCCGCGCTCGTCTGGCCAAGACACGCAATCGAGATCTAGCCGACGCTGGTCATGGCGACGATGGCGGTGTGGAGTTGTGATTATGAACGATCTCATGCCGAGATCCGAGCGCGAGACCGGTCAGGTGATCATCGAGGGCCTCCCCATGGGGGCGGCGGGCGAAGCCTCTGTGGTCCCCGTGCCAGGTCTGCACCTGGCCTTCGACCGCGCCGATGGCCGTCTGTGCCGCGTGATCGTCGATCCTGCCGAGATGAACCGCCGCACCCCCGCCGGTGAGCAGGTAGTCGCGATGCTGATCCGGTTGTTCGGGACGGAAGCCCCGAGCGTGATCGCGGGTGTCGCGGACCGGCCCGGCGAAGCGAGCGTACTGTCGCCCGAGCCCATCCTGGCCGGGGCGTTGTCACGCCTGGCCCGTCTCGACGCGACGCGGGCCACTAGCCCGATTCCGCCCGGCTCACCCTCGTGGGCGGCCGAGGCCGCCGAACTCACCGAACTCGCCGGCCTCCCCGCCCAGACCCGCGCCGAAGCGCCGGCCGCCGAAGCGCCGGCCGCGGCGCCGCCGCCACCCGCCCTGGACGTGGCCGCGGAGCTCAAGCGCCTGGAGAACGACCTGATGCGCCAGGCGGCGCTGCAGTGGATGCTCGATCCCAGCCTCGTGCCCGAAGGGCTTTTCCGGCCCGGGCTCTCGCCCTGCTCCGACCTCCTCGTCCGGCACGAACGCGCGAAGCCACGAGTGATCGTCGAGGCGCAGCTGGCCTCCGGCGCGGATTGCGCCGCCCTCGGCCGCTGCCGGGCCCGCCTGGTGGACCCCGGGATCCGCCGCATCCTGGCCCAGGCCAGCTTCACGAAGGCTCCACCGCATAGCGTCCGCGCCGAACTCCGCCTCCCGTTCCCCCTCGACGAACTGCCCGAAACCTGGCTCGAGGTGGTGCCAGCCGAGCATCGCCCGGTGCGCAGCACCATGGGCCACCGGATCAGGCGCGCCCTGCGCTGGGCCGACGCCGCCCTCCGGGCCGAACGTGCCCCGGCCGGCCTGGCCCCGTACTCGACCGCAGCGGACTGGGCCGCCCTGGCCGCCGTGGCCTGGGATCGGTGCCGCCGCGACTGGGAAGCGGCCGGCGACGCCGACCGCGCCTACCTGGCTGCCCGGCGGCAGGCCGCCCTCGACCCGAAGACGAAGACCAGGACGTGCCTCCCGTCGCCTCCCTCGGACACAGCCGCCGACATCGCCCGCCAGGCGCCGGTCGACGGCCCCGCCTACCGGGCCGAAGCCCTTACTACTCGATGACCACCAGCACCCGCCGGTTCGCTCCCGACGTCCCGCTCGCGCCATGCCCCACAATGATTAGCGAGGCGGCCGGAAGCCCCTGGGATTCGAAGAAATGAGCCACCGCCGTAGCCCGTTCGAACGACAGCACGTAGTTGGCCTGCGCCGTCCCCGGCGTGGACGCGTACCCGTTGATCACCGCGATCGTCCCCGCCTCCCGCAACCGGGGGAGCAGCCTCCTGAGCTCGCCGACCGCCCCGGCGGAAAGCGCGTAGCTGTCGTTGCCGAACAACACCGGCACCGACACCAGATCGCCCCGCCCGGCGCCTTGGCTCAGGTCGGCCGAGACCAGGGTGTCGAGCTGCGTGGCGGTCACCGACGACCCGACCACCGAGGCCTGGGCCGCCCCGGCCTCCAGCAGGTCGGCCTGGGCGGAACTGGCGTCCGCCTCCGTCGGAAGCTGACCCGTCACGACGATGACGTCGTCACCGGTCAACTCGCCCGCGGGAATCGGCCCGCTCAGGTCGTCGCAGAACAGGACGATCACGCGGCGGCCGCCGAAGACGGCGCCGGCCTCCGACTCCAGATCCGCCAGCGCGCTGGCCGCGACCGCGCTCTCGGCGGCGAGCGTGCCCTCGTTCCCGGGCGGATCGGCCAGCATGCTGACCTTCTGCGGGATCGCCAGGCGACCCAGCCACTGGGCTACCTTCTCGCGCGTCTGCGCCCCTTCGGCCTGCACCCCCGCGGAGCGCTTGGCGCGCCAGGCCGTCAGCTGCTTGGCGTACAGAGCCGACTGGTAGTCCGTCTCGCCGCGGCCTGGTGCCGCCGGCGGCCCCGGGATGACAATGCTCGTCGGCGCTGGCGAGTCGGCCGCGACGATCGTCTTGGCCGATGCTCCGGCCTGCAGGATCCTGACGTCCTCGTCTGGCCGGGCGGTACGGGCCACCAGGCCGAACAGCGCCGGGCCCGACGCCCGGCCGGTCATCACCGTCAGCAGGGCCGAAGGGGCGACGTGTTGCGTAATCGTGATCGCCGAGCCGGTCGCATGATCGCTCGGGGAACCGCCCAGGCTGGACAGGCTGCAACCGGCCAGCAGTGCGAGCACGCCAGCCGCGCCGCCCGCCCGGTAGATGACGTTCGACATCTTAAATCAGTCCTCCCTTACCAGGTCCCGCCGCCGGTCACGGCAGGACATCTGATGTCTGGAAGGAAAGAGCGCCACCCAGGGTAATCCTGACACGTGCGTCAGCCAGTGTCAGTAAATGAGAAATCCGCGCCTCTTCTCCAGCAGGAACGACCTGCGCGAGAAGGGACACGACCGTGCGGCCAGATCACCAGCCGACACCCGCCAAAATCATCGGTGAGCTGCTGACCAGTCACCCGGAGGCCGCGAGCCTGCTGGCCGAGGCCAGTCACTGCCGAGCGCTGGCCGTTTGCTCCGCGGCTACCGCCAAGTTGAAGTTCGACGCGGCCCAGGCCGTCCGGCTGGCCTACGAGGAACTGCGGCACCGGCTCGAGCCGCGCCGCAGTCATCCGATCCATTTCACCGTCGGGCTGCTGTTCCTCTTGGTCCTGGGCGCCGGTTTGGCCATGCTCAACGTCATCGAGCTCGGCGGCCCGAGGTCCGTGCTGCCGGCGCTGGCGGCCACCGCGGTCTGGCTGACGGTCGCGTGGCTCGCCGCGGCCGCCATCCACCAGCGGCGCCGGATCCTGGTGGGCGCCGTCGTCGGCGCCGCCCTCCTGCTCGGCCTGCTGCTGGTCGCCCTGCACGATCTCGGCACACGTCCGGGTTGGCCGGCGGGCAGCGGGCCCGTCCACGGGAGCACGGTCTTCGGCGCCCTTACCGGCTTGTTCATCCTCGTGCTTACCGCCGGCGCCACCGCACTCATGGCCCACATGGAGCCGGCCAGCTTGCTTCTGGCCCGGTCGCGCTGGCACCGGGCCCGGAGCGCTTACGAGGAGGCGGCCGAGACCGAACGGATCGATGCCCAGGCTGCCGCCGTCGCCACCGAGGCCTGGCTCGGCCTGGTCCGGGCGCGGGTGGCCGCAATCGCAGCCGTCGAGGAGGGCCTCGTCCAAGACACCGTGGCCCTCGCCACCGTCATCCTGGAAAGCGCTCGCATCCGGCTCCCGCCGTCTGGCTGATGTCTGCTGCGTTGCCCTAAGGCCGAAATCTTTTGCCACCTAACGAACCTGGGTTTGTGCTTCTCGTCGCCAACACAGTGTCATGTTCCCTGTCCGGCCGACTCGTCTATGTCAGGCAATGAATCCAAGGAGGCAATTATGGCTACAGATACCTGGACCAAAATCAGGCGACTGCTATCGCGAGCGTTCAAGCGCCTGCCTGCACGATCCAGTCCGGAAACGCACGGCTGACCGCGGCCGTACGGCTGGAGGCCTGCAGTCCAGCCTCACGGCAGTGTCGTCTGGACAGACTGCCAGGCGTCCTGGCTGAGCAGGTGCCGCCAGGAGCTGAACAGGCGGAGCAGGGCCGGTCCGGCCCGGGCTCGAAGATCGGGGTTGACGGTCGCGATATCCAGCTCGTTGGCCACGGTGAGCTCCCGCGAAATCCCGCCGCACCGAGAGCTGGGGGCGGAGCACGGTATCGGCGAAGCGATCTCGGAACGGCCCGGCGGGCTGCGCGAGATAAGGGTAGGAGAAACCACGATCGCAGCTGGCGTACAGATAGACGAGCCGCTCAGCCTCGTCGCCCGCGATCGCGGCGAGTTCGTCCCGCCGGGCGGGGTCGCCCAGGGCGACGGCGAAACCGTCGGTGCCGTAAAAGGCATGGCAGAATCCCGCGCGCCGCAAGGCCGGCCGTGCGCCCCACTCCGCGAGCCGCGCATGGACCCGCTCGAGATGAGCCAGCAAGGTGCCACCCGGATGCGGGATCCCGCCCGCGCCGTGCGAGGCCAGCCACTGCGCCAAGTCCGGCTCCTGACCGTCCACGCCACCTCCTGACGCCATCCTCGAAGCCGGGTTGACCTAAGTCAATTCCTGGATTTCCTTGCCTAAGTCCAAGAGTTAGCTTGGGGAAGTGACCCTGACGATCTGCGCGTGTTCATCCGGGTGTACGAGAGCCGAACTGGTCGCCAGCCCGCCACGCTGCACCTTAGGTGCTTGACATGCCGGCCGGGCCTCGGCAGTATGCCTGTCGGCGTGACCCACGCCGAACCTCTGCTAGATCGGCCCCAGCCCGGTCTGTTCCGGAGGCAAAGGGACTCCTGCTCTCGGGTCACCATCCTGGTCCGTCCTTCTCGGGCGGGCTTGCTGGGGAAGCTGCGGCCGAGACGTGGACGAAGGCCGGATGACAGCCAACAGGAACCTCAAGCGCCGGGTGCGCGCACGCGCGGCGAAGACCGGCGAATCGTACGTCACAGCCCTCCGGCACGTCCGTCCCGACGTGAACCTGGTCCGGCTCGCCACCGCGCAGGTCGTGGTGCGCGACGACCCGGGGGACAGCAGCCAGCTGCGGCAGAGCGGCCGTGACGTGCGCGACCTCATGCGGCAGGCCCAGCGGGCCGGCGCGCGGATCATCCACTTCCCCGAGGGAGCAACCTGTTCCCCGCACAAGCGGATCGTGTCCGGCACCGGGCCCGCCGAGATCGGCCCGGCGGACTGGAGCCGGGCCGACTGGCCGGTCCTACAGCAGGAACTCGCGGCGATCGCCCGCCTGGCCGGCCAGCTCCGGCTGTGGACGGTGCTGGGCTCGGTGCACCCCTTGACGCCGCCGCACCGGCCGCACAACAGCATGTACGTGATCTCGGACCGGGGTGAGCTGGTCACCCGCTATGACGAGCGGCTGCTGTCGAACACCAAGCTGTCGTTCATGTATGCCCCGGGTTCAGGACGGGTCACCTTCGAGGTCGACGGCCTGCGCTTGGGGTGCGCGATGGGCATCGAGGTCCACTTCCCGGAGGTGTTCGCCGAGTACGAGCGGCTCGAGGTCGACGGCGTCCTGTTCTCCACCACCGGGCCGGGCCAGGCCTCCGGCGGGGCGGCCGCCTTCGCCACCGAGGCGCAGGCCCACGCCGCCGCCAACAGCCTGTGGGTCAGCTTCGCCATCTCGGCGCAGCACAGCCCCGACGCACCCGCCGGCACCATCGCCCCGGACGGCCGCTGGACCGCACGGTGCCCGGCCGAACGGCATCCGGCCGTGGCCATCACCGACATCGACAACCGACCGGAGTCGATCGACATCGCCGTCACCAAGGCTCGCCCGTGGCGGCGGCTGGCCCGGGCCCAGATCAATGACGCCCACCGGGTCACCGACGACCGCAGCGACAACCGTAGCGCTTTCTAGCGGCACTCCGTGACCGGGCAGAAATCTCGCCGCTTCGGGAGGACCCTCCTCCCGCGCTGTGTCCGCTGAGGTTATTGATGCTGCATTTTATACGCAGAAATCGAACTCCCGGAGCATGTCGGACCCCGAAAATGTCAGACGTGCCCGCTAACATAGAACTAATCTCCGATAATTACCGCCCGGGCGTACATATAGCCCGGCGAAACCCCAGACCACAGCCATTAGGAAGGCGGCACAGGCACCATGGACGCAGCGACCATCCCAGCCGGCGCGGGTGACGCGCTGGGCGTGGTGGAGTCGCTGCTGGCCGGGCTGGCCGGGAGGACGACGTGGCGGGGCTGCCGGGCGAGATAGTGGCCGAGCGGCTCCGGGCGCTGGAGCGGATCGACGCCATCGGCGCCGCGATCCGGGGCCGGCAGCTGGCGGTCTTCGATGCGCAGGACGGGCACCTGGCCGACGGGCAGAGGACTACCCGGAGCTGGCTGGTGCACTGCACCCGCATCACCCGCAGGCAGGCCGCGGAGTACAAGGAGCAGCAGCTCCTGGCCCAGGCGCATCCGGTGCTGCACGCGGCGCTGGCCGAGGGCTGGATGCTGTCCACGTCCGAGGCGCTGCAGGTCGCCCGGTGGACCCGGCAGATCCCGACGGAGTACCGGACTAAGGCCGAGGACCTGGTGGTGACCGCCGCGCGGGCCGGGGCGGACCTGCGGGATCTGGCCAGGATCTGCGGGGAGATCCGCGAGCAGACCGCGAAGCCCGATCCCGGCCCCGACCCCGGCACCAGCCCGGACGGCGAGGACGGCGAGGAGGACCGGGATCGGGCCGTGTGGCTGGGGACGACGTTCCGGGGGGCCGGGGTCATCCGCGGGGATCTGACCTCGGGCTGCGCGTCGATGGTGCAGGCGGTGCTGGATGCCCTGTCGGCGCCGCAGGGGGGCGGGGACCTGCGGACCCGGCCGCAGCGGTACCACGACGCGCTGGCAGAAGCCATGCGCCGGCTGCTGGCCTCCAACCTGCTGCCGCAGCGGGCCGGGCAGCCCGTCAAAGCCCTGGTCCACATCTCGTTCGCGGACTTGTGCCAGCTGGACGTCGACTCCGGCGTGCAGGAGAAGTGGATCGCGCAGTACCGGGCCCGGTGGGCCGCCCACCGCGCGGCCGCGTCGGTCAGCACCGGCGACGGCGGGGCCTGGCTGGACGGGGAGAAGGCCCGCAAGATCGTCTGCGACGCCATGCTGATCCCGGTGGTCACCGGCGACCTTGATCCCGGCGCGGTCGACGAGCTGATCCTGCTGTGCGTGCAGTACCACCGCATCCGCATCGGCACCCCCGAACCCGCCGACACCCCGGACCCCGCCCCCGTGCCCGCCGGCCAAGCGGGCCGGCCGACCGAGCTCACCGTCATGGCGGCCAACGCACTGGCCGAGCTGGAGCACCAGATCATCGCCAAGGTCCTGCAGGTCGTCTCCGGCCCCGGCGGCGCCGCGTCCTTCCTGCGCCGCCAGCTGCTCGGCAAAGGCCTGAACGGCCCCTCCCTCCCGCTGGACGTCGGCCAGACCGACGACATCCCGATCCACCTCCGCCGCCTGGTCGCCCTCCGCGACCAGGGCTGCCAGTACCCCGGCGGCTGCGACCAGCCCGCCTCGGGATGTGAAGCTCACCACGTGGTCCACCGGGCCGACGGCGGCCGTACCAGCCTCACCAACCTCAAGGACTTTTGTTGGTGGCACCACCACGTCGTGCTCCACCAGATGGGCTGGGTACTGATCGCCCACGCCGACGGCACCAGCCAGGTCCGAAGTCCCGCCGGCAAGACCATCCGCAGCCACAGTCCCCCACCCCGACCCGCCAGGAGGCCCGGGGAGCCACCGTGACAGCTCCCCGGGCCTGAACGAGAGGGACAAGCGGGCGCTATCCGGCGGCCAGGGCCGGTACCAGGGTGGCCGCGTTCGGAGTACCGAGGCCGGTCACCGGGTCCCAGCCGGTGGTTGCCAGGTAGCCGGGGATGCTGGGGTCGGCCTGGTTGTTGCCGGTCTTCACGTCGTAGAAGTACGTGCCGTAGTCCGAGCCTGCCGCGAGCCGGTACAGCGTCGGGTTGATCTGACCCAGGCCATGCCCGGCGATCTGGTCCGCGATCGCGACCAGCCCGGCGAACTGCGGTGACGAACAGGACGTCCCGCCGACGATGAACCAGCCGCCGGCGCCCGGAGCGGTGTCGTAGACCAGCGGACCGGTGGTGGAGCTGGCCTGAAAGGCCACGTCGGGGACGCCTCGCATGGTGCCGGTCGAGGTGGATCCGGCCGGCAGGGTGTCCTGGTAGGCGGGCTTGGCGAAGACGTGGCTGAAGCCGCCGGTCGAGTCGATCCAGCCGATCTCCCGAACCCCCGGGTTGTTCTGGCACGCGACGGGCGGATCCGTAGAGTCAACTCCGGCGCCCGTTACCGGGTTCGTGCACAAGTACGTACCGCCGACGCCGGTCACCAGCGGGTCGGAGGCCGGCCAGTTGACGGTCGGGTAGGGCACCGTCGACGGGTTCTTCACCGGCGTCTTCAGGGAGTTCGCCGTGCCACCGTCACCGGAGCTGGCCAGCACGGTGACGCCGTCCGCGGCGGCGGAGATGAACGCGTGCCGCAGGTTCTGCAGCGACTGCGTACTGGCGAAGCTCTCCTCGGTCGCCCCGAAGCTCTGCGAGATGACCGTGGCCTGGCCGGTGTCCACGATGTACTGCTCGGCGTCCATCATCGCCGGCAACCCCTGCACGCCCTCGGTCTCGGCGGGGTTGGTGGTCACGTCGATGATGTTCGCCATCGGGGCCATGGCGTGCGCCCACTCCACATCCAGGCTGGTCTCCAGGGTCCAGGAGGTGCGATCCTGCAGGCCCGGGTTGTGCGCCCCCGGCGGCTGCGTCTTGACCTCGGTCTTCCCGTTCCAGAACAGGTGCTGGAACGTAGGGATACCGGCGCCGCAGGCCTGGCCCGGCTCGCCGCACATGTGCGGCAGGTTCATCTGGGTGTCGAAGTTGGCCAGGTCCGAGGTCATGTTCGGATTGCCGAACGAGTCGATGATGGCGATCGTGACGCCCTGACCCTCGTGGCCGGCCTTATACAGCGGCGGCAGGTTGTAGGAGTTCTCCATCGCGGCCGCGGTGAAGCACCGGCGACCGATCGCAAAGCAGGCCGCCTCCGCGGGAGGCGTGGTGCTCGCGGACAGGAACTGGTAGTCGGAAATCGCTGGCACCGGGACCGGCAAGCTACCGGCGGCGAGCGCCGCCGAGCCTGCCGGGGCACCCACGAGCGCTACCGCGCCGCAGATGGCGAGGGTAGCCACGGGGCGTGCCGCTAGTCGTAGCTGAAGGCGGAACAATTGGGTCCTCCATCCGCAGAATCCGCAGAATCCCGTGTTCGGTAGTGTCCAGACCGCGTCGGCCGCGCTGGGCGTTACCTCAGGTGGTCAGTGCCCTCGCGAGCCGGGATCCGGCGGACCTGGCAGCTGGCCGAACCCGATCTGCCGCCCGAGATCGAGCCGTTCTCCTTCATCTCGGTCGACCTGCTCCGCCACGTGGCAGCAGCCCTAGACCTGTCACCAGGGCAGACGCTCGTCGATCTGGCCTGCGGCCAAGGCGGCCCCGGGCTGTGGCTCGCCCAGCAGGCCGATGCCGACCTGGTGGGGGTGGACTTCTCGCCCGTCGGGGTCAGTCAGGCCGGCGGGCGGGCGGCACTCTTCGGGCTGGCCGACCGGGCCCGCTTCGTCGTCGGCGACCTGACCCGGACCGGACTTCCCGAGGCCAGCGCCGACGCCATCGTCTGCATCGACGCCTTCCACTTCGCGTCCGATCTGGCCTCCGCCGCCGCTGAGGCGCGCCGGGTCCTTCGCCCCGGCCGGCGGCTGGTGCTTACCAACTGGCAGCCGAACGTACCCGGCGACACCCGGCTGCCCATCCGCAGACGCATCGACTGGTCCCGCCTACTGACCAGTGCGGGCTTCAAAGACGTCGAGACGCAAGCCCGCCCCGAGTGGCGCGACACGTGGATCGGCGTCTACCGGGTCGCCCTCGACCTCGGCGATCCCGGCCCGGACATCCTGCTCCCCGACCTGCAAGACGAGGCCAGGAAGCACCTCCCCCTGACCGACCTCCTGCACCGGGTCGCGGTCACCGCGACAGCGCCGAACGCGACCGCGACCCGGTAAGCGTGGGCCAGCTCAGCGGATAGCCGGGGAGGCAACCATCCGCTGGCCGCCCGGGACTCACTCGGCGTGGCCGACGTCCTACCCGAACCGATCATCGCCGCGTCTGCTTCGCCTGGCCCGTGGCGGGACTACTGGCTGCTCACCGAGTACCGGTCCGGCCCGGCGCCGGTGGTCGCCGAGGCGTCCACCCTGGACGTGGCCTCAGGACACCGGCCTGGTCGCCGGGCTGGTCGCCGTGGCCAACGAGGTCCGCGCCCGGATCGCCGAGCCCTGAGGCGAAGCAACGGGCCCGGACAGTTATCCAGCCTGCAGCCAGGTTTGCAGCTGGGCCTGGACGTGCGGAGAGCTCCAGTAGCTGAAGTGATCGACCGAGCGGTCGCCGGTCAGCGTCACTGATTCGGCTATCGGGAAGGGCGTGGCGGACACGCTCTTCTGAGGCACGACCAGGTCGTTGCCGGCTCCGGCAAACACGGCGCCGGTCAGCCTGGTACGGGCCAGCCGGCCGAGCGGAGCATCGGGCGCCGGTTCGTAGCTGGATGCTACGGCGAAGTAGGCGGCGGCGTCGCGGCCCGGCTGGTTGAGCCGCCGCAGGTAATCCCCGTCGGGCTGCATGGCGGTCAGGCCGTCCAGCCCGGTGAGTGCCCCCACCGCGAGCTGCTTGACCACGCTGATTACCGTCGACAGGATGTCGGTGACGCCGACGTCCGGGAAGAGGTCCAGCACATTGGTCACGGTGTCGACCAGGTCGCCCAGATGCTCGAAGTCGACGAGGCGCGTCCCGGCGTTCGGCGTGCCGGCCATGACCAGCCGCCGGACCGTGATGCCGCTCGTCCCGGTGGCTCCGGAGTGCTCGGAAAGCACCCTAGCCACCAGGCCCCCGCGGCCGTGCGCGAGGATGTCCACCTCGAGGTCTGCGCCCCGGGCCAGTTCGGCCAGCCGGCTGGCGTTGTCGGTGGGCGATACGGACAGCGTGGGATGGTCGAACGCGAAGACGCGGCCGCCGTAGCGGGCGTGCAGATCGGCGACCGCCGCCGCGGGCAGGCGGCCGAAGCCCGAATGCGTCAGGTTCATGGCGTCGTGGATCAGCAGCAGGGCTGGCCCGGCGGCCAGCCTGGACAGATCCTCGGCCGTCAGCGACGGGACGTCCGGGGAAGCGTAGGTCTGCGGGCTGAAATCACGCAGCCGGTACTGGTGGTGGGCCTCCTCCCAGCGGGCGGCGAAATGCAGGGCCGCGGTTCCGGCCGCGGCGCTGAGCAGCCGGAAGGCCAGCACCTTCAGCACCTTCTTGCCGATCGCTCCGATTAGTCCCCGCGACCCCGTGGCTTCGCCGGCCGCGACCGACCGGGGGACGGTATACGACCGCCGGTCAGAGCCCCTGCTGGCCGCCTCGGGCGGCGGTAGGTCGTCGGGGAGGACCCAGCTGAGCGTCCCGGACTCGTCGACCGCCAGCAGGACCTGGCCCAGGCCCGTGCCCGGCCCCGGGACCGTGATGGTCAGCCCGGCCTCGCCGTGACTGGTCGAGCGGGACGGTGCGCCGGCCGCTTCGGGCTGTTCGGCTTGGTCGGTGATCTCAACGGTCAGCTGGCTCTGCAGGCCGGCCGCGTCGAGCGCGCCGAGCAGCAGGTCGCTAGCGTCTTCCGGCCCGCGCAACCCGGCGGCCCCCGGATAGTGGACCTCCACCGTTCCGGTCAGCCCGGGGCTGACCACCTCGACGTCACCGACGATGACCGGCGTGCCGTCCGGCTCGAGCTCAGGCATCAGTTCTCCTCGGCGGCGGCCGGTACCAGCTGGAACCGCGGATGACCGAAGAACTGGTACCCGAGACAGGTTAGCGAGGGCGGCGGGTCGCCCCGCACCGTCAGGTCGCTGAGCTTGGCGCGCTCCTCCTGGAGGATCTGCGCGGGCGGCTTGGCGGCCGGGCCGGAGGCGGCCCGGTAGAACGACAGGGCCAGCGACCTGGCCACCCGGTCGTCTATCGACCAGAGCGGGGCGACCACGGCGGAGGCTCCGGCGAAAAGGAAGGCCTCCGCCATTCCCGCATAATCGCCGAGCACCTCCCGGGACGCGCCGACCTGGCACGCGTTGAGGAAGACGAGCGGTGCCCGCTGCTTAAGCGAGCCGCCCTTCACGTCATACGCCGAGAGTATTTCCGGGACATTGTTATCGGGCTTGCCCGCCGGGTGCCCGATGAGGACGAGCCCGTCCCGTGCTCCCGAGTCATCGAATTTCCCGTGCAGCGCGAAATGAAGCACGTCCACCGGGGGAACCCCGCCCAGGCAGGCCCGCACCTCACGGAACGACGCCGGGATCTTCGTGGCCGCTGGCCACTCCTCGAGCAGCGATCGAGCCTCTTCCTCTGCTTCCAGCAGCTGGGACCAGCCCGGGACGCCGACGTAGACGCCCGTGACCACTGCGTGGTCGCGGACCGCCACCGACCGCGGCGCGCACCGGGCCGGGGGCGGCTGCCGGGGGAGCGGCCACCGGCCGATGACCGCCTGGGCCCCGAAGAACGGCGACTCGTCGCCGGCGTCTCGGATGGGCGGGTCGAAGACGGCCAGTTCCCACGGGACGTAGGGATCTTCCGTGGCCAGCAGGACCGCCGGCGGGCGCGGCTGGCAGCGGGCGGCCACGGCCCGGATCGCGTCGACGATCTCCCCGGGGACCTGCTGGGCGATGGTCCGCCCGATACCGCACAGCGTCGAGAAGCCATGCTCGACGCTGGTGGCCTCGCTGGCCTGCCGGACGACCTCGCCCAGGAACTTCGCCGGATTACCCAGGTCCGAGGTCGGCGGCTCGGGCGTTCGCGGCACCCGGACCAGGGGCGAGACCGCGCTCCACGTCAGCGTGGTGGGCTGCTTCGGGTCCTTGGTGATCATGATCGTCAGATCCGGCGCTTCTCCGTCGCCGGTGCACAGCGCCTCGAGGCCGCGCGCCGTGTGCTGGATGCGCTGCGCGGCTTTCATCAGGAGGATGATGTCGTCCTCGTCCGGGTCGATCACGTCCACATCGCGGACCGCGTAGCCACGGAGTTCGCCGTCGATCGTGAACAGGACGCCGATCCGCCGCTCGCGGAAGCCGGGATCCTCGGTCGCGGCCAGGCGCAGCTCACGCGTCGGGAATGGGTCCCGGCCCGTGACCGGGAGCCTGAACTGCCGCTCCCCGCGCACGATGTCAAACCCTTTGGCCTGGATCTCCAGGTCAAGCCAGAAGTCCGCGGCCGGGAGCCGCAGCTTTCCCGTCCCGTAGACCTCGGGATCCTCACGGTCGGCCAGGCCGACGGAAAGGACGAAGGAATCCCCGGCCCTGACCAGGTCCGGGGCGGCCAGGTGAGGCCAGGCCCAGCGGTCGTCAGCGGGACCCGCCTCGGCGGCCTTGTCGAACTCCAGGGCCTCCTCATGTGCCGTCCACCACCCGTCAGGCTGGCGCCGGGGATCCGACGGCGGGCTGGGCCGCGGGGGGCGTGTCCACCACTCACGCCGGGGCGCACCTTCAGGCGCTTGGCCGAGCGGTACCGGTCGGCCCGGGGTCGGCGGTTCACGCCGGGCATCTTGCGGGGGTACTGGTGGCGGAGGGGCCGATGCTTCCGGGGCTTCTCGCCGCGGGATCCGCACGGCCCGGCGGACCACCGGGAGGACCGTCCCGAGCACCACCAGGACGCCCAGCGCCACCCACAGGCCAAGCCACGAGTTCGCCGCGACCTGCGCCGCCAGGATGCCGCTCCCGGCCGCCGCGACCAGCGCGGCGCCCACGCCAACGATACGTCTGCGCATGTCCCCTCCCGCGGCGCGTAGCCGTACCCGATCCTATTGCCGCACGTGGCCCGGAAATCGTCAATTTCTCAGGTGCCTCCGTGGCCGTCTGCGCCGCGTCTCGCCGTAATTTCCTTTCGGCCGAACGTCCCGCGGTTCCAGCCCTCCGCAAAGGCGTCATGCCCTTGGCGGAAATGGAGTAATTGTGGCGTTTATATGCCGCGCTCGATGGGGACGATGCCGCGGTCGGCCGCCCTGACCAGGGCGGCGTGATCGGCCTCGGTCTGGTCGGCGTACAGCCGGGCGAACCGGGCCAGGGC
>Ga0335072_10009136_pt1 | contig 14332 bp, 12 predicted proteins | sample Lox_Sample_21_FD_206725 | JGI IMG/M metagenome (GOLD analysis project Ga0335072, IMG submission 206725) | Soil microbial communities from Loxahatchee National Wildlife Refuge, Florida, United States - Lox_Sample_2.1 | ecosystem: Environmental > Terrestrial > Soil > Wetlands | place: USA... | reverse complement strand
GTGCACAGCTCGCGCACGCGTTCGAGGTAACCGGGCTGCGGCAAGACGAGGCCCATGTTGCCGACGTAGGGTTCGACGATCACGCCCGCGATGTGCCCGGCGTGTTCGTCGAACGCGCGCGCGAGCGCGTCCGGGTCGTTGTATGGGACGACGACCGTATCGGCAGCCGTGCTCTTGGGGACGCCCGGCGAGTTGGGTACGCCCAGCGTGAGCGCGCTCGAGCCGGCCGAGATGAGAAAAGCGTCGGCGGCTCCGTGATAGCAGCCCGCGAACTTTACGATCTTTTCGCGCCGCGTGTAGCCGCGCGCGAGGCGTATCGCGTTCATGGTCGCTTCGGTGCCGCTCGACGTGAAACGCACGCGCTCGACACTGGGGACCATCGCCACGATCAACTCGGCGAGTTCGCTCTCCGCTTCGGTCGGTGTGCCGAAGGAACTTCCGCGCGCAGCCGCCGCTTGGATCGCCTTCACGACCGCGGGATGCGCGTGCCCGAGAATGAGCGGTCCCCACGAGAGCACGTAGTCGATGAACTCGTGGCCGTCGATATCGGCGATCGTCGCGCCGGCGCCGCTCTTCATAAAAACCGGCGTGCCGCCGACGGCTTTGAACGCGCGGACCGATGAGTTGACGCCGCCCGCAATGACGTTTTTGGCGCGCGTGAATGCAGAGATGGAGCGCTCGAAGTTCACACGGTCTCCTGCAAGTGCGTCAGATCCTCCGACGTGTTGATGTTGGCAAAGAATTTTGCGTCGAGCGGAACGCGGCGCACGCGCAGCCGGGCGAGCAGCGCGTGCATCGAGCGATCCCCGCCGTGCAGACATTCCCATGCTTCGCGCAGCAGCGCCGCGCGGTCGTAGAGCGCGGCGAGCGGTTCGAGCCGGCCTTCGTGCTCGGGCACGACGGCTTGGTCGCCCGTGCGCCACGCGGAGCGCAGCGCTTCGACGACGCCTGGAACGACGAGCGGCGCGTCGCCGGCGATAGCAAAGATCCACGGCGCCTGCGTCTCGTAGGCTGCCGAAAGCAAACCGCCCAGCGGTCCGTGGTCGGGCCAGCGATCGATGACGATCGGGCAATCGAGCTCGGCGTCGAGCGCGACCGAGAAGGTGTCGCGTGCGGCGATCAGCGTCGGCGCGATGTCGCGCACGTGATGGTAGACGTGCGCGAGCAGCGGCTCGCCCGCGAAGCGTGCCTCGAGCTTGCCGGGAAAGCGCGTCGCGCGGCCGCCCGCGAGAATCACGATCGCGAGGTCCTTCGAGGGCTGCTTCCCCCGCGCCTCAGGATGACGCTCGCCGTGCATATTCTTTTGCGAAGTAGGTGATGATGATATCGGCGCCGGCCCGGACGAAGGAGACGAGAAGTTCGTCGATCGAGCGGTCGCGCTCCAGCCAGCCGCGTTCGATTGCGGCCATCAGCATCGAGAACTCGCCGCTCACGTTGTACACGGCGATCGGAACGTCGAACGCGTCGCGTGCCATGCGCACCACGTCGAGGTATGCAAGCGCGGGCTTGATCATGACCACGTCGGCGCCCTCTTCGATGTCGAGCGCGATCTCCCGCATCGCCTCCCGTGCGTTGGGCGGGTCCATCTGATAGCTGCGGCGATCGCCGAACTGCGGCGCCGAACCGGCCGCTTCGCGAAACGGGCCGTAGAATGCGGAGGCATACTTCGCGCTGTACGCCATGATCGCAACGCCGTCGAATCCGTGCGCATCGAGCGAGCTGCGCAGAGCTTCGACGCGTCCGTCCATCATGTCGGAGGGTGCGACGACGTCGGCGCCCGCTTGCGCGTACGTGATAGCGGTGCGCACGAGCAGCTCCACTGTTTCGTCGTTGTCGATCTCGCCGCGCTCGTCGACGATGCCGCAGTGTCCGTGGTCGGTGTACTCGCAGTTGCAAAGATCGGCGATCACGTACATTTCCGGAATCGCCTGCTTGATCGCGGCGATCGCGCGCTGGACGATTCCGTTCGGATCGTAGTTACTCGACGCGACCGCGTCTTTGCGATCGGGAATTCCGAAGAGCAGTACGCTGCGCAGGCCGAGCGAAAATAATTCGCGCGCCTCGGCGACGGCTTGCTCGAGCGTGAGGCGGCTGATGCCCGGCATCGAGGAGATCGGTCCCGCGTCGCTCGCACGGGCGGCGACGAACATCGGCATGACCAGCGCCTCGACACGCACGGCGTGTTCGCGGACGAGCGAGCGAACCACCGGCGTACGGCGCAAGCGGCGCGGACGGATGTTCACGGTTGCTCCAACCGTTGCGCCACCGCCGCGACGAAGGCTTCGATCGAGGCTTCCGGCGAGACGATGTCGGGGGCGAAGCCTGCCGCGCTCGCCGCCTCGCCGGAGCGTGGCCCCATCGCGGCGACCAACGGCCGAACGCCGGCCTCGCGTAAGCGGTCGAGATAGGGTCCTGCGGCAGCAACGGAGCCGCTGGACGGAAAGAGCAGCATGTGCGGGATCACGTTCATCTCGTCCAAACCGCTTTCGCCCTCGCGAAGTTCCAGCACTTCGACCCCACGCCCGCGCAGCGCATCGGCGATCCGGCTCGGGCGATCTTGCGTACGCGGGAGCATCACGCGCGGCTGCGCCGTCCGGTCGCGCGCGGCGACGAGTATCCCCCCGAGACGCTCGCCGGCGCCGCGTGCGGCCTCGAGCGAGTAGACCGCGTCGGTGAGCCGTTCGCGCAACATCGCGCCGCTCGCGGTCGCGAAAGCCGCGTCGATCGCGATCGTGTCGCCGTGCAAGCGCGCGTACACACCGAGCGGCGCGCTGCAGCCGGCGTGCAGCGTGCGCAGGACGGCGCGTTCCGCCTCGATGCACCACTGCGTCGCTTTGTCGTTGATCGCCGCAAACAGTTGCGCGGCAAGCGCGTCGTTCGAGGCGAGGGTCTCGACGGCGAGCGCGCCTTGCCCGACGGCCGGTACGACGACCGTCGGATCGAACGCCTCGGTGTAGGTCGCGCGTATGCCCAAGCGCTTGAGACCGGCCATGGCGAGCACGATCGCGTCGTACTGCCCCTCGCGAAGTTTGCGCAAGCGCGTGTCGACGTTGCCGCGAAGATTCTCGTAACGAAGGTCGGGACGCAGCGCGCGCAGCTGCGCGCGGCGGCGCTCGCTCGACGTGCCGACGACGCAACCCGGCGGCAACGCGTCGAAGCTCGCGTAGCGCTCGCTGCAAAACGCGTCGCGCGGATCTTCGCGAAGCGATATCGCGGCGATCCGCATGCCCGGAGCGAGCACGCCGGGCAGGTCTTTGCACGAATGTACGGCGTAATCGGCGCTTCCGCCGGCTAGGGCCATTTCGAGCTCCTTCACCCAGACGTTGACGCTGCCGATCTCGTTGATCGGACGTTCGCTTTCGCGATCGCCGGTCGTCGTGACGCTGAGGATGGTGGTTGCGATCCCGCGCTGCGCGAGCGCGGAAGCGACGATGCGCGTCTGCGTCATCGCGAGCGCGCTCGCGCGCGACGCGCAGGTTACGACGACGGGCTGCATCGCCGCTAGTTCGTCGACGGGGCGATCGGCGAGTTCGCGCATGACGTCGGTGCGTTGCGTGACGTCGAGCGCGTCGCGCAGATACGCGCGTATTTGCGCGAGGGTGCGCGCGGCGCGATCGTATTCGGGGCCAAAGCGTTCGCGCAGTTCGCGCGCGATTCGCCGCGCGAAGGCCGGCGAGCTGTCTCCGGAGTCGACCGTGAAGGTGAGCTCGCCGATGCGAACCGTCGCCTGCATCGTGAAGTCACCGCGCTCGCCGTCGGAAGCATCGCACGCCAGCACGCGTGCGGCGCGCGCGTCCGACACGACCTGCGCGTTGACCTGCGGGCTGTCGGTTGCGGCGATGACGAGGTCTACGCCGTCGAGATCGCCGCGTTGATAGGGACGCTCGAGCACGATTGAACCGGTGCCGTCGAGCAGCGCGCGCAGGCGCGCATCGATCGAAGGCGCAACGACGCTCAACGCGATGCCCGCCTCGAGCAGCGCTTCTGCTTTACGGACGGCGACGTTTCCGCCGCCGACGATGAGCGCGCGGCGGCCGTCGGCGCGCAGGGCTATCGGCAGCATGGATGAGGAAAAGAGTTCCGCATCGGGGCGCCAAACACCGTCCATCCATATGGAGAGACCGGCTCGTGCGGCTTTTGTCGGCGCACTCATCGCGGCGCTGATCACGCTGCCAGGACTCGGAGTCGGCACCCTGTGGGACAACAGCGAAACCGCCTACGGCGAGGTGGCGCGCGAGATCCTGCTCACGCATGACTGGATCGTCATGCATCTCAACGGGCAGCCGTGGTTCGTGCAGCCGCCGCTCTACTTCTGGATAGGCGCGCTCTTCGCGAAGGCGTTCGGCATCACGTCCTTCGCGCTGCGTCTGCCCTCGGCAATCGCGACGATTCTCATCGGCGCGATGACGGGCTACGCGGTCGCGCGTCAAGCGGGCACGCGTGCCGGCATCTACGCGAGCGCGATCCTTTCGAGTTGCTTGATGCAAGCGATCATCGGACGGCTCGCGATCATGGACGCGCTGCTCGATATGGCCGTCGCGCTCAGCGTCTTTTGGTGGTTTCGTTCGCTCGAGTCGGGACGCGATCGTTATTTCATCTATGGATGGATCGCGGCAGCCTTCGGGTTTCTGGCCAAAGGTCTGGTCGCACCGGTGATGGCGTTGCTCGTGATCGTGCCGTACGCCCTGTGGAACGGCCGGCACGAGGATCAGCGTCTGCCCTCGTGGCGAGCGTGGTGCGCGGGGTTGCTCGCGTTCGCGGCGGTCGCGGCGCCGTGGATGATCGCGATCGGGTCCATCGCAGGCGACCATGCGTTCGGGCGCATGATCGTGCACTACACCTTCGGACGTTACACCGGCGTCATCGAGAATCAATCGGGGCCGCTGTGGTACTACCTCCCGGTCTTGATCCTCGGATTCTTCCCGTGGATCGCGTTCTTCCCGATGGGCGTTACCTATGGAGTGAGGGCGTTGCGTGATTTTTCGACGGCGCCGAATCTCGCGCGCTTGTGGCGGCTGGCTTTCACGTGGATCGTCGTGCCGCTTGCGTTCTTCAGCTTCGCGCAGACGAAGCTGCCGAACTACGTCGCGCTCGAGCTGCCGGCGCTCGCGCTCGTCGTCGCGCTATATTTCGATGCCGTGATGAAGAAGGGTTCGAGCCGCTCGATCGTCGTCTCGGCCGCGTGCGTTCCCATTTTCATCGGCCTGTGCGCCTTCGCGATCGTGCTCTTCGTCCGCGATAATAAACTCGGAATCTCGGCGCTCGCCGTCGCTCCCGATCTCATTCAAATGGGCGCCTCGATCGGAATTGGTTCGATCGTCGCGGCGGTACTCTTCGCGCGCCGCGCGACGATTGCGGCGGCGCCCTACGTGCTCGGCGCGGCCATGCTCATCGCGATCGACATTCTGTGCGTCGAGGCGCTCCCGCACGCCGAGCCGTTCAAACCCGTACCGCAGCTGGCTGCGATCATTCAAGCCGATCGCAAGCCGGGCGACGTCGTGGCGATTCAAAGCTTCCGCGGTGCAAACGCGCTGGTTTTCTACACGCAGCCGCCCGTCTACGCGCTTGCACCGCCGGGCGCGAAGAGGAGCACCGAAGGAGTTTGGGCGCCGAGCGTCTTCTGCACGCACGAACGCGTTTGGCTCGTCGCGCCGCTCAAACGTCCCGCCGTCGACCCCACGTACGGAAGAGCGCGCACGCTCATCACGTCACGTGGGAGCGGCGCGCTCTATTTGATCGACGGTCCGCGGTGCAGAAGCTAGACTAGGGAACCTGCGCCGCGGTTACCGCCGAGGCGCTATTGCCGGAAAGTCCGCTGCGAATATACGTCACGACTGCTGCGATGTCCGACTTCGAGAGCGAAGCCTTCCAAGCCGGCATCTGCCCGTCGTACTTCTGCCCCATGATGACCTCTCCGTGCAGTCCGTTCTCGACCACGTTGATCACCGCTTTGGGATCGCCCGTCACGAACGGATTGCCGGCAAGCGGCGGCGCAACCCCGGCCTGACCCGCGCCGGTCGCGGCGTGGCAGCCCGAGCAGCTGTCGGCAAAGACTTTTGCGCCGGCCGCGCTGGCGCCCGATGATGCGCTCTGCGTCGTGGTCGCGGCTTCCGCGGGCGCGGCGAGAATCTGCGCTTCGGTTTGCGACGGCGGACCCGCGGCTTGTTTGGCTTGAATGCCGATCTGCGCGTAGACCGAGAGACCGACGACGGCGACGAGAATGATGAAAGTCGGCCACAAAATCGCCGCGCGCGAGCCAAACGAACGCGTTGTGCTGCGGTCGAGCCACGGCAGCAGCAGCACGACGATCAAGCCGATCGTGGGTACGATGATCGCCGCGAGCAGTTCGGGGAAGGGGCCGTTACCCAAGAAGATCGGAACGAGATTCAACAAGCCGAAGAGCGAGAGAAAATACCACGCCGGATACGGTACGAACGCGCCGTTGGTCGGGTCGGCCTTTGCATCGAGGAACGGCGGAACGACGAACGCGAGAAAGATGATGATCAAGAACACGAAGAACGACGCCATCGCGTCCATGAACATCTGATCGGGCCAGAAGCGTCCGTCTTTGAGTTTGCGCGGGTCGTCGGCAACCGGGCCGGCGGGTCCGTTGTGCCGGAAGATCGCGAGGTGCGCTCCGACTAGCGCTACCAGCACGGCAGGCATCAGCCACACGTGCAGGCCGAAGAAACGATTGATGGTGTTGGTGCCCATCACTGTGCCGCCTTGCGCGATCGCTTGCAGAATCGAGCCGCCCGGCGGCAGACCTGCAATGTTCAGCGAGACTTGCGAGGCGAAGTAGGCGTCCATGTCCCACGGCAGCAGATAGCCGGTGAGACCGAGCACGAGCGTGACGAGCAGCAAGAGCACGCCGACGACCCATTGCAGTTCGCGCGGCGATTTGTACGCGCCCCAGATCAGCACTTGCAAGAGATGCAAGAAGACGAGCGCGATCATCGCGGATGCGCCCCAATAGTGCACCGAAAGCAGGAAGTGCGTGAACGGATTGAGATAGATCGCGCGCGTCGACTCCCATGCGGTTGCCGCCGACGGCGCGTAGAAGAACGTCAGGAAGATGCCGGTCGTGATCTGCAAGACCATCGCGAACAGCGTCGCGCTGCCGAAGACGTACCAATAGCTTGCGCCGCCCGGAATATCTTCCGTCAAGAATTCCTTCGCCATCGACAGGAACCCGGTGCGCGACTCGATCCAGTTGAGCATCGCTATGCGAATCCTTCCTTATGACGTATACGAGATGATGACGCGATCCGGGATCGAGGTCTGATAGCGGATCCACATGATCTCCGCGGCACCGCTCTGCTCCTTGAACGGCAGCGGGTCCATACCGCGCGGGGCCGGCCCCGCGAGATGCTCGCCATCGAGGCTGAACTGCGAACCGTGACACGGGCATTGAAAGCGGTTTGCGTCGTCGCTCCAGATCGGCCGGCATCCCAAGTGTGGGCAGATCGGGCTCAAGATCACGAAATTCATGGTGACGATATCGTAGCTGCCGTCGAAATACGGAAGCGTACCCGCCTTCGGCAGATCGGTGCGCGCCGCATCGAATTTGGCCTTGTCGACTTTGATACCCCAGACGTACTCGCCTGAGGATTGTTCGGGCAGATACGAATCCTTCGACTTGAGCGTGAAGTCGAGCTTGATGGGTTTATTCGTAGCGCTCTCGAGCGTTTTGAACTCGTCCGCGCTCAGCGGAGCCCAACTTCCCTTGTTGCCCCCGGCCTCGGGGAGGAGCGACCCGACGATCGGAATCGCCAGTCCAAGACCGATGAGTCCGCCGACGACGAGCGTGGCGTTGGCCATGAAACTCCGGCGGCTGATTTCCTGAGCCGTCCCGGGATCGTCGTAGGCGCTATAAATCTTACGCTGGGCTCCTTCTGAGCCCTCAGCAGTTTGCTTTGACAACGTACACTCTCCGGAAAAGCTGGATCTCTTGGCTAGCCCGCTAGCCCAATTCCCAAGGATTGTACGGCCGCCCTCTTCGCCGCTGCTACCAAGAAAGTCAGTGGATCGGGAGGCCGGCGGATTTGGCAGCGGCGGCGAGCTTTTCCGGGTTGTTCGAAACGTAGATCGCAGATATTTTTTCGCCGCGCGGTTCGAGCGCCCACAGTCCCTCGAGCGCGCCGTCGACGACCAGCAGGAAGCCCGGCAGCCCGTTGATCGTCGCGGGCCGGATGTCGGCCCCCACGCCGCCCTTGCGGGCGACGCCGTCGAGGAAGCGTCCGACGCGATCGCTCCCGCGGACCGGATTGATCGCCGCCGGTTTCTTTCCACCGCCGTCGCTGAGCAGCTTGACGTCGTCGGTGAGAATGGCTGTGATCTGCGCCATGTCGCCCGAAAGTACCGCGGCGGTGAAACGCGCGCGCAGCTCGTCGGCTTCGAGCGCGGGCGGGATGCGCCGCGGCGTCTGTTCGTGAATCGCGCGCCGGGCGCGCGACGCGAGGCGGCGTACGCTCTCCTCGCTGCGTTCGAGCGTCCGGGCGATCTCCGCGAAAGGAACGTCGAGCGCGTCGTGCAGCAGAAATGCGGCACGTTCGAGCGGAGAGAGGCGTTCGAGCGCGAGCAAAAACGCGAACGAGACGTCTTCCGCGATCGTTACGACGTGTTCCGGCGTCATGCTCTCGTCGACGAGAATCGGTTCGGGCAGCCACGGGCCGACGTAACTCTCGCGCGAGCGCTTTTGCGCGCGCAGCCGGTCGAGCGCAAGATGCGTGACGGTCGCGCGTAAGAAAGCGTGCGGATCGCGCACCGAGGCGCGTTCGCTGCGGTGCCAACGCACGAACGCATCTTGTACGACGTCTTCCGCGTCGCTCATCGTCCCGAGCATGCGATAGGCATGATGGACGAGCCGCGCGCGCTCTCGCTCGAAGAGTTCGGCTTCGGTCATACCGGCAGCGGCACGACCTCGGTATCGCCGACGTGAATGCGCCGGCACGCGTGCGCTGCCCCGAGCGCATACTTGAATGCGGGATAGAAGCCGGCCACGGCGATGCCGTACGACATCGCGATCAGAGCGCGTTTGCCGAAGCGTTTTACCACCGCTTCGCGCGCCGGCACGTCCCAACCGTCGCGCGCGATCGCCGCGCGCGCAAAGTCGTAAGCGACGCGCACGTCTTCGCTCATCGCGTCGCGATCTTGCGTGAGCACCGCCGCGATCTGCGCGGGGTTCATGCCCGCGCGTTCGGCCATCTTCACGCCGAGCTGGAGGCAGGGCCCGCAGTCGCCCGCGCGCGCTGCAACGATCGACGCGGCAAACAGCGCGTCGCGCGGGCAGCCGCCGCGATAGGCCGCGACTTTCTGCAACGCCATGATCGGCTTGAGCGCATCGAGCCCGCCTGCTTCCAAGACCTCGTGCATGTAGGTGACGTCATAATCCCATTCGCGTCCGAATTTATCGAGCCAGCGTTTGGCAAACCAGGTAAGCATTGAATGAAACCTCCACATACTGGACGCCCCCGCCGCACAAAAGGTGACACGCCTGTCATCCCGAGCGTAGTCGAGGGACGCATCCCACCTGTCATCCCGAGCGTAGCGAACGCAGTGAGCGTAGTCGAGGGACGCACCCCACCTGTCATCCCGAGCGTAGCGAACGCAGTGAGCGTAGTCGAGGGACGCATCCTACCTGTCATCCCGAGCATAGTCGAGGGACGCATCCCACCTGTCATCCCGAGCGTAGCGAACGCAGTGAGCGTAGTCCAGGGACAAACACTTCCCCAGGCTCGCGACCTGTTGTTGCGGGGGCGAAGGCGCGAAGTTTTGCGCCATTCGCAGGAGGCGAACTTCATTTTGGAAGTGGCGCAAAACTCGCGCAGCTCGAGCGGCATAGGATGTGCCGCGAGAAGCGTCTTCGCCGGCAGCAACAGGTTGCGAGCCGAAGGTCGCGTTCGTCCCTCGACTACGGCGCTGCGCGCCTACGCTCGGGATGACAAATGCGGCGCTGCGCGCCTACGCTCGGGATGACAAATGCGGCGCTGCGCGCCTACGCTAGGGATGACAGGCGTTACACCTTGTAGCTGTGCAGGCCGCTGATCCAGATGTTCACGCCAAGGTAGGTGAAGATCACGAGCATGAAGCCGGCGACGCTGACCCAGTTGGTGCGCAAGCCGCGCCAAGCGTTGCGTGTATGCAGGTGCATGAACGCGAGGTAGACGATCCACGTCGATAGCGCTGCGGTCTCCTTGGGATCCCACTGCCAATATGCGCCCCAGGCTTCTTTTGCCCACGCGGCGCCCGTGATGATGCCGATCGAAATGAGCGGCAAACCGATGGCGACCGCGCGGTAGACGATGACGTCGAGCTGCGCGAGCGAGGGAAGCGTTTGCAGCCACTGCGCGGTGGCGTTGCCGTTTGCGGCGGCGGCCGCGAGCGCGGGCGTGTCGCCGGAGATCTTCATGGTCATGCCGGTTCCCGCGAGTTCGACCGTTCCGGACGCCGCGGCGATGCGAGCTTCGGCGTAATACTTGATCAAATAGATTACGCTGAATACGAAGGCGACCAGGAACGCGGCGTACGACGAGACGACGATCGGTACGTGGATTTTCGCCCAATATGATTGCAGCGATGGGACCGCGGGCATCGTGCCTTCATTCCAAGTCACGCCGTAAGCGAGTGCGATCGCGGCGAGCGCGAGCACGAAGCCGCCTGCATACCACGCTTTGTACCGCCATGCCATGACCAGGAAGATCGCGACCGACATCGCGGCGAAGAGCGAGAGCGAACCGTAGAGGTTGAGCAGCGGCCAGATGCCGGTCAACTCCCAGCGCACAAAGAGTTGCGCGAACTGCGCGACGCAGCCGACGACTGCAAGCGGAACGCCGAGGTTGCGCAGCCACGCTTCGTGCGTGAAGAAATACGCGAGCAGCGCGAGCGCGCCGACGATGTAGCTCGCGATGGCGACGATCATCAATAGCTCGTCGGCTTGCAGGTGTCCGTTCATTGCGCCTCCGCTGAAAATTCCGCCACGAGTCCCCGGAATTGCGACTCGAACATATCGTAGCCTTTGACGGTGGTCGCCGCCATACCAACCGTGCAGCGGCCGCCGGGCCCGGGGTCGACGCGCGCGTAGAGCCGCGCCGGCAGAAAGTAGAACGAGATCAACAAGCCGGCAACGAGCACGAGCGCGCCGATGCCCACCAGCGGAATCCCAGGGTCGTAGCGATATTGAAAGCCGCTGTAGAGCAGGCAGCGGTCGGGGACGATTCGCCACCCGCCGCCCAGATCGACCCAGGTGTGCAGCGGCACGAGCGCGCTGCCTTCGTCGACGCCGCCGTTCGCGACGCTGAGGATGACGGCGGGATCGTTCACGCGCGGATCGGCCGAGGGCATCCCGCTCGCGCGGTCGACGGTTGGTACGAATCGGTCGTAGCTCACCGCGAGCCGCGTGCCGGGCACGTCGAAGCTCTCTCCCTCGAGCAGTACGCGCTGCGAAAGCGCCGGCACGTCCGTGCCGTTGTGCGCGACGTGAAAGCGCATCGCGAAACCATAGCTCGCTTGGTAGTAGAGCGTCTTGTCGACGTCGATCGGATGATTCACGCGCACCGTCATCGCCTTCGGCACGCCGTCGTTGCCGGTTACCGTCACGTGCGAAACGTAGTCGGTCGGCTGATAGACCATGCCGCCCTTGGTCATGACCGGCGTGATCGTGTACGCAAAGTTATCGAGGTGGAGAATCATTTTGGTCTGCGGGATCTCGACCGACTGCCCGGTGACCACGACCGTGTCGCCGGAGAAGCCGCGAGCCCAGTACAGCGTCGTCCCGGCCGCGATGATCACGAAGCCGATGTGCGCGACCAAAACACCGCGCCGCGCCCAGTTGAACTTGTCCGCGAAGGTCCACTCCGTCCCGTCGAATGTGCGCTCGCGCAGCTGCCAGCCGCGCTTGCGAAAAAAGGACTCGACGCGGGCGCGAACGCTGCTCTCGTCGCCGTTCAATTCGAAACTCGCGTGCAGCGGAATCCTATCGATCGTCACCGGTCGCAGCGGTGGCAAACGCGCGGGGATGACGCGCTTGAACGTGCAGACCGTCAGCGAGAGCAAGATCAGGCCGATGATGCCGACGTACCACGGCGAGTGATAGATGTTGTCGAAACTAAGACGCAGGATCGCGCGCGCGATCGGCGCGGGATAGCTCCCGAAGTAGATGCTCGGATCCTTGCCCTGATCGACGATGACGCCGATCAACGTCAGCAGACCCCATACGACGAAGAGGCTGACCGCGAAGAGTACGCTGCCGAACGTGCGGACGAAGTCCGCGTAGTAATCGTCTAGCTTCTGGACCACGATGCTTCGAAGATACGGATGATCCAGATCGAGGCCTCATACAAAACATACATCGGCAGCGCTAAGAGCGCCATCGTCAGCGGATTGCCGTCGGGCGCCGCGATGCCGCTCGCGACGACCATGGCGAAGAGCGCGTGACGGCGATATCTTCCGAGCCACGCAGCGTTGACGATACCCAGACGCGCGAGGCCGACCAGCACGATCGGCAGCTGGAAGATCAGCGCGAAGAGCGCCAGGAGAATCAAGACGAAATTCAGCGTCGGCCCCACGCCGAAGGTCGGCGTCGCGACGGCGCTCGTGATGCTCAAGAGCGCGGCGACGACGCGCGGAATCACGACGAAGTGCGCGAAGGCGAGGCCGAGCGCGGCCAGGAGCAGCGAGGGAATGATAAAGCTGTAAACCATCCGGCGCGTACGCGGATGGATCGCCGGAACCACGAACATCCACGCTTCGTAGAAGAGCACCGGCAGGCCGAGCACGATGCCGCCGACCAGCGAAAACTTGAATTCGGTGAAGATCACGTCGGCGGGGCCGAACGCGTGCAGCTCGATGCCGTGGAAGTAGGTCTTGACCATCCACGTGATCGCGAATTGCGAGGGCCAGAAGAGCACGACGGCGATTCCGCCGACGGCGGCGATGGAGATCAAGAGACGCGTACGGAGCTCCCGCAGGTGCTCCGTGAACGGCATCTCTTTTTGATCCCACAACGTTTCGGCTTGCGCCGGACCCGTTGTGTTCGGCTCTTGCGACCCGAAACGCTCGCCTAACTGCACGTTGCGCTAGGTTTGCGGGGTGGGCTTATCCGAGGCGGCCGGCTCGGCGTTCTGCGCTTCGACGCGTTGACGCGCCTCTTCGCGAGCCTTGGCCGTGGCTTCGTCGGCCTCGATCTGGCCCATCATGAATTCCTTTTTCGCCTGGCCGGCGCTCCGGGCGAGCTTTGGCAGCTTGTCGGCGCCGAACAGGATCGCGCCGACGACCAGAATGCCGATGATGATCGGCGCGTCGATCAGCGCGAGCACGGGATGGAGCATGAGCGTTCCTTTCTTATGAGGCGACCAGCGCGTCCGCCAGACGCCGCAAGCCTACCTTCGCCGGGCTCTCCGGCAAAGGCTCTAGCGCGGCCTTGGCGCGCTCGACATACCGGGCAATCTCGGCGACCGTGCCCTCGAGGCCGCCTTCCCGCGCAACGGCGGCCACGAGTTCGGGGATCCCGTCGTTTCCGGAACCCGCGAAGAAACGCTCCGTCGTGCTGAAAAATTCCGCGTTGCGCGCCGCGAGCGCCACCACTAACGGAATCGTTACCTTGCGTTCGCGCAGATCGTTGCCCACCGGCTTACCGAGCGAACGTTCGTCGGCCGTCATGTCGAGCAGATCGTCGTTCATCTGGAACGCGACGCCGTAGAAGTCGCCGAACGCGCGCAGCGCCTCGATCTGCGCCGCGTCGCCGCCGCCCATGATCGCGCCGCATGCTGCCGACGCGGCGAAGAGCGAAGCGGTCTTCTTGCGCGCGATCTCGATGTAGCCGTCGAGCGATAGATCGAGATTGCCGAGTGCTTGCAGCTGCAAAACTTCGCCGTCGCAGATATCGGCGAGCGTTGCCGAGAGAATATTCGGAACGGGATGCGGATACCCGGCGGTGACGTTCTTGAAGATCCACGCGAAGAGGTAATCGCCCGCTAGTACCGAGACGCGATTGCCGAAGTCGACCGCAGTTGCGTTGACGCCGCGCCGCGTCTGCGCGTTGTCGACGACGTCGTCGTGAATGAGCGTCGCGACGTGGATCAACTCCATGTACGCAGCGAGGTGCAGATGCCGTTCGGGGTTGTCGCCGCAGGCCGAGGCGGCGAGCAGGGTGAGGCGCGGACGCAGGCGTTTTCCGCCCGCCGCGAGCATGCGCCGCACCGCCTCGGTGATGATTGGATTATCGGTCGAAAACGTAGCACGGAAGAAGGTCTCGACCAACTCGTACAGATCGCGTTCGTCGCTGCGCAGCGTGCTTGCCATCTCAGCGTACCGGCTTGCTTCCGTAGTGGAT
>Ga0335072_10009135_pt1 | contig 14334 bp, 11 predicted proteins | sample Lox_Sample_21_FD_206725 | JGI IMG/M metagenome (GOLD analysis project Ga0335072, IMG submission 206725) | Soil microbial communities from Loxahatchee National Wildlife Refuge, Florida, United States - Lox_Sample_2.1 | ecosystem: Environmental > Terrestrial > Soil > Wetlands | place: USA... | reverse complement strand
CCTGGACGCATACTCCACGGTCCTGAGCGGCAGCCAGGGGAACCCGCTGCGGCACCGGATCGAGCATGGCGGATCGCTGTTCGCGCCGCTGGCGGCACGGGCCGCAGCGCTAGGGATCGCGGTGGCAGCCCAGCCTGGGATGCTGTCCGTCCTTGGTGACGGGTTCGCTGAGGCACTGCCCGAGCGCAGCGATGAGCTGTTCGCGTACGGGTCGTGGCGGCGGGCCGGCATCCGGGTCGCCGGATCCTCCGACGCGCCTGTGATCACTGCCGATCCTCTGGTGGGGATCCGGGATGCGGTGCTGCGCCGGACGGCCAGCGGGCGCGTGCTAGGGCCGGGCGAACGGCTGGCCGTGCGTGATGCACTCGCCCTGTACACCACAGATGCCGCGTTCGCCATGCACCGCGAGCGGGACCTCGGATCGCTGGAACAGGGCAAGCTGGCGGACTTCGTGGTCGTCGACCAGAACCCGCTGGAGGTTGAGCCCGGACAGATCGCGAACATCCGAGTACTGGAGACAGTCGTCGGCGGGCAGTCCGCCTTCCACGCCGATGATTCTCCCCTGGCGCTAGGCTCCAGCCGCTAGATCCAGGAAGAATCCGGGGGTCGGTGTCGGATCGGCGCGGTGTTGTTCGTGGCAGGGGTGAGTGGTCGCCCGCGAAGGGCGCGACCAACCACTGAGGAGATGGTTCGAGATGGAGCCCACCGCCCGCCGTCTGCACCGGCTCGTGGAGCCGATCCACCTGGTCACCTACCTCTCCGACGAGCCGACCGATGCGCTCATGGCGCTGGGCCACCGGAACTACTGGGACGGCTACTTCGCCGGACGGGCTGCACCGCTCGGCCGGGTCCCGGCCGAAGTCGTCCATGCGATCTTCTACAACTTCGCCGACGGCGAGGTCTCCCGCCACATCCCCCGCGTCTGGGACACCGCCACCCCCGAGGAGGCGCTGGCAGCCCGCGAGCGGGGCAGTGTCGCGGCGCTGAAGCGGATCCTCGGCGACCTCGCCGACGCCCCCGCTCTGACGCGCGCCGCCGAGCTCGCCACAAAGGCGGCAACCGGCGCCCCGACGGAAGGACGGGTCTTGTACGCCGGTCTCCGAGCGCTCCCAGTCCCCGAGGAGCCCGTGGCCCGCCTCTGGCACGCGGCGACCCTGCTCCGCGAGCACCGTGGGGACGGTCATATTGCCGCATTGGTTGCCGAGGGCATCGGCGGGACGCAGGCCCATGTGCTGCACGCCCTCTCCCAGGGCATCCCGGCCGAGAAGTTCGGCAGAGTCCACCACCTCCCGGCAGCGCAGCTGGCCGCGGTCGTGGACGGGATGCGCGCTCGCGGCCTCGTCGAGGCCTCCGGCTGGCTCAGTGACGCTGGCCGGCAGAGCAAAGACCGCATCGAGTCGCTCACCGATGAGCTCGCTGCACCGGCATACGACATCCTGACCCCGAGCGACCTCGACCAGCTCATCGCCGACCTCCAGCCCATCGCCGCAACCCTCGACGCTGCTGGCTCGCGGTAGATCTCGTCGCGTCTCGCTGGGGCAACTGCGGGGCTAGAAGAGCGCGACACCGGTGAGCGCGGCCAGCCGGTCCATCAGTTGATCCTGGAAAGCCGGGTCACGGGCTTCTGGCGCGGGCTCCTGCTGCTGCCGGTGGTGCCAGTAGCCGCCGCTTACAGTCGCGGCTTTGTCGTTGCTGACGGCGAGCCACGTCTGCGTGAGGTAGCCGAGCACTAGGTCGCCGGTTGCAGCGGGGCCGCCCATCTTGGTCGGGACCCAGCCCGGATCGACGGCGTTGCTGAGTACTTCCGGCCAAGCGCGCGCCACCGTGAGCGCAAGCGCGATGACCTGAAGCTTGCTCTCGGAATAGGCCTGTGCCGCGTTCCACTGCCGCCCGTTCCAGTCGATATCCCGCAGGGACCCGGCGCCGCCGTAATGCATTCCGCTGCTCAGGTAGATGAGCCGATCCGGACGGTCGATCAGCGCGGTGAGCATGTAGGGGGCGAGGGTGTTCACCGCGAGAGTCTTGGCGTGACCTTCCGCGGTGGCGGACCGGGATGGCTCGAGGAAGATGCCGGCATTGTGGATGACAGCGTCCATCCGGCCGATGTCGTTCACCTGATCGGCGAGTTCTCGGGTCTGCGCTGCGCTGCTGAGGTCGCCGATGACGACCCCCGCAGCGTTCGGGACGAGATCACTGAGCGCCGCCGACCGCTCGAGAGTGCGGGCGTGCAGGACGACATCATGGCCTTCGCCCATCAGAACACTGGCAGCGACGCGGCCGAGCCCGTCGGTGGAGCCGGTGATGAAGATGCGAGACACGGGATCATTCTTCCGTCGCGGTGCGCTGATGCCGATCGGGGACTGCTCAACGAGTTGGCTGGCTCACTCGGTGACAGCCAGCCCGTTCAGCAAGAGGCGGTGTGACTGTCTTGTGATCACCTGGATGCGGCCAGGCCACCGGTTGGATGCGTCCAAGGTGCATGACTCCGGTGATCCGTGCTTGCTCAACCGTTCTTGCCTGCGCCTGCGCCGTCGCCGCGCTGGCCGGCTGCAGCAGCGGGCGCGGGCCGCCGAGATCCGCCCCGGATGCGTATGCCCTGGATGTGACGACCGCAGGCCGGGTGCGGTGGCAGGTGCCGCTCGCCGGGCCATCGAGGCTGTCTCCGCTGGCAGTCGGCGCGGTCGCAGTATTCGCTGAAAGTGATGTCCTTTGCGGGCTGATTCTGGCCGACGGGCACCGGGTCTGGTCCAGGGCCATGAGCCAGCCCATTGCGGGCATGTGGCGGTGGCATGCCCTGGTCATCGTGCTCACCGACGGCGCGGGCGGGTCGCCGCTGCTGACCGGCCTGGACGCTTCCACCGGGCAGGCCCGCTGGACTCGGCTCATTGCCGCGGGCGTCGACGGGTCTTACCCCACCGCCGACGGCGGCCTGGCCATACTCCGCTGGGACGACACGCTGGAAGTGGTGGACATGTCCAGCGGGCGGGTCCGCTGGACACGCCCGGCCGGCTTCTCAGCCGATGCGGGCCAAGGCTATCCGGCGCCCATGGCTGTAGCCGGCGGCGCGGTGCTGCTCGCCGTGTTCGGCCAGCTGACCAGCTATGACGACCGGACCGGCCGGATCCGGTGGACCGATGCGCTGATGCCCATCTACCTGGCAGCCATCCAGGGCGGGCTGAGCCTGCAGGCCGCCGCCGGGCTGGTGTACGTGACAGGGGTGGAGCCATATGGCGCCAGCGGGCAACCGAGGCAGGTGCTGCTCGGCATCAGCGCGGCGGATGGCCGCGTGAAATGGCGGTTCGCGCCCAGCCCGCCGGAAACACTGGGGAACTACGCCCCTGGGCTACTGTCCGTCACGTCCAGCTCAGGCCGCACATGGCAGGACGAAGTCGACCCGGCCACCGGTAGGGTGCGATGGCAGGTTGCCTCCGCCTACAACGCCATAGCTACCCCGGCCGGCATCGTCGCCGGACCCGGTCCTGACAGCACAGGTCAGATCAGCTTGCGCTACATGCTGACCGGACAGACCCGGTGGATCGCCAGGCTCGCCGGGCTGACCTTCGGATGGCAGCAACAGGCCGCGGCCCTGCCGGTCTTCCCCGCCGGTCCGCTTCTGATCGTGCCGGCATCCGACCGGGTCGGTCCGGATCTGCTCACCGCCCTCCGCATGTCAGATGGTCACCGCGCATGGCAGCTCAAGATCCCAGAGCCGGTAACAGCCCCACCATCGGCCGTGCCCGGCGGCATGCTCGTCTACTCCGCCGCCCCCGTCGAATACGCTCCGTAGGGCGTACAACAGTGCAGCGCTGACGCAGAAAGCCTGGCGCCGACAGGTGCGCACAGAGTTTTGGGCCGCGCCGCCGTGGATACCTCACTGCACGTACGCAGAGCAAACGGGGAGGACAATGATGGCGAAATATCTGTCGATCGCGTCCTACACCTCAGAGGGCATCAAAGGGCTGATGGCGAAGGGCGGCACTGCCCGGGTGGAGGCGGCCCGGCGGGTTCTTGCCGACGCGGGCGGCACGCTAGAGGGTTTCTATTTCGCTCTTGGCCCGGATGATGTGTATATCGTCTGCGACTTGCCGGACAACGCCGCCGCTGCGGCCACGGCGATGTCGGCTGCTGCCAGCGGCATGGTGGTCAACCGGATGGTGCCACTTTTGACGGCCGATGAAGTGGACCGCGCGGCTAAGCTCCGGCTGCGGTACGACGCTCCTGGCTCATGACGCCAAGGGCTTGACTGATGACGGCTGACTTTGGGCCGGGCGGGCCGCCGTTTCCTCGGGGCGGGTCACCACCCTGTTCTGCTTCAGCGGTGCCAAGCGCACCCAGAGCCGCCATTCCGGCCACGGCGAGGGCGATCAGCGGAAAGGCGAGGCACATGACGAGGAACATTGACGAGTCCACAGAGGCGGTGAGCTCGTGGCCGTAGGTGATTGCCGCCAGATCGCCGTCGAGGAGGGAGCGCATCCCCGCGATGCCGAAAAATTCGCGCTGGCCATGGTAGAGCCAGTTGCGCAGCCAGGCTGCGTTGAGCGTCAGTGCGGTCGTGCCGGTGCCGGCAGCGGCGACGAGCAACGCGCCGACTAGGTTCGTTAGCAGCCCGGCGGCCAGGATTTGGCGGGCAACGGCGGAGGCTGGTGGGCCTGCGCTGTCTGACGCCGGGTAGCACCGCCGGGCGACGAGACCGGCGGTCACCGGGGCGAAGAACACCAGGATCCAGGCAAGCAGCACAAGCGGATCGACATCAGATCCTGGCAACCACGGATTAGTGGCAGCCTTGCTGAGCCCAAGCGGCGCCATCGCGTAGACGGCGACGCCGACGACGATGCCCGCGACGGCGCCGACGGCAAGTGTGACCGGGGCGACCCGCGACCGCTGCGAGGTCAGCCAGAGCATCGCAGCCGCGCACAGCACCATGATGGCTACGAACGCGATCCCGTCCCACGATTCGGCTCTGGCAATCCGGTGCTCGTCGTTGATAAACACGTAGACGCGCAGGTCAAGGCCTGCGTGTGGCGCCACGTCACGGAACCCCTCGATGATGTTCCTAGCCGGCATGAAGGCCAGGATCGCAGCGTACGTAAAGACACGAAGGGCCCTGGCTGTCCGGCTGCGGCCAGCGGGGCCGAACCAGGGGCGTGTCAGCAAGGGCAGCAAGGCCAGCACGGCGATCATGGCGATCACCAGGGCCCGCTGGTTCGAGACGGCGAGGTAAGCGGGCGGGCCTGGCCAGGCCGCCCAGGCTGCCACTGCCGCTGCGACCGCGAACAGCAGCGGGGTCCCGCTCCTGCGTAGCATCAGTGCCTCCCGTGCGATCAGCTGCACACCACCAGCCCGCCAGGCCAGCCGCCGCCATCCCCGCGGCACCTCGGGCGCCTCGGCCCAGACCGCCTCAATCCAGTCACGCCGCGCGACTGGCACCAACTGCAGCCCGAATCGCCGCACCGCATCGCCCGCCCGGCCCAGCCCGCTCATGGCACCGGCCGCGCAATCGCACGGCCCTCGACCGGCTGCGCCCACGTGCGCCGCCGGGCATCATGCTTGGCCACATGGCGAGCGCGGCAGCGGCCGCGGCCCGGCCGCCAACGGTCAGCCGGATCAAGATCGGGTGGGGCGTGCCCGATTTCAGGCCTGTCCGCTGCGCCAGCGCATAGCCATGCCGCCACTCAGACGGCTGGTCGCGCAGCACCGCCAGTACCGACAGCGTCTGCGCCGAGAATCCGGAACGTGCGACCACAGCAAGAAACTCTACATAGGTAGACCTGTCATGTCTGCATGTTCCCCGAGCAATCTCGAGACTTCCGCTGATGGCTCCGCGGGCTGGAGGATATTGGCGTGAAGCTGGGCGGGCACGTGCCTTCGGCCAGCCAGATGCTGGCGGATATTGAAGTGATCCTAGGCTTCGGCATCCGGCGGCCTGGCTACCATGCAGATCGTCAGGCCGAGGCCTGGGCGGCAGAACGGTTTGCCGAGCTAGGGCTGCGCGACGTCGCCGCCGAGCCGGTCCAGCTGCAGATGTGGCGACCGGGGCAGGCGAGCCTGGATGTCTGGCCGTTAGGTGACACTGCCAGGGCACAGCATTTCGATGGGTTTGCACTGCCGTACACGCAAGCGTGCAAAGACCTGGAGCGAGACCTGGTCACGTTCGATGCCGCCGCTGCTGCCCGCGACCAGATCGTCGTCGAACCGCTGTCGCTGCTCCAATTGCCGCAGTCCGCCTTGCGGGAGGCGGCGACGTTTGCGTACGACCCTGCTGGAGAGCTCGCCACGCTGGTCCAGACTCTGCCTTTCGGCCCGCACTTCAACACCGTCGGAGATGCCGCCGTCGCGGCGGGTGCGGCTGGCTACGTTGGGCTGCTGACCGGGGTTCCCTGGCGAACGTGCCGCTACTACGTGCCATACGATGCGCAGCCTCGCCCACTGTCTGGCCTCTGGCTGAGCGGCGCTGACGGGTATCGGCTGCAGGCCATGCTCGAGAGCGGGCAGTGCCGCGCCCGGCTGAACGTCGACGCCCGGCAAGACACCGGCACGAGCCATAACATCGTGGGCGAGCTGCCAGGCGCGGGCGATGAGACGGTGCTGATCGGCTCGCATCACGATGCGCCCTGGGCGTCGGCCGTCGAGGATGCCAGCGGCATGGCACTGGTGCTGGCGCAGGCCGCCTACTGGGCGAGCGTGCCCGCCGCCGAGCGCCCGCATAACTTCACCTTCTTGCTCACCGCCGGTCATATGGCTGGCGGAGCAGGCACCCGCTCGTTCGTGACCCGGCATGCCAGCCGACTCGAGCAGGTGGTTCTGGCAGTTCATCTTGAGCACGCAGCGGCTGAGGTCCGCGGCGACGGCGAGCGACTTGAGCTGACCGGGCAGCCCGAGCCGCGCTGGTGGTTCACCAGTCCCGAGCCGGGGCTGCAGGCCGCTGTTGCCGAGGCGCTGCATAGCGAGCAACTGTCCCGGTCGTTCGTGCTGCCGCCGACAGTATTCGGCGACTCGCCTACTACTGACGGAAGCGCTTTGTACCTAGCCGGCGTGCCGATCGTGCAGTTCCTTACCGCGCCGATGTACCTGTTCGACGCTGAGGACACCATCGACAAGATCCACGTGCCGAGCCTGCAACCGGTTACCCGGGCGGTCATCCGGATCATCGAGTCGGTCCGCGGCCGGTCAGCTGCCCAGCTCAGGGCTGCAGCTCGCGATTGAAGATTCTGCGCGCCCAGGACACGGTCTTGATCCAACCCGGGCGCACCTGGTGGCGTCTTAGCGGTATGGCAACTTTCGGGAGGCTCCGTCCTCGGGCGGTGCGAAGGTCCGTGCTGGGGGCGGCCGCCGCACTCGGCGCAGCTGCCGTGCTGACAGCTGGCTGCGGCAGCGCCCCGGCGAGCAGCGGCTCGCCGGGAGCCGCCGGATCGGCTAGACCTACAACAGCTGGACCAACATCAGCGGTGGCCTCGCCAACCGAATCCGGCACAGCCGGGAGCACTCAGCCTGGTTTCGAGCCGGCGGCGGTGAGCTTCGTCTCGGCCCGCGACGGGTGGGTGCTCGGCCAGAGCGGGTGTGCCGAATGTGCCGCGCTTCGGGAAACCCGTGATGGCGGCGACAGCTGGACCGTCCTGCCCCCTCCGCCAGCACCGCTCGGCTATTACACCAGCGGCACGATGAGCGGCGTAACACAGGTCGCCTTCGCCGACGCCGCCAGCGGTTTCTTGTACGGCCCTCAGCTCCTGGCTACTAGCGATGGCGGCCGGACCTGGAGCCGCGAGTCGCTGCCACCTGTGCAAGACCTAGTGACCGGGAACGGCTATGCCTACGCCCTCACTTCGGCGATGGGCCGCGCACATGAGCGCCTCTGGCGAACCGCTATCGGCTCAGGCACCTGGACGATGCTGCCGACACCTGCCGGGCCCGAGCCCGGCAACGCGTCGCTCATCGACGCAAGCGGAAGCACGCTCGTGCTGCTCCAGCAGGGCTTTACGGGCCCCGAGCGCGTCAGCACAGCCGCAACGGCTGGGGCCCTGTGGCTCAGCACGGATCACGGGATGACCTGGCAGGCCAGGACCGTCCCGTGCACCGGAAAGGACGGGGGCGGCGCGTCAGTGCTGAGCATCGCGCTCGGCCACCCTGACGCATGGCTGCTCGACTGCTTCGACAACGAGCAGTCCTCGCAGGAGCAGAACACGCAGCAGCACCTGTTCGGCACGGTCAACGCAGGGCGGTCCTGGGTGCGGCTGCCAGACCCGAGCAAGCACAACGAGCCAGCGGCACTCGCCGACAACGGATCCGGGCACGCCTTCCTCGCGACCGAGGGAGTCAGTGACACCTTGCTCGGGACAGTCGACGGCGGCCTGCACTGGCGCGTGCTGATCACCGCAGGCGGCTCGTTCTACGGCTGGTCGGGCCCAATCTTCCCAACCGCCTCGACCGGGTTCGTAGTGGGACCAACGCACTACGCGCCGGAGCACCTGTACCGCACGACGGACGGCGGCCGCAGCTGGCACATCGTCCGCTTCTAGCGCCATCCCGCACTGCCCCGAATCCTTACGGCCGCTGGGGCCTTCAGCTGGCTGCGGTGAATGTTTGACTTCGAGGCGCGCGAACTGTCGCGCGCCGGGCAGCCTGGTAGCATCCTGCCGTGCCTATCGCCATCCGCCTCGCTCCTGGGTGCCGACCGCGCGGTTGCCGGGCGCCCGCGCGGCGAGTGCTCGGACGCAAGGTGCGGTATGTACTTGGCGCCGAGGCTGGTCAGGTGAACGGGATGCGATGGTTCGGCGTCCCCTATGCCGTGCGAGGTATCTGAGCGAGATCGCTCTCCTCGGTTCCCTCGTTCGTCCCTGACTCGGGACGACGGGGCTTACTCATAACCTCCTTGCCAGCCACCTAAGGCCGGGCGTGTCCCGTGCCAGGAGCGTGTGTGCGATGAACAGCAAATTCTTCTTCCCGGCGTTGCCGGGCCAATCCCCCGACAGCAATGGTTATTTCGGTGCGTTCGGCGGCAAGTTCATCCCGGAGGCGCTGGTCGCCGCCGTGGATGAGGTCGCCATCGAGTACGAGAGAGCCAAGCTAGATCCTGGGTTCGCCGCGGAGCTTGAGCAACTACTCGCCCACTACGCGGGCCGCCCGAGCGCGCTCACCGAAGTCCCCAGATTCGCCGAGCACGCTGGCGGCGCAAGGGTGTTCCTCAAACGCGAGGACCTCAACCACACCGGCTCACACAAGATCAACAATGTGCTTGGTCAGGCCCTGCTGACCAAGCGGATGGGCAAGCCGCGCGTGATCGCGGAGACGGGAGCCGGCCAGCACGGGGTGGCTAGCGCAACGGCATGCGCACTGTTCGGCCTGGAATGCACCGTCTATATGGGGGAAATCGACATCCGCCGCCAGGCGGTCAACGTCGCACGGATGAAGATGCTCGGTGCCACGGTGATACCGGTTACCTCCGGCTCCCGGACACTCAAAGACGCGATCAACGAGGCCTTCAGGGACTGGGTTGCCAACGTCGAGACCACGCATTACATCTTCGGCACCACCGCCGGGCCCCATCCCTTCCCCGCGATGATCCGAGATTTCCAGCGCGTCATTGGCGTGGAGGCCCGCCGTCAGATTCTCCAGCGAACCGGCCGCCTGCCCGATGCCGCGATCGCGTGCGTTGGAGGAGGGTCTAACGCCATCGGCCTGTTCCATGCGTTCCTCGCCGACAAGGATGTACGCCTCATCGGCTGCGAGGCCGGCGGGCATGGCGTGGACACCGGGAAGCACGCGGCAACCCTTTCGGCGGGCGACCCCGGCATCCTGCACGGATCGCGCTCCTACGTGCTGCAGGACGATGAAGGCCAGATCACCGAGGCCTGGTCGATCTCGGCCGGGCTCGACTACCCGGGCGTCGGACCAGAGCACGCGTACCTTCACGACACCGGCCGTGGCCAATACCGTCCGGTCACGGACGCCGCCGCGATGCGGGCTTTCCGCCTGATCGCGTCGACCGAGGGCATCATCCCGGCGATAGAGAGCGCCCACGCGCTCGCTGGGGCTATCGAGGTCGGTACCGAGCTCGGACCGGACGGCCTGATCCTGGTGAATCTGTCGGGCCGGGGCGACAAGGACATGGACACCGCTGCGCAGTACTTCGAACAGGACGCCGACGCGGCCGAGATAGGGGGCGTCTCGAAGTGACCGGAAACCTACAGCTTCTGGCCGACACCCTGGCCCGGGCGAAGCAAGAGAACCGGGCCGCGCTCATCACGGGCATGACAGCGGGCTTTCCAACAGTCAACGAGGGCATCGCTGCGATCCGGGCAATGCTGAACAGCGGTGCCGACATTCTCGAGGTCGGCTTGCCGCACAGCGATCCGCTACTCGACGGCCCGGTAATCCAAGCCGCCGACGATATCGCCTTGCGTGGCGGCGTCCGGATCGCCGACGTCATCCGCACCGTGCGAGAGGCATACCAGGCGACCGGCAAGCCAGTCGTGGTCATGTCTTACTGGAACCCGATCGACAGATACGGCGTCGATCGCTTCTGCGACGAGCTGGCAGCTGCAGGCGGCGCAGGATGCATCTTGCCTGACCTGCCCGTGCAGGAGTCTGCGCCGTGGCGCGAAAGCGCGGCCCGCCACAGCCTCGCCACCATCTTCGTGGCCGCGCCAAGTACTACCGACGAGCGACTCAGGGAGCTCACCGCCGCAGGATCAGGGTTCATCTACGCCTCGTCCCTGATGGGAGTCACCGGAACGCGCGACAGCGTGAACGCAGCCGCCAGCTCGCTGGTGCAACGCATCAGGGCGACCACGGGGCTCCCCGTCTGCGTCGGAATCGGGATCTCCAATGCCGCCCACGCTGCCCAGGTGGCTGGCTTCGCTGACGGCGTGATCGTTGCATCCGCGCTGGTCAAAGCTGTCCTCGGCGCATCCGATGCCGCCGCAGGAGTCGCGACCGTGGCGGAGCTCACCGGCCAACTCAGCCTGGCAACCCGCCGGGAACTGGAGCTGATGCCCCCGGTCGGCGCCTGACGCATACAGAACCGGCGTTAGTCGCCCCCCAAGCGTCCGACGTCCGGTGCGGCAGTGCCGGACGTCGGACACTCAGGCTTGCTGGTCGGTCTGCGCGCCGCCCTTCCACTGTGCCGAGCCCGCGTCCCACTGGGTATAGGTGTACGGGTTGTCCATCACCTTGGTCTCGGGGATTTCCGGGTGCATGCCTTGCGCCCAGGCGTCCGGCCCAAGCTGGGCCATCAGGTACTCGACGGTCTCCGCCACGGCCTGCCTGGCCCGCCCCAGGTCGGTCGCGGTCAGCCGGTGCTCGTGCTTTAGCACGCGGCCGTTCACCAGCACGGTGTGGACGTCGCCGCGCTGCGCCTGGAACGCGACGTGCCCGTAAGGATTGAGCAGCGGGAACATCACGGGCGACGCGTCGTTCTTGATCAGGACGATATCCGCCTTCTTGCCGGCCTCCAGGCTGCCGGTGCTCGAATCCAGTCCGAGTGCCCTGGCCCCGCCCCGAGTGGCCCAGTCGACCACGTCCTCGGCACGCAGGTGGCAGTTGGTGACAGTCTCTTGCCGGGCGTGTGCCTCCAGGTGCTCGCGGGACCGGTCAGCGCCCAGCGTCGTACGCATGGCCGAGAACAAGTCGCCGCTCCACCACACGCTGGTGTCCATCGACAGCGACACCCCGATGCCGTGCTCGCGGAGCTGCCAGGTGGGCGGATAGCCCTGTCCGGCGCTCTGCTCGCTTTCTGTCGACACCGACGCCGTTCCGCCTGTCGCGGCGATGCGATTGTAGGAATCGCGCGTCAGCGTGGCCGCGTGCACGTAGATAGTGGACGGGGTCATGAACCCGCCCTCGTGCATGAGCCTGATTCCATCGTCGTTGGTCGCACCCCACACGCCGGCGTGCGTCGTCACAGGTGCGCCCAGCTCGCGCGCCACCTCGAACGCTGCCCGCTCAGGGAACGCCGGGTCGCCGGTGACGTCGAAGGCCATCTGGAAGCCGAGCATGTCATCACCGGCGGCGAAGCGGCGGCTGACGAAGCTACGGAACTCCGGCGTAGCCGACCACTCCCACGGTCCCTGCTGGATGTTGCCGTAGGCCAGCACGAACCGGCCTGGCACCTCGGTCAGCGCGTCGACGGCCGCCTCGGCGTGCTCAACCGTCTGCAGGCCATGGGACCAGTCGACCGTGGTCGTCACGCCGGCGTCGACGGCCTCAATCGCCGCTAGCAGGTTCCCAGCGTAGATGTCCTGCGGGCGGAACACCTTGCCCCACTGCAGGTAGTACCAGACGAAGTACTGCGACAGTGTCCAGTCCGCGCCGTATCCGCGCATCGCCGTCTGCCACATGTGCCGGTGCGTGTCGATCATTCCGGGCATCACGATGCCGCCGCCCGCATCAATCTCGGCAGTCCCGTCCGGGACAGCGAGGCCGGGGCCGACCGCGGCGATGCGGTCACCGGTGACGAGCACGTCGGCGCCGGTCAGAACGTGATGAGCGTTGTCCATGGTCAGCACGGTCCCGTTACGGAACACGATGGGCCGCCCGGGCGCCAGGTCAGCGGGCTCGTTTCCGGCTGTCATCACAGGCCTCCACTTTCGACCGCAGAACCCCAGTTAGCCTGACCGCAACGACTGTAGCGCTACAGTCCCAGGAATGGAGATGCGCTTTCCCACCTCGATCGGTGTCTCGGACGAGACGACGATCACCCTCCTCGGACAGGATCTCGCTGCCGATCTGATGGGCAAGGTCGGCTTCAGCGAGCTCGCCCTGTGGCTGGTGACGCAGCGCAGGCCCACTCAGTCTCAGGTCCGCGTGTTCGAAGCCGTGCTGGTCGCGCTCGCCGACCATGGCTTCACGCCGACCGCGATCGCGGCCCGGCTCACATACCTCAGCGCCCCCGACTCCGTCCAGGGCGCGCTTGCGGCCGGCCTACTCGGCGGCGGCTCCCGGTTCCTCGGTGTAACCGAGGACTGCGCGCTGTTCCTGGCGCAGACACTGGCGTCGGCGCCAGAGCCGCTTCCGGCGGATGACGCGGGCTGGGACGCACTCGCGCTCGAGGCGGTCCGCGAGGCGCGTGCCAGCCGGAAGCTCATCCCCGGCCTTGGCCACCCCGTGCATAAAGTTACCGACCCGCGCACGCCGGTACTGCTGGCGATAGCCGAGGAAGAGGGGCTGCGCGGACCGCACCTGCGCCTATTCGAGGCCGTCGGGCGGGTCCACCCGCAGGTCCTGGGCCGGACACTGCCGCTCAATGGCGCCGGCACCTGTGGTGCCGCTCTAGCCGACCTGGATCTGCCCCCGGCGTTGCTGCGCGGGTTCGCGCTGCTTGCCCGGACTGCCGGGCTGCTTGGCCACCTTGCCGAGGAGCAGCGCCGGCCGATCGGCATGGACGTCTACCTGACCGTCGACCGTAATGCCGACTATCTTCCTCCTGACCCCGGTTAACTGCGCAGCATGTAACGCGGCCCACTCCCCCCGACCTGAACAGCCCCCGAGGAGAACGAAGGAACCGCCATGGCAACCGTCGCCGCGGTGATCGCATCGACCCATCACCCGTTCTACTACGCCGCCAGCAACGCAACCGGCGCCGACCGGCCGCCGTTCGCTGACGAGTGGGTGACGAAGATCGAGGCTTTCAGAGACACGCTGACCCAGGCCAGCCCGGACGTGCTCGTCATGGTCGGATCCGATCACTTTCACCAGCTGTGGCTCGACAACATGCCGCAGTTCCTCATCGGGAAGGCGCCCTTCTACGACGGGAACTTTTACAACGAGGAACGGGAGTTCGGCCTGCCGCGGATGTTCCTGCGCGGACATGAGGGACTGTCCGCTTATCTGCTCCGCCAGGGCATAGACGCGGGTTTCGACCTGGCATTCAGCAACGAGCTGCGGATCGACCACAGCATCACGTGCCCGCTCATCACCCTGCGGCCGGAGGCCGACCTGCCGATCGTGCCCGTCTACACCAACATCTTCGCCCCGCCAATGCCGCAGCCCCGGCGCTTCGTCGAACTCGGCGAGGCCATCCGGGAGCTTGTCGAAGCGTGGCCGGTGGACCTGCGTGTCGCCATTATTGGAACCGGCCACCTGTCGCTGGAGCTGGGCGGTCCGCGGCAGTTCGGCCCGCATGGCCCCGATCCCGAGTTCGACCGCAAGGCGGTCGAGTGGATCGCCTCCGCAGACGTGGATGCTGCGCTGGCAGAGGTAACGCTGGACAGCCTGTGGCAGCCCGGCAACGCCACTCACGGCTTCATGGACTTTCTGCTGATGATGGGCGCGGCGGGGCGCGGCGTGAAGGCCGACTACACCGACAGTCTCGACCTGTTCCACACCATGGAGGCCTACTTC
>Ga0335072_10009132_pt1 | contig 14339 bp, 7 predicted proteins | sample Lox_Sample_21_FD_206725 | JGI IMG/M metagenome (GOLD analysis project Ga0335072, IMG submission 206725) | Soil microbial communities from Loxahatchee National Wildlife Refuge, Florida, United States - Lox_Sample_2.1 | ecosystem: Environmental > Terrestrial > Soil > Wetlands | place: USA: Florida... | reverse complement strand
CTCCGTACCGTCGAGGCGCTGTGGAACGCTCTCGGCGCCATAACAGGATGCGTCTCCCAAGAGGAGTGCAGAAACTTCATCCGCCACGCCGGTTATTTCCACTCAGGGTGAAAATGCTCTAGCGACCAGCGGTCGACGGCATCGCACGACGCGTTGGAGCGATACGTTGCGCAATGCACCGTTGCCGCTTTGTCCTCAGCTGCTGGCAACTTTCAAATCTTTTGACTTGTCCGCCGGTCACGGCCGCATGGTGAACCGCGACTCCCCCGGCGTGCGCAGCGGCACCGCCATGTTGGCAAACTCGCACAGCAGCCGCCGCGTATCGCGCGGATCGATGATCTCATCCACCCAGAAGCTCTCCGCCGTCCGGAACGGCGACCGCAATCTGTTCAGCCGTGCCTCGATCTCTTCCAGTTTCGCCTCCGGATCGTCCGCGGCGTCGATCTCGGCGCGGTACGCCGCCTCGATGCCGCCTTCCAGCGGCAGCGAGCCCCAGCTCGCGGAAGGCCACGCATAGCGCATGCAATAATGGCTCACCGGCTGATGACCCAGCCCGCCGACGCCATAGCAATTGCGTACGACGATGCTGCACCAGGGCACCGTCGTCTGGTTGATCGCCGACAGCGCGCGCACACCCCAGCGGATCACCGCCGAGCTTTCCGCCGCCAGTCCGACCTGGAACCCGGGGCAATCCACCAGGTGCACGATCGGCAAGTGGAACGTCTGCGCCGTGTCGACGAAGCGGATGATCTTGTTGCACGCATCCGCCGTCCAGGCGCCACCGTGATACAGCGGGTCGCCCGCCATCAGCGCCACCGGCCAGCCATCCAGCCGCGCCAGCCCGGTGATGATCGGCCGCCCGAACAATTTTCCCAGCTCGAAGAACGAGCCCTTGTCCACCACCGAATCGATGATGCGCCGCATGTGATAGGCCTGCTTCTTCACCCGCGGCACCGCCGAGATCAGCGCTTCCTCGCGCCGCCCCGGATCGTCCCAGCCGCGCGTCCGCGGCGGCAGGTCATGAATCGAACTCGGCAGGTAAGACAGGTAACGCCGCGCCGCGTCGAACGCCTCGTCTTCGGTATCCACCGCGTAATCGACCGCGCCACAGCCCAACTGGATTTCCCAGCCGCCCAGTTCCTGCTTCGACCGCGGCTCGCCCAGCCGCTCCACGACCGGGGGACCGGCGACGAACACCGCGGCGATCTCTTTCACCATCACCGAGAAATGCGACGCCGCCAGCCGTGCCGCGCCCAGCCCCGCCACCGAGCCCAGTCCCAGCGCCACCACCGGCACCGTGCCCATCTGGTTCGCCACCAGATCGAACGACGTCGTTTCCGTAAGCCCACCAGGCAGGTTGGCGCGGCCGGTGGTCTCGATGGTCTTGACCGAACCGCCGCCGCCGGAGCCTTCGATCAGCCGGATGATCGGCATCCGGTAAAGCGCCGCCAGCTCCTCCGACATCTTCGGCTTGCCCTTGATCGAGGCATCCGCCGAACCGCCGCGCAGGGTGAAATCATCGCCCGCGATCACCACCGGCCGGCCATCCACCATGCCACGCCCGAACACGCAATTCGCCGGCGTGAAATTCACAATGTTCCTGCTCTCGGCGTCATAGTTCGCTTTGCCCGCGATGGCGCCGATCTCGTGGAAGCTGCCGGGGTCCAGCATGCGGTCGATGCGTTCCCGCACCGTCAGCCGTCCGCCCCTGTGCTGGCGTTCGACACGCTCCGGCCCACCGAGCTGCTTCGCCAGGGCGATGCGGGCGCGCAACTCCGCCAGCTCCGGTTCCCACCCCACCGTTTCCGGCTCGGTCACGGGCGGCGATCGCAGCGGACTATCGTCGGGCATTCCTGGGCGGTCCTTTTTTGACTGGCCCGGGACGCTATGAAGGAATCGACGCCCGCGCAACGGCGCTCCCCTTATGTCATGCCGACAGGCAAGGACTTAAGGGGCGGCGCTGCATGCCCGGGGCGCTACACATTCCGCGGGTTGCTGATCTCCAGGCCGAGCAAATGCTGCCCCACGGTTTCGAAATGCGCGCGCCGTCCCTGCAACTGCTGCGACACGGCGTTGACGTCGCGCAGCCGGCGCTCGAACGGCTGGCTGTCGAAGATCGCGGTCGATCCGGCCTCGTGATAGATCGCCGCGACCACCTCGCGCGCCTCGTGGATCGCGTAGGTGCTCGCCTGGCGGATCGCCATGCGATGGTCCAGCGACAGCTCGCCGCCGCCGGCCGCGGCGTAGCTGTGCTCCAGCAGCCGCAGCAGCCCGCCGCGCGCCGCCTTCACCCGCGCGTCGGAGTAACCCACGATGTGCTGCACGGCGGCATTGTCGCGCAGCAGCGTCTGCGACTGTGCCGGCGCCCTGGACTTTGCCACCGCGATGAACGTGTCCAGCGTCTGGCGCGCCAGCCCCAGCGCGACGAATGCGAACCCCGCGGCGTAGAGCTGCATCTGCTGGAAGCGGTACAGCGGACCGGGTTCGCGGCGCTCGCCGGGATAGTCGCGGGTGACGACGCGCGCATCGTCCACCACAACGTCGCGCACCGAATAGGTGTCGCTGCCGGTGCCGCGCAACCCCATGACCTGCCAGTCGTCAACAATCTCGGCCTTTTCGCGCGGGAACAACGCGGTGCGTTCCCAGTTGCGGCCATGCGGCCCGCGCATCGGCGTGCCGTCGGGTTCCACGCACAGGCAATGCGCGCCGAGCCAGTTGGAATGCCGGCTGCCGCTGGCGAACGACCATTTGCCGGTGATGCGCCAGCCGCCGTCCACCCGCATCGCGCGGCCGTTCGGACCATAGCCCCAGGCCAGCACGTCGCGTTCGCCGCCGAAGGCATCGTGCGCGGCTTCGTGCGGCATATAGGCGGCGGCCATCATGCTGACCGCGCCCTGGTTCATGCACCACGCGGCGCTGGCATCGCCCATCGCGATCGCCTCGACGCATTGCACGAACGTCGCCGGATCCAGCTCGGCGCCGCCGCAGGATCGCGGCACAAGCAGGCGGAACAGGCCGGCCGCGAACATGCCGTCCAGCACGTCCGGCGGCAGCTCGCGCGCGGCGTCGATGCGCGCCGCGGCCGCTTGCAGCAGCGGGATCAGCGCCCGGGCGCGGGCGACAGGATCGTCCGTTGCGCCGGCCCCCCCTTGGTGCTGCATATCCATCGTTGGTTTCCTCCGGCACGTGACGTGGCGAACGGTTTACAACCAGGCGAACCGTGGGCGCAAAACGGGCCGGGCGGCCTTCGGCTGATGCCACAGGAGACGCAGATGCCGACGCAACAGGACTTGCTCTACGATCTCGAGCAGGAGGCGCGTGAGACGGCGCGCTGGACTGGGCGCGAGCAATTCTCGCCGCGGGTGATGGCGGCGCTGCGCAAGGTGCGGCGCGAGGCGTTTGTGCCGCCGGACGCCGTGGCGAGCGCCTACGTCAACGCGCCGCTGCCGATCGGGCACGGGCAGACGATCTCGCAGCCCTATATCGTGGCCCTGATGACCGATCTGCTGGACCTGAGGCCCGAGGATCGCGTGTTGGAAGTCGGCACCGGCTCCGGCTACCAGGCGGCGGTGCTGGCCGAGCTGACGCCATCGGTGTTTTCCATCGAAGTGATTCCGGAGCTGGCGACGCAAGCGGCGCAGGTGCTGACGGCGGAAGGCTATGGCCGCATCGCGCTGCGAACCGGCGATGGCGCGCTGGGCTGGCCGGAGCAAGCGCCGTTCGATGCGATCATCGTCACCGCTGCCGCCCGCGATGTGCCGAAGGCGTTGCTGGAACAATTGCGGCCGGGTGGCCGCATGGCGATCCCGGTGGGTGAGCCGGGGGGTGACCAGGAACTGCTGCTGCTGACCAAGGACGCCGACGGCAAGGTCGAGGCACGGCGGATGATTTCGGTGGCGTTTGTGCCACTGACGTGAGTGCCACGCGATAACGCGCGGCCTGTGTCGTTGCGTGGCGTTATACCAATGCCACCGGCCGCACCGGACTTCCGGTGGCCCCGCGGAACTTGGTCGCCAGCAGGATGAAGCAGAACGCCGCGAGGCCGGCGCGTGCGAGCTCGTCCAGCACAAGGTTCTCGATCAGGTACACGCCCGCCTCGGCCAGCGCGTGCTGGTGCACCGGCATGGATAGCCCCTTGTCGGGATTCGGCAGCACTTCCACCGCCATGTTGTCGCAGCCGATCGCCACCACGCCGTGCGCTGTCAGCCAGCGTGCCGCCGGCGCATCGATGCCGGGCTCGCCGGCCAAATAGCGGGGATTGTCCACGCCGAAGTAGCGCCCCCAGCCGGTGCGGATCAGCACGATGTCACCCGGCTCGATCGCGATCTTGGCGGCGTCGCAGGCGCGCGCCAGGTCGTCCGGCGTCACCACGCGTCCGGCCGCCAGATGCGGCCCGCCATCCAGCCCCGCAACATCGAGCAAGATCCCGCGCGTGATCATCGGCGGCGCATGCTCAATGCCCAGCTTGTCCAGGCCCCAGTCGGTCACGGTATCGGCCGCCGCCAGCCCGTTGTACAGCCGGTCGCCTTTTGAGAAATGCCCGAGCGCGTCGATATGCGTGCCGACATGCGCGGTCATTTCGATGCGTTCGACGTTGGCGCCGGCGTCATTCTGCGCGCCCAGCAGGCGCCGCCGCCGGATGCTGTCGCGCCAGGTCGCCCACATCGACAGCAGGAACGGCGTCTGGTTCGGCACCAGGAACGGCGCGCCCATGCCGATTTCGTGACTCACATCGTAGATGCGGCCTTCACGCACGGATCGCAAAGCCGTCAGCCGCTTTTCCACGGTGAGCAAATTCGCCGCGCCGATCTGATCGTTGGCACCCCAGCGCGAATGATCGTGCACAGCCGCATGGCTCATGGCGTTACCTCCCAATTTGATTGCGTGTCGCCCTTGGTTCCCAGCCACAGCAAAAATTTGCCGGCCGTGTCTACGAGCATACCACGAGGATTCGAATTGTCGCCGTCTCGCAGCCCGGTCATCTACGCGCCGTAGCCGCGCCTGCACGCGGCGCAGGAGAGGTTCAGGCAAATGGCAAATCCCGGCGATCCCACGCTTACCCTCCCGGCGTCGGAACAAGTGTCTCCCGATGGCACAATCGCAGTGACCGGTGCCAGCTATACGGACAGCTTCGCGCAAAGCAATCCCGGCGCGATGTATCTTGGCATCACTGACAGTGACGGGACGCTCATTGGCTATTACCCGGATGCCTCGGGTCACGCGGTGAGCGGCGCCGAAGCGGCAGGCTCCGGCAGCGATGCAATCGGATTCTCGGGGTCATATGCCGACGTTGAAGCAATTTTGAACAGTCTGACCTACGTCGCCGGCAGCACGACGGGCAGCGACGACATTCATTTCGACATCTGGAACCAGGCGGGCGTCGAGACCACCGGCACCGTGCCGGTGACAGTGAGCGGCAGCACCGCCGGCATCAGCGAAACCTGGACCGGCGCGGTCAGCGGCGACTGGAACACGGCGGGAAACTGGTCCGGCGGCGTGGCGCCCGGCGCCGGCGATACCGCGGTGATCCAGGGTGGTCCGGCCAATATGCCGACGCTCAGCGCGGGCATACTGAACCAGGAAACGCTGGTGCTGAGCCAGCCCACGTCGGTGTCGCAGGCCGATCTGACGCTCGGCAACGTGACGCTCGGCGCCGGGACGGTGGTGCGGGTGCCGGCGCCCGGCAGTTCCCAGCAAGGCGCCGAGATCAACCTCACCGGCACACTGACGGTCGACGCCGGCGCGGCGATCGCAGCGCAATCCTACGAGGCGCTCGATCTCGACAGCATCGACCAGCAGGCGGCGCTGATCAACAACGGGACAATCGACAATTCCTTCGTGGCGGTGTTTGGCCAATTCATCAACAATGGCGTGTTCGAGAACACGTCCCTGGGCGGGAATACAATCGATAACAACGGCACGATCGCCTTCACGAACGGGCAAGGGATTTTCGAGGGCAGCGTAGTCGGCGGCAGCATCGATCTGAGCAATGCCGCGTTGTACATGCAGGACCCGGTGACCGGCGCCACGATAAACCTCGCCGGCACCAACGAGCTGGTACTGCAGACGGCGACGGTGTTCGCCGGTGGCAGCGTGGTCAACGGTTTCGATGCGAACGATTCGATCGTTCTCTACCCCGACGCGCTGATGCCCAACATGACGCTGGCGTTCGCCGGCGGCACGCTGCAATTAGTGAACCAGGGATCACTGGCAGATGCGATAACGCTGGGTGGCAGCTTTGCGCTCGGCAATTTCCAGGAGTTCCAGAGCGACGACGACCTGCCGCAAGCGATCGTCTATGCGCCGGATGGCGGCTACAGCGCTCTGCCGCCCGGCGGTTACGCCAGCACCACCGGCGTGCCGGATATCGCCGCGCCGGCACAGGCGAGCGTGAACCAGGGCGGCACGCTGGCCCTCGGCAATGTCTCGATCGAGAACAACTCCACGTTTGGCGTACAATTGTTTGCCATCGCCCAGTCCGGCACGCTGTATTTGAATGGCGCCACCGGCTCCGGCAGCAACGAGGTGCAGCTATCCGGCTCGACAGCGCAGATGGACGCCGCGCTGGCCAGCCTGCGCTATGTGCCGGCCGCGGGCGCCACGTCCGACAGCGTCGAAATTCAGGCGATCTTCGATAACACGACGAACTATCCGCCCGATGCGAACTATCCGCCGCCTTACGTCATCGCCTCGCGATGGGTGCCGATCGCGATAAGCGGCGCCGGCAGCAGCGGTGGCGGCCCCACGCTGAGCGAACCATCCGGCGAAACGATTGCCGCGGGCGGCACCGTGGCGGTGCCCGGCAGCTATTCCGACAGCTTCGCGCAGAGCAATCCGGGTGCGATGTATGTCGAGGCGATCGCCACCGGCGGCACGCTGTATGCCACCGACGCTTCCGGCAACGCCGCGCCGGGATCCGGCACCGGCAGCATAAAATGGTACACCGACTATAATGACGTGAACGCGGTACTGAGCAGTCTGAAGTTTGCTGCGGCAAGCAGTGCCGGCTCCGGCAGCATCTATTTCGAAGTCTGGAATCAGGCTGGCGTGGAATCCAGCGACACCGTGCCGGTGACCCTTACGGGCGGCGGGTCGGGCCCGGCACTGAACGAGCCGGCGAGTGAAACCGTGACGACCGGCGGCACGGTCGCGGTTGCCGGCAGCTACAGCGACAGCTTCGCCCAGAATAATTCGGGCCAGCTCTATCTCGGCATCAGCGACAGCAACGGCACGTTGACCGCCGACAACGCGGCAGGACAGGCGGTCGCCGGTTCCGGCACGAACCAGATCGCCGTGTCGACCGATTATGTCGATGTCAATGCGATCCTCGCCAGCCTGCACTACACCGCCGGCGCCAGTCCCGGTTCCGACACGATCAGCTTCGACGTGTGGAACCAGGCCGGCGTGGAAACGACCGGCGCGACCACCGTCACGATCGGCGCCGCGGCGCAGGGCACCAGCATGTCGATGGCGGATTTCGCGCCCGCCGGGAGCGGCGGGACCGGCAGCGTTTCCCCGTCCTACACCGGCAACGGCACCGCCACGAACCCGCTGATGACGGATACACCCACCCATCCGATCGGGATGCCGCTCGTGATCCATCCCGGCGCATGATCGCGGCGCGCTGATCGCACGCTCCGGGCGTGGGTCAACCGCCCCGCTACCGCCGCTGCCCGGCGGTTGACGCCGGGCCGCACTGTGGCACAACGGCGCAACGACCCTGCGCGCCGGAGCGCCCGACCGCCTGAGCACTGCCATCGTTCCCTCGCGCGCCACATCGCGCCAGGCCTGGATATTGCTCGCCGCCGCATTCGTGACTTTCGCGGTCGGCGCGGCATGCATGCACGCCTACACCGTGTTCCTGATCGCCTTCATCGAGGCGTTCGGCTGGACGCGTGCCGAGGCATCGATCGCCTACGCGGTGTCGCAGATGGTCAGCGGCGCAACCTCGCCGCTGGTCGGCATGCTGGTGGACCGGCTGGGTCCGCGCCGCATGGTCATCATCGGCGGCGCATTGCTGTCCGCCGGCCTGGTCGCCAGTTCGCAGGCCCATGCGCTGTGGCATGTGGTGACGCTGTACGGCGTGGTGATGACGCTGGGCGCCAATTGCCTGGGCCTCGTTGTGTTCGTGCCTGTCCTGTCGCGCCGCTTCGTGCGCCGGCGCGGCATGGCGGTGGCGATCGTGCAATCGGCCAACGGCTTCGCCCGCGCCGCCTCGGCGCCGCTGTCGCAGGTGCTGATCGCGGGGCTCGGCTGGCGCGAGGCCTATCTCGCCCAGGGCGGCTTCATGGCCATCGCCTTTCTGCCCCTCGCCTTCCTGTTCTCGAGCAATGAATGCCAGCGCACGGCGGCAGCCGGCATGCGCACCGATGACGAAGGCTGGACGCTGCCCCAGGCGATCCGCACGCCGCATTTCTGGCTGCTGCTGCTGGTCTATGTGTTCACCGGCCTGGGCAGCTTCCTGGTGGCGCTGCACCAGTTGGCGTTCGCGGTGACGGTGGGCTTCAAGGAACTGTACGCGGCGGAAGTGCTGGGCCTGGGCGCCTTCCTGTCGCTGCCGGGGGTGATCCTGACCGGCTGGATCTCCGACTATATCGGGCGCGAGCTGTCGGCGGTGATCACCTACGGCACGTCGATCATCGGCGTCGCCTGCGCGATGTTCATCACCAGCCCGGACCAGCATCTGCTGCTGTGGCTGCATGCCTGCTTCTTCGGCCTGACCTGGGGTGCCCGCGGCCCCGCGATCACCGCGAAAACCGCCGATCTGTTCCCCGGCCCGCGGCTGGGCACGATCCTGGGCGCGATCACCATCGGCACCGGGATCGGCTCGGCGGCGGGATCATGGCTGGCGGGATGGAGCTTCGACCGGACCGGCAGCTATCACGTGGCGTTCGGACTTTCGATTTTCTTCTATGCCTGCGGCAGCGTCGCGTTCTGGATGCTGCGCCGCCCGCCGGCGCGGCGGGTCGTGCATCTGCAGGCCCACGAAGGGGACAAAAACAACGACGCAGCGCAGTAGGAGGTCGACACGAGGCTGGGAGCAGATTCACCACCAGGCACAGTCGCTTCGTGGTGACTCTTTTCTTGAAGAACCCCCAGACAAGTCCCCATGAGGCCAGCATAAGCGGTGCCGGCATGAGACCTGACATCTGACCCGATGCGCCGCGCCCGTTATCTCCGTTCCGCTCATGCAATCTGCAAATCCCGCGCGCCGCGCAGATCGGCGCTGGCCAGGTCGGCACCGCGCAAATCCGCCTGCGTCATCCTGGCGTCCTTCAAATCCGCCCGCACCAGAACCGCATTGTTCAGCCGCGCCAGCGACAGGTCGGCATCGGCAAAGTTGCAGCCGCGCAGGTCCGCCGATTCAAGCACGCCGCCGGTGAGCCGCGCGGCCTTGAAGCTGGTCGGCCAGTTCTGTCCGCTGCGCAGCTCCATCGGTCCGGCGGCGGCATTGGTCAGGTCCGCCTCGTTCATCGACGCGCGTTCGAAGCAGGCGCCGCGAAGATCGGCCCCGGTCATGCGCGCGCCACGCAGGTCGGCGAGGTTGAAATTCGCCATCGCCAGCACCGCCTCGGCGAGATTCGCACCTTGCAGCCTGGCGCCGAGGAAATCCGCCGCCGACAGGTTGATCCTGGCAAAATCGACGCCGCTCAGATCGCGCTTGGCGAGGCAGGCGCGCTGCCCCTTCTGGCCGTTCGACAGCATCCAGTCGCGGTGCGCCAGCAGGATCGCGCTCAGTGCCGAGTCCTGGTTGGCGAGGCGGGTCACGATGTCGGCGCCGGTCAGGTTGGCCAGCGACAGGTCCACGTCGTCGAGCAACGCGCCGACCAGGCTCGAATCCGACAGGTTGGTATCGCGCATGATGGTGCGGGACAGGATCGCGCCGTCGAGCCTGGCACCGGCCAGGTTGGCAAGCGTCAGGTCCGCTCCTTCGAGGTTGCAGCCGGTGAGGTCGGAGCCTCGCAGGTCGGCGCGGACGAACACGCTGGCCCGCAGGTCGGCATCGCGCAGGTCGGTCTGCAGGATGAAGGCATTGGAGAGCTTGGCCCGGCTCAGCGTCGCGCCCTTGATCTTCGCTTCCGACAGCTCGGCATGCAGCTTCTCGGCGGCCATCGGGGCGAACTCGCCATTGCGGTAGCGCACCAGGTAGCCGTCGCGCAGGTCGGCGCCGGACATCACCGCGTGCATCATCGTGGCGCCGCGCAGCGCGCTGCCGCGCAGGTCGATGTTCTGCATGCTCGCCTCGGCGAGATTCGCGCCGGCGAGGTCGGCTCCGAACAGACAGGCCCCGTCCAGGCGGGCGCCGCGGAGGTCGGCGGAGCGCAGCAGGCTGCCGGTAAAGTCGGCACCCTCCAGGTTGCGCCCGGCCAGCCGCGCGAACGACAGGTCGTGGAATTTCAGCTTGGCCCGGCTGCCGTCGCGCTGTTGCTGCACGAAGCGTTCATGCCGTTCCAGCACGCCATCCAGTTCGCCCTGGCTGAGTGTGATGTAGTCGGTGACGATGCTCGCACGCGTTTGCATGGCGGCGTCCTGTGCGGTGGCGGAAGGGCTGCAACCCTGCCGCAAGAACCTTTCCCGCAGATGAATGTCCGCGCCGCCGGCGCGGCCGGGCCGCCGCGGCCTTGTCGCGCTCCGGCCGCTGAAATAGACCGCGGCGCCGGATCGATCAGGAGGTTGCATGCCGCCCGCCCTTGGCTGGCCGGAGGAAGTGCCGTGGCGATGAGCCACGACGCTGACACGCGGCCGGCCGCGAACGGGGGCCGGCACGGCGATGCGGCCGTTGCCGGGCAGATCGGCAAGGCGGTCGCCGCGCACCGCCAGGGCCGGCTGGCCGAGGCCGAAGCGCTCTACCGCGGCGTCCTGGCGCGCCATCCGGCGTCCTTCGACGCGCTGCACATGCTGGGCGTGATCCAGGCGCAGCAACGCAACTACCCGGAAGCGATCGCGCTGCTGTCCCGCGCGCTGGAGGTCAGGCCTGGCGACGCAGCCGCGCACTGCAACCTGGGCAAGGCGCTGCGCGGTGCCGGACAGCCGCGGGATGCCGTCGCCAGCTACGATCGCGCTCTCGGGATCGATCCCGCCAATCCGGACGCGCTGTGCAATCGCGGCCACGCCCTGCGCGACCTGGCGGAATGGGACGCCGCGGTCGCGGCCTATGATGCCACCTTGCAGATCCTCCCCGGCCAGATTGAGGCGCTGTATCACCGGGCCGACGCCCTGGCGCGCCTAGGCCGGCTGGACGATGCGGTGGCCGCCTATGACGAAGCCATCCGCGTGCGGCCCGAATTCCCCGAGGCAGCCTATAACCGCGGCAACGTGTTGTTCAGCCTGGGCCGGCTGGCGGACGCCCTGGCCAGCTACGACGCGGCGCTGCGCGCGCGGCCGGACGAGCCGATATTCTTCAACAATCGCGGCAACGTCCTGCGCGGGCTGGGACGCCTGGAGGACGCGCTGGACAGCTACCAGCACGCGCTTGCGCTCGATCCCGGCTATGCCGAGGCACTCAGCAACCGCGGCAACGTGCTGATGGCGCTGAAGCGGGTGCCGGAGGCGCTGGCGAGCTACGACGCCGCGCTTACCGTGTCGCCCGGCTTCGCCGACGCGCATTGCAACCGGGGCACGGTGTTCGAAGCGCTGGGGCAGCCCGCGGAAGCGCTGGCCTGCTACGACCGCGCGCTGGCGATCGAACCCGACCATGCCGAGGCCTGGAACAACCGCGGCAGTGCGCTGGTCGATCTTGGCCGCATCGCCGACGCGCTGGACAGCTACGATCGTTCCCTGGCGCTGAAGCCGGATTATGCCGACGCGCACGTGAATATCGGCATGGCGCTGCTGCTGGCCGGCGATTTCCGGCGCGGCTGGACCGAGTTCGACTGGCGCTGGCAGGCATCGGCCCTGGCGAAGAGCAAGCCGGAACTGTCCGGCCAGCCGTGGCTGGGCGGGGAGCCGCTGTCCGGCAAGAGCATTCTGCTGTGGTGCGAGCAAGGGCTGGGCGACAGCATCCAGTTCTGCCGGTTCGCGCCGATGGTGAAGGCGCTGGGCGCGACCGTGGTGCTGTGGACGCACTCGGCGCTCGAATCGCTGATGGTGAGCCTGGATGGTGTCGACCGGATATTGCAATCCGGCGAGCGCGTGCCGGTGACTGACTATCATTGCCCGTTGCTGAGCCTGCCGCGCGCGCTTGCGATCGATCCGAACGATCTGCCGGCCGAGCCTGCGTATCTCTACGCGGCGCCGGAGCGCGTCGCCGCCTGGTCCGCGCGGCTTGGCCCCCGCCATCGCCCGCGCATCGGCCTGGCATGGTCGGGCAATCCCGAGCACAAGAATGATCGCCACCGCTCGATTCCGCTGGAACGGTTCGGCGCCCTGGCGAACGGGCCGTTCGAGTTCTTCTGCCTGCAAAAGGACGTGCGTGAGCAGGACCGGGCGGTGCTGCTACAGCGGCGGGATATTCGCTGGTTCGGCGACGAGATCAGGGATTTCGAGGATACCGCGGCGCTGGTCCAGCACATGGACGTCGTGATCGCGGTGGATACCTCGGTGGCGCATCTGGCCGGCGCGGTGGGGCGGCCGGTGTGGGTGCTGCTGTCCCACGTGCCCGACTGGCGCTGGCTGCTGGAGCGCGGCGACAGTCCCTGGTACCCCACGGCACGATTGTTTCGCCAGCCGCGGATCGGCGACTGGGACAGCGTGCTGGTGGACGTCACGCAGGCGCTATCGGCCATGGCGTTCCCGGAGATCGGGCCGGAAACCGAGGCGTCGGCCGGGCCGGTCCGCACCGCGCTCGCCGCGCGCGAACAGCGGAATGCCGCCATCGCGGCCCTGCTGGCGGAAGCCGTGGATGCGCACCGGAACGGCAGGCTGGACGATGCCGGGGCTTGCTATCGGCAAATCCTAACGCTGGCGCCTGCGCATTTCGACGCCCTGCACATGCTGGGCGTGTTGCAGGCGCAGCGATCGAACTATGCCGATGCCATCGCGCTGATCGGCCGTGCCCTGGACGTGCAGCCGGATAACGCCGCGGCGCACAGCAACCTGGGCAACGCGCTGCGCGGCTGCCAGCGTCCCGAGGACGCCGTCGCCAGCTACGACCGCGCGCTGCGGATCGACCCGGCGCAGGCCGACGCGCTGAGCAATCGCGGCCACGCGCTGTGGGAACTGAAGCGGCCGGAAGAGGCGGCCGCCGCCTACGAAGCCGCATTGCAGGTCAGGCCGGCCAACGCCGATCTGCTGTATCGCCAGGGCACGATCCTGTTGCAGCTCGGACGATCGGAGCAGGCGCTGTCGTGCTATGATCGTGCGTTGCGGTTGCGGCCGGACGATATCGGCACGCTGAACAATCGCGGCAATGCGCTGCGCAACCTGGGCCGGCTGACCGAATCGCTGGAAACCTTCGACCGTGCCCTGGCGATCGCGCCGGATGACGTCGACCTGCTGAACAATCGCGGCACCGTCCTGCAGGATCTCGACCGGCCGGAGGAAGCGCTTGCCGCGCTCGAGCATGCGCTGCGGATTCAGCCCGAGTTCATCGAGGCGTACTACAACCGCGGCACGATGTTATGGGAGCTCGATCGCCACCCGGAGGCGCTCGAAGCGCTCAACCGCGCCTTGCAGAGCCGGCCGGGGTTCATGGAGGCGTACTATAACCGCGGCAACACGCTGTGGCGGATGCACCGGTTCGAGGAGGCGCTGGCGGATTACGACCGGGTGCTGGAGGCCAATCCGAACCACGTCGCCGCGCTGAACAATCGCGGCACGGTGCTGCACGACATGAAACGGCCGCTGGACGCGATCGCGAGCTACGAGCGCGCCATGGTGCTGAGTCCCGAGGACCGGCACACGCGCGCCAACGCCGCGATGTGCCGGCTGCTGGTTGGCGATTTCCGCGGCGGTTGGCCGGGATTCGAGTGGCGCGGCAGCGCCGCGGACCGGCCGAACCTGGGCCGCCCGCCATGGCACGGCGACGTGCCGCTGGCCGGCAGGAGCATCCTGCTGTGGGCCGAGCAAGGTCTCGGCGACACCATCCAGTTCTCCCGGTTCGCCAGGATGGTGGCGGATCGCGGGGCCTCGGCGGTGCTGCTGTCGGTGCCGAGCGAGCTCGAGGCGCTGATGAGCAGCCTGGATGGCGTGACGCGGGTGCTGAAGAACGGCCAGCCGCTGCCGGCCACCGACTACTATTGCCCGCTGCCGAGCCTGCCCCTGGCCCTGGATATCGGCCTGGCCACGATCCCCGCCCCGCAACACTACCTGCAGGCCGATCCGGCGCGTGTCGCGGCGTGGGCGGCGAGGCTCGGGCCGCGCGTCCGGCCGCGCATCGGCCTGGTGTGGTCCGGCAACCC
>Ga0335072_10009129_pt1 | contig 14339 bp, 15 predicted proteins | sample Lox_Sample_21_FD_206725 | JGI IMG/M metagenome (GOLD analysis project Ga0335072, IMG submission 206725) | Soil microbial communities from Loxahatchee National Wildlife Refuge, Florida, United States - Lox_Sample_2.1 | ecosystem: Environmental > Terrestrial > Soil > Wetlands | place: USA... | reverse complement strand
GGGGATTTCGTTCGTCGTCCGGGTGGACGAGCCGAAAGGGCGGCTCGCTCGCGAGAAGATCGGCCGGACGGAGGAGCGATGGTTTACACGCTGTCGTATCAGATGTACAAAAGCGAGCGCGGGCTTGACGCCGCCGAGCAGCGGGCGGCGGACGTCCGCGCGGGCGAGGCGGCCGCGGCGGTGCGGGACGTGCGGGCGGGGCTCGGGCGCGTGTTCCGAGCGCGGGCCTTGCGCGGGCGGGCCCTGCGCGGGCGGCCTGCGGGCCGGGCGGCGGGCGCGGTGACGGGAAGCGGGGCCGCGTCGCGGCTTCTTTCGAGCGGCAGGCAAGGGAGATGACGATGCAGTACATGCTGATCCACGCGGGCGCACCGGGCCTCGACGACGCGTGGAACGACGAGGCCTGGGCCGCGCTCAACGCCTGGCTGGACGAGGCGATCGGCTCCGGGGTCAGCATCGAGGGCGCGCCGCTGCGGCTTGACGCTGACGCCACCACCGTCACGGTTCGGGACGGCCGGCTCATCGTCACCGACGGGCCCTACGCGGAGACCAAGGAGCAGGTGGCCGGGTACGACGTAATCGAGTGCGCGAGCCTGGAGGAGGCGGTGGGGTGGGCGCGCAGGCACCCGCACTCGTGGATGGGGTCGGTCGAGGTGCGCGCGCTGGCCGGCGATTCCCCGGTCGTGCACCTGCCCGACCCGCCGGCCGCGGGCAAGACCCGGTACATGATGCTGGTGTGCACCGACCCGGCGGTGTCGGCTCGGGCCGAGCCGGCCGAGCCGTGGGTGGCCGAGATGAGCAGCCGCGGCGTGCGGCTGTTCGGCAGCGAGCTGGCACCGACCGGCAGCGCGCGCACGGTGCGGGGCCGGGACCCCGGCGCGATCGTGATCGACGGGCCGTTCGCGGAGACGAAGGAGCAGATCGCCGGCTTCGACGTGCTGGAGTGCGCCGACCTGGACGAGGCAATTGAGGTCGCGGCCAGGCACCCGATGGCGCGCGCCGGGATCGTGGAGGTGCGGCCATTCCGTTCACTCGGGGAGGAGTAGACGCGGCTGACGGGCAGCCTCGGGAGCCGGCCGACGTCGTGGCGGCGGCGCTCGACGGTGTCTTCCGCGAGGAGTGGGGGCGCATTACCGCCGCCCTGATCCACCAGACGGGTGACTGGGATCTGGCCGAGGAGTGCGCTCAGGACGCCTTTGCCCAGGCGCTGCGGCGGTGGCCGGGCGACGGGGTGCCGGACCGTCCGGGTGCGTGGCTGATGACGGTGGCGCGCAACCGGGCGATCGACCGGCTGCGGCGCGGCCGGACCTATCGGGCCAAGGTCGAGGAGCTCGCGGTGATGGCAGGAAGGGAGGCGGGCGACACGGCGTCCACCGACGGTTCTCTGGCGGGGGCTGACGGGTCCGACGTCGTGGGTGACGAGCGGCTGCGGCTGATCTTCACCTGCTGCCATCCGGCGCTGGCAATGGAGGCGCGGGTGGCCCTGACGCTGCGCACGCTGACCGGGCTAAGCACGGCCGAGATCGCCCGTGCGTTCCTGGTGCCGGAGGCCACCATGGCCAAGCGGCTGGTACGGGCCAAGCAGAAGATCGCCCACGCGCGCATCCCCTACCGGGTGCCGCCCGCCAGCGCGCTGCCGCAGCGGCTGCCGGGGGTGCTGGCGGTGCTTTACCTGGTGTTCAACGAGGGGTACTCGGCCAGCGGCGGCGACGATCTGATCCGGCGGGACCTGTGCGACCGGGCCGTCGCCCTGACGCAGGTGCTGGCGGAGCTGCTGCCGTCGGAGCCGGAGGTTTCCGGGCTGCTCGCGCTGATGCTGTTCCACCGCGCTCGGCAGGCGGCGCGGGTGGACGCGCGCGGTGACCTGGTGACGCTGGAGGAGCAGGACCGTTCACGCTGGGACCGGGGGGAGATGGAGCTGGGGCGGCGGCACCTGGCGGACGCGCTGGCCGCGCGGCGGCCGGGGCAGTATCAGATCCAGGCGGCGATCGCGGGGTGCCACGCTGCCGCGGCTTCCGCGGCGGCGACTGACTGGGCTCGGATCGCCCGGCTGTACCGGGTGCTGGCGGAGCTGACCGGGTCGCCGGTGGTGGAGCTGAACCGGGCGGTGGCGGTGGGGATGGCGGACGGGCCCGCGGCCGGACTGGCGTTGCTTGGGCAGCTGGAGGCCGGGGGCGCGCTGGGCGGGTACTACCTGCTGGCCGCGACTCGGGCTGACTTTCTGCGGCGGCTCGGGCGGAACGCGGAGGCGGCGGTCGCCTACGAGGAGGCGGCGGCGCTGGCCGGCACCGGGCCGGAGCGGCGGTTCCTGAACGCGCGGCTGGCGGAGGTCAGGGCGCGGCGGTAGGCGCCACCGACGACGTGGACGCCGAGGTAGCGCGGCTCGAGCGGCTTGGCGCGGAGCGCGTCCAGCCGGTGGCTACCTGGTGGGTGAGCCGGGCCCGCCGGTTACGCCATCACCAGGGCGTGGTCATTGCGCGGGGCCGGGATCTGCTGCGGGAGCTGGAGCCAGCGGAGCGTTTCGGCGCTGTCGAGCAGGTCCAGGCGGCTGATCAGGGCGGGCAGCGTGTCGGACTGGCTGGCGTGGGCGGCGGCGGCGGACCTCTGGATGGCGCGGGCGGTCTCCGTGTCGGCGCCGAGGTCAAGCGTCCACGCGCCGGCGATGCCCGGCCGGGTATGCGCGATGGTCGATATCCCGGCGGCTGCGGCGGCTTCCGCCGCGGCGCGGGCCACGGCGGCGTCGGCCCGGTCGCCGGCCTCCGGCGCGACGACGAGGAGCAGGTCGGCGGAACGCTCGCGAATCGCGCGGCCGATCCGGTCGGCCAGCTCGGCGGTCGGGTACTCGGGCAGCGCGCCGTCGCGGTAGTTCGCGACCGCGACGCTGCGGATGCCGAGGATGGAGGCGGCCAGCTGCGTTTCCCAGGGGCGCACCGCTTCCAGCCGCGCGCTGCCGGAGTTCCGCTCGGCGGCCTCGCCGCGGGTCAGGCTGAGCAGGCTGAGGCTGGCGCCCGCCCGGCGGAACGCGTACAGCAGGCCGCCGAGGTCGGCCGACTCCTGGCCAGGCCGCGCCGTCACGGCGAGGACCGAGGCGGCCCTGGGCGGCGAGTTGTGGAGGGACTCGCTGGGGGTCCTCGGACGGGGGATGGCCGGGGTGGCCGGGGTGGTCGTCATCGTGCTCTCCTGGCGGGTGCGGGTATCCGGTCGCCGGCCAGTTGCCTTCGCTGGCCAGCTGACTCCAGTCTCGCCAATAGTGGTGCGGCTGGGGTGTAGTGGATGTGGAGATCCGATGGAAGGTCAGATGGGGTGGAGGGGCAATGGCGGTGTTCGCGGTCAGGACGGCTAAGGGGCCGAGCTGGGATCAGGCGCGCGGCCCGCGTGAGCAGCGCTTCTGGGAGGAGCACGGCGACTTCGCCGATCAGTTGGTCGAGCGCGGGGTCATCCTCATCGGCGGGCCGATCGCCAGCGATGACGAGGAGGACATCGCGCTGCTCGCGGTCGAGGCGCCTGATGAAGGCGCGGCGCGGGCCGTTTTCGACGCGGACCCGTGGACGGTGCACGGGGTGTTCCGGGTCAAGGACGTGCGGGCGTGGAGCCTGTGGCTGGACGGGCGCTCCCGCTAGGGAGTGCTGACCAGTGATTGCGCCTGGGCGGAGGTGACGACGAGCTCGTGCAGGTCGCCGCCCACCTCGAGCCGGGTTGACTGGTCGAGGCCGCCGACCTTGACCGGCTCGAAGCCGGCGATGCGGATGAGCCGCTCGACCTCGCGGCCGGCCTGGTCGTCGTCGGTTGCGTAGAAGAGGACGGCGCGCTTGGGCGCCTGGTTGCTCGAGGACTGGAGGAGATCGGCCGGCAGGGTTCCGAACGCCATCGCCAGGCGCGGGCCGGCCGGCAGCCAGCCGGCGACGAGGGTGCCGGACGCCTGCCCTGCTGGCAGCAGACGGGAGAGGTGGCCGTGGGCGTCGGCGGTGATCGGGTTGCTCGGGACGACCACGAGCCGGCCGGCCAGCTGGTCGGCGATCTCGCCGATGACGTCTTTGAGCACGGTGAACCGGAGCGCGAGGATGACGGCGTCGGCGCCCTGCAGCGCGTCCCCGTTGTCGGCGGCGGCGAAGGCGGCGGGACCGATCTTGGCCGCCAGCGTCCGCGCCGACTCGTGGTCGGCGCTGGCGAGCCGGAGGGTCTCGCCGCCTGCGGCGAGCTCCCGGGCGATGGCGGATCCGATCCCGCCGGTGCCGATGATCGCGGTGGTCATGCCGGCCTCGTCTAGCTCGCTGACCAGCCGGCCGGGATCCAGTCCCCCTTCGGGTCCGTGGTCTGCCCGACCTCGATCAGATAGCCGTCGGGGTCGCGGATGTAGCAGCGGGTCTCGTACGGGTGCTGCTTCGGCGGGGTCAGGAACTTCGCGCCGCGGGCGCTCCAGGCGGCGTAGGCGGCCTCGATGTCCTTGACCCGTAGGTTGAGGAAGCTGCTGGTCCGGTTGGGATCGGATGGCGTCTCGAGCGTGACCGTCGGCTTGTCGTCGGTCGGGCCCCCGCCCGCGTTGATGACGATGAAGCTGTTGGACAGCTCGACGACCGTCGGCACCGGGCCGAAGACGACCGTCCCGCCGAGTACCTCGGTGTAGAAGCGCGCCGAGCGCTCGACATCGTCCGAGGTGATGAAGTGGTTCACCACAAAACCGGTGGGGAGCGGTGGGAGCTCGGCCATCGGGGACCTCCGGTGGTTGGGTCGCAACGTCCCGCCTACGACAGGCCGTGCGGCCGATGCTACTCCCCTGTTACTCCCCGCAGCCGGGTGGCCACGCGGTCAGGAGGGCAGCAGACGGCGCATCGCCTGGGCCACGCTGCGCAGCGCGCGGTCGATGTCGGTGCCGAACGGGTTGTCTTGCACCAGGTAGGTCCAGGTGGCGGTGGGGCGCTTCAGGCCGGCGGCGGCGAGGTCGGCCCCGTCGGCGGTGATGGGGACGCTCTCGAAGCTCTCGACCGACCGTTTCTCGACGTCGGCGAGCAGGCCGGAGAACGCGCGCACGGCCTCCTTCTGGAATTCGGTTAGCGGATCGAGGCCGCGGGCGAGGGCGCGCAGGTGAATGCCCTCGCGGAGGTCGGCCAGGTAGCTGAGGTGATCCGCCCAGGCCCGGTCCAGGTGCCACAGGATGATCTGGCGGGCCGCCTCGACCAGCACCTCGTCCGTCGCGATGGCCTGGAGGGCGGCGAACCGGTCCGGGGATCGTCGGGCGAGGGCGCGCAGGGCCGCGTCGGTGCCGATCACTCGGTCGCGCTGCCCGAGCACGCGTTTCCGCTGGACGTCGATGACCTTGTTGTAGCGCCAGGTGTTGCGGTGGATCTCCAGGCTGACGCCTTCGGCGACCCGCTGCGCGTGCTCGACCGTCTCCCGTGACCGGGCGTCCGCTGTCCGGCCGTCCGGTTCGGTCGCGTTTGGCGGTGCGGCGTCCGGGACGTGCCGGGTGACGAGCTCATCTTGCAGGCTGGCGAAGAAGACCGAGCTGCCCGGGTCGCCCTGGCGCCCGGCCCTCCCCCGCAGCTGGTGGTCGAGCCTGCTGCTGCCGTGCCGGCCGGCGCCGATCACGTGCAGCCCGCCGAGCGCGGCGATCTGGCCGTCGTCGCCTGCCGCGCCGCCGAGCCGGATATCGGTGCCACGGCCCGCCATCTGGGTGGAGACCGTGACCGCGCCGCGGGTGCCGGCCTCGGCCACGATCGCGGCTTCCTCCGCGTCGTTCTTGGCGTTGAGGACCGCGCAGCTCAGGCCCGCGCGGGTCAGCCGCTGGGCGATGCGCTCGGACTCGGCCACGTCCAGGGTGCCGATCAGGACCGGCCGCCCTGCCGCGTGCACGGCCGCGGCGTGGTCGGCGAGCACCTTCTCCTTCTGGGTCTGGGTGGCGAACAGGCGGTCCGGCTCGTCCACCCGCACGCACGGGCGGTTCGGCGGGATCACCGCGATCTCGAGGTCGTAGAACTCGCGCAGCTGCTCCCCGACGGCCACGGCGGTGCCGGTCATGCCGCAGACCGTCGGGTACCGCTGAACCAGCGACTGGATCGTGAGGCTGTCGAGGATCTCGCCGGTCTCGGTGGCGGCCAGGCCCTCCTTCGCCTCGACGGCCGCGTGCAGCCCGTCGGGCCAGCGCTGCAGCCGGGCGACCCGGCCACGGGACGCGTTGACGAGGTGTATTTTGCCGTCCCTGACGATGTAGTCGACGTCGCGGCGGAGCAGCGCTTCGGCGTAGAGGGCGACGTTGAGCCTGGTCAGGGTGGCGAGGTGCGGGTCGGTGTAGAGGTCGATGCCGCCCAGGGCCGCCTCCACGGCCCGGGTCCCCTGGTCGGTCAGGTGGACGCTCCGGCCGTCCTCGTCGACCTGGTAGTCGCGGCCGGGCCGCAGGCTGCCGGCGATGCGCGCCGTGTCGCGGTCCGCCTGGCCGGCGTCGGCGGCGCCCGCGAGGACGAGCGGCACCAGCGCCTCGTCGACGAGCACCGAGTCGGCCTCGTCGATCAGGGCCACGTCGGGTGCGCCGGCGATTTTTGCGTTCTCGCTGGTGGCGAGGCGGTCCCTGAGGACGTCGAAGCCGAACTCGCTGACCGACCCGTAGGTGACCTGGGCGGCGTAGGCGCGTTTGCGGTCGGCCGGGGTGACCGCCTGGCCGATCCACCCGACGGTCACGCCGAGCAGGTCGTAGACCGGGCGCATCCACTCGGCGTCGCGGCGGGCGAGGTAGTCGTTGACCGACATGACGTGCACCGACCGGCCGCGCAGGGCGTAGCCGGCGGCGGCGAGCGCGCCCGACAGCGTCTTGCCCTCCCCGGTGGCCATCTCCGCGACCCGGCCGTTCAGCAGGGCGAGGGCGCCGACGAGCTGCACGTCGAAGGGGCGCTGGCCGAGGCCGCGGCGGGCCGCCTCGCGGCCCAGCGCGCAGAGCGCTGCGTCGTTGTTTTCGGCCGCCGCTTCCCTTGCGGCGCGGGCGAGTTCGTTGTCGTTGAGGCCGACGATCGCCTGTTCGCGGCGTGCGACAGCGGGCAGGAGCGCTTGGTAAGGCCTGAGGTCGGTGGTCCCGGGGCGCTGAAGGAAGCGCGCAGCCCGGTTGCGGAGGCCGTTCAGCATGCGGCGATGCCGGGATACGCGACTTGCGGGAGCGGCGGCACACCGGGTGAACGCACAGGCAATAGCGGAACGTTCCCTGGCCTGCACGAGTCGTCATTGTGTGCTAAAAGCGCGCTATTCATCACGCCAAAGTGGTTATTGTGTGCTATAGGGGGCTCAATACGACCCAAACGGCACACGCTGAGGGCTCATCAAGCCGGTGGTGGTGTGCGTGGTGCTGGTGGTGCGCGCGGGGTTAGGTCAGTGGCGCTCGGGCTCCGTGGGGGGTGGGTGCGGGGGTGCCTGGGGGCGGTGGGTGCGGGTGAGGAGGGCGGGCGCGGGGTGGGGTGGCTAGCGGGGGTGGGGCGGCCAGGGGGGTGGGGTGGTTAGGGGCGGGTGAGGATGACGACGGGGATCTGGCGCGAGGTCTGGGCCTGGTAGTCGTCGAGGACGGGGTAGGCGGCGGCGAAGAGGGCGTGCAGGCCCTCGCGCTCGGTCTCGGCGGCGATGACGGCGACGGTGGTGAAGGACTCGCGGCCGACCTCGACGGTGGCTTCGGGATTCGCGATCAGGTTGTGGTACCAGGCCGGGTGCCGGTCGGAGCCGGCGTTGCCGGCCGTGACGATGTAGCGGTCGCCGTCGGGGACGTAGGTCAGCGGGACGGCCCGGCGGCGGCCGCTGCGGGCGCCGGTGGTGGTGAGCAGGAGGAGCTGCATGGTGGCGTGGTAGCCGCCGACCGTGCCGCCCCGGGCCCGGAACTCGGCCACGACCCGGTCCTGGTCGCGGCTGGGCGGGGCAACCTCATGGCTCGTCACGACAACGATGCTACGGCCCGGCGGCCGACCTCAGCACGTCGAACTCGGCGCCGGGCGCGGACGGGTCGAAGCCGTGCTCGATCAGCCAGCGGGACGCCCGCAGGCTGCGCAGCGACCACCCGCCGCGGATCGCGTCGAGGTCGACGTCGGCGCCGTAGCCGGCGATCACGTCGGCCAGCTGCTCCTGGTGCCCGAGGGTCAGGCTGGCGAGGTCGTGCATGGCGTCGCCCGGGCCGGCCTCGGACCAGTCGATCACGCCGCTGACCTCGTCGCCGTCGACGAACACGTGGGCGACGTGCAGGTCGCCGTGGACGAAGACCGGGGTACGGGGCCGGAGCGCGGCCTCGGCCAGCCGTCGGTTGCGCGCGACCAGGCCGGCGGGCAGGACGCCGTTGCTGATGAGCCACTCGCATTCGCGGTCAAGCTGCGCCGCCAGCTCCTGCGGGCTCGGGCCGGGCCAGGGCGGCAGCGGCGCGTCGTGCAGCCGCCTGACGGCGGCCCCGGCGGCGGCCCACGCGGCCGGCGACGCGGCCGACGACGGCTGGCCGAGGCGGCCGAGCACCGTCCCCCGGACGGCGGCGAGCGCGAGCACGGGCGGCCGCCGCCACAGCACCTCGGGGGTCGGGACGGGCGCCAGGGCCATCGCCTCGACCTCGACGTCAGTGCGAGCCTGGTCGGCGTCGATCTTCAGGAACACGGGGCCGACGCGGAGGGTGACGCAGTCGCGATGAGCGACGACGACTTCGACCTTGCCCGCGTTTGCGTCCACGTCGGCCATTCTCACGGGATGAGCGCCGGCGTCGCACCTGCTTTACCGGGCGCGGCGGGAAGCCGAGGCGCATTCCGGGCAAGCGGCGGATTCCGGGCGACTGGCCGGCCCGCTCACGGCGGGTGAGCGGTGGCCGGCAAAAATGGACAGATGGCACGCACGAGGATCCTGCCTACTCCGGAGCGTCACGATCGCGAGGGTGAACGGCGCGAGCCGATACGGCCCGGGCCGCTATCGGGGCGGTACGCGCCGACGGCGGCGATGGTGGTCCTGTTCCTGGTTCCGTACCTCGGCCTATCGGGCGCCCTGGATTCGCTGACGCCGACGATCGCGACGTCGTTGCACACCAGCGAGCAGACCCTCAGCATCGGCTACGGCCTGGCCAACGCCGGCTACGCGCTCGGCACCGTGCTCGCGGTGCAGCTCGCCCAGCATCTGCCCCAGCGCCGGCTGACCGTCGTCTACGCCGCCCTGCTGGTGATCGGGTCGGTGCTGGCGGCGGCCGCCAACGGGCCTGCCATGTTCATCGTCGGGCACGTGCTGCAGGGGCTGTGCACGAGCCTGCTGCTCATCGCCTCGACGCCGCCGCTGATCCTCGGCTACCCGATCAGGAAGCTCCGGCAGACCGCGGTGATCTTCAACCTGTGCATCTTCGGCGCCGTCGCGGCGGGCCCGCTCATCGGCGGGGCGCAGGCCTCGTTCCACGCCTGGCGGCCGCTGTTCTGGATCGTGGCCGGGGTCGCCTTCCTGGGGCTGGTGTTCGCGCTGCTGACGTTCTCGGACGCGCCCCCGGCCGACCTCAACGCCCCGCGGGACCCGATCGCGCTCGGGCTGGCGGCGAGCGGCGCGGTGCTGGCCTTCTTCGGGGCGGCGCAACTGCTCACGCACGGGTTCTTCGAGCCGGTGGCGGTGGTGCCGCTGCTGGTCGGGATCGCGCTGATCGTGACCCTGGTGGTGTACGAGTACCAGGCCCGTCATCCGCTGCTCATCCTGCGCGCCCTGACCACCACGATCCCGGTGACCGGGGTCATCATCGCGATGTGCGCGGCGGCGGCGGCGACCTCGGCGATCGCGCTGACGGCGACCGTGCAGACGACGCACTACACGCCGCTGCACCTGGGGCTGCTGTACATCCCCGAGCTGGCGGCGGCCGTGGTCACCGCGTTCGTGTTCGGGCGGATATTCAGCACCCGCTTCATCCACTACTACGCCCTGTTCGGGCTGGTGGTGCTGGCGGCCGGGATCCTGGTCCTGCGGGCCGTCGTCCCCGCCAGCTCCGCGATCACCCTGGTCGGCTCGGCGCTGGTCGGCATCGGCATCGGCGCCTCGGTCGTGCCGGCCCTGTTCATGGCCGGGTACTCGCTGCGCTCGGCCTCCATCCAGCGCGTTTTCGCGATCCTTGAGCTGCTCAGGGCGATCGCCGCGTTCCTGGTGACGCCGATCCTGCTGCACTTCGCGATCACCCTGACCGGGCTGCCGAGCCGGGCCTTCAACACCGCGCTGTGGATCTGCTTCGGGCTGGCGGCGGGCGGGGCGGTCGTCGGCGTGCTGCTGTACGCGCTCGGGCGGGTGCGGCGCGTCGCGCCGGCGATCGAGACCTGGATGGGCGGCATGGAGCCGGCCTGGGACTCGCCGCCGCTGCTGGCCGCCCTCCGGCCCGGCGCGCCGCTGCCGACGCTGGCCAAGACGGCCGCGGCGGCGACGCTGTCGGGCGGCGGGCGGCTGGTCACCGCGTCGGTGCCTGCCGCCCTGCACCATCGGCACGCGGACGGCGGGGCGCCGACGGTGGGGCCGGTGCTGTTCGCCTACGACGGCTCGCGGCTGGCCAAGGCCGCGATCGCCGAGGCCGGCCGCCAGCTGCCGAGCGGGCGCCACGCGGTCGTGCTGACCGTGTGGCGGACGTTCAACGTCGGCTTCATTCCGGAACCCGGGGCCGAGTTCGACGCCGCCTGCGCCGGGTCGGTCGAGGAGGCGGCGGAGCAGACGGCCGCGCACGGGGCCGCGCTGGCCGAGCAGGCCGGCTTCTCCTCGGAGGCGCTGGCGGTCCAGGGAACGCCGGCCGAGAAGGGCATCAACGAGGCGGCCGAGGATCACGACGCGAGCCTGATCGTGCTCGGCGCCCACCGCCGGGGCGGGCTCGGCGGGCTGGTCGCCGGGAGCGTGGCGGCCGAGGTCGCGGCCCACTCGCAGCGGCCGGTGATGATCGTGCACGACCGGGACCACGACCACAACGGGGACGGCGACCACGCGCTGGCCGGGTCGAAGTCAGCTGCGTCGGGCGGCGCGACGCCGACGGACGGCGCGTCACCGGGGGCTGACGGCTAGCACCCGGGGTTCGCGCGGCGTCTCTCGTTATTGAGGCCGGCCCGGGACCGGGGTCATGGGATGGGGATGCGAAGGGCACGGACCGTTCGGGATCATCATGAAGTTGATCTTGGGCTTTTCGATGAGTTCAAGACCGGGTGCGTGTCTGCCCTGAGGGACCGTCGTCGGGACGGCGCCCGGGACGAGACACCGCGGAGGACACGATGACGAGCACGCCGACCGACCCCGCCATCGGGCGGCCGCCCGTGGTTGACCTGGCCACCTGGCAGGCCGCCAGGGACGTGCTGCTGGCGCGGGAGAAGGCGCACACGCGGGAGGGGGACGCCATCGCGGCGGCCCGGCGCCGGCTGCCGATGGTGGAGGTCGACGGGACGGTCTCGGTTGTGGGGGCGGACGGGCCGGTGCCGTTTCTCGACCTGTTCCAGGGGCGCGACGAGCTGGTGGTCTACAAGCACATGTGGTGGGACGGGACGCCGCACCAGGGACAGTGCGAGGGGTGCACGACGACCGCCTGGCATCTGAAGGACGCGGCCTACCTGAACGCCCGCGGGGTTTCGTTCGCGATCTTGACGACGGGGCGCTGGGACGAGGTGGCGCCGTACGTCGAGTTCATGGGGTACACGGAGCCCTGGTACTCGGTGCGGGACGTCGACGGGCCGGTTGGGGACGATATGGGGTCGATTACCTCGTTCCTGCGCGACGGATCGCGGGTGTTCCTGACCTACGCGACCACGGGGCGGGGCAATGAGGCGGTCAACGGGTCGATGCGACTGCTCGACATGACGCCGTACGGGCGCGGCGAGGCGTGGGAGGACAAGCCCGAGGGCTGGCCCTCGGGGCAGCCGTCCTGCTGGTACTGGCGATCGGACGCGGACGGCGTGCCGACCTGGGGGCCGACCGGCCGGCCGACTCCGCAGTGGAGCCGACCGGGCGCGACGCCGGCCGAGACCCTCGGCCGGGGCGCGGAGCCCCGCTGACGTTTTCGTCGATGGCGGGCGCGGCTCAGTCGGCGGGGACGCGATCCCTGCCTGGTGACGCAGGGGTGTTCCCTGACGTGTCATGGCGGGGCAAGGATGCCCCGGGCGACCGGGCATCGGCGAGAACGTCATCACTGGCACCACGGACAACATGCCGGATGGGGTTGGGGGTCATTGTGTATCGGTCGGGTCGTATGGCGCCCCAAATGGAACACAATGGCACCTAGGGCGGCAAAGCTGCGCCCCTAATGGAACACGATAGCGGGATTTTCTAGCCGCGGGCGTCGCGGGAGGCCGTCAGGTGCTTCAGGGTCTCGTCGACGGTGTCGGTGAGCGGGATCCGGCGGTCCACCCCGGTCAGCCAGAGCAGCTTGCGGGTCGGCGGGCGGGAGCAGACGGCGTGCAGGCTGCCGCCGTGCGCGTCGGCCCGGCGGGCGGTGGCGACCAGGACCCCGAGCCCGGTCGAGTCGATGAAGCTAACGCCGTTCAGATCGACGATCAGCGGGTCCCCGCTGTCGGCCAGCCCGAGCAGGCGCTCCCGCAGACCGCTGACCGTGGATACGTCGACATCTCCGGTGACCTCCGCGATCACGACACCGCGTTCGCGGCGAACCGTCACCGACAGCTCACCCGCCATGGATACCCTCCTGCCACGCTCCGTCATGCACTCACTCCTAGAACTTCCGGCGCGTACTGCCCGCAAGCGCGCCGATCATGCAGGCCGGCAGGAAAAAGCGCGCGGGTTCGCGTGGCTGAAGAGCCAGTCGTGGTTCGCTGGGCGTTATGACTGACAGCATGATTGGAGCCCTGGAGATCCACGAAATCACCTTCGACGCACAGGATCCGCACGCGCTGGCCGCGTTCTGGGCTGCGCTACTTGAGCGCGAGATCCGGCCTGGGGACATGCCGCAGGACGACTCGGTGCTGGTCGCGCCGGTTCCGGGGCAGCCCGGGCTGTTGTTCCTGCGGGTTCCGGAGGGGAAGACGGCGAAGAACCGCATCCACTTCGACCTGTGGCCGACCTCGACCAGGCGGGACGAGCAGGTTGAGCGGGCCGCCCGGCTGGGCGCGGCGGTGCTGGATGACCGGCGGCGGGCGGACGGGACCGGGTGGGTGGTGTTCGCCGATCCGGAGGGGAACGAGTTCTGTGTCGGGCGCGGCGCGGCTGAGCGGGCGGGCGGGCAGTGACGGGCGACGATCGTGACGTCGCCGCGTTCGACGCGCGCGCCGCGGGCTACGAGGGCGGCTGGCTGGGCGGCTGCTAACCTCGGCCGGGCCTGGCAGGGAGTCCACATCTCCTTGATCCACTGGCTTGAGATCACCCGTTTGTCGCCCCATCGTCCGGCCCGTTCCTTCCCGGGTGCTCTGGGCGTCGACCGCCGTCGGCTTGCCCCAGAGCTCGCCTTCCCACTGGCTGGTCTGGTCCAGTAGGTGACGCCAGGTGATCTGCCGCCCGTGGGTGCCGGAGAACCGCACGTCGGCCGGTATCACCGTCTCCAGACTGGTCACCCGGATAATTGGCTTGCGGCGCCAGCGGGAACGCTGGTGTAATCCCGCAGTGCGAATCACCTCTGACACCGTCGCCGACTCATCCGCGAACAGCTGTTCACCCTCGGCGACATCACTGGTGTTCTCTGGACTCCCGTCGAGGGTTCCGGCCCCCGTCCGCTCGGCGACCGGCCGGAGCACCCGGAGATCAAGCAGCCAGGGCACTGCGATATGAAAAACCTCATCATCGTCGGCGGCACGGCGGGCGTTGGCAAAACCACAACGTGCCGCGAATTGCAGAAAATACTCCCGCGGAACGTATTCCTTGACGGCGACTGGTGCTGGGATATGCGTCCATTCGTGGTCACCGGCGAAACGAAGAAGATGGTGGAGAGCAATATCGCTCACCTACTCAACAACTTTCTCGATTGCTCGGAGTTTGAGAACGTTATCTTCTGCTGGGTGCTTCATCAGCAGAAGATATTGGACGACCTTATTGCCAGGCTAAACCATAGCGACTGCACAATACATTGCTTTTCGCTCGTCAGCAATAGACAGGCTTTGTCGGAAAGATTGAGCCGCGACATCGCAGAAGGAAAACGGGAGCCGGACATCATAGCGCGCAGCGTGGCGGCCATACCGCTGTACGATGCGCTTGACACTGTAAAGATTGATGTGAGTACTATTTCGCCGGCAGATGCGGCAAAGCGGATCAGGGATTGCCTGGCAAGGGTTTAGCCAAGCGCGCTTGTCACACCAGACATGCTATCCGGCTTCCGTTACTCTGAGTAGTCAATCCGAGGGCCTGGCGCGTTGCGGCTCTATCCGCCCCAACCTCCGGGTCGGGTGGCGGTCTGCAGCGGTGGGTGCGATGACGTC
>Ga0335072_10009128_pt1 | contig 14340 bp, 7 predicted proteins | sample Lox_Sample_21_FD_206725 | JGI IMG/M metagenome (GOLD analysis project Ga0335072, IMG submission 206725) | Soil microbial communities from Loxahatchee National Wildlife Refuge, Florida, United States - Lox_Sample_2.1 | ecosystem: Environmental > Terrestrial > Soil > Wetlands | place: USA: Florida... | reverse complement strand
TTCAGTTCCACAGTCGCCAGGTTGAATCGCGCGTCGCAATTATCCGGTTCAGCGGCAATCGCGCCGCGAAACGCCTCTTCCGCACCCTGTGAATCGCCGCTACCCTCCAGCGCAGCGCCGAGGCTGTTCAGCGTTCGCGGATCGTTCGGATGAGCGCGCAGCATCCTGCGATAATCCGCTGCGGCTAGCTGAAAGTGACCGAGACCCGCCAGCGATGAGGCAAGGTTATAGAACGCGATCGAATCCCCCGGGTTTCTGCTTAGCCGATGCGCCATCCATGCCTCTTCCAGCACCAGGCGTGGATCGGGACTTCCTTTCCCCACGTTAACCGGTAAAACCTGAATCCAGAGATGAGCCATCTCGTCCACGGATCGATTTCCCGCACGCACCCGGATCGGCGGTGAATTCGGATTGTGGATGTTCTCATCCGAGTTGTCATACACGTAGTGCATGTGCAGAACCGATCCGCGTGGCAGGAAAACCGGGTTGCGGTAGCGATAGACCGACTGGCGGTCGATATCCCAGTTAGGGATGCGGATCAGCCATTTCTTTTGTCCATTGGGCAGAATCGCCCAGCCATCCAGTTCGCGCCCCAGGTAATGCGCATGGGGATAAATACCCAGAGCCTCAACGTCAAGAGGGAGCGTGAGTTCGTCGTGCACAACGAACGCATGTGCTCCGGCGGGAATGTCGAGATCCTGATCGTCATCCAGTTGCAGGAGCATGGGATGTTGCGCCGCCGGCTGCTCGGCGAAATACAATCCAATTTTTGCGTCGATCGTCTCCGGTTTGCCGCTGGGTTTCAGGTGCATGTTCAGGATAAGATCGTTGCCTGGATCGAGCCGCCACGGCATTCCGTCTGGTTCCACCAGCAGGGGAGTGTCCGGCTTCCAGAAGAGAAAGTGGCTGTCTGGATCGAACGTGTTGCCCGCATCGAGTTCCAGTTCCATTCCCGGAATCCCGTCCTTCCAGTCTCTCGCATGCTGGCGCCGCAGCGAGGCTGTACGATCGATCAGAACATTGGCGTGGTGCACCACCTGCGGCGTTCCTGGCAGAATCTCCATCGCGCGAATGAAATGCGTTTCGGTCAGAGGGTAGGGAAGAATGAAATTGCGGAATACGTCGGTCCCCGAGGCGCCCAACGTATAAGGACGCGCGACGGAAAGAATCAGATCGGGTTCGCCCAGTTGCCAGCTCGCATCGTAATGCGGCGGAGCCATCGCCTTCTCAGGAGCGCCTTCCGGCATGCCCGAATCTATCCACCTTTTGAGGAGCGCCACATCCTCATCGCTCATCCGCCGCGAATCGGCAAAGTCTCCGTAGCCAGGTGCCGGTAGCCATGGCGGCATGTAGCGAGACTGGGTAACATCGAGGATCTGCTGTCCCCGCCTGCGTACTTCCGCATAAGTCATCAGGCTGAACGGGCCGCCGCCGCCAGGGTGATGGCAGACCGTGCAGTTGCGGTAGACAATCGGCGCGATCTGGTGACTCCAGGTTGCCGGAGACTCTGCAGCCTGAAGGTCTGCATGCCTCTGCGGCGGGATCGCGACCGCACACGCGGCGATTGCCGGGAATATCCAGCGCGCGATCTTCATGGTTCGTTGCGCGGCACGATTGAGCAGCCTACTGCCGGACCGCCCGATGCTGGAACCGGCCGCCCCTGGAGCACCGCCTGGATCGCCTCTTCCAGGTCATGTCGCGTTGCCGATGGACGTTCCTGGCCCAGCGATAGGTAGCGGTTGTCAATGCGTCCTCGATAGACCTCCCGCAAGCCTGCTCCATCCGGAATAAGGACAGCCGCTTCAGGAGTTATCCTTGCGTGCGCCATGATGGTAAGTCGCTGCTGAGTGTCCAGAACCACATGACCTTTAAGGTTGAATTGCTGATCGTGTCGTAGAACAACCTCCGCCGTATCTTCCGGATTAGGGTAGACCCACCAGAAACGGACACCGTCGGACGCAAACTCCTGATTCAGGCGCTCGATCTCCGGGATGTAACGGTTGGAAATCGGGCAGTCCGAAGCGGCGAAGAACAAAACAACCGCCCTCGAGCCTAAAGGCGCCAACTGACCGACAGGCCGGCCATCAAGGCCCGTTCCGAAGGGCGGCGTTGCCGGCGAGGCCATCGGTGCGCAACAAAAGAGCACAGGCAGAATCCATGCTCGGTGCAGCATGGTCAGCAAGGTAACACGCGCAGTGGTTTGCGCGAAATACCCGCGAGTCGCTAAATCGATTCATCTTCTGTGGTCATACCAGGCGAATCTACGGAACTTGCTGCCGGCTTCAAAGCGAACAGCGGGACCGGCGCGTAAGTTGTTTTTTTCCTTGACAACATAGTTATAAATTGCCTACAGTCCATCCCGCAGTCGAGAAGTGTTGCTGAGTCTTGCGGCTTTCCCCGGTTGCATACGGTTGTGTCCCCGCCGCGAGCCGCGATCCGAGTACCTCGCACTTCCACGCAACAGTTGTGGGCAAAATTGAGCAGTCGGGAAACGGCCAATCTGTAGCTGGACGCCGCGCATTCTCACGGGTGCAGAAACCGTCGCGGAAAAAGGCGCCGAAGAACCTTGATCCAGCACGTCACGGTAAGGAGCTGTGGCTCCTCAACGCTTTGGGAGGCGATCATGAGATTCTCCAGGCTGGCTGTGGTCTGCGCCGTGGTCATGGCGCTGGCTCTTCCCGTCATTGCCCGCGCACAGGCGGTCTATGGTTCCATCAACGGCACAGTTACGGATACGTCCGGAGCTGTGGTTCCCAACGCGACCGTCACCATCACTGACGTCGCCAAAGGAACCAAAGTGTCGGTGAAGTCGAACGCTTCGGGTGAATACGTTGCTGAGCACCTGATCCCGGATACATACGATGTGAAGGTTGAGGCTCAGGGCTTTGAGACTTTCAATGCCCTTGGAGTGCTCGTGCAGGCCGATACGTCCCCGAAAATAGATGCCTCACTCAAGGTCGGCTCTTCCTCTCAGACGGTGAGCGTGAGCGCAGATACCATTCCGGAATTGAAAACAGACAGAGCCGATGTCGCCACGGAATTCACCACGAAAGAAGTTGAAAACCTCCCCATCCCTGATCGCAACTTCGCCAATCTTCAGCTTCTGCTTCCCGGCGCTCAGTCGCTGAGCTGGAACCACGCAGCGGATGAGAATCCGCAAGCCAGCAAACAGATTCAGGTGGACGGCCAGGCCTTCGGTGGGGTAGCTTACCAGCTCGACGGTACCGATAATCAGGATCCGATCCTGGGAATTATCGTCATCAACCCGCCTCTGGACGCGATCCAGGACACCAAGATCACCACGCAGAACTTCGACGCGGAATTCGGCAAGGCCGTGTCTTCGTTCATTTCGGCGCAAACAAAATCGGGCTCCAATCACTTCCATGGAAGCGCATTCGACTATCGCGAGAGCAGCGCCAACCTCGGAACCGATCCCTATACGCAGTTTCCTGGCACGACTTTCCCTCCCGGCCTCAAGAATCAATTCGGCGGTTCGATCGGCGGTCCTGTCTTTAAAGACCACCTGTTCTTCTTCGGCGATTACCAGGGAGTACGGCAGAAGGTAGGCACAGCGGAAAGCGCATCAGTTCCGACGGCTCATCTCGTTTCAACCTGCCTTGGGCAGGCCGTCGCCAGCAATGGAATTGCCGGCTGCGACTTCAGCGAGTACGCTATTGGAATTCTCGGCAGCGCCAGCGACCAGCTGATCTATCAGCAGACCCCCGGGGGATCGGTGCCGTATCCAGGCAATGTAATTCCCACCGGCCAGCTTTCCACGCAGGCTTTGGCTCTGCTCAAGCTCCTGCAGCCCTACGCGCCGAATACCGGAGGCACTGTGGCCGCCGGAAGTCTGGCCGCGCTCAAGAATAACTATTCCGCAAGTGGCACCGGCCTCTTCAATAACAACCAGTGGGACGTCCGCATTGACGATGCCGTGTCGCAAAACATTCATGCGTTCACGCGCTTCAGCCGCTTTACCGACGTGCTTTCCGGAACCACCATGTTTGGCGCGGCGGGTGGACCCGGCTTCGGCATTGGCGGTTACGGCGGCGTCTCCAATGGAGCTGACGACAGCCTCGCAGCCGGCATGGATATCTCGGTGAGTCCGAAACTACTGACCGACTGGCGCATCGGCTATTACCGCTACAACGTTATCGACCACAAATACGATCAGTCCACCGAGTTTGCCACGCAACTGGGTATTCCCGGGATGAACATCGCTGGCAATGCATTTACCAGCGGTGCGCCGGGCTTCAATATTGCTGACGCCGACCGCTCCGGCAATCAGGGCCCCAACAACCCAACCGGTGGTGGCGCGCAATATGGCTCCGGACTGAATATCACCCGTTGTAACTGCCCCCTCACAGAACGTGAAGATCAGATGCAATTCGTCAATAACTGGACCAAGCTGATGGGAAACCACGCCTATAAGTTCGGTGTTGACCTTCGTTACGCGCGCAATCTCCGCGTTCCCAGCGACTCCGATCGCACTGGGCTGCTCAGCTTCGCTCCGGGGCCAACGTCCGACGGGGGATCTACCGGCGGCCTGGGCATGGCGACCTTCGTGCTGGGCAATGTAACCCAGTTGCAGCGCTATGTCAGCGTCTCCACTAATGCCAAGGAATTCCAGAAACGCGATTTCTTCTACGTGCAGGATACCTGGCGCCCAAAGCCATCGCTCACCGTCAACTACGGCATTCGGTATGAACTGTACTTCCCTGAGTCGGTCAACGGCAAAGGAAACGGCTCTCTGATGGAACTCAACGGCGGCTCCGGCGGCTATCAGACGGATGGATACCTCCGGGTTGCCGGTTATGGCAACGTTCCCAGCAACATGGGCTGGAATCCCGCAACGAACGCCTGGAATCCACGCATCGGCATCGCCTGGTCTCCTGATTCGAAGACGGTCGTCCGTACGGGTTATGGGCGAAGCTTCGATCTCGGTGTCTTCGGATCGATCTTCGGACACGTCGTCACGCAGAACCTACCGGTTCTGGCAAATCAGTCCGTCACCTCTCCGACGACCACCAGTGCCGCATTTACCCTCACCGCAGGGCCGCCTGCAAACGTCTTCCCCACCGTCCCCTCGGACGGATTGCTGCCGGCGCCGGGTTTCAATATCAGCCCTAAAGCTCGTCCGAATAGCCTTCGCCTGCCCACTCTCGACGCGTGGAACCTCAGCGTGGAGAGGGCGATTACACCGACGCTTTCCCTGACTGTCGCCTACGTGGGAAACAAGGGAACGCATACCCTGAGCGCAGGAGATGGCAACAACACCAATCCCAACGAAGCCGGAATCTTCCTGCCCAATGAATACAGCGTGACGGGTGCGACACTGCATTACGATCCAAGTGTATCCACATCAACAACCCCAGCCGGGAGTACCGCCGTCGGCATCGCAGCGAACGGAGGGACCCAGGTCAGTAACTTCCTGCAGCGCTTCTATGGCCACGGCGTCACAGCCTGCACGGATCCCGCTTACGAAGCGCAGTTGATGGCGCTGGCCGAGCCGAATGTCACCCCGGGCATGTGCGGCTGGACCCAGAGCATTGGCTATTACGGCGATGACCAGAACACGAACTTCAACGCCCTTGATGTGACTCTTGCCAAGCAATACACGCACGGATTGTCCTTTAACGCCCAGTATGCGTGGCAGCGTTCCTTCAACTTCAACAGCGGCTATTACACCTGGGATAAAGGTGCCACCTATGGGCCGGATGACTGGCTCCGAACCCAGCAGTTTGTGGTGTATGGCGTCTATCAGTTGCCCTTCGGCCACGGCCAGATGTGGGCGAACAATGGCCCACGATGGCAGGATGAAGTCATCGGCGGCTGGCAATTCAGTCCAGTGCTCAACTGGTCCAACGGTCTGCCATTTACCCTCAACGTCGGCGGTGGATGCGGCGCCTCGGTTCCCGGTAGCGCGCCGTGTTATCCGCTGGGAAAGCGCGGCGGTCTCCATACGGGCCTCAGCGCCTTCAATCCGGTAACGCACTCGCGCACATTTTTCACCGCAGCCAACACCACAGGATTCACGGAAGCAGGACTGGACCAGATCGGTACGGTAGGCAGGAACAGCTTCTACGGGCCAGGCTACTTCAACGGAGATTTGTCCCTGCAGAAGAATTTCCCGATCCATGAATCGATCCTGGCGCAGTTCCGCATCGATGCTTTCAACGGCTTCAACCACATCAATCCCGGCAACCCATCTTCGACGGTCACCGGATCCGCTGGCACCATCACGGGCGAACCCGCGTTGGGGATCTACACCAACCCGCGCCAGCTGCAGTTCTCGCTCCGCGTGGATTTCTAGCTGCCTGATTCGAGAGGGGAGCAAAACTCCCCCCTCGGCATCTCTCTGGAGTACACTTCCCGCATCATGTCCCGGGACTCCCGGTTATTGGCCCTCAGTCTGATGATCCTCACCGCTGGCGTGCCGGCGCAGAATGACTCTGCAGGCAGCCCTGCAACGCTGGCTGATGTGCGCGCTCTCATGGCACAGGGCCGGCTGGACGAAGCGCAGCGCGATCTCGAGTCCCTCGCCGGTATTCGTCCCGAGCCTGCCGGAGTCGAACGCCTGCGCGGCATCGTGAGCTACGAGAAAAACCGCATGGCCGAGGCCGAAGCATCGTTTGCGCGTGCTCTCGCCACGGACTCCTCCGACCTCGAATCCATGCAGATGCGCGGCGTCGCGCTTTACCGAATGGGCAAACCAGCGGAGGCGATCCCTCTGCTGGAGAAGGCTCACGCCGCGGGCCCGATTGCCAATGCTGACCCGAACTACGTTCTCGCTCTGTGCTATATCGCCACGCAACAGTACGACGATGCACGGCACGCCTTCGCAGTGCAGTACGGATTCGCCACGGATTCCGCGGCTGCGTGGCTGCTAACAGCCCGAATGCTCTTCCGCCAGGAACTTGCTGCACCCGCCTCCTCCGCTGCGCAACATGCCGTGGAACTCGATCCCCACATTCCACTGGCGCATCGCCTGCTCGGCGAAATTCTCCTCGCGAATGGTGACCTTCCCGGCGCTCTTACCGAACTGCAAAAGGAAATTACAGTGGACCCGCTGGATGGCGAAACCTATAACCGGATGGGCGACGTCTATCTGCGCAGCGGACAAATCGCCCGCGCGCAACAGGTTCTCGATCGTGCTGTCCTGCTCGAACCAAACGCCAGCGGCCCGTACATCCTTCTCGGCAAGACGCTCCTCGAAGAAAAGGATCCCGTTACCGCCATCATGTATCTGGAACGCGCGGCGAAGATCGATCCTTCCAACTCGATGATTCACATGTTGCTGGGACGAGCCTTTGCAGATGCCGGGCGCCGTCAGGACGCCGACCGCGAATTTCAAACCCTGCAGAAGCTGCAGGCTGCAGCGATGCCTGCATCCTCCAGGCCTTAGCAGGAGCCGACGCAGATGGTCTCGACACCACGATGGCCTCAGTGGACATTGGCAGTGTGCCTCCTGCTGTTGCAGGCGTCATCCTCTGCGCAACAGGAAGCTCTTCAACAGGCCAGCCGTGCATTTCGGGCCGGAACGGCCGCCTATGGTCGCGGCGATCTGGACACCGCGCGCACGCAATTTGAGATTGCTGTGAAAACGGCACCTGGCATTGAAGAAGGCCACAGTGCTCTGGGAGTCGTGCTCTACGCCCAGGGTCGCTATCCCGAAGCAATCGCCGAGCTGAAGACCGCGCTCAAATTGAAGCCGGAAGATCGCAATGCCGAGGACGATCTCGCGCAGGCATACAGCCAGACGGGATCCCCTGAGCAGGCCGTTCCGCTCTTCGAAAACATGGATCGCCAGTCGCCTCTTCGTGCTGATCTACTCGTCGTCTGGGCTCGCGATCTCGATGCGCTCGCCAATCCAGCCGCTGCCATCGACATCATGCGCAGAGCAGTCGACGCAGATCCGCGGAACGCCTCTCTGCTCGATCAGCTCGGAGCGCTCTATGCGCAGATCGGACGATGGAGCGATGCGGAAACCGATTTCGATCAGTCCCTCAACATCGATCCGCGGCTTGCATTGGCTCACATGCACCTTGCTGCCGTTCTGAGTCACGAGCAGCAGACGGATCGCGCGGCCGCGGAGTTCGCTCGCGCGGTTCAACTCGATCCCGCCAACGCAGCGGTGCAGTTCGAATGGGGAAATGCGATGGTTTCGGCCAACGACGACGACCAGGCGATCGCGCATTTCCAGAAGGCGCTCGCACTCGACCCTGATTTTCTCGATGCGGATTACCAACTCGCCCTGGCCCTCCAGCGCGGCGGCAGGGCCAGCGATGCCATTCCGCTGTTTCAGAAAGTCGTGAACGCACGCCGGCAGGAGGCCGAGCCGCTCACCAACCTGGGGCTCGCCCTGGTGCAAATCGGAAGCGCCAAAGAAGCCGTTCCTCTATATCTGCGGGCTGCTGCGATCACGCCCGACAACCCGACAATTCATCAGGATCTCGGCGCGGCGTGGCTGCAGGAGAACGATATTGATGATGCTGTACGCGAATTCCAGACCGGTCTGACACTATCTCCTGACGATCCCCACCTCCACTACGACCTCGGGCTCGCATTCAAACTAAAAGACGATTTGCCCGACGCCATCGCGCAGTTGGAATCCGCGCTGCGCCTTGACCCCGATTCGCCCGACGCGCCCTATACGTTAGGCATCCTCTATATGCAGGACGGCCGCTTTGATGACGCCGTACGCAATCTTCGGGAGGCCCTCGCGCTTCGCCCTCAAAACGGAGATGGCTGGGCGATCCTCGGCAGTGTCTATCACCAGCAGGGCAAAAACGACGATGCGGCCACAGCTCTGCGCAGGGCCATTGAGTTGCTTCCGCAGCAACCCGGCCCGCACATCACTCTGGCCAGCATCCTTCAGGAGCAGGGCAAACAGGACGAAGCGGCGGCAGAACGCAGAAAGGCTGCTGACCTTACGAGGGTTGCTGTAAACCGGCAGCGCGCTGTCTTTTCCACGAATGCCGGCAATGCACTCCTCGGCAAGGGTTCCATCACCGATGCTATCGCGCGTTATCAGGAAGCCATCAGCAGCGATCCTTCTTATCCCGAAGCGCATCGTCAGCTGGGCATCGCGCTCGACGAGCAGGGTCGCATCGCTGAAGCGGCCGCGGAGCGCCAGAAGGCCAACGCGTTGGAGACGAAAAAGCAATAGGATGGAGTGACCCTTTCCAATGAACCGCCGGAAGTTCCTGCGATCGCTCTGCCGAACTGCTTTGGTGCTGCCGATGGCCGACGTGCTCCGCCTGGCCACTCCGCCATGGCAACGCGACCGGCTGGACGCCCAGACGATGCCGCAGAGCAAGCCCGGTGCCCAGCAATCCTATGAGGCAAAGCCCACGCCTCCGCCGCCCGGCCCGGCTTCTCCCATTGCCGGAAGTCCCCTGGGCGTGCAGTTCGTCGATGTGGCCACCCAAAGCGGCCTGAATGCCAGGATCATCTTCGGCGGCGAAGGAACGAATAAATACCTGCTTGAAACTACCGGCTGCGGCGTTGCTTTCTACGATTACGATCAGGACGGATGGCTCGACATCTTCCTCGTCAACGGCTGGCGTCTCGAGGGATTTCCGAAAGGAGCCGAGCCCACCTGCCATCTCTTCCGCAACAACCGTGACGGCACCTTCACTGATGTCACGGCAAAATCGGGACTCTCTCGCAGCGGATGGGGACAGGCCTGCTGCGTCGGTGATTATGACAACGATGGCTGGGATGATCTCTTCATCAGCTACTACGGGCAGAACGCGCTCTTCCGGAACAACGGCAATGGCACATTCACCGACGTGACCGCGAAGGCGGGACTACTGCAGCCGTCAACGCGATGGAACTCCGGCTGCGCGTTTCTCGACTATGATCGCGATGGGCATTTGGATCTCTTCGTCGGCAACTACATCGATTTTGATCTGAAGACCGCTCCTCTGCCGGAATCGGGGCCCTGCCTCTACAAAGGCATTCTTGTCGCCTGTGGTCCTCCTGGCCTCGCTCCTGGAAAGAATATCCTCTATCGCAACAAGGGCAACGGTACCTTCACCGATGTTTCCGAGAAGACCGGCATCTGGACCACCTACGGAAATTACTCCCTGGGAGTAGCGGTAGCCGATTTCGACAACGACGGCTGGCCCGACATCTATGTCGCTAATGACTCCACCGCAGCCACGCTTTATCAGAACCAGAAGGACGGCACCTTTCGTGACGTCGCTATCGAATCAGGCGTCGCCTTCTCCCCCGACGGCCGGCCGCAGGCGGGCATGGGGGTCACAGTCGGCGATTACAATCGCGACGGCTGGCTCGACATCGCCAAGACAAATTTCGCCGGCGACACCGATTCCATCTATGCCAATTTAGGCGGAGGTAACTTCGAAGATCGAACTTATCAGGCTGGACTTGGCGTCAACACGCGGTATCTCGGATGGGGCATCGGCTTCATCGATATGGACAACGACGGCTGGCTCGATCTCTTCGTTGCCAACGGTCACGTCTATCCCGAAGTCAGTACCGTAAAGACAGAAGCTCCTTACGCCGAGCACAAGTACCTCTATCGCAATCTGCGCAATGGCCGATTTGAAGACGTAAGCGCCTTGGGGGGGGCGGGGATTACGGCTGCCGTTCCGGCGCGTGGCTGCGCCTTCGGCGATTACGACAACGATGGCGACGTCGATGTGGTGGTGAATTGCGTAAATGACCTGCCACAGCTGCTTCGTTGTGACTCCTCCTGGAAGCGCCACTGGCTCAAAGTCAAGCTCGCCGGTGTTCGATCGAACCGCACCGGCATCGGCGCGCGCGTTCGCGTCGTTGCCCGTACCCAACCCGAGAGGCACGCGCCGATGACTCTTATCGACGAAGTGCGCAGCGGAGGCAGCTACTTCTCTCAGAGCGATCTGCGCCTCCACTTCGGCCTCGATCAGGCGAAGATCGTCGATCTCCTCGAAGTCCACTGGCCCTCAGGCCAGATCGACACCTTCAGGGATCTGCCGGCAGACCGCCTTTACCTGATCAAGGAAGGTGCAAAAGAGCCGCAGGCCTGGCTGCTGCCCGCAATGAGGAAGGTCTGAGTGCCGCGGACGTATGTCTTCCTCGCAACATCCTGGATCCTGTGTCTGGCGCCATGTCTGCAGGCGCAGCCAGCACCGGCGTACTCCCGGGATCCCGACGCCGTCTGCGCCACCTGCCACCAGCAGATCTATCAATCGTGGAAGCAAACGCCGATGGCTCGCGCCAGTGGGCCTGCTGCTGAAGGATTCATTCCCGCCGACTTCACCCACGCAGTTTCCGGCGTTCATTACCGGATATTCCTCGACTCCGGCCGGGTCTGGTTCTCATACGAACGACCCAACGCTCCACCGGATCGCGCGCTGCAGGGCCGCCAGCTTCTCCTCTACTATCTCGGATCAGGCCGCCGTGGCCGCACCTGGCTCTTCGAGCGCGAAGGCTACTGGTACGAACTTCCCATTAACTGGTATGCCAAAAAACATATCTGGGATATGACCCCTAATTATCTGAACGCCCACGACATGCCGCTGACACTCCCCGTCGATCCCGGCTGTCTCCACTGCCACGCCAGCAACGTGCAGCAGTCACTCTCCGACGCTCGCAACCATTTCGCTGGCGTACCTTTTCCGCGCGGAGGAATCTCCTGCGCATCCTGCCACGGCGATCCGACGAAGCACCTCGCAACGCACGGCGAGGCTCCTATTCTGAATCCCGCCCGACTCGATCCGGTGCGCCGCGACTCGGTATGTCTCGAATGTCATCTTGAGGGAGAAGTAGTGGTCGTGAAGCAGGGCCGGCAACTGGCAGCCTTCCGCCCCGGCGACGACCTTTTCGACGAGGCCGTCTACTTCGAAGATGGCCGCAAGGCCGGCCCCGGCGGCCGCGCTACCAGCCAGTGGGAATCGCTGCTGGAGAGCGCATGCAGACGCAGCAGCGGCGACCGGCTCACCTGCACTACATGCCACGATCCCCACTCCTCGCCTGCGGCAGACGATCGCGTCCGCTTCTATCGAACGAAATGCCTGGCTTGCCATGCGGCCCTGGCCACAGGCCATCACACCGACAATCCGGACTGCACCTCGTGTCACATGCCCCGCGAGCAAACCCAGGATATTGCGCACGAGCAGGTCACCGATCACAGGATACAAATCGTCGGCAAACCGTTCGTCAGCCCGACCGCCCCCCAGGCACTCGTTCCCATTGGCGACGTGCATCCCGGTCCCCGAGATGAAGGCCTCGCGTGGGCGCAGTCGGCCACTCGCGGCGACCGGGCTGCTGCTGAACGAGCCATGCGCCTCCTGCTCGAAGCAGAAGCGTCGGATTCCGAGCAGGCATCAGATTCCGAATTGCATATGGAGCTTGGCTTCCTCGAGCAGACGCACGGAGATAGCACGCGCTCGGAGGCCGAATACCAGCAGGCATTGCGCATCGATCCATTCAACGAGACCGCTGCCGGCGATCTTGCCGTCCTCAAAGCACAAAGCGGAGACTTTGCCGCGGCGCTGCCAATGTGGCAGTCCGTCTTTCAGCATGATCCTGGAGCCAGCGCCGCCGGCATCGACTTTGCTGTCGCCCAATGCCGCGCCGGAAGCGCGAGAGTCGCTGCGCTAACGTTGCGCCGCGTGTTGCTCTTCTCTCCGGACAATGACGCGGCCCACCGCTTCGCCGCTGCGCTCGCCGCCGGGACACAACACTGTGGAGCTCCATGAACTTCTCCTGTCAGACGTTTACCGCAACAACGCCCCCGCACCGCGCTCTTGCGCGAATCGGAGCTGTCTTCTCGTTCCTCGTCATTTTGGTCCCGGCCTCCGCGCAGAATGCGTGGCAAATCGGACCCTTCACGCGGCCCGCTACCGGCAATCCGGTCATCGCCCCGAACCCGGCATCGGTCTTTGAAGATCCAATCCGCAAAGCCGCGGTGCATTGGGAGGCGCTGCACACCTTCAATCCCGCGGCGATCGTGCGAAACGGCTCCATCGATCTCCTCTATCGCGCCGAAGATAACACCGGCGAGATGCAGATCGGGATGCATACCTCTCGCCTCGGGCTTGCGGAGACTTCCGACGGGATCCACTTCACTCGTCCCAGCGCGCCGGCGTTTTATCCTGCTGAAGATAGCCAGCAATCCCGTGAGTGGCCCGGAGGCGTCGAAGATCCGCGTATCGTCGAAGCAGAGAATGGCACTTACGTGCTGACCTATACGCAATGGAACCGCATGACCTATTCCGTCGGCATTGCCACGTCACCGGACTTAGTGCACTGGACGAAACACGGCCCAGCCTTTCTCCGCGCCGAGAGCGGAAAATACTCCCGTCTGAAGTACAAGTCCGCCGGGATTGTGACGGCGCTTCGCAACGGCCGCTTGATTGCCGTGCGCATTAACGGCCGCTATTGGATGTACTGGGGTGAGGGTGCCATCCATCTTGCAACGTCTGCGGATCTCATTCACTGGTCGCCCGTCGAGGATGCGCGTGGTCAGCCAGTGGAAGTGCTCCGGCCACGCCCCGGGCGCTTCGACAGCAGCTTTCCTGAAACCGGTCCTCCCCCGGTGCTCACACCGCAAGGCATCGTCGTCCTCTACAACGGAAAGAACGCCGCGTCAGGCGGCGACTCTGAGCTGCCGCCCAACACCTATGCAGTAGGCGAGGCCCTCTTTGATGCGCGCAATCCAGCCCATCTTCTGGACAGATCTACGAATCCAGTGTTTGAGCCCACGCTGCCTTACGAGAAGACGGGCCAATATACCGCTGGAACCACATTCGCCGAAGGACTGGTCTATTTCCACGGTCAGTGGTTCCTCTATTACGGCTGCGCTGACTCTCTGGTCGCCGTGGCTATCGCTCCCGGGCCGCAGGGATGAGGATTATCGTCTCGGAGCTGGGCTACCATGCAATCTTCGGCGGCAGGAACTCTGCGAAAAGATCGTCGTAATAGGGTTTGAGCTCTGCCAGACTCGGTCTGGCGTGCCCCTTCGAGTAGAGATCGTACTGATTGAACTCGTTCACCCAGCGAAACATCGCGATATCCTCCTCGTTCATCAGGTAGCGATACGCCCCATGCTTGTGGGCCGGGTAGAAGGAGTGATAGCGCAACATATAGAGCGCCTCTTTTGGGAGATATCTCTTCATCACTTCGTAGATATAGCCGTCGTGCCCGAATGACAAATGCACCTGATCCAGCCCGCAGTTCGGCTCATAGACCCCATACTGGGTCGAGTAAATAGGATGGTGAAGATCGGGATTGCGGACGAAATACTCAGGAAACACAATATCCGGAGAAAAGGCGCAGCCAACCGGGAAAGTATCACCCACCACGCCCCACTGGGGTTCGCCCCACAAG
>Ga0335072_10009127_pt1 | contig 14340 bp, 8 predicted proteins | sample Lox_Sample_21_FD_206725 | JGI IMG/M metagenome (GOLD analysis project Ga0335072, IMG submission 206725) | Soil microbial communities from Loxahatchee National Wildlife Refuge, Florida, United States - Lox_Sample_2.1 | ecosystem: Environmental > Terrestrial > Soil > Wetlands | place: USA: Florida... | reverse complement strand
AGAGGGTGGAGCACCACTATAAATCTATGGGCTGGTCCCTCTTCTATGAGATAACCTAGTATCAATACATTCAATAATCCTCATGTTCATGTGCTCCGCCTATAGAACTTGACACGTAATTATTCAGCAAAAGTGCAGCTGATCCATCCAGGCAATCCACATCTAATAATGCGAGAAATGTAGCTTGGAAGCAAGGAGTGAAGGAATCTAGAGCCATTCAATTTCTTCTATGAATCAATATATTTGTGGTATAATCGTCTACTTGGATAAAATTCTCGAATGACAAGAGTCTCATGGGTCCTGTAATTATATTATGTCAAGTTTTATAGGCGGAGCACATGAACATGAGGATTATTGAATGTATTGATACTAGGTTATCTCATAGAAGAGGGACCAGCCTATAGATTTATAGTGGTGCTCCACCCTCTCGGAGAGGATCAGGGGTAAGCCAGCTATCAAACAACCCCTTGACAGGGTTATATCGTGACATATTAAGCTGAATCTCGTTGTTCCATATTCAATACCACAAAGATTCTTGCTAATAGGGAGGCCTCCAGATCCCTAGTCTTTCACTACATTTACGAGAGATTGGTTCACAAAGCCATGCATGTATACAGCCGAGATAAAATGAGGTTACTAACGGCTAAGGGAGCTCAGGTCTGGACAAGACGGATATTCTAGGACTTCGGGAGCTTCAGATTACTTAGTTGAATTTTCATAGCACTCTGCAACTCATGATACACGTTGACTTCCACTGAGCCCCCCCTGCGTCTTATATCAGGCCACAAGGCCCCCATGCATAATTCGCGTCTCCCCTGACGCGAACATGATCAATGACCACAATGTTTTGACCAGCAGCAGTTGGGTTCCTACTTGATTGCGACAGTCGCATAATGACTTTCTGCTGCCTATGAGTCTAAATGTCAGAACTTGCGGTCGGCCAGACGGTCGAGCTCGCCGATGGCCGCATTGCCATCGTTCGCTTCATAGGACAACCCCATTTCGCGACTGGAGAATGGGTTGGGGTAGAGCTTGAGGATGACAGTGGCAAAAATGATGGCAGTGTACAAGGGGAACGATACTTCGACTGTGAGATGGGACGAGGGATGTTTTTGAGGCCTGCCGCAGTTACGGTCATCGCACAGCCTGCTCCGGTACCTCCAACCAACAATGGGACAGCAAGAAGAGTTGGCAGACCTTCCAGTGCTGTGTTGCAAGGGCCTGGGAAGAGGCTGAGCTCAGTTCCAGATGCTGGAGCAGGGAAACGGATGAGCATGAATGCTGCCAGTCCAAGTCCGGCAGCGAGGATGTCTAGGCCGAATTCAAGACCTTCGAGCTTACTTCGAGTATGTCTAAGACTATGATTAAGATTTATCTACTGACTGCGTCTCTAGTCGCCGACTAAGTCTCCTACGAAACAATTAGCATCTGCAGCAACCTCGGGCACCTCCTCGCCCAGAACTAGCACGCCTTCAAACGGTCGTGTTCTATCCGTGCCGGCCTCGAAACCACGTCCCAGTATAAGTGGTAACCGTACTTCCATGGGCCCTCCGCCTATACCGGCATCGAGGACATCGAGACAGTCATTAGCCGGGACCGCTGGGCCCACAGGGAGGTTAGCTACAGGGCCTGCACGACCTGCTAGTGGTCGCACATCGCTTGCGCCACGAACAGGTGTGCGTCTCGGTGCTGGGAGATTAAATTCTATTGATAGCCATCTCAGCAATGGTCAAGCAAGTGAAGGAAGTGGTCATGATACTGCTGATGAAGAGCGTTCGGCATCGCCCATTCCGAGCGATCCAGCAGATACTTTATCGCAAAAGCATCTTAGTCCACAATTATCCCGTACATTTGCATCTGATCGACTTAACGCACCTTCTACAAGTTCTCCTCGAAGTACAGCTTCCCCGGTAGCTCAGCGGAGTACAGCTGGTAGCACTGCCGCGAGCCGGGAGGTTGAGGATCTTAAAACGAAAATCAGGCTGATGGAGAAGAAGAGGATGGAGGATCGGGACAAATTGAAGGCATTAGAGAAAATACAGGCGGAGCGAGATAAATTTGAGAGTATCATACAGAAGCTTCAGGCAAAGTATCAACCTCAGCAGCAGGAGATCACGGAGCTGCGAAAACAACTTAAGGAATCTGCTGCACGATTCGAGGAGATTGAGAACATGCAAGCAGAGCATGATGTCGTTGTGGAGATGGCTACACTCGACAGAGAAATGGCAGAAGAAACGGCAGAGGTCCTAAAGACCGAGCTAGAGGCGCTGAAATTAAAGACCGAAGAGCTTGAGCTGGAAGTGGAAGTCTTAAGAGAAGAAAATGCCGAGTTAGGGAGTGAGATGAGCCCAGAAGAAAAGGCAAGTCAAGGGTGGCTCCAGATGGAAAGAAATAATGAAAGGCTTAGGGAAGCACTTCTTCGATTACGTGATCTGACTCAACAGCAAGAAGCTGAGCTAAGGGACCAAATTAAGAGTCTGGAAGAAGACGTGCGGGATCTGAGTGGTATAAAGGATCACTATGAAATCGTCAAGGAGAAATTGGCACAATCCGGGGCGAGCATCGAAGATCTACGTCAGCAGCTTGATAATGCCCTTGGAGCCGAGGATATGATTGAAGAGTTGACAGAGAAGAATATGAGTATGAATGAACAGATCGAAGAGCTTCGAGCTACTATTGAGGACCTCGAGAGTTTGAAGGAACTCAACGATGAATTGGAAATCAACCATGTGGAGACCGAGAAGGAGATGCAGGAGGAAATCGATTTTAAGGACAACATTATTAGCGAACAGGCACGTCGAGCAGCACAGCAGGATGAGACGCTTGAAGATATGGAGTATACACTTTCGAAATTCCGTGAACTTGTGGCCAATCTACAGACTGATCTCGAAGATATGAGAGCTTCTCATGCTGTTACAGAGACGGAGTCTGAGCAACTGAATAGTCATTCTCGAGCGATGATGGACTTGAACATGAAGCTTCAAGTCTCGGCAGCGAAGACGCAGGTCAAAGCCATCGACTTAGAACTACGCCGATTGGATGCACAAGAAGCCTCTGATCACCTTGCTATTGTACAACTCTTCTTGCCAGAAGCCTACAACGCGGATCGGGACTCCGTCTTGGCGCTTCTACGGTTCAAGAGGATTGGCTTCAAGGCAAATCTCTTACACGGCTTCGTCAAGGAACGTGTCACCAGTCAGTCCTTGCGCGCTAACGAGGACGATATTTTTGCGGCCTGTGATGTTCTCGATAAGCTTACATGGGTGGATGCCATGTGTGATCGTTTCGTCAACGCTATAAGTCATTGCTCTATTGAGCAGTTTGCGAAATATGAGGGAGCCATGTACGAATTAGAGCCTGTCGAGCGAGCACTTAATGGTTGGATTGATGGTTTAAGACGCGACGATCTCAAAGAGAAACAGTGTGCAAGCGAACTGCAACGGACAATTGCTCTCATGTCTCATCTTGCTGAGATGCACATACCCGAGAGCTTAGCAAGTTTTGCAGATGATGTTCATATGCGAGCTTTGATCATGCAAAGCCACCTAGAGAATACTGCTGCTGCATTGACTGCTGCAAAAGCTATGGTTCAAAACATTATTCCTAGCAAAGGCGACGAGGATGAGCTTGCACAATACTTTGCACGGAAGGCTGACGCCGTTATCAGTCATGTTCGGAGCGCCAAAGTAGTTGTCGGAAAAGCCGTACGATCCTTGGAAGATCTGAAAGCAAGATCTCTATCTCTGACGCCTGACACTATCCAAAACTTTGAACAGTGTGAGTCAGGCACTCAGGAGCTAACCATCTTTTCCCGTCGTATTGGTGAAGATCTCTTTGACCTCCTCCATGAGGAAGGCCGAGCGGAGCCATTTACGTATATCGAAGTTCAAAGCACGATTCATCGCACAGCTGCTTCTCTGTTCCAAACATCTGAGTCCGATCTCTTCTCCACTTTCACTCATAAACTGCGGGCTTTGACGAACGCTATTACGGACCTTGCTGCTCTGACCTCTGACCTTTCCCTGACCCTCGAGTTTGAACGGGCACCGAACCCATGGCTCCTTCGCTCTCGGGCTCTGAAAGCAACGCGTGTGATACCCCTCGATGCTGCGGATGAGATGCGGCGGTTGAAAGATGAATCCCACGAGAGAGCACGTCTCATAGCAATACGTGATCAAACGCTCGAAGAGGCTTCAGTGAAGATCGAACTGCTCGAGAGCAGAATGCGCGATGCAACCAAGAAGAATGAGCGAATCTCCGAGCTCGAGCACAAGATCGAAGAAGCCAAAAAGCGCTCAGCTGAGCTCGCTGAGACCGTTGAGACCCAAAACCGCGAGCTGACGACTATGGAAGCCGACCGCGACAAATGGAAAAAGATAGCCGGCGACACCAAGGCCATCGGCGAGGTAGCACCCGGCTCCAAAGCTGGTCGCGAGCGCGCTGTGGCTACGGCGCGAGAAATGGAAGCCTTGAATTCCGAAATCGCCTCTTTGCAAGCTGCCGTGCGCTATCTGCGCGAAGACAACCGACGAATGCGCTTCTCGGAGCCGCAGAATCTAGACTGGTTGGACGAGCCACTGATTAAGCCGAAATCGAAAAAGGAGCAACGAAGGGAACTTGTGATGGCTGAAGGCCAGGATGTGCTTAATGAGCTCCTGAATCTCAGCACAGAGGCGAGGCTCTATGATCTCGCTGCTCTGCCAGTGAATCGCCTGGCGTGGAGGCCGGCGAGGAGTACACCGCAATGGCATGTTGCACGCCAAAGGGAGCATTATGAGAATTGGCGCAGCTGGCAGGACGCTGTCGTTCGGAAGGTTGGCATGGTGGCGTCGAGGGGTGCCGCTCCTGTCGCTGCTGGGGAGAGGAAGAAGAGAGCTGTGGCTGCGAAGGTGGAGGTGAGGCTACCGGCACTGGATCATGGGCTCAAGGGCCTCACTGGGAATGGTGGTGAGGTGGAGATTGTGGAGCCGAGGGAGTGGGATGGGTTTAGGGGAAGGTTTTTGGGCGTCGTGTGATGTATGATATGGGCTGCATGTTACAGAATTGATATACCCTTGCTGCTGTGGATGGATAGAGTGTACCACCTCAAGAAAATCAAGATTATCAACCCATCATCCTAAGTCCGCTATGCTCCTCCAACAACCTCCTGAATCACCATTATTCTTCCCTCCTCCCCTCCCGCCTCCAAAGCCCTCCTCCATATCCTCACCAAATCCCCGTCCTTCTCCATAACGGGAAGGGCCTCTGGCCTCAAGAATCAGCAATCAAGCCAACAAGGTCCCTGGTTTTGAGGGAAGCTGACCGGCCGAGCAAAAAAGCCTATTAGAACCTTTGCAAACGGCGTAGCACTCGTGCGTGACGGAGTGGAAATGGTGGGCCCGGGTAGTGCTCGAAGACGCCGCCTTGGATCCAAGTTCTTGGCTTCGAGGGCGGAGCGGAAGGTGTCTGGCGTAGGAGAGGGGCGAAGAGCCGCGCGGTAGATGAGGACGGGGAGGGGAGAGTTGGGAACGTGGGGTGTGGGCTTGGTGACGCAGTATGTTTCTGGGGACGGCGCCATGTCTGCAAGCTTCCTGGGTCCGGCGGTTGAGGTATTTGGACGTGGACTCTTTTGGGATGTAGATATTGCTATTAATGAGTGGATGTGAAGTGAGGTTCCGATGTTCGTTTTCGATGATGTAACATCCTGAGGCCAGATACGTTTGTTCTTCAGACTTCACCGTTCAATGTCCCAACTGGTTCAGGTCGTTGCGAGAACAGGATTTTCCACTTGACAATCTCCATGACTTCTAGTTCCTCTGGCTGTTCGTCTCCAGACTTCGGACTAGCGTTACTGCTGCCTTCTGCATCTTCCTTGCGTCTCTTTCTAATGACTGCAATAGCCTTTGGCAGCTTCTTTACTTCTCCTGTTAATCTTTGATGTTTGCCGACGTAGAGATAGACACGCTTCATCCAAGCTGTACTGCTAGGTTCTTGTGTTGCCGGATGATGATCAGGAAACACTAAACGCCCAATTGGTGTCTCCTGTGAAGCTTCGTTGCCATTGACCTGTAATTTAGATGTATGGCTTTCAAGATCCCTTTGAGGTAAATTTATTGTGCCTTGAAGCTCCAAAAGTGCAAGTCCAGAGGGTGTGCGCAGAAGTTCAGGAAGTGGATTTAGCGGTGATTGCAGCGACGAAGCTAGTCGGCGCTGAACTGGATAAATTGGGATCGCCGACATGTTTGTATTTTCCTCACCCAAACCTAACGCTCAACACGATCATCAACACTCTTGCCTTCAAAGTTGCTGTCTCAAAAGGACTACTATGTAAGTTCTTTTGTTGGTCGGTGTTTACCCTTAAATCTTCGGATTAATAGATTTTCCCGATTCCAACGCTCAGATCATCCAAAGTTTACCCGAAGCTCACCCGATCTCATCGGTCAGGTGACACCGTCTAATGTCCTTCGAGATCACCTTGAGCGTGTTGGAACTCGTTTTCAAGTCAATAATCCTTCATTATGCCATTAAGGTTGTTTACCAGGATACAGAAAGGGTGTTCGGCCCGGAATTTGCACTGGCCTTCCAGCTGTTCTTTTGCTGGTTCGGGACCTGTGGACAGGATCCTCTAAACAAGTATTGGTAAAGAACGACACTTACTACTGTGAGCATTCCAAATATTATCTGCTCTACTTTTCTAAGGTTTGGTAACATATTCTGATCTTACATGTTAACTTCGCTCTCATAGGCCTCGATCTCCCCGCAGCCTCGCCTTGCCCTACTCTCCTAAATCGCTTAATTGTACCAAAAAGGACTAGTCTAGTCTTCCTTCCCACATCCAAAATTCGCGAATATCTTCCTCATTTCTTCACTACGACCCCCAAACAACCCGTCAACCACCGAGAAGGCTTCATTCACCCGAAATGAAGCTCAATATCTCGTTCCGTACGTGATCAAGTTCCTGAAGGAATTGGAACGGCTAAGCTGACTTGTTTGCAGCTGCCAATGGCAGTCAAAAGCTTATCGAGATCGATGATGAGCGACGTCTTCGTGTTTTCATGGACAAGTATGCCAATCTCCCATCTATCAAATCTCCAATACGATGCATTGATATTAATGGGTTTCATAGGCGTATGGGAGCCGAAGTCCCAGGCGACAGCGTCGGTGAAGAATTCAAAGGCTACATCTTCAAAATCACTGGCGGCAACGACAAGCAAGGTTTCCCCATGAAGCAAGGCATCATGCACCCAACTCGAGTGCGCCTCCTCCTCTCCGACGGCCACTCCTGCTTCCGACCCCGCCGCACCGGCGAGCGCAAGCGCAAATCCGTCCGCGGCTGCATCGTCGCTATGGACCTCTCCGTGCTAGCCCTCTCGATTGTCAAGAAGGGCGAAAGCGACATCCCCGGCGTGACCGACACGGTGCACCCGAAGCGCCTGGGACCCAAGCGCGCGACGAAGATTAGGAAGTTCTTTGGCCTCACCAAGGAGGATGATGTACGTTTTCTGTATATCATCGTCGCCTGCCCGCGAAAGCGGTGCAGAGTGTGAGAGGAATAAATGCTAATATCGGGTACGGAATTTAGGTCCGCAAGTTTGTGATCCGTCGTGAGGTTCAGCCTAAGGGCGAGGGCAAGAAGCCATATACCAAGGCGCCAAAGATTCAGCGCCTCGTCACTCCTCAACGTCTACAACATAAGCGACATCGCATCGCGCTCAAGCGTCGTAATGCTGAGAGAACCAAGGATGCTGCTGTAAGTAGCCCTTCTACGCGGGTATCATAGTTCATACTGACCTCAACAACAGAATGAATATGCTCAAATTCTCGCCAAGCGCGTCGCCGAGGCCAAAGCTCAGAAAGCTGATCTCCGCAAGCGGAGAGCCAGCTCCATGCGCAAGTAGACAGAGGTATTCAAGTGGGCAGTGCAGAAATAGGTGATCATAAGCATAACATGGCATGGTTTCTAGAAACCAATTTCTCTTCGGGCATCATGGTGCAAATATGGCATGCACAAGGCTAAATGTATGCTAACTGGCGTCTGTCTTCTCAGATCCAAAAATGAATAAGATTTGAGATATTCAACATGGACCACATACACATTTCTATTTAACAATGCCGTACCGCTATTACAAAAGAACGGTGGCTGGTAATGCTTTTTGGTATTATATATATACTGCGACTTGCGTCTGCCGGTGCAAGCCAATGATTTATGGACATATGCAGGTAGGAATGCACGGCTATACCCTATTATTTTTTACATCTTTCAAAACGCCTCTCTTCAGTATTATCACTACTCACCATTCTATTCCTCTCTGCCATCCCCCTTTCCTTCAGTACTTCTAAACTTTTCCTTCTCCTTCTGCCTTTCCAACCAAGAAAAACCTGCAACACAACGCACAACAACAACTAATCCGTCGGCGCATTGGTAAATAAAAAACTCACACTCTCCCCATTATGCGTCCTCCTAATCGCCTCCGCCAAAGTCGGGCTAATGTCCACAATCTCCAACTTATCACAAGCCTCCATCTTCTCCTGCATAGGCACCGTATTTGTTACCACAACCCTAGATAACTTAGATTTATTCAACGTCTCTATAGCATTCCCGGACAAGATGCCATGAGTGACGATAGCGACGACTTCGCGCGCGCCGTGCGACATGACTGTCTCAGCGGCTTTTACGAGCGTGCCGCAGGTGTCTGCCATATCATCAACGAGGATGGCGATTCGGTCTTGCACGTCGCCGACAAGCACCATGCGAGAGACTTCGTTGGGGCGGGCACGCTCTTTGTGGATGAGGGCGAAGCCGAGGTCGAGGCGGTCGGCGATAGAGGTTGCTCTGTACGAAGGGTCGAATTAGCCTCTTTGTTGCTTTCATGGGAATCTTCATCTCCTTTTACTCGGAGGATTCGGTGCTCTTGGCTTTGTATGGGGATGAAGAAGAAAGGGGGGGAGGGGGACAGCGGGCAAAAGGAGAATGATATAAAGCAGAGAACCTACCTCTTCGCACCACCCGCATCGGGACTAACAACAACACACTGCTTAACCTCCAAATTCGCCTTGATCCACCGCAGCGTACTCGGTTCCGCATACAGATTGTCAACTGGGACGTTGAAGAAGCCCTGTATCTGACTCGCATGCAGATCCATCGTGATGACATGATTGCACCCCGCCGTCTGCAGCATATTGGCAATGAGCTTCGCCGAGATAGGCGCCCGGGACTTATCCTTCTTGTCCTGCCGCGCGTAGGGGAAGTTCGGGATCACAGCTGTGATGCGTCGAGCGGAAGCGGTTTTGCACGCGTTGATCATGATGAGCAGCTCCATTAACCCATCGTTGATCTCGCCTGGCGCGGTGGATTGGAGGATGAAAACTTGATCCAAAATCAGCAAATTCATCCCCATCACCATCAACAGGATTAGGAAGAGGAAGGGAGAAATACCATCTTCATCACGTACAGACTCTCCAATCGTGACCGAAGTCTCTTGATTCGAGTAATTGAGGCTCAAAGTCTTCGCCAGCTCAATTCCCAAGCTGCGACCGAAAAGAGTCCGCGTCAGCAATGCGCCAGAGGCGGCTAGCCGGCTACAAATTTATCGCTGGGTCCTCACCGTTCTGCTACCAGCTTGGCAAGTTGAGGGTGGCTGTTGCCTGTCAACAGCTTGATAGAGTTGGTTGCCATAGTCCGATATTGGTGGGGCGAGGCAGCTTGGAGGGGTAGAAGCTCTAGCAAAAGCTTGCAAAAACTTGCAACACACGGCGTGCTCGAAGTGAGACGCGGAGGAAGCAATCAAGTGATTGAGGGATAGGCAGAGAAATGCTTTCTGTTAGATAATCATGGTGAATCAAAGCTAGGATATTGCGTTAGGACACAAATTTGGTGATAAAGATGGCGTCAGGTTCTTTTTTCTGTGGCGAGATCAATTTTCTGAGACATAGCGCGGAATGGGTCCGCTTACCGCGGCTACTTGTATGAGATCTTCAACTAGTCATCACATGAATATCACGTCTTCAAGTTGTATACCATGCTCTATAGTTAAGTCTCAGTTGCTATGAGACATGCATGCACCTTTGAGAGGCACAGAAGCTATTTAATTTTACAGGAGCTGAACCTTTGCACGACTTCTGCTGTTGAATAAGATCCACAAACGACCTGCACTTCGCGGTGGAATCCCATCAGCCAGACAATAGAAACTCTGTGAAAGATCAGATGCTCATGAGAAAACTTAAAAGCCCGATGTAGTAAGCCTTCTGCCCTAGCGCTATGTAACCCCTGATAACATATCATGGAAAAAAGCTCTGACGCCATTAAATGCTTATTAGGACAGGTAATGCAAGTTGAATGTCGTAAACACATGTGACAATTTGAAGTCTATGCGAAACCGAAGTATTCACTTCCAGCAGTAATGGCCATGAGGACCTGGTGACGCAGGATCTCGTAGCTCTCGTACTCAGGAAGGTCAAGTTCTAGAGATAAGTTAGCAATGTGCGAAGGAGGAATGTGCGTAGAAGTAGCTTACGGTTGAAGCAAGTATGCGAACTTGGAAGTCGGTCCTTGTTGCCATAGTCGCGATGGATATTGAATCGACTGAAGCCGTTCATGCCCTCAAGTTCCTTGAAGCCATTGAGAGGCACTTTACTCGTACCAGTGACGAATTGTAACAGCTTGGCGCGCTCTTCCTTATCAAAGGACCTAATGGCGCGCCAGAACCACTGTATCTGTGGGGATGCGCTAGTGTAGTTGTGATACTCTGTGTTGCTTTTCCAATCATCGACGTCTATCTCAGGCAACCCGGAAATCAACAACTCTAGCTCTTGCTCGTTGAAGATTGCGACGAGTTCAGCTGGAATGATCTCGTGGAAGCCTAGGTGTCCATTAATATTTTCATGATACATAAAGTCCAGTAGACTTACCTTTTAGGAAGTTGTCTAACTGTTCTTGAACAGAACCTATGAGTTTGAACTCTACTATAAGCCGGATATATTCTTGTTTGTTTTCTTGAGTGACAAGAATATTTCGGCCATTCTCGATCAAGTCAACTGTCTCCGTAGCACCAAATTTATCATTATCAACAGAGAAGGTCTCGGTGATGATATCAGTGATATCATTCTCCAACATCCATACGAGTGATTTGTAATATTCGGGATCGAGAGATTCCATGTCCTTGACGGAGACAGCTTTGCCTAGGATGCGCTTGTAAACAGCTCTGCTGAAGTGACAGTCCAAGACACGACCCTCGTAGAGGGCCTTGCCGATGACACGTCCAATGAACTTGAAGAACAAAAGATGCTCTGGGTTGACGCTGCTTATGTGATTAGGGTGAAACGTTGTCCTGTCTGAAGACACAGGAATAAATAGTGCATATCTTGGATCGAACATCTGCCTTGAGAGGACTTGGAACCACTCTCGAGTGACCCCTCCAGCATCGACACCCTCCTCGCCATGGAAGCGAATGCTAAGCTTTCCAAACTTCATCTCATCGCCACTCTTGAAGTAGAGCGACCTGAAGGAATCATGGAAGACCTGCTCTCTGCGGACCGAAAGTTGGAGTGGCGGGAACGATTGACGAGTTTGACTGTTTCGGTTGTGAATGCTCCGAGTGAAGTAGTTACGCTTGTTATCGAACTCAAGCACCTTAGGATTCTTAACAAGGAGAGAGAAAGTTCCGCTCATAAGCTTTGGTGTATGGCGGACTAGGTCGTTAAGGATCTTGCGATGCTCCTCCGTGAAAGTGAAGAACAAATTCTCCATGCGAGATTCTGGCTGGGGGCTGGTAATGCTTAGCTCTCTGCCAATCTGTGATCGCGCAATCGGGGCATCTTTGAGTGTTGTATTCTTGCAAACGACCATCAATGACTCGATTAATGGCAAGAGTATTGTGGCTACATTAAGCATGTTTTCACGCTGTCGGATCGCGCTAAGACAGGCGCTAAGCTTCTCCCACATTGGGCCAAAAGTAGGATTCTCGTAGAGTGTTGCAAGGAGGTCTTGTTTCTCAACCTCCTTTGATTGTTCTCCAGCAGCTTCGGCACTCTCTCCCTCCGACGTCTCTTTCTTGGGAGTACTCTTCGGGTCAAAGAGATGGTCAAGAGCTGTTAGCACACGAAGTAGTTTGTTCTGATCTGAGCCTGAAGGTGAGAACTTAGCCAAAGCTACGCCCTGGATTTCAGTGCCAGAAGAGGCCTTCTGAATCTGTGGCAGAAGATCCTCAAGGTCGAGGAGGATGATATCACCTAGCTCTTGAGCCTTACGAATGAGCTCTTTGCCGAAAACTGCCTTTGCTCCGGGAATGCAAGATAAGTTCTTAATGGTAGAGAGGGTTTCTCGGAAAGTCTTTGCACTGCACTCGCGAGCAACAAAGATATTTATAACAAGCTTAAGATTAGCTTCGGGTATGACCGGTGGAACGGAAGGTCGCTGCTTCTTTTGCTCGCCATCCTTGGCATCAGCGGCAGTAGGTTTTTCTGATTGCTCAGCAACGGGCGCGGTTACATCGTTGGGCTCTGCAACAGTAGTCTCTGCAGGCACAGCAACGTCAGCAGCAGGCTCTGAAGGGGCTGTATTTTCACCGTCTGTCTCCATTGACTCGGGGTTCAGCTCTGTAACGATCGCAGTCTCTGGAGTAGCCTCAGATACGGCAGTGGCAGCTCCTGGTGCTTCCACATCGACCTTCTTAGCCTCCTCTGCTGCCTCTTTTTGCTTTCTTTCTAGGGCTTGGAGTGGAGCAGTAACTCTACTTAGCAGATCTGACAGCGACTCCATAACGGAAGAACTTTCCATGATTAATTTGCGGTCCAGCAGAGTGAGCAATGAGTTCAACGCATATTTCGAGGCTCTCGTATCCTTGCCTTTGCCCTTTCGACTGGCACTTCGTTTCAAGCCACCAGATGTATCATGTTCCGTCAAAAAGAAAGACGGAACGTGAAGATTCACCTTAGAGAGGTATATAAGAGTGCTAAGACACTGCTGGACGACCATAAGTGGTGATACGTCAGTATTCGGTACGATGTTCAAGCTCATGCCTGTCAAGGTTCTCTTTAGTAGCTGTGGAGTTTTGGGTTCCTTGTCCTTTGGTTGTTTTGCTCGAAGTGAAAGCTGAGCAAAGCTCCGTTCGACAGCCGTCATGTCTGTGCTGCCATCTTGAAGAATGTGAAGAAGTGTGCTGATGACTTCACTACGATTGTGTCGATTCTCGGAGATATTTTGGAGAACCTGGAATAATGTGCTCCGGAGACTGTCCTGCTGAAAGACGAACATAAGGCGGAGAAGGGTGGCAACGCCGGCCTTGTCGAGCATCTGAACTATGGTCCTGCGCTGTGGTTTCGGGATAGATTGCTCGCCTCCACCGGCTATTGCTGCAGCTGGCCGAGACCGGGCAGCAGCCATATTTCGAACATGACTAAGGGGAAGGTCTCGAGCACCAGCCCGTGCTTGGGCGATGAACTCCGGACCAAGATGCTGTAAGATTTCCTCATCTTGTTCCATGAGGATCTGTTGCCGGAGAGCTGGAGGTAACGTAGCAAGAATGCTTGCAGCGTCCATTTCTTGTGGGCCAGCTGCAGGTGCGGCAGATCCGTTAGCGGCAGCTTGGCGGCGCTGCTCTTCACGCTCACGACGGCGTCTATCCTGTCTTTCCTGTTGAATGATCTCATCCCTGATTTCGGCTGGTAATGCATCGAGGAATTCTTGGTCTATCTCAGATGGTTCTGCACCTGCTGCAGTTGCTTGTGATCGTCGATCTGCTATGGTAGAAGTAATAACCTCTTCACGGATATCGTCCGGAAGCTCTCGAAGAAAGTCCGGGTCGATACCTAGGTCTGTGATATCAATCTGGTTACCTCGGATGATGGTGGTTATCCGTGGACGGTCTCCAGCGGGAATAGCTTCTTCGGCAGCCACTGGCGCCGCATTTGCTTCGACAGCCTCCACGCCTTCCATTGGTTGAAAATTTGCGTTTTCTGATGATTGCTCTGCACTAGGATCGCTTGTTGTAACCGCAGCTGCTTCCTCCGCTCTAGCTCGCTCTGCGGCCTCTCGCTCCTCAGCTTCTCGTTTTTCTTTCTCTGCCTTCTCTTCTGCTTCTCGTTTCTCTTTCGCCTCCTTTGCAAGTCTCTCCTCTTCGTCACGTTTCTTCTTCATCTCTTCCGCTACTTTGCGTGCCTCCATCTCCGACTTGATAGCCGGCGGCACTAGAACAGCCATTATCGCATTGTGGACTTTGTGGTAAGCTATTTCTGGATGTGCGTTACCGAACAAGAGCTTGGCTTCATCGGTCCATCTAGCAGCCGTGGACCGGATAATGAAAGAAGCTGCATTTCCAGGTTCGACGGTAGGCTCACGACGTCCGTCAAGCCGTGGAATTCCTC
>Ga0335072_10009123_pt1 | contig 14344 bp, 14 predicted proteins | sample Lox_Sample_21_FD_206725 | JGI IMG/M metagenome (GOLD analysis project Ga0335072, IMG submission 206725) | Soil microbial communities from Loxahatchee National Wildlife Refuge, Florida, United States - Lox_Sample_2.1 | ecosystem: Environmental > Terrestrial > Soil > Wetlands | place: USA... | reverse complement strand
CGGCGTGGCGGACGACACAGCGGTGATCATCGTCACCTCCGGATCCACCGGTGAGCCGAAGGGCGTCGAGCTCAGCGCGGCGGCGCTGTGCCATTCGGCCCGCGCGTCGCTGACCCGGCTGGGGGCCTGGGGCCCGGCGCCCGCGGCGGGCGGCAAGAACGCGGGGGGCTGGCTGTGCTGCCTGCCGGTGACCCATGTCGCCGGCCTGCAGGTCGTCGTCAGGTCCCTGCTCTCTTCGTCAGAACGTACGGTTGCTCCGACACTGACCGCCACGGCGCTGTCGGAGTCGGGCTGCTCCTACGTGTCGGTGGTGCCGACTCAGCTGGTCCGGCTGCTCGACGAGCCGGGCGGCGCGGCGGCGCTGGCGGAGTTCGCCGCCGTGCTGGTCGGCGGCGCGGCCGCTCCGGCGGGGCTGCTCGACCGGGCGCGGGCGGCCGGGGTGCGGGCGGTGACCACCTACGGGATGAGCGAGACCTGCGGCGGCTGCGTCTACGACGGGGTGCCGCTGGACGGGGTCACCGTGCGGGCCGCCGGGGACGGGCTGCTGCGGATCTCGGGGCCGGTGCTGATGAACCGCTACCGCGGCGGCCCTGACCTGGGAGACGAGTTCGTGACCTCGGACCTCGGTTACGTCCGCGACGGGCGGGTAGTCGTGCGGGGACGCGCCGACGACGTGATCAACACCGGTGGCCACAAGGTGGTCCCCGGCGAGGTCGCCGCGGTGCTCGAGTCCTGTCCTGGTGTACTGGAGGTTGTTGTGGTCGGGCGTGCCGATCCGGAGTGGGGCCAGCGGGTCACGGCGGTGGTGGTCCCCGCCGACCCGGCTGACCCGCCGAGTCTAGAATTGCTGCGTATTCATGTAAGCAAGCGGCTGCCGCGTTACGCTTGCCCCAGTGAGGTCGTGCTGACGCGGGCCATCCCGGTGCTCGCCAGCGGTAAACCCGACCTGGCTTCCCTCAAGACGGCAGGAACGTTACGCGAACGGGAACAATCTCCGCCGCTAAGCGTTAATTAAGAGTGCCCGCAAGATACACCGGTTAAAACTGAGCGGGCTCACTCACAAGCCATCCATCGGGGACCGTAAGACGTTGTTTGTAGTGAACGGCGCGACGCACGCGCACGTAAACAGTAGGAGGGAGGTGTCTCATGCCGCGGATCGCCATGGCCGCTCCGGCGACCGACGAGGACGCTAGCTCGACTCGCGTGGACGACCTGATCCAGCGCGGTCGCAGCCAGGGCCACCTGTCCCTTTCGGACCTGCGGACTGCCTTCGAGCAGGCGGGGCTTACCCCTGCCGAGGCTCGGTCCATTCTCCGTGAGCTGAGCGAGGCCGGTGTCCGGCTGGCCGACGAGGAGACCGACAAGGGGTCCGGCCTCAAGGTCGCCCTGTCGGACCTTACGGCCGTCTCGGACGCCACGGTGAAGGGCAGCGGTTCGAAGGCTACCGCCGCTCGGAAGGGCCGGTCAAAGAAGGCCTCCGCCGACGCCGAGTCTCCCGCCACGGACGCGGACCCGGAATTCGGGGACGACGAGATGGCCTCGATCGAGGCGGACGTCGCCTCGCTCGCCGACGGGGCTGACCTCGACGACCAGACACCCGCCATGGGCGACTCGGTGCACACCTACCTGAAGTCCATCGGCCGGACCAGCCTGCTCACCGCCGAGCAGGAGGTGGACCTGGCCAAGCGGATCGAGGCGGGGCTGTTCGCCGAGCACAAGCTGGACACCGAGCCTGACCTGTCGCCCGAGCACCGGCACGACCTTGAGCTCGTCGCCGAGGACGGGCGGCGCGCCAAGGCGCACATGCTCGAGGCGAACCTCCGGCTGGTGGTCTCCGTCGCGAAGAAGTACAGCGACCGGGGGCTGTCGCTGCTCGACGTCGTGCAGGAAGGAAACCTGGGCCTGATTCGCGCGGTCGAGAAGTTCGACTACACGAAGGGCTACAAGTTCTCCACCTACGCGATGTGGTGGATCCGGCAGGCGATCCAGCGCGGTTTCGCTGACTCCGCGCGGACGATCCGGCTGCCGGTGCACGTGCTGGAGATGCTGTCCAAGCTGTCGCGCGTCGAGCGCGACATGCACCAGCGTCTCGGCCGCGAGCCCACCCCCGAGGAGCTGGCCGTCGAGCTGGACCGGACTCCAGACCAGATCGAGGAGCTGCTGCGCACGTCGCGGCAGCCGATCTCGCTCGACTCCACGATCGGCGAGGACGGCGAGACCTCGATCGGCGACCTCATCGAGGACGTGGACGCGCCCGAAGCCTCCGAGCTGGTCGACCGTCAGCTGATGGCCGAGCAGCTGCGGTCGGCGCTGGACGCGCTGACCCCGCGCGAGGCGACGATCATGGCGATGCGGTTCGGCCTGTACGACGGCAACCCGCACACCCTGGACGAGATCGGCCGCGCGCTCGGCCTGACCAGGGAGCGGATCCGCCAGCTCGAGAAGCAGTCGCTGTCCAAGCTGCGGCACCCGTCGAGGGCGCAGCCGCTGCTCGACTTCGCCTCCTAAGGGGCCTTCGCCTCTGCCCGCGTGCCGGGCCCGACCTCCCGCCGGGCCCGGCACGTTGTGCATTAGGATTCCGAACGTGGACGACAACGGGCTGCTGGACGAGCTCCAGGAAGACATCGGCTCCGACTACAGCCCTCAGCTGCGGGTGGCGGCGGGGATGCTGAGCGGCGACGCGCAGGCGGCCGTGCCGTTCCTGCTGTTCTCGATCGCCAAGAGCCTCGAGGACATCTCGTTCCTGCTGGCCAACGACAGCGTCAGCGTCGTCATGGAGACTGACGAGGACGAGTAGTCACCCGGTCGAGGGCCGCCACGACGGCGACCACGGCGGCTGCGCAGGCGGCGAGCGCGATCTCGGGGAGCACGGGGACGGCGAGCGCCAGCAGCGCCAGCACCGCGATGCCGGCGAGCCGCGTCCACGGGACCGTGCGCCAGACCACGAACTTGAAGGCGGCGTGCCCGGCGAGGAACAGCGCGGGGCCGCCGAGGATCATCCAGGCGGACGACGCGGGCGCCGACGATGACGGGGCCGTGAGGATCTTCTCATCGCCCGCCGCCGTGACGATGATGCCGGCCACCATCAGCGGGTGGACCAGGTGGTAAGCGGTGCGGGCGATCCGGCCCGGGTCATCGGAGGATTGGATCACCTCCGCGCTCGCGCCGGCCGACCGGTCGAAGTACAGCCACCACAGCGCCACCGAGCCCGCGAACGACACGACGAACGCGGCGACCGTGGCGCCGGTGATGTGCCGCGTCGCGGACAAGGTGGCGCCGATGATGACGATCGACTCGCCGATCGCGATCAGGATGAACCCCTGGCACCGCTCGGCGAAGTGGCCGCCCTCGATCGTCCAGTCGGCGGTGCGGGACCGGCCGAGGAACGGGGTCGCGAACCCGGTCAGGCCGCCGGCCACGTCAATGGCGACCGCGAGCAGCCACAGCAGCTCCCTGGCATGGCCGCCGGCCAGCCCGCCCGCGACCGCCAGCGCGCCGCTGACCGCGCACCAGGCGAGGATCCGCTCGTAGTTCCGCTGCAGCGGACCGCGCAGCGCCACCACCATGAACACGCTGCGGCCCACCTGCTGCACGGCGTAGGACGCGCCGACCACCCAGCCCAGGTCGTCAAAGGCGCGCGGCAGCGCCGCCGACATCGCCAGGCTGAGCAGCGCGAGCACGACCAGCAGCAGGCGGACCTCGATGCGTTCCGGGTCCATCCAGTTGGTGACCCACGTGGTGTAGGCCCAGGCCAGCCACACCATCGCCAGCAGCAGCGCGGACTGCAGGGCGCTGCTGACGGTGGGGTACTCCACGAGGTTGTGCGACAGCTGCGTGACCGCGAAGACGTACACCAGGTCGAAGAACAGCTCGATGTTCGTGACCCGGTTGCCGCCCGTGCGGTCCCGCAGCAGCCGCCGCGCGGCCGGGGCGCCCGCGGCGCCCGGGGCGCCGGGGGCCTCCGTGCTCACCTCCGGGCGCTCACCAGGCGTAGTCCTCCGGGGCCGGCTTGTGCCCGGGGAAGATCTCGTCCAGCCTCGCCAGCACGTCCTCGTCGAGCGTGACCTGCAGCGCCCGCTGCGCGCTGTCGAGCTGGGCGAGCGTGCGCGGCCCGATGATCGGCGCGGTCACGCCGTCGACGTGCAGCAGCCAGGCGAGCGCCACGCTGGCGGGTTCCTCGCCGAGCTTGTCGCACAGGTCCTCGTAGGCCTGGATCTCCTCGCGGTGGCTTTCCACCTGCTCCTTCGACCGGCCGGCCAGCCGCCGCCGTCCCTCCCGCTCGGACTTCAGCACGCCGCCGAGCAGGCCGCCCTCCAGCGGGGACCACGGGATGACGCCCACGCCGTAGGCGCGGGCGGCGGGCAGCACCTCGAGCTCGATGGCGCGGGTGATCAGGTTGTACAGCGACTGTTCGCTGACCAGGCCGGTAAAGTCCCTGGCCCGCGCGGTCTCGCACGCCCGCGCGATGTCCCAGCCCGCGAAGTTCGACGAGCCTGTGTACAGGATCTTGCCCTGGGTGACGAGGACCTGCATCGCCTGCCAGATCTCGTCCCACGGGGTGGCGCGGTCCACGTGGTGCATCTGGTACACGTCGATGTAGTCGGTCTGCAGCCGGCGCAGCGACGCGTCGCAGGCGCGGCGGATGTTCAGGGCGGACAGCTTGCCGTCGTTCGGCCACGAGGTCATGTCGCCGTAGAGCTTTGTCGCCAGGACCGTGCGCTCGCGCCGGCCGCCGCCCTGCGCGAACCAGTCGCCGATGATCTCCTCGGTCCACCCGGCGTGCGACCGGTCGTTCTTCGCCACCTGGCCTGGCGGCGACTGCGCGCGGCCGTAGGTGTTGGCCGTGTCGAAGAAGTTCATGCCGAGTTCGTGGGCGTGGTCCATGATCGTGTGCGCCTCGGCGGCGGGGGTCAGCGACCCGAAGTTCATTGTCCCGAGGCACAGCCGGCTCACCGAAAGGCCCGTGCGGCCTAGATGCGTGTACTCCATGCCGCTAGCCTTTCACGGCCGCCTCAGCGGAGGGGAAACTCGGTACCCCGCTCGCCGTCCGGACGCGGCCCGAAGATGCGGCGCTCCGCCTCCTCGATCGGCACGTCGTTGATGCTGGCCTCGCGGCGGCGCATCAGCCCGCGGGAATCGAACTCCCACAGCTCGTTCCCGTAAGACCGCCACCACTGCCCCGCCGCGTCGTGTGACTCGTACTGAAAGCGCACCGCGATGCGGTTCTCGGCGAACGTCCAGAGGTTCTTCCGCAGCGCGTAGTCGAGCTCGCGCTGCCATTTCGCGGTCAGGAACCCGACGATCTCGTCCCGGCCGGTGATGAACCTGTCGCGGTTGCGCCACACGGAATCGACGGTGTACGCGGCCGCCACCCGCTCGGGGTCGCGCGTGTTCCAGGCGTCCTCGGCCGCCTGGACCTTCTGCAGCGCGGTCTCCCGGGTGAACGGGGGCAACGGCGGACGGTCTGTCATGTGCGGCCTCCAGTGCCGGCGGTTATCCTTGTCAGTATGCGCGGCGTCGTGCTTCAGGGCTGGTGGCGTCCCGGGTAGGGACGGCTGCCCTCGCCGCGCGCGCTGAAAAGCTAGCGATAAGGCCGTCCATCACTATGGGACGGCCTTTTCGCTGACCGGGCCGTCCCCCGCTGACAAGGGAGCGACCCCATGACTACGACACGGGTGCTGACCGGCGACCGGCCGACCGGGCCGCTGCACCTCGGCCACTACTTCGGCAGCCTGCAGAACCGGGTCCGGCTGCAGCACGACGGGGCCGACGTGTTCGTGCTCGTCGCCGACTATCAGGTGCTCACCGACCGGGACACCGCCGAGCTCCTCGACGACTACGTCATCGGCATGGTGCTGGACTACCTGGCCATCGGGATCGACCCAGAGCGCGCGACGATCTTCGCGCACAGCGCGGTCCCGGAGCTGAACCAGCTGCTGCTGCCGTTCCTCAGCCTGGTGTCGGTGCCTGAGCTGAACAGGAACCCGACCGTGAAGGACGAGATCGCGCACTCGCGGCAGTCGTCGGTCAGCGGGCTGATGTTCAGCTACCCGGCGCACCAGGCGGCCGACATCCTGTTCTGCAAGGCCACGCTGGTGCCGGTCGGCAAGGACCAGCTGCCGCACCTGGAGGTTACCCGGCTGATCGCCCGCCGGTTCAACGAGCGCTACGGGCGCACGTTCCCCGAGCCGGAGGCGCTGCTGTCGCGGGCGCCGCTGCTGCTCGGCACCGACGGCACGAAGATGAGCAAGAGCCGCGGCAACGCGATCGCCATCCGGGCGACCGCCGACGAGACAGCCCGGCTGATCAAGGGGGCGAAGACCGATTCCGTTCGGGCTATTTCCTATGACCCCGCCGGGCGGCCAGAGGTCTCCTCCCTCGTGCTGCTCGCCGCGCTGTGCCTGGACGCCGATCCTGCCGCGCTGGCCGCGGAGATCGGCGGCGGCGGGGCCGCCGCGCTCAAGAAGACGGTGACCGAGGCGGTCAACGAGCGGTTCGCGCCGATCCGCGCCCGGCGCGCGGCGCTCGAGGCGGACCCCGCCTACGCGCGGGCCGTGCTCCGCGACGGCTGCGCGCGGGCACGGGAGATCGCGGACGCCACGCTGGAAGAGGTGCGTACGGCGATGGGGATGCGGTACTAGCCCGCGCCGAGAGGACCCGCTGGAACGCCAGGGCCGCACGGAGGCATAATAGTTAGTTGCGAGCAAGCAAGGAGGTTGGCCGGCCGTGCGCGACGTGGAGGTGCCATGGTGGGGCGCCGTCTCGGCCGCCGCGGCCCCCGTCCTGCTGATCGCTGGCCTGACGGCGTCGGCGCGGCTGCAGCCGGCCAGCTTCGACGCGTTCAACAGCACCGTTAGCTCGGTGGCCGCGCCTGGCGCGGCCGACAGCTGGGTCATGTCGCTCACCTTCGTAGTGGTCGGGGCCTGCCACGTGGTGACCGGCCTCGCGCTGCGCCCGGCCGCGCGCGCCGGCCGGATCACCCTGGTGGGCGCGGGGCTGGCCGGCGTGCTCGTCGCGGCGTTCCCCACGCACCTGGGCGGCTCGCTGGTCCACGCCTGGTGGGCCGGGATCGGCTTCGCCGGCCTCACCGTGTGGCCTGTCATGGCCAGGCGGCGGCCGCCGGGCGCGCCGTGGGGGCTGCGCCCGGCCAACTGCTGGACCGTCACCGTCACGCTGTCGGCCCTCACGCTGTGGTTCGCCGTCGAGCAGGCCTCGCAGGGCCCGCTGATAGGCATCGCCGAGCGGGCCGCGGGCACCGCGCAGACCCTGTGGCCGCTCATCGTCGTGATGTCCTGCCGCCGGCTGGCGCCCGCGGAACCCGAACTGGCCGCGGACGCGCTTGAACCTGGCCGGTGACCGCTGCGTAGTACCTGGTGACGGGTAGCTGACACCCGGGTTGAACGGGTCGCGGAGCTGGGGAGCACCAGATGAGCCCATGGGATTACGGCAGGCCGCCGTCCGGTCACCATGACCCGTATGGAGGCGAAGACACCTTCCGTTCAGAAGAAGACGACGGCACCGACCTCTACCCGATCACCTGGGAGCGGGACCCGGGCGAGCCCCCCACCGCCAGCTGGGACTGGCGCGACCTGAACCTGGACTGGCCGCCGCGCCGGCGGCGGTCCCGGGTGCGCTGGGTGGCGGTCGCCCTGGTCGCGGTCGCGGCCGGCAGCGTCGGCGCCGCCCTGGTGCTGACCGGGAACTCCGGCGGCCAGCCCGGCGCGGCGAAATCGTCGCCGCTGCCGACCGTGGCCCCGGTGGCGCCCACCGCGGCGCCGTCTCCGGCCGGCCAGGGGGCGCTGACCATGGCGCAGGCGAGCCAGGTGCTCGCGAACTACACGACCGCCAACAACACGGCGAACGCGCAGCGCAGCGACTCCGTCCTCGCCGCGATCGAAACCGGCAGCAGCTACGCGGTCGACGCCGGCCTGTACCGGCTGCAGCAGGCGGAGAACGTGGCGACGTACCCGGCCTTCGGGCCGCGGCGTGAGCAGTACTACATCCCGCGCGAGACCGCCTACCCGCGCTGGTTCGTCGTCCAGGTCGCCAACGCCGAGCTGGCCGCGCCTGCGAAGATCACCGGCACGGAGTACCTGCTGTTCACCCAGACCCGGCCCGGCGCGCCGTGGAAGAACGCGGTCGAGCCGTACCTGCTCGCGGGCGCGGCAACCCCGTCGGTGGCGCTCGGCGCCGGCGGCCTGGCGGCCCCGGTGACCGCCGCGACAGCGCTGGCCGTCCCCGCCGGGCAGATCGCGCAGGTCACCGCCTCGTCGCTGGACGGCACTGTGATGAACGGCGCTGTGATGAACGGCGCCACGATGAACGGCACTGGGCAGCTGCCGAACCCGGGGAACCTCGCGGACGTCATGGATCGCGCGTTCTGGCAGGGCAAGCTGCCCGCGTCGTCGGTCACCGACGCGCACACCCCGTCCGGTCCGGTGTACGGGCTGCGCACCACCGACGGCGGCGCGCTGCTGTTCTACGCCGAGGCCGCCGAGCTCACCCTCACGGCGCCCGCCGGGGAGGCCATGCACCTGACCATCCCCGGCTTCTACTCCCCCAGCCAGTCCCTGACCAGGGCCGTGGTCGGGTACCAGGAGCAGTTCGCCGCCTACGACCCGCCGTCAGGCAGTTCCGGGCTGCGGGTCGTCGCCGACTACTCCGGCATCACGTCGGGGTCCTAGGCTGAACCCTCGCCGGCCGGGCCGACGAGCTTGAACGGCGCGCCGGCCGGGTCGGCCGCGGTGGCCAGCCGGCCGTACGGGGTGTCGAAGCCGGGCTTCAGCACCGTGCCGCCCAGCTCGGTGACCTTCGCGAGCGCGGCGTCGGTGTCGGCCACCTGGAGGTAGACCTGCCACTGCTCGCCGGCGTCCGGCGGCAGGAAGCCGGTCCCGTCCATGATCCCGGCGATGGTCTCGCCGTCGCTGTCCTTGAGCACGCTGAGCCGGAACTCGTCGGTGTCGCCCGCGACCTCGGGCCGCCAGCCGCACACGTCGGTGTAGAACGCGACGGACTTCGCGTAGTCGCGGGTGATCAGCTCGAAGTACACCGGCGTTCCCACCGGGCCGAACGCGCTGATGCCGGGGAAGGACTTCGCCTGCCAGACGCCGATCCGCGCCCCGGTGATGTCATTGAAGACGGCCTGGACGCCGAGGTCCGCGATGTCCATCGGCCCATCGCGCAGCGTGCCGCCGCGCGCGGCGGCCTTGTCGGCGGTGCCCTTGGCGTCCGCGGACGACAGGTACACGCCCCAGCTGTCCGGCCCTTCCATGCCCGGCACGCCGGGCACCTTCGGCATGCAGCCGGCCACCGGCGCGCCGTCGGCGAAGAACATGAAGTAGCCGCCGAACTCCTCGGCGGCGTCGCCCGCGGTCCAGCCGAACAGGCCCCCGTAAAACTCTCGTGCGCGTGCGGTGTCGGACGTCAGCAGGTCCATCCAGCACGGCGCGCCGATCGGTCGAGTCATGGTTTGCTTCCCCTCGTCGCTGAATCTCATGAGTAAGACTCCCATCCGGGGTGAAACTCATCGTGACGGGCGGCGGACCGCCGCCACCACGTCGCGGTGCTCGCGGATCGCCTGCTCGGGGGTGCTGCCAGGCTGGACGCGGAAGCCGCAGTACAGCGCGATGCCGAAGTCGGGCAGGAACTTCGCGGCGGTCGCCTGCCGGCGCCGCAGCCCCGGCTCGCCGTCCAGCGGCAGCACGATGCCCAGGAAGATCCTGGCGTCCCCTGTCCGCAGCCCGGTGAGCGGGCGGAAGAAGCTCTGGTCCTCGCTGCGCAGGTAGCGCGGGCCTGCCAGGTGCAGCCAGTCGGTGGTGCGGCCGGAGTTCGCGACCGCGTAGTTCGCCATCCTGACCAGGACGCTCATGTCCCGCGCCTCGTACATCGGCCACTCGGGGAACGTGCCGTAGCACAGGTGGAAGCCGGTCAGGACCTCCTCGGGGATCAGCCTCGGCAGCCGGTCCACGGCGTCCGTGTAGCGGTCCCACGCGCCGCCGGCGCTCCACGGCAGCACGCCCTCGATGTCGAGGGTCTCGTAGGCGATGTCCCACTGGATCGCCAGGTCTGCTGACGGGACGGCGGCGGTCAGCCGGCCGATCTCCCTGGCCACGAGGTCCGCGAAGCCCGGCGCGGCGACCGGGTAGTCGGCCGCGAAGTCGGCGTGCAGCCCGTTCAGCGCGCTGACCGGGAACGGCAGCCCGACCTGGAATCGCACGCCGGCCGGGATGACGCCCGCCGCGCGCAGCTTGCTGAAGACCTGGTAGGAGGCGATCGCGTCGTCCACGCGCGGCCAGGTGTCCCAGTGCACGGCCGTCGCTCCCGGCCTGACCCTGAAGACCGGTGCCTCGTACATGTGCCGCGGTCGCCCGGTCGGCGAGTCCGTCTCCTGCACCGTCTCGATGTCCGGGTTCGGGCGCACGAGGCGTTCCCGCTCGTAACCCACCCACGACGACCGCGGCCCCGTCTCGCCGTCCGGCAGGGCGAATACCAGGCCGGGGCCGGCGAAGTTCGCCGCGGCGGCGCGCAGCGCGTCTTCGCTCGATGCGGCGGGGATGCTACCCACCAGCAGCAGGTCACTTGTGACTCGCGGGGACATCGGTGTCTCCTCCCGATCCGGTTGCGGCTATAAACAAGATCATGACCACAACTGATGAACTGCGGGAGCTGCTTGGACCAGTCGGCATCTGGATGCCGCCGCCGGCCGCGATCGGGCTGGACCCCGGGGAATTCGCGCGAACGGTCGAAGACGCGGGCTTCAGCTCGGTCTGGATCCCCGGCGTGAACGCGGCGGAGAACCTGGCGGCGCTCGAGCCGCTGCTGGCCGCGACCGGCCGGCTGGTCGTGGCCACCGGTATCGCGAGCATCTGGACCTGGTCGCCCGCCGAGCTGGCCGCCGCGGCGGACCGGCTGACCGCCGACTACCCCGACCGGTTCGTGCTCGGGCTCGGCGTCAGCCACGCGCCGCTGGTCGAATCGACAGGGCAGGCCTACGTGCGGCCGCTGGCGAAGATGCGGCAGTTTCTCGACGAGCTCCCCGCGATGGAGTCGACGACCGTGCTCGCGGCGCTCGGGCCGAAGATGCTCCAGCTGGCCAGGGACCGTACCCACGGGGCCCACCCGTACTTCACCCCGCCCGAGCACACCGCGTTCGCGCGGTCAGTCCTCGGGACAGACCGGCTGCTGGTCCCGGAGCTGGCGGTCGCGCTCGCGCCGGGCGCCGACGGCGCCGCGGCGGCCCGCGCGTACGCCACGTACTACCTGAAGCTGCCGAACTACACGTCCAACCTGCGCACGCTCGGCTTCGGTGACGAGGACTTCGCGAACGGCGGCAGCGACCGGCTCATGTCGGCGGTCGTGCCGCACGGTCCTGACGCCGTCAGCGACCGGCTCCGCGAGCACCTGGACGCGGGCGCGGACCACGTGGTCCTGCAGCCGGTGGGCGCGGACGGCAGGTTCGCCGCGGACAGCATCGGCGAGCTCGCGTCGATCGCCGCCGGGCTGCCGCAGTGACCCGTGCCCCCATCTCGCTGCCCGGCCGGCTCGTTATCGTCGACTACGGCGAGGTCATCTCGCTGTCGCAGTCGGCCGTCGACCGGGAGACGATCGCGGGCCTGGCCGGGGTGAGCGGCGACGGCGAGCCGCCGTTCTGGCGCGCCTACTTCGCGCACAGGGACGGCCTCGACCTGGGCAGCGCCGGAGTCGCCGCCTACTGGCAGGCGATCGCCGCCGACATCGGCGCGAGCTGGGACGACGCCCGGGTGCACGAGCTGTGGGCGGCCGACTTCCGCAGCTGGCTGTCGATCAACCCCGGCACCGTCGAGGTGCTCGCCGACCTGAAGGCCGGCGGGACCAGGCTGGCGCTGCTGTCCAACGCCGGCCCGGACTACGGCAGCTACTTCCGGCACGGCCCGCTCGGCGACTTCTTCGCGGCGTGCTACGTGAGCGGGGAACTCAACCTGCTCAAGCCGCACGAGGAGATCTACCGGCACGTGCTGGAGGACCAGGGGGTCAGCGCCGCCAACGCGGTGTTCATCGACAACAAGGACAGCAACGTCCGCGGCGCCGAGGCGCTCGGCATGACCGGCTACGTGTTCACCGGCGCGCCGGAGCTGCGCGAGTTCCTGGCGTCGCTGTCCTGAGGCCGTCCGCCGGCTGTCAGTAGTAGAGATAGGGGTCCAGGAGGCTCGCCTCGGTGATCGGGCCATCTGTCGTGGCCGCCTCGGCGTCGTCGGGCTCCTCCGCTGCCTGGCACCTCTTCGCGCCGCCGTGGTCCGCTGGGCTGTGTCGCGGCATGCTGCCGTGCTCCTTCTCGATCGCTGTGCTCTCGCGATCAAGTGTCCGGTCCCGCGTACGGGCCCGGCATCGGCAGCCGTTCCCTATCTTGCGGTCGCGGTTCCCTAGTTTCCGGCCTGTCCGTCCAGCCAGATCCCGATACTCCGCTCGAGGGTGGGCATCGGGAGCGAGCCGTGGTCGAGGACGGCCGCGTGGAAGGCGGGCAGCGAGAACTCCGCGCCGAGCCGCCTGCGGGCCTCGTCCCTGAGGCGCTCGATCTCCAGCTTGCCGGTGAGGTAGGCCAGCGCCTGTCCGGGCATGACGATGTACCGGTCGATCTCGGAGGCCATGAACTCCGGCGGCATGGGGACGTGGTCGACGGCGTAGTCCACGGCCCGTTCGCGGCTCCAGCCGAACGCGTGCATGCCGGTGTCCACGACCAGCCGGACGGCGCGCATCAGGGCGTTGCTGACCGCGCCGAGCTGGCCGCGCTCGCCGTCGTACAGCCCAGTTTCGTCGGCGAGCTGCTCGGCATACAGCCCCCAGCCTTCCGAGAACACGGGCAGGCTGCGCTGGCGCTGCAGTGCCGGCAGGCCGGTGAGCAGCTGCAGGCGAGACAGCTGAAGGTGATGGCCGGGCACCGTCTCGTGGAAGGCCACGGCGTCGATGTCCCATCCGGTGCCGGCCGTGGGCCGCTTGGTGTTGAACCAGAACGTTCCCGGCCGCCCGCCGTCCAGGCGGGGCGGGGTGTAGTGCGGCGCCGCGCCGCCGAGCGCCACGACGTCGGGCATGGGCGTCACCTCGCAGGGCGCCGGGAGCGGGGCGGGGAAGAATTCCGGCGCCTGCGCCTCGGCCCGCCGCACGGCGGCCAGCGCCCGGCGGATCGCCTCCTCGGGAGGGATCTTCCCGGACGCCTCCCGTAGCGCGGTGAAGACCTCGTCCCGTCCCGACAAGCCCAGCCGGGCCCCGAGTTCCTCGGCGAGGGCCTCCAGCGCCGCCACGTGGTCCAGCCCGGTCTTGTGCAGGTCGTCGGCCGACAGCGGCAGCGTGGTGTAGACGCGGATGGCCGTGTCGTAGTCGCCGTCCCCGCCGGGTATCCAGTGCAGTCCCGCCTGCTCAGCGGGCCGCGACCGCGGCAGCAGGTCCCTGACCGTCTCCACCCACCTGGCCAGGGCCGGGTTCACGACATCCGTCACCGCCGCGCGGCGGGCCGTCTCCCAGTCCGCCGCGCGAGACCAGCCCTCCGGCGGCTGGGGGACGAGGACAGGGCTGTTGCCAGGGCTGGCCAGGATCGCCTCGGCCCAGGCGATGGCGTCCTCCGCCAGCGGGGCGACCGGCAGCCGCCCCCGCCTGTCGCCGGCCCGCAGCTGATCGGTGACCTGGTCCAGCCAGACGCCGCTGCCCTGGACCCGGGTGAGGAAGTCCTCCGCCGCCGCCTGATCCAGCAGGATCGTCCTGGCCGCCACCGCGAGGAAAGCGGCCGGTCCTTCGTAGTGCATGGCGGTGACGGTGTGGTCATCGGCGGCCAGGTCGACGACTGCCAATTCCTGGGCGGCGGCGCCCCTGGTGCAGTCGAGCGTGACGGCGTCGGCGGGGCTGAGCGTGCCGCGGTCGATCGCGTCGGCCTCGCGGACGAATCCCTCGGCTTCGGCACGCCAGGCCTGCTGACCCGCTTCGCTGTCATCGGGAAGCAGGTGGTCGTACCCGGGAATCCCGTACATGGTGGCGGCGAACGGGTGGACGTGCAGCCAGCGCTCGTGGAAACGATCGGCAAGATCCCGTGCTTCAGTCATGAAACCCGAATTTTAGCCGGAGTGACTCCGCCCCCCGGACCTCGGGTCACGGGCAACGCCGCGGCCGACGGCCGCGACGAGCGCCAACCTGCACCAGCCCTCCCAATCGCCTCTGCTGTCCGTTGCGTCAGACACATGGAACCCGGCCACGGGCTTGCCTTGTCTTGCCTTGCCTTGGTGACGGGATCGGCCGTCCGGGTGCGGCGAGAACCCCAGGCACGGCACGATCCGGGCAGGTGGGCGCTACCGCACGCTCAAACGCTTCTTGCTGTTATCAA
>Ga0335072_10009121_pt1 | contig 14344 bp, 14 predicted proteins | sample Lox_Sample_21_FD_206725 | JGI IMG/M metagenome (GOLD analysis project Ga0335072, IMG submission 206725) | Soil microbial communities from Loxahatchee National Wildlife Refuge, Florida, United States - Lox_Sample_2.1 | ecosystem: Environmental > Terrestrial > Soil > Wetlands | place: USA... | reverse complement strand
GACGATCGCATATCCATTCTCGATCACGTGTATTGCGAGGCCAGGCGCGATCCGACGCTCACGCTGCCCCCCGATCTGGTGCTCGCCATGATCGAGGTGGAAAGCCGCTTCGACACCTGGGCGGTCTCCCCGGTGGGCGCAGTCGGCCTCATGCAGGTGATGCCGTTCTGGCCGCGCCAGCTCGGCGTGCAGAATCAGCTGGTGCGCATCGCCCCGAACATTCGCATGGGCTGTGAGATCCTGCGCTACTATTTGCGCGCCGAGCACATGGACTGGGTGCGGGCGCTCGCCCGCTACAACGGCAGCGCCGGCCGCAACACCTATCCGGCCCTGGTGATGCAGCGCTGGCGGCGCGAGTGGCGCTTCTGAGGCTGCCTGCGCCGCGCGCTCAGAGAATCTCGAAGCCCTGATGCGGCCCGGCGCCCGGCTCGAGCTCCTCGACCGCCTCCACGCGCGCGCTCCTCGGCCCTCGATGCAGCCAGGCGTGCAGCTGCTCGACCGCGGCAGGCGCACCTTGCGCCGCCACCTCCACCGAGCCGTCGCACAGATTGCGCGCATAGCCGCGGAGCCCGAGACGCTGCGCCTCGATGCGCGCGCTGTGGCGAAAGTAGACGCCCTGCACTTTGCCGGTGATGCGAAAGCGGCGGCTGACCTCATTCATCCGGCGGGGGCGATGGCGGGCGCGATGGCGAGCGTTACTGCGGTACCGGCGCGTTGCCGGCGGGCTGCGCATCGGCGTGCTGCACGCTCGTGAGCGCGGCGGTCGCATGGCGCTTGGCCTCCTCGGCCGCGAGGCGCGCGCGCACGTACTCCTTCGCCTCGAGATGCGATTCGGCACGATTGATCGCCGCCTCTGCGGCATACAGGTCCGGCGACGTCGAGGGGGTGGCCCCGGCGGTGGTGGCTGCTGCGATCGCCTGTCGCGCATCGCTCAATTCCTGTACGGGAGGGCCGCTCGGGCAGCCGGTCAGGCAGAGGACACCGACGACTACGGCGAATGAGCGCAGCATATTTGAGCCGACACTAGCAACAGCGCGCAGGGCCGTCAAACCACCACCACTGGACATTATCTGGCCGGATGCAAATAATTCGTTGCGCCGGCGCTGCAACCCGACCACGAAACGGCGCGATTCCCCGCCATTTCCCTGATGGATGTATCGATGCACGAAATCCTGGTCCTGTATTATTCGCGCCAAGGCAGCACCGCGGCGCTGGCGCGGCAGGTGTGCCGCGGCGTCGAGAGCGTCGCCGGCATGCAGGCGAGGCTCCGAACCGTCGCGCCGCTCGGCGCGAGCGGCCCCGAGTCCGATGTCCCGAATTCAGGACCGCCCTATGCGACGCACGAGGACCTGACGAGCTGCGCCGGCCTGATCCTCGGCAGTCCGACGCGCTTCGGCAACATGGCGGCGCCCTTGAAGCATTTCCTGGACGGCACCGGCGCACTGTGGCTCAGCGGCGCTCTCGCGGACAAGCCCGCGGGCGTATTCGCTTCGACGCAGACGCTACACGGCGGACAGGAGACGACGCTGATCTCGATGATGCTGCCGCTGCTCCATCACGGCATGTACCTCGTCGGCCTGCCCTACACCGAGCAGGCTCTCTCGGCCACTCAGAGCGGCGGCACGCCCTACGGGGCTACCCATGTCGCCGGGCTGAGCGGACCGGCGACGCTCTGCGACAGCGAGCGCGATCTTGCGCGCGCGCTCGGCGCGCGCGTGGCGCAGCTTGCCGCACGGCTCGAGCGCAGCGCGTGAGCTCGGCGCGCACCACTTGAGCTTGGCGCGCACCGCCCGTCTCGCGACCCTGTGGCTGTGGGGCGCCGTCGCGGCGAGCTTGCTGTGCTGGCATCTTGCGGGCTATCCCTGGCTGCTGTGCCTCGCGGCGGTCCTGCCGCTGCTCGCGCCGCTGCGCGGGCTGATTCGCGGCGCGCGGCATACCTACGCGTGGGCGACGCTGTTCACCGTTCTGTACATCGTCTTCGCCGTCACGGAGCTGCTGGTGAATCCCGCCGCCCGCTGGGTGGCATCGCTCAGCCTGCTCCTGGTGTTCGCGTGGTTCTGCTCCATGATCCTGTACCTGCGTGCTTCTCGAGCGCCTCCCGGATGAAGGGAATCGTGAGGCGGCGCTGTGCGGCGAGCGATGCCTCATCGAGCTCATCGAGTATCTCGAAGAGCGAGCGCAGATCGCGCGGCAGGCGCTTCATCAGATACTCCAGTGTCTCCTGCGGCAGATCCAGCCCGCGCTGCTCGGCGCGCAGCCGCAGCGCCTCGCCGCGCCCGGCCTCGTCCAGCTCCCGCACCTGGTAAACGACGCATGCCGCGGCGCGCGAGCGCCAGTCGTCGAGCCGCCAATCGATCTGGCGCGGCGCGCGGTCGGCGGCGAACAGCAGGCGCGCACCAGACTCCTGCGCCTCGTTGAACAGGCGAAACAACGCCTGCTCCCAGTCGAGATCGCCCGCTGCCGCGGCGGTGTCATCCACGCACACCACGCGGCAGTCCGCCAGCCCCTGCAAGGCCTCGGGCGGCAGCGCCTCGGGCGCAGCGCCCGGGATCTCGGGCGCCGCGCGCGCCGCTATGCCGATGTAGGCGGCCGGACCCCCGGCCGCGGCGCAGGCGGCCTGCAGCAGGTGCGTCTTGCCACAGCCGCGGCTCCCCCACAGCCAGAGGGGATCGGTTGCCGGGGATCGAAGGGCGGCGAGGAGCTCGACGTTGGGGCCCGCCGAAAAGTTCTCGAACACGGCGTTGGCGCGCAGCGTCACTCCAAGAGCGAGCTGCCTCATGTGAGCTTCGATCCGCGCGAGCCCGATCCGCCGAGGCTCGAGCCCGCTTCGACGGCACGGCTCCTGGTCAGAGCGGCCTTGCCGTATCTCGACACGTAATCGATGCCGCTCACCGAGATCGTCACGAAGGTCAGCGCGCCGAGCGCGACGATGACCCAGGCGGCGGGCAATGCGAACTCCCGCCTCGCGATCACGCCCAGGATGAACAGTGCCTGGCAGAGCGTGTTGAGCTTGCTCACCGCCGTCGGGTGCGCCTCGATCGGCCCGAATCGCAGCCGGTAGGCGAGCGCGCCGAGCACGATGACGAGATCGCGCGCGAGCGCCGCCGCCACCAGCCACAGCGGCACCCAGTGCAGCACCGCGAGCACCACGAACACCGTGGCGAGGAGCAGTTTGTCCGCGGCTGGATCGAGCACACCGCCGAGGGCGCTCTGCCAGCCGAAGCGCTTGGCGAGGAAGCCGTCGAGCAGGTCCGACGCCGCCGCCACGCAGAAAAAGACCATGGTCGTGATGAGCTCATGATGCAGCAGCGCGATCGCGGTGGGTATCACCAGCACTATTCTGAGCGAGGTGATGAGGTTCGGAATATGGCGCAGCCACCGGCGCACGGCTATCGCTGCAGCTGAAATCGCTGGATACCGTTCTCCCCCGCGGCGATGGACTGCAGGCGGCCGTCCAGGGTCAGGGCGTGCTCGAGAGTCTCGGCGCCGCCCCGGGTGGTCAGCCGGAAGCGCACGGCATCGCCGCTCAAGCTCTCGACGGCCACGTGCGAGATGAAGGAAAGCGACTCGAGGTAGCTCTGGATGGAGGCGTAGTCCTTGAGGTCGGTGATCCCCGTCACCTCGATGTCGACCGGAGCGAGCGTGCCGCTCACTGCATACAGCCCTGCGTAGGTGTCGGCGGCGCGGTCGATCCCCTCCGCGGGCGAGCCGGAGAATTCGCTGCTGCGGTCCTGATACAGATAGGTCCAGCGCACCGCCGCACCGTCCGCGGCGCCGGCGGCGCGGCCGACGAGCGTACCCTCGCCGCCCAGCCGATGCGCGAGATCCGCGAGCGCGGCGGCGGGTCCGCCGGCCACGGCGGCATAATCGATGTGATCGTGCTGCAGATCCGACGCGCTCGGCCACATGATCGGAACGCCGCGCTGCGAGGCCGCCGAGTCGACGTCGGCCTTGATCTGCGAGGTGTCCTCCGCGGTGATGACGGTGCCTGCCTGCGGCCCGGTCTGCACCGCAAGCCAGACGAAGGTCGTGGGCCGCTCCCGGCCCCACAGGGGTTGACTGTTCTGCGTCAGCCATCGGGCGATGGCCGCGCCGTCGAAGGCCACCCACAGCTGGCTGTTCGGGGCGCCGCGGTATTGCTGCACATAGCGCCGCGCGCTGCCGATGAGAGGCGCCAGGGCCGGATCCTGATCGGCGGTGCGCCGCCCGGTGGCCTTGATGAGCACCGCGCGCAGCGCGGCCTCGAAGGCGCTCTCCTGCGCCGCCTCCGAGCGGTCGGTGAGAGGAACCGTCGCCTGGTAGATCTCGACGCGCGTGAGCGCGGCGCTCGAATCGGCGAGCCAGAGCAGCCCGGCGATCACCCACAGGCATCGCCACGGCGGCCGCGGAATGCGACGCGCAAAGAAAGGTCCTGTCATGACGTATTCGCGTAAGTCCTTAAGTTCTCTGATGTAAAATACCACAGCTTGCCCGCCCGTCGGGCCGGCCCCTGGAGAGGATTCGAATGACCGAGCGAGCACCCGTCACGTATCGAGCGGCCGGCGTCAACATCGACGCGGGTGAGGAGCTGGTCGAGCGCATCAAGCCGCACGTCAAGCGCTCCCTGCGCCGCGAGGTGCTCGGCGGAATCGGCGGGTTCGGTGCCCTGGTGGAGCTGCCGCTCGATCGCTACCGAAAGCCGGTTCTGGTGTCGGGCACGGACGGCGTCGGGACGAAGCTGCGGCTCGCCATCGATACCGGGCGCCACGACACCGTGGGTATCGATCTGGTCGCCATGTGCGTGAACGACGTGGTCGTACAGGGCGCCGAGCCGCTGTTCTTCCTCGACTATTTCGCGACGGGCAGACTCGATGTCGCAATCGCCGAGCGAGTCATCGCCGGTATCGTCGAGGGCTGCGTGCAGGCGGGCTGCGCGCTGGTCGGCGGCGAGACGGCCGAGATGCCGGGGATGTACCACGGCGATGACTATGATCTCGCCGGGTTCAGCGTGGGTGTGGTCGAGAAGGAGCGCATCATCGACGGCAACCGCACGGCTGCCGGCGATGTGATCCTCGGACTGCCCTCCTCCGGTCCGCATTCGAACGGATTTTCCCTCATCCGCAAGATCCTCGAGCTGAGCGGCGCCGATCCGGCCGCGCCCGTGCAAGGCGTAGCGCTCATCGAGCGGCTGATGGCGCCCACCCGCATCTACGTCAAGCCGATTCTGCGCCTGCTCGAACAGGTTCAGGTGCACGGGCTGGCGCACATCACCGGCGGCGGCCTCATCGACAATATTCCGCGCGTGGTCCCCGAGGGACTCGAGGCCGTGCTCGAGCGCGGCGCCTGGCACTGCGACCCCGTATTCGAGTGGCTGCGCGCCGCAGGAGAGGTCCCCGATGCCGAGATGTATCGGGTCTTCAACTGCGGAATCGGCATGACGGTGCACGTCGCCGCCGAGGACGCCGGCCGCGCCGCCGCGATACTGCAGGAGGCCGGCCAACCATCGCGGCTGATCGGACGGATCGGTTCGGGCACGCGCGGTGTAGTCATTACGTGACCCCCGCGCCTCAGCCCGTCGTGATCCTGATCTCCGGGCGCGGCAGCAACATGCGCACGCTGATCGAGCGCAGCCGCGATCCGGCGATGGGATATCGCGTGGCCGCGGTGCTCGCCGATCAGCCCGCCGCGCCGGGACTTGCGGCGGCCCGAGAACTGGGCGTTCCGGCGCTGGCACTGCGCGCCGAGCGCTCCGTCGCACGCGAGGTGTACGACGCCGGGCTCGCCGCAGCGATCGACCGCTATGCGCCCTCGCTCATCGTGCTCGCGGGGTTCATGCGCATCCTGTCGCGCGAGTTCGTGGCGCGCTACCCGGGGCGCATCCTGAACATTCATCCCGCGCTCCTGCCGAAGTATCCAGGCCTGCATACCCACCAGCGGGTGCTGGATGCGCACGACAGCGAGCACGGCGCGACGGTTCATTTCGTCACAGAGGAGCTCGACGCAGGTCCCGCGGTCATCCAGGCACGCGTCCGGGTCGAGCCCGGGGACGATGCGCAAAGCCTTGCCGCTCGCGTGCAGGCGCTCGAGCATCGAATCTACCCGCTCGCGGTGAGCTGGTCTTGTACCGGCCGGCTGCGCCACTCGCAGGGCCGCGCATGGCTGGACGGCGAGGCGCTCAGCGCGCCCATCCAGTACGCGGCCGAGGATCACTGAAATGCAGATGCCAACCCTGGCCGCCGCAGCCCTCGCCATGCTGCTGGCCGCGGCGCCCTCCATGCCCCTGCCAGCAGAGCAGAGCGAGCCCCCGGGCGGCGGGCCCGGCAGCGGCATCATCCGGCCCTTCTCCTCGCACTACGTGGCCGAATGGAAGGACATCTCCGTGGGTGTGAGCGACCTCGAGCTGGTGCGCGACACCCGGCCCGGGCATTACATGTACAAATGGACCACGAGCGCGCGCGGCATCTTCCGCCTGGTGTACTCCGACGACATCGTGCAGCAGAGCTGGTTCGCCATCGTCGGCGACCATGTGCGGCCGGAACGATACCTCGGGCGGCAAGGCTCGGCATCCGTGAGCTTCGTGTTCGACTGGAAGTCCGGCCGCGTGATCGGCACTTCGGAGGGCAAGCCCATCGATCAGCCGCTCGAGCCCGGCGCTCAGGACCTCAACTCCATTCAGATCGAGGTCATGCTCGATCTCGAGAACAACGATCTGCCGCCCACCTTCCACATCATCGACAAGGACCGGATGAAGCAATTTCTCTACACGCGCGAGGGCAGCGCGCGATTGCGCACCGCCCTCGGCATGCTCGACACCATCATCGTCGCGAGCCGGCACACCGCCGACGACCGGCGTGTGCTGCGCATGTGGTTTGCGCCCGCGCTCGGATACATACCGGTGCAGGCGGAGCGCACGCACGACGGCAACCTCGAGTTCGCGATGCGGATCAGATCCCTCAAGCGCTGAAGGCCGCCCCGCTCAGGTCTTCGGCAAGGTGACGCCGCGCTGGCCCTGGTACTTGCCGCCGCGGTCCCGATAGGAGGTCTCGCACACCTCGTCGGACTCGAGGAACAGCATCTGCGCGACACCTTCGTTCGCGTAGATCTTCGCGGGCAGCGGCGTCGTGTTCGAGAACTCGAGGGTGACGTGGCCCTCCCACTCGGGCTCGAGGGGCGTTACGTTGACGATGATCCCGCAACGCGCGTAGGTCGAATTGTGGATGATGAAATCGTTGGCGACGAAGTTGTGCAGCGTCGGAACGGTGATGTCGAAGACCTCCTCGACTCCCGCGGCATCGATCCGTTCGACCGCATCCCATACGGGCCCATCGGCGAGCGCAGACGCATGCGGATCGGCGCTCATGAGGACAGCCCGCGCGGCGGCGCCGGCGCCTGCCCAGGCCTGCTCGGGCAACGTGCCGAAGGCCCTCGTGCGCCTGCGTCGCAGGGCAATCATCGGCAACACCGACTCCTCGAGCAGGCGCTGCTTCACCGAGCCGGGCGAGAAACCGATCCGTTGCGCAAAACGCAGGATCTGATCCTCGTCCGTGATCTGTACCTTGCACGCCCGGGTCCCGATCGCCGTGCTCGTCTCGCGGATCAGCGAGAAGATTCCGAATCGCAGCAGCAGATGGTGCACATCCTCGATGAGCCGCCGCGACTTCGAGCGGTACTCGAGGAGGATGCCCTGCTCGCAGCGATGGAGGCTGCCGTCGCCGCTGAAGAGCGCCTGCAGGAACCGGCGAACCGAGCGCTCAGGCGCGGTAAAGACGATCTGCGGCACGAACTTGCCGGCCGCGCCCACGTCGAGCCCGAGGAGAGCCGCTTCCCGGTCAGGGAGGGGCGTCGTGCCGAAAATCGGGATCTCGGGGGCCAGCGCGATACGATCGCCGGCCCGCAGATCGCTCAGGGGCGCCCACCGATCGGACATCCGAAACGGATGACTGGCGGTCGCTCGAATGCGCAGCCCCGCCCGCGTGCGCAGCTCGTAGACCTCCCGCTTGCCCTGCGCCATGAAAGCCGACACCTTCGCCGCCTTCAACCGCCGGCCGTCCCAGGCCATGGTGCGCTTGCCCCACTGCATCTCGGTGATCGGGACGTACGCCCCGCTGTCGGCGTCGACCACCCGGGTATCACCGGTGACGCATTTTCCCAGGCATACGGTCAGCACCGATCGCGGAATCCTGAAGTACTCCACCGTGCTCGCAAGAGCAAAGGAGTTCGGCGGGATGATGCACACCGGCCCCTTGAAATCGACGAACGACTTCTCGTCGAAGCTCTTCGGATCGACGATGGTCGAGTTGATGTTGGTGAAGATCTTGAACTCATCCGCGCAGCGCACGTCGTAGCCGTAGCTCGAGGTGCCGTACGAGACGATCTTGTGGCCGTGGGCGACGCGCACCTGCTCGCCCGAGAAAGGCTCGATCATGCGGTGCTCGGCGGCCATGCGCCGGATCCAGCGGTCGCTCTTGATGCTCACGTCGCTTCGACCGTGATCTTCGGGAATACCGAGCTGTAATCCTTGTTCAGGGTGGCGAGACGCGCGGCGGCGCGCCGCGCCATCTTGAGGTAGGCCTGCGCGCGCGCGCTGTCGGGCTCGGCCACCACGGTGGGCGATCCTCCGTCGGCCTGCTCGCGGATGCGCGCGTCGAGCGGCAGCTCACCGAGCAGCTCGACACCGTACTGCTGCGCCATGCGCGCTCCCCCGCCGCTGCCGAAGATGTGCTCGGTGTGCCCGCAATTGCTGCATACGTGAACGCTCATGTTCTCGACCACGCCGAGCACGCGCACCTCGACCTTCTCGAACATCTTGAGTCCCTTGCGCGCATCGAGGAGCGCGATGTCCTGCGGTGTGGTGACGATGACCGCGCCGCTCACCGGCACCCGCTGCGCGAGCGTGAGCTGGATGTCGCCGGTTCCGGGCGGCATGTCCACCACGAGGTAGTCGAGCTCGCCCCAGTGGGTCTCGCCGAGCAGCTGCGTCAGGGCCTGGGTCACCATCGGTCCGCGCCAGGCCATGGGCTGCTCGGCATCGATCAGGAAGCCGATGGACATCACCTCGATGCCGTGCGCCCGCATCGGGTTGAGGTGCTTGCCATCCGGGCTGTCCGGCTTCTGGCCCGCCAATCCCATCATCAAGGGCTGGCTTGGGCCGTAGATGTCGGCATCCAGCAAGCCGACCCGCGCACCCTGCCGCGACCAGGCGAGGGCCAGGTTGGCGGCCACCGTCGATTTGCCGACGCCGCCCTTGCCCGACGCCACGGCCACGATGTTCTTCACCTGCGCGAGGGGCTTTAGGGTGCGTTGCACGGCATGGGCGGTGATGTCCGAGCGCAACACGAGATCGAGGCGCGCCTCGCCCAGGAGCGGCGCCAGATGAGCCCGCAATGCCGGCTCGAGCTCGGCGGCGTAGTCGGCGCACGGGAATCCGAATCTCAGCTCGACGCCGACCGCGTTGCGTTGCAAGGAAAGCGCGCCGAGGGCCTTCGCCTGGGCGAGCGTCTGCCCCAGATAGGGGTCCGGGTATGCACCGAGCCGCTCGCGCAGCGGTTGCGTATCGTCGTTGGCAGCCATACGCACCATTCTAACGCAGGCGGCCTTCACCGTCCGGTATGGCATAATTCCTCAAAATGAGAATCAAACCCCGGCCGGTGCCGCGGATAGGGCGAGAATAGAGGTCATCGAGGGAGCGTAGTGCAAGGCCGCGAATGAGTTTGTTCGCCAACTATCGTGCCGATCGGCTGATTGCCGAGATCAAGTCCAGCGGCAATATCAACGCCCCCCTGGCCCAGAAGGCTTTCGAGAAGCTGCTCGCCCTGGGGCCGAGCGCCATCGAGCCCATCGTCGGGGCCCTGAGCAACGCCGACAAGCGCGAGACCATGGCCTACGTCGAGGTGCTCGCCAAGCTGATCGACGGCAAGACCCTGCCCCAGGTGCTCAAGTCCATGGCCGAGGCCAACGGCCGCGCCACCTCGGGCATCGCCTGGGCGCTGTCCTCGAGCCGCACCTACCCGGCGGCCGCCCTGCTGGACGCCTTGAACAAGGAGGGCATGCCGAAACCGGCCATTCTGGACGTCATCGCCGCGCAAAAAGCCCGCTATACGGTCCGCGACCTGCTGAATGCCGCCTATGCGCAGGAGCCCACGGAGCGGGCGGCGCTGTTCAAGATCATCGCCGAGATCGCCGATGAATCCTCGATCGACGATCTGGTGGCCCGCACCGAGGGCAAGGACCCGGTGGCGCGGCTGCATATCATCCAGGTCCTGGCGCGCTTCAACACCCCCACCGTCCGGCAGGCGGTGCAAAAGCAGCTCAAGGACAACAGCAAGCTGATCCGCTCGGCCGCCCTCACCGCGCTTGCGCGCATGGACGGACCGTTCGACATGCCCTTGATCACCTCGATGCTGCGCGATCCGGAGATCGAGGTGCAGAACAAGGCGGTGGACGTGGTGATCAAGGCCAACCATCCGGACACCATCAAGTTCCTGGTCGAGGTGCTCAAGGACGAGAACGAGTACGCGCGGCGCGCGGCCGTCGAGGTGCTGAACGTCATCGGCAGCTCCAAGGACGTGAAGTACCTGCTCGAGGTCATCGCCGACAGCGACTGGTGGGTGCGCACCCGTGCCGCGGACGCTCTCGGCAAGATCGGCGGCCCGAAAGTCGTGGACGCCGTGCTCGCCCTGATCAAGGAGGAGAACCAGGACATCCGCCGCACGGCGATCGAGATCCTGAACCAGACCAAGGACGAGCGCGCGGTCGCGCAGCTGATCGAGGCCACCCGCGACCGCGACTGGTGGGTGAGCGAGCGCGCCGTCGACGCTCTGGCGGAGATCGGCAGCACCAAGGCGTTGCCGCGCTTCATCGAGATGCTGAACGGCGAGCCGAAATCCCTGCCGACGGTGGTTCGGGCCATCGGCAAGGTGGGCGATCAGAAGCACATCGAGAATCTGCTGCCGCTCCTGCAGCGCTCCGAGAACCAGATCCGCGTCGAGGCCATCGCCGCCGTCGCCAAGCTGGTCGACGAGCAGCGCGTGGATACGATTCGCGCCAAGCTGCAGGCGGTCTCGAACGGCGGCGACGGCACCATCAGCCAGGCCGTGGCGCGCGCCATCACGGAGATGGACAATCGCTTCTCCACCCAGAACATCGCCGCCAATCAGCGCGCGGTGCAGCTGCGCGAGCCGGCGAAGACGCTGCTCGTCGACAATCAGGAGCTGGCGGCGGTCATCAAGGAGACCGAATCCGCGCAGGCCCCGGGCGCCAAGCTCGACATCACCACGCTCAAGCCGGGCGATGTCATCGAAGGACGCTACAAGTTCATCGAGAAGATCGGCAAGGGCGCCTTCGGCACGGTGCTGCTCATGGAGGATACGGTGGTCGAGGAGCGGCTCATCCTCAAGTTCCTGAACGCCAACGTCTCCTCGGACGAGGAGATGATGAAGCGCTTCGTGCACGAGCTGCGCTACAGCCGCAAGATCACCCACAAGAACGTCATCCGCATCTACGACTTCCTCTACATCCGCGGCAACTACGCCATCTCGATGGAGTATTTCCCCTCCCACACGCTCGGCGGGGAGATCGTCAACGAGAAGCCGGTGGAGCTCAAGCGCGCGGTCAAGTTCGGCATCGATATCGCCACCGGCATGGCGGTCGCGCATCAGGCGGGAATCGTGCATCGCGATCTGAAACCGGCGAACGTGCTCATCGACAACGATGGCCTGGTCAAGATCGTGGACTTCGGCGTCGCGGCGGCGCAGAGCCAGGGCGATACCCAGCTCACCAAGACGGGCTACGTCATCGGCTCGCCGAAGTACATGGCGCCCGAGCAGATTCTCGGCAAGAAGGTCGACGAGCGGGCCGACATCTACAGCCTCGGCGTGATCCTGTACGAGCTGTTCTCCGGTGTGCCGCCGTACTCGCGCGGCGATCACATGTCGGTCATGTATCAGCACGTGCAGGGCAAGGCCCGGCCGCCGATCGAGATCAACAAGAGCCTGCCGCCGGAGCTGAGCAACCTGGTCATGAAGTGCATGGCGCTCGACAAGTCCAAGCGCGCGCAGTCCATGGACGAGCTGCGCCTCTCGCTGGAGAAGTTCCTGTAAGGCAGGGTCGACCGCCTGGCGGACAAAGGAGCCTAGACGCAGCTCACGTTTATGGCCCTTGGTGGCCTCAAACAGTCGAAAATCCAATCGCTTACAGGTAGTCTCGCGACGTTATGGCAAGAATCGACGCATTCCTCAAGCTGGGAGTCGCCCAGGGCTGCTCGGATCTGCACCTGGCGGTGGGCGTGCCGCCGATGCTGCGCATGCAAGGCGATCTGGTTCCCATCAAGTTTCGCGAGCTCGGCCACGCCGAGCTCGAGGGCTATGTCACCGAGGTGCTGAACCCCTCGCAACTGCAGGTTCTGCGCGAGGGCAACGACCTCGATTTCTCCTACGTTTCGGCCGACGGCGGGCGATTCCGCGTCAACGTGTACCGCAAGGAAACCGGCATCGGCGCCGCCTTCCGGGCGATCCCGACCCAGATGCCCAGCATCGACCAGCTCGGCCTGCCGCCCATCGTGCGCAAGCTCTGCGACTACCATCAAGGCATGATCCTGGTCACCGGCTCGACCGGCACGGGCAAGACCACGACGCTCGCCTCGATGATCGATTACCTCAACTCGACCCGCAGCCTCAACATCATCAGCCTCGAGGATCCGATCGAGTTCGTCCACCGCAGCAAGTCGAGCCAGGTGATCCAGCGCGAGCTGGGCACGCACCTACCGAGCTTCGCCGAGGGCGTGCGCGCCGCGATGCGCGAGGACCCCGACGTGATCCTGGTCGGCGAAATGCGCGACGCCGAGACCATCTCCATGGCGATGACGGCGGCCGAGACCGGACACCTGGTGCTCGGCACCTTGCACACCACGAGCGCCACCAAGACCATCGATCGCGTCGTCGACGCGCTGCCCACCGAGGAGCGCGAGCAGACCAAGAGCTTCCTCGCTTCGAGCCTGCTCGCCGTGATCACCCAGATCCTGGTGAAGACCCCCGATCAACGCGCCCGGCGCGCCGTGTGCGAGATCATGGTGGTCACCAAGGCCATCGGCAAGCTCATCATGACGGATCAATCCCACCAGATTCCGAGCCAGCTGCAGATGGGCAAGGAATACGGCATGCAGCTCATGGACCAGGCGCTGCTCGCCGCCATCCAGGCCAAGGAGGTGGACCCCGAGCAGGCCTACACCTATGCCACGGACAAACGCCAGTTCCAGCGCTACGTGACCGACGTGAGCAGCGCGATCCCGCTCGAGCCGGTCGAGCCGTGAGGGCGACATGCCAGCGATCGATGCCTATCTGAATCAGGTCATGCAGGCCGATGGATCGGATCTGCACTTCCTCGCCGGGGATTTTCCGCGCGTGCGCCAATACGGGGAGCTCAGGCCGCTCGCCAACGAGCCGCTCAACGCGGAGACGGTCAAGACCACGCTCTACGAGATCATGCCCAAGCTCGCAGCCGAGCGCTTCGAGGCCAAGGACGGCACCGACTTCGCCTACGCGATACCGGACGTCGCGCGATTTCGGGTCAACGTCATGCGCCAGCTGAACGGCATGGGCGCGGTGTTTCGCGTCATTCCCTCGCGCGCCAAGACGGCGGACGAGCTCAAGCTGCCGGATGCGGTGCGCAACCTGTGCAGGATGAACAATGGCCTGATCCTGGTGACCGGCAAGACCGGCTCCGGCAAGTCGACCACGCTCGCGGCGATGATCGACGACATCAACACCCGGGAAAAGGGCCACATTCTCACCATCGAGGATCCGATCGAGTTCGTGCACAAACGCAAGAGCTGCCTGATCAGCCAGCGCGAGATCGGCGTGCACGCCACCTCCTTCTCGAGCGCCTTGCTGTCGGCGCTGCGCGAGGATCCGGACGTCGTGCTGGTCGGCGAGCTTCGCGACCTCGAGACCATGAGCATCGCGGTCACCGCCGCGGAGACCGGGATCATGGTCATGGGCACGCTGCACACGAACGGCGCGGCGGCCACCGTCGACCGCTTGGTGAATGCATTCCCGGCCGACAAGCAGCCGCACGTGCGCACCATGCTCTCGACCAGTCTGCGCGGTGTGGTCTCGCAGCAGCTCATCCCCAAGGCCGACAAGAAGGGCCGCGTCGCCGCGCTCGAGATTCTCATCAACACGCCGGCCATCTCCAACCTCATCCGCCAGGGCAAGATGGACCAGCTCGAGAACGGCATGCAGACCGGTTCCGCCGCGGGCATGAAGCTCATGGACGCGGCCATCCAGTCGCTCCTCGATCAACGCCTCATCACCGGCAAGGAAGCCTACAAGAAAGCCATCAACAAGAGCCGCTTCGAGCAGTTCCGCGA
>Ga0335072_10009120_pt1 | contig 14346 bp, 10 predicted proteins | sample Lox_Sample_21_FD_206725 | JGI IMG/M metagenome (GOLD analysis project Ga0335072, IMG submission 206725) | Soil microbial communities from Loxahatchee National Wildlife Refuge, Florida, United States - Lox_Sample_2.1 | ecosystem: Environmental > Terrestrial > Soil > Wetlands | place: USA... | reverse complement strand
CCATAAGCGACGCGTGACCCGTAAAGGGCTATATAAACCCGTCCGTATACCACTGTTCTCCTTTTCTTCTTTTCTTCCCTTAGCTTTAGATTCTTATATTTAGAACTACCTATTGGAGTCACGTGTATAAAGTGATAACTTCATGCGCAGCTTAATGTGATTCTATTGCTTGATGCCCCCAACAATTAGGACCGATACACAGTCCCTATATATACACATTCGTGTTTCTCTGCCTTATCAATAGCTGAAGCTGTTTTTCAGCTGTAGGATTCAAAGAATTAAGATTCCTTAGGATTAAGATTCAGGATTTCCACAGTCACGGCAGCTGTAATTCCAACATTATCTAGTAGGATGATCCAAATCTCGAAACTCAAAGTGAAACTCTCTCAGCATGTTCTCTCCTTAATTATTCCGTCGTCATTTGTTCCCCTGCTGATCATAGCGCCACTACAATACACCTCAGGGGGTTAGAATGGAGGCCTACTAATGAACGGCTCTCGCGAGACAAACCGCTTGCCGGGATACGGCATCCCGGAGCGGGGTCGTGGTTGTAGTGGTTGAGAAGGAAATTGGCGGGTAATCTAAGGTAACCAGATTGGATGGATGTTGATCTGTTTCAAGATATTCCGAGTGGCTTAAGGTAGAGCAGGAGCAGGATATCATAGTTGAATAATACAATAGCAGTTTATCACACCTGAATAGAATGGCAGACTGTTGTTACTCAAACCCGGAACTACTTGCCGTTGCTTAAGGCGCGCACTTTTCACCGCGGAGTGGCCTAAACGGGCACCCAATTCGCAGATGAAGTACTACCATCTTAGGTCATGCCGCTGAATAACAGAGTTTGGATATCGGCATTCATAGAAAGATAGATATTAAGGCTTCCTATTACTCCCTGCAACTAAATTTTGGAAAGCCGTTAGCGTCTGAAGAATTCCCCCGCTGAATATCTAACCTTAATCATTAGTCGAGTATAGACTACTGCCGCTGTCGATTGGCGGCCATCTTGCGCACAGCGTCTACTTGTGCAGCTGTCCTAGAGACGAGGTCTTTATCGTCGTCGAGACGATCTTTATCAGCCAATGCCCGGGCAGCTTCATCACCCTTCCACTTCGCAAGATATTCTTTAAACAGTTTTGACATTTCAATGACCTCCTCGAAGTGCGAAATCTTCAGCATCACCTCCTTCAATGGCGGCGTCGCAGTTTTCGCATCGTATTCTGCAAGCGCGACGGCAGTTTGGAATGCTATAGAATATCGCGTCAACGCCTCTCCGACTTAGAATACGCGACACAAGGTAAAGGTCACCCGTCTTATGCAAGCGGGGAAGGGCTACCTACCATTGCGAATTTCACGGCCATTCCAAGATGCAAGGTCGCTCTCGGAAATTTCTAAAAGGTAGGATTTAGCTCTGCGTTCTACAGTGAACTCGTCGCGATCACCCTCCAACTTCTCTATGAATTGCGTCCAAATGGTCCTGCGAGCACGAGCATCTAAAGGCTCGTACTTCAGGACGAGATGCACACGACTCATGATTGCGTCGTCTATATGGCCAATTCTGTTTGTCGTTAAGAATAAAATGCCACGATAATATTCCATAGAGCGCAGAAAAGCTATAAGCATCAGTACGAAATCATGGCTAATATTGGGTTTGCATCCACCTGAGACCAGACTGTTTCTTTGCAGCTCGCCGGTTTGTCTCTTTTCCAGATAGACATCAACTTCATCAATAAGCATGACAGCCCCCCAGATCTCCGCAAGCTCAAACCACTTCGACAATTCGTCTTCCATTCGTTTTTCATCAATACCTAGGCATGTTTCAGTGGTCAAGTGTCTGTTCTATAGGTCTGCCACTTACCAATATCTGCACATGTCAAAGAAACTAGAGGGCGACCTATTTCAATTTTTAATTTCAATCCTTGACCTTCATTGGTAGGACATCATACGGGTAAGCTCAGCAATGCACTCGGCCGTGTAAGTCTTTCCTACCCCTGGTGGACCATGCAAAAGGAAAATTTGACCCTCGCCTTTGCTTTGAATGAAGTCTGCAGTCCATGCTCCACCTGCATCTCTCTCGTTCTCCTTATACTTGTATGTGAGAATTTTAACCATTTTCTGGTGCTTTGGATCCATGACCAAATTCTTAATAGCATTATCGTTCGGTTGGAAGGGTTTTTCGTGATTAATATCTAAAACCTCTTTGGTTTTGACTACGTTAGTATAACTGTTAATCCGTAGAATTTTGACACATACCCCACTTCCTTGATTTGAGAACGAATCCTTGAATTTTACGTGGGAAGAGCAAGAAATGCTCTTTGGTGAGCTTGGTGTCTTTATTCTTTGGGTCTATGTTGTCGAAGGCTGCCCATTTCCCAGGTTTTGCCGAATTCCGCTTTAGAGTGCAACCATCGCAGGTGCAGCCAGAAACAGAGTCATCATCGGATATGTTGCCAATTGCAGGAGGATTACTCTCAGTACCGCTATGTGACCAGTACGAAGCTGGATCGAGAACCACTCTTCCTTTATACTTGGATCCATTATTAATATGGAGATATGGGTGTGCAATATACTCGTACTTACATAGCGCTTCTTCTTTCCCAGGCAGTCTCCATCATAGTCTACCTGAACATTTCCACTCTGCAGAATCTCGAAGTAACGTTCTCCTAACCTTTCAAGTTTTTCCTTCAAACGTTTGTCCGGTGCCATGTCGATCGGATATACTTTGAGATTTGCAACCTCTCTCTCACCATCAAAAGATGTGACAAGCGTATTCTTTTTGACCCGACCAATGCGACGACCTACTCTAGCCATTAGCCTTCGTTTTCGGGAAATTGAAGATTACTACTCGCCATCAAAGTCAAGGGACCACATTTCCACGTTATACGACCCTGTCTGACCAGAGTTGCCTGCTGTTATAACTGTTACAGAACTAATGACAAATGCTGCTAGCTCGCCGTCTACATCGGTGTATACTTTGGTGCCAGGTTTGAGGAGCAGCCACATCATGTCGAATGTCGCAAATGGAGGACTTCTGGCGTATCTGGCCTCCTCTTCTTCTACTTTCTTCTTATACTTGGCATCGAGAAAAGCTTGAAGGACTTTGACGTGCGCAATAGTCGTCTTGTCGTGTATGGCATGGTGCAAATTATCTTGGTTCTTTTGTTCTTTGATGTTCACGAGTTGTTCCAATTCTTTCCGATAATGTAAGAGCATATGGTAAGGTTCTTGGACAGTGATTGTTGTCCCTGAGAGTTGCTGGCCTGGATAATACTCGATCTTGGCCCGAAGTGCCTTAATCAGCAACGGAGATCGAATAATCATCTCTGTTAATCCAATTGATGAGATCTTGAGGTCCTTCCCCTTAACTGCAGGCGCTTTCTTATCCTTCTCCGGGGTAGCAGGTCCTTCGCCGGCGGTCGTAGCAGCGTCTTCAGTACTCACCGAAGTCTTGACCGAGATGGTGCGAATTGTTACATAAGTGATAATTTCCAAGACTGGGGTATTTTCTTCCTCATCTGCGATCTTGAGGTCAACCCATGGCTTGTACTGGATGGCCTCATCTATGGCTTCCCCGGCATCATTCTTGTACTGGATTTTATACCGGACGGCCTTGTCCGGTGGAGTGCTTGTGTCGCCGTTCAGTGGCGCTGTGATTGCATTATTAATTGACAGATTCAAAACGTTTAATTTCTTTATATATTGCTCAATGAACTTATAATAACGAACTAGAGCTCACATTCTGGAGGAAACGGGTCAATAGATGGGGACTTGGGTTCCTTTTCGGAGCTATCAAAGTCGAATGCTCGCATGCCCGCCACGTCAGACCCATTGATCGAGATAGACATCTTTATCCTTTCAGTAAGGTTTTGATTATTTATCGATGCGATAAGCTCTCAATCGGAGAAAAACTAGGTTGTATATGCTAGAGTGCGGAACAATACAAACTGCTCAAGAAACTTTGTGTTTATACAACAATTCTGCCGTAGAGTGTTTAAATGCATTCCGGAAAACAAATTGTCTATCGCCTTGGCTGGTATTGGCTTCTAACATTGTTCAGCCGCACAAACCAGGGGCACGGCCTCTAGGATTACGCGTAGTAAAGTTTCAGCATCAGACTCAACCAATTAGGTCTCAATTAAATGCAGATAAGAGAATATCTAACACACCCTAGGTGGGATGAACCCGAGCACGGGTCTCCCAGCTTCCGCATGGGACGTGTTGCAATGTTATTCGTTGGGTTCCAGCCTTCCGCCCCCAACCTTCTGATCACGGTAAGGATTAGAACCTTTATAACAGGGTATTCGAGACGCATACGGGTCAAATCCACAATTTTGCGTAAGAAGTCATCTTATTCAATACGACGGCGAAATTCCCTCATGGTTGCAATGGTGATCCCCAGGCGCTTCCCGGGCCGAGCGAGCGCCTCATGTCGCTGTGGCTCTTTTGGCTAGATAATATGTATTCCTACTTTATGCAGCTTCAAAAGCCTCATATCCGAAGCAGAGGCAGTCTTTCGCAAGGTTATTGGATTGAAGGAAGGGCTTTGAGGTGCGGACCTTCGGGCAGACCGAGATAGCACGTGTTGACCAGGGTTGCTTTTTCAGCCTTATTTCTTCAGAAAGCATTTTTCATGCTTTGTCAAGCTCGAATGCAAAGACCACACATCCCAAAATCCTTGTAAATCGCAGTCAGAAGTGGCTTTATAGAGTTTATATCTTTAGGATCGATGAGCGTCCCATTGATTTCGTCGGGGGGTCGAAAACGTAGTCAGGACGCAAATATGATGGCCAGACGATTCAGCCAGATAATCGTTGATGAAAGACGCAGGAGCAGTTTGGCACACGCGTTGGCTATTACAGGAGCGATCCAACAGGAATGTGAGGACCAAGAACTCATAGAAGAGGAAGCGCTTGCTGAGGAACCTGAAGCATCGTGAGTTACCAGCCATATATTGCAAATTATTTGTGCTGAAACATAATCTAGCAAGGCATTTACTGCTGCGCTTCAAACCGAGTTGAAGCAGTTGGAGAAATCCTGGAATGACCTTCAGAGCAAATTGTCGAAGGATGATCAAGAGCTATTGAAGGAGAAACCACCCAACTTTGATACAGTGAGCTATCATCTCATCGAGTTACTTGCTTGTGCCTTTTCTGTCGTCGAAATCCTATGCTCATGTAATTAAACAAGGTACGAGATGCAGTTAATATGTGGGAAGATAGAGATAAAAAGAAGGAAGAGGAGGAATACTCCAGCGTCAAAGGTCACTTCTCTCGATTCTGCGAATCTATGTCTGCATACTCAGGGCTATTATCCTTCATTCCATGTGATGACAAGTACTTGAAAGTCTTCTGTGGAGTGGTGACGATGGTTGTAAAGGTAACATCTAGATATTGTTGAAGGATTAGTCGTAGATGCTAACCATCTATCACGTACTAGGCTTCAGTGAATCATGGAAAAATTGCACAAGGCTTCGCTTCTGCGTTAGCAGATATTGGAGACGAAATGACATACTGGCAAGCCCAACTTGCAGCATTCCAAGCTCCAGGATCGGTTGCCTCACCTGATTCACTCATCTTAATTGTAACACGGCTTTACACAAAGGTCTTCCAGTTTCTTGTACCATACTTGGTATGGAGCCAGTCAGGCTGGGAAAAAGTGAAAGGGTCCGCGTCAAATAATTACTATGAGAAGAATATCCAGGGACCTTTGAACGGCATCTTCAAGCTCTCCGGCCAACTCAAGCGCGCAGCTTCTATTCAAGACACAATAGTGCTACTTCGCGTAGAAGATATAGGATATAAGAATCTGGAAACGGGACTCAGAAATCTTGTGATAAGTGGAGCGATCTTAGATAGCGTTGAAGATTTCAGGGCATTATGGCAGAAAAGAGAGGATGCTCGCAACTCCGAGATTCAATCAGTCAAAGCAACCCTAGAGTCCCTGAAAGAAGCACTGCACATAGGATTGCGTGGAATGGCGATGCTTGAAGCCAATAGTGAAGCGACAGCCTTTCAAGGAAAAAGAGATGCTACACCTAAGAGAGTGGACAAAGCCCAAAGTGGGTACCAAGTTGCTGCTCGAACTGCTGGTTCAGTTTTCGAATATAATGAGTATACATTTACGCAAGTGGAGGCCAACTCTCGCCATTTGGGTATCATTGAGACCGGTTTCTCTCTTAGCAATCTCCCACAGCCACCAAATACAGTGAGGGAAGTTTTGGGTCCACTTCAAGAATGGACAACAGCTTCAGAAAGCCGTACATTGTGGATATACGGGCCATCGACAACCGCGACACCAAGCGACCTATCCAGGACCACTTCATATGTGGTCTCTACTGTCAATCGTTTGAAGATTCCTTTGATAGCTCATTCCTGTCAAAGGCTAGCATCAAAGACAGACTCTCTAATGTTGATGGCTTATTCGCTGGTTCGCCAATTAATATGGCTCCTTCCAGACAAGTTCAGAAGCAACAAAGACTTTGGCTCAAGTCGCTTTGGTCTTCTCAATGGGCACGTCGACAGCCTTGCTAAAGCTTTAGTTCTCATCGAAGACCTTCTTAGTATGATGCCTGAACTGCTCATATGTGTCATTGATGGGTTCCAATTTCTTGACGATGACGAAGAGGATGACGACAATAGCCTGTACCTCAACTTCCTTTTAGAGATCTTAAAAGAGACTCAGGCAACCAAGATCTTAAAGGTATTGATAACGACCGATGGCTATTCTCGCCGGCTTTGGCAAACTCTAAGGCCAAATGAGCGAGTAGATGTAATGGGTAGTGAGAGAAGGAAGACGGGCAGAAGGGCATTGATGGATTTGTCATTTGGAGAAGACTCTGATAGCGGGGCTGGGGCATGATGATGATGAAACTACTCATCTTCTAGGGGGTGTTGTGGCCTTCAGAATTGGAAGACATGTTCAATGCCAGCTATTATGACCTCTTAAGGAAGGTCGTCTTTTCCATAATTTGTCTGACAGTTTACTTGATACCAAAGTAAATATGACCGCGCTAAAAGATCCCTCGACAAATACAGAGAACCCCTTTAGTGAATAGGTGATTAAGAGTCTCCAAACAATCAACTATCTATAATATTGAGTGATTGATTAATCGACTAAATATATAGGTTTCTTGCCAACTGAGGGCTATAAACTAACCAAACTAGTCCGGTGTTTGCTAGTTGTTCCAAATTAAGACCCAGCTGGCCTGAGACTAGTCTGCGGCTGTAAATGCAGCTAACGACTGTGTCCTACGTCATTATCACTCACTCCCATTTCCTATGCTGCCTCTGCTTTCTCTGTTATCCCTACTTCTTCTGCTTCAATTGCCTTTAGTTGAAACCTCCCCGTCTTCATCACGAATTGGATTATTGCTTTAATAATCTTCAGGTTGGGTTTCCACTTTCCCTTGTGTCAAAGTTGTGGGACAATTGGTGGATCGCTGGGATTGGTGGATCAAGAGACAGATGCGTTGGCAAGCTTGGCACCAACATCGGGTATCAACACAATCAATATGAAGAAGGGAAGAGATCCTCAAGGGATCTCTAGGATAACAGTCACAGAACAGACCTTTATGTATTGAGGCTAGATAACATCCAAAAATTACTAGCTTTAATATATACATGAACCACCCAATAACCTGCGCATTCTGACACCTTGTAGTCCATCCGCAACCCGATTCCTCCTATCTGTACGTCCACTCCAACGCGGTGTAATTTTTATAACCGCGAGGCTCTATACGGACCGAGGGCATTATAGACGACAAGGCCCACCAAGCGCTATTATATTGTATTAAAATGATATTATAGTGGAATCTGCAACGTCACCTACTATAAACCCACGTATTTTATAACATAGATACTCTTACCTAAGACCCAAATTCTTCTAGAGACCCCTAGAAACCCCGCTTATCTAATCTTATGCATTCTTCGCAACTCCTTTTACCACCTCAATAGCCTGTACGGCTACCTAATACAGCCTATAGGAGGTAGCGCCGAAGATAGCCGTACATAGAATCAAAATAAACATAGCAGTTCTAGGGCTTATCTGCTTGCTATCATTGCCATTCAATCCTAGGTTGGGCCACGGATCGGGTTGAGAATATTGTGCATACTTAGAGTTATAGGACGCTAAGGTTGCCTTAGAATTCTACCCTGTTAGAGCCCTAGAGTTGTTAGTGAAGTTTCTGTGGCTTCTACTAGTGTTATACTAAGTATGGGGTCTGTTTTGGATGGTCCTGAAGGGGCCGGCCTAGTAGAGTCGACGCTCCTTACCATTTAGAAGATGTAATTGTGGATTCTTATTACAACAGCAGTTGGGCTAGGGGTGGATAAGCCCGCAGCAGATTAAGAGATCAAGCAAGGCAGTTGCAGTAATCTATCTTGGTCATCTGGAAGTGGAATTCATAGTTGGAGAAGTTACTGGAATGAAGTTGATGTAATTAATTAGTTCTTGATATAAGTTATTTGTTAAGACAAAGCTTTTCTAGCTACGGTTATAGATACGTAAGATCAAGAAGGATAGAGTATGCTAGTTCTCTGTCTTAACATAGGAATTCTTATGTAGGAACACGTTCCCTTTAAGAGAAAGGAGAATGCCATTGTCTGGATGAGGCGAGCATGGTTTAATAGGTAGATGAGCAAGTCTTGCTTTGATATTATGCGCATGCTTCACAGACAAATCCACTCCATTAAAGGATGTTGACTAAGCACATTAGAACCCTAGACACTTTGCGATTCAAAGAGAGAAACCCACGCACGGTAGGGATCACGACGTTCCCGTTTGAGAGCTTAGGGAAGAGCACCACCAGAAGATGGTTATAGCACCCATCCTCAAGTCCTACATCGATTCTCAACTCTTCTTTTAGCGGCAGCCACAAGATCTGTCTAGCTAGAATCAGCGAGTCTCGGGGCAGTCCCAACCCACAGTCCCATCGGACTGCTACCGGTAGTCACCTACCCAGGCTGTGAGCAGCACCAGCCACCCAAATAATGTGGGGATTGGCTTCACCGCTTACTGCGACGTCGCTGCCAACGTCGCTGTCGATATATGAGCACACTTCCTCTTTAAAGTAGTTAGCATCAATACACTCTGTTAACATACTTGTTTCAAACATGGAACCTATCTTTGCTGAGCCCGCTGGTGATACTGTGACTGTTAAGCTTCGTGCACAGCTTGATGCTGCTGTCGCTGCCCTCCCACCTGCCCACCGCCTCAATCGTACTGAGAACGAGCCTACCACCTCTTAAGATGCAGCTTTAACCTGGCTTTAAGACTGGGCTTTTGCAAAAAGGTTTGCCCTCGTCACTGAATCAGCAAAGACGCATAAAGGACAGGTTGTTCAAAGTATATTTAGAATGCGTTCACTATAAGAAGGAAACAAAGAACAGTCGAAAACTTACTAAAGAAGAGCGGCAGCAGGTCCAAACGAAGACGCAATCAAATAGCTGCAAGTTCTCAATTGGTATATACTTTTCTACTACGACAAGCTGCTGGACAATTCAAAGTAGAACGCTCCTTTATAACCATCCTCCAAACCTAGATGTATTTTAATATTGCAAGCATTAAAATAAGAGACTTAGATGGGCAGCTACGCTTGCAGTAGGCTCTTCCTATTGCAGTGTTATTAGATATAGTAATCACACCGCTATTCTAAAGGAAAGTGGCCTGCTAGACATAGGAAAAAAGAGATTCTACAGCTTGCAATAAAAGGAAGGAAAAGGAACACTTATAAGGCAAGAAGAACTTGAGTTGATACTCCAGCTTCTTAAGGAGGAAGACGTTTATGCTAAGTTCTAAGCAGAGTATACTACTAATACTAGTAGTAATTGTATTAGTTAAGTTATTAAAGATTTGTTTTAGATGTTACTAAAGCAGATTAAGTGTTACGAGATGACACCTCGTAAGGCAGCTTCGCTGCATCGGTTAAATCAGGGGCAGGTTCATCTCGCTTAGGTTATTCTAAGGAAAAGAGAAAGGATCACGCTGAACGCTTATCCCTGTCAGCCGGAGGGGTCGGCTGACCTACATCCTGATAATCTTTGGAATTGCTCCGCTGATGAAATAAAGTAGAAGTTGAAGGTCCAGGTACAACGTGCAAAATTTTTGGAAATCCTTCACGGCCAGTTTAAAGCAGCACATGTATCATCAACCGTAGGAGACTTTTTTTTTTCACGGGTATGCACTATGTGGTATTATTCCAGGTTGGGATAGTGGATAAAACACCCATGTCTCAGCCACTCCAGAACACCTGCCTGCCTATTCTTCCTCGCTTAGCCACACCCGTCCCACTTTTAAAATAGTAGGGTTGAATCGGTGTCCCCAGCCACCTCGGTGTGCCCGAAATAGCTTTAGTTTGCCACCCTATTCAGCCTCGCTGCTGCCTAATGGTACTTGATGCTCAACATCAACCAATTCTGCCGGAATTTGGTTGCGATTATTTTTTTTCATTTTCAACATACTACCCTATACTGCCACGAGCAATTGGTTGGGGAGCAATGCCGAGCTGGCCAATGATGGCATATAAGGCTGAAACGCAGCATTTAATGGTGACACTTAGTTCGTCTCATAGACTATCTTGAGGTTTCTCGGAATTCCTGTACATAAACGGAAAGGCAGAGAAGCAAGGTTGTAGCGGCACCATAGTGCAGCCTAAGCCGTCCTCATCAATACTTCCTTCAGCCTATGTTTACCAGCTACTTACAGGTTTTCATTTCGAAAGGATCGTTTAGCATCGTATTTTTCTAGACATGCCCAACACAATTGCGGGAAGAAAGAGGAAGGTCGGCGATTTTGAGGGCGCTATATCTGGTGATCGATACGCTCATCTTACAACGCGAGGCTGCAGCACCAATCCTTCAGAAACTCGAGAAACTCGAAGCCTTAAGGTGTATAGTAGTCTTTGCAGACGTTGTGCAAGGCTCGATCTGGACAAGATCTTGTCGAGGCCGCATAAAACCGCTTCGGGTCATTTGGTTGTTAATCTGGGTCCGGTCTCTACGTGGTCAATCGATTCTTGTTCGTTTTGTATTTTGATGTATTCTCTGCTTCCCCCTGGTTTTCTCCAGCCTAGTGTGAAGCCGAGCCTTTTCTCATACTCCAGCAATCGGATTTCAGATTTGGGTTGGAAATCTATCAATAAAAATTTACTACGAATTAGCGGTAGTGGTGAATATATCGTACCACAAGCGGTTGATGCTAAAGGCCCTATCCGGATGCTTGAGCAGGATTCTATCGATTTCGACGTTCTGAAGAACTGGATCAGTATATGTCGAGATTTGCACACCAAGGTGTGTGCTGTCGAGGCCTCATCCCCGATACCATTTCTCAAAATGATCGACTGCGAGACTCGGAAGATTATACCAGCAACAAACGACCATTACGTTGCATTGAGCTACGTATGGGGCCAGATCTCATCACCGAGCAGTTTGGACCCTGAGTGTCTTCCGGAGGACTTACCTCGTACGATTGAGGATTCCATTACTGTCACGCGCAAACTCGGCTTCCGGTATCTTTGGATTGACAGGTACTGCATCAATCAGCAACTTCAGGAAGAGGTTAATGAGCAAGTTCAAAAAATGGACTTGATATATCAGAATGCCCAGGTCACGATCATAGCTTGTGCTGGGGAAGACCCAAAATATGGCCTTCCTGGGATGGGATATCGGAAAAGGCACCCTCAAGCATGTGCAACCGTCGGGAAGCACCTTATGGTCTCTGCCCTAAGGAATCCACGAGAGTTCATTGAAGCTTCAAAATGGAGCACTAGAGCCTGGACTTATCAAGAAGCTTTACTATCTCGGAGGCGTTTGGTCTTTACAGACCAGCAAGTTTATTATGAGTGCCATGGGATGTATTGTTGCGAAGCAATGGATTTTCCTCTGCTAGATCTACATACCAAAGATCGCCAAAGTTTCAAAAAGGTCTTTTGCCAGGGCGAACGCATTGGGATATTCCCAAAGGGAGTCGGAAGAAGTCCATGGGAGGTGGTAGAGCGTATCGAACAGTACTCTCGCCTAAGTTTAAATCTTAAAGAGCCATCAGATATTCTCAAAGGCATTTTGGGTATACTGAATGCATTTGAGAGAAGTACTTTTAGGATACACCATTACGCAGGTGTACCGCTTCTACCATCATGCCCTAAAATGGTAGAATTTCTGAGCGACAATTGGACTTCAGCCATGAGTTTCTTTTCTGGACTTTGCTGGACATTGGAGAGACCATCATCCAGGAGAGCCGGATTTCCTAGCTGGTCTTGGACTGGGTGGAATGTTCCGGTCAAGTGGGGATATGAAAACTACCAAAGGCAGTATATCAGAGTCGATAACAACGTTCAAGTGGGTGTGGAACTCGCTAATCGGCGAATACTGGACTGGGAACTATTCCGTCAATTGCAAGCCACACCCAAGTCAGCCTTAGGCTTGACAAACTTTATTCACATCTCTGCGTGGACTTCGTCTCTGCGTATATTGAGACACAGATCTTGGCAGGACCCAGACGAATATGAAGCGAAGATCAAGCTTGAAGATGGAGGATATATCCTCTGGCGCTTCAAGTCGACTACTAATATTCCATTCCTACCTAATCAACTAGCCACTGGCATCCATTTAGCACACGAATCTAGAGCAGATGGCTATTGGGCCGCGATGGGACCTGCTCTAATGGTTGTTGGCCATGTCGGCAACGTCACAGAACGGATAGGCTTTGGATGGGTTGATCAGATTCGTTATAAAGAATTTGACAAGAGCGGGGATTCTATCAACAGGCGAGGACTAATGAATCCGGACAGCCTTCCGCCCCTGAGGCTTGTGAAGTCGTGGCAGAGGATTCGGTTGGGGTGAGCGGCTATTGCAAGTCAAACCATTTAAAGAGGGAAGTTTTTACGGTCCTTATTTGGAAGTGAAAGCCCGCTGAGCATGTCAAAGCGAATATTCTGTGGTCTATTTAAGGCTGCATAGGCAAGCACCTTTCTAGAAGGGAATATTTAATCCGGATTTCGCAAAACAGGCATTTGGCCGTTCAACCCAGAGATTGTTATCCGAGCGTCAGCCCGCGTAGAAGAGCGTCTTAAGAAACTCCGCAATGCGCCCATCAATGAGGGTACAGAGGGCCGAACATTCAAACTTCTAGACAACCTTGAAAGGCTGTGCCAGGCAAGTTCCTCTCTCGGACCTTGTCGATGCAGCACATCCGCACAAGGTGCCTGAATTATTAACTTATACGAGGCTTCAATTCTTGTAGGCGAACACTGAGGACTCCAAAACTTGTCTCGAACTCCAAGCAAACAATGTCCGAACTCATATACATTGATTGTATGTTCAGGTCATTCACTGAAGCTGAAACTCTAGTGTAGAGCCTCAGCGTTTACTATAGCGAACCCAATGCCCCAGGGTGAGGCCCCGTAAGCGCTAGGACCAATTTAGCCCCGGCGGTAATATCTTTCGCGACGAAGCAACTAGATCCGAAGTGGGCACACACGAACAGCTTTAGACGTTTTCATGCCAACTGAGCTACAATTTATTCTATCAAGACCGTTAACCTTCAATTGATGAAGACGCCGCTGGTCAATCGGTTGAGACGCTTGTGAGCTTGACAAAAAGTGACCCCTACTCATACCGACCTTTGGATGTATCGCGCAGCGAAACGCGAATTCTTGTCTTGTATAGTAGCTCAGAGGAGCAAGATCCCATCATCTGTGAACTCTTGCACGCTAGTCTCGATCACAATTTTCTACAGAGCTCGGTATATCAGACTTCTACGACTGTTGAGACTTTCAATACACTCTCTTATACGTGGGGCAGCCTCGAGAAGAAAGGCTTTGTGACTATTGAGGGTCATCAGTTTCCGGTAACAGAGAATCTAGAAGCTGCCTTGCGACACTTGCGCAACCTCAAACCGGCTTCAGCTGCTGCTCGCCCTCTCACTCGATCGTTTTGGTGGATTGACGCAATATGCATCAATCAAGATGATGTTTTGGAGCGTAATCAACAAGTAAATTTGATGACCAGGATTTACAAGAACGCTGCCGGTGTCCATCTTTGGCTCGGAGAAGAAGCCGATAATAGTGGAGTGGCCGTTAGTATAGCCCGTCAGCTTGGAGACCGCACCCCAAGAGGTCCTGGAGAACTCGAAATCGAATATCCTGAGATATCAGCCAGTCAAAGGGAAATTCATTGGAAAGCACTGGCTGCTCTCTTCGAAAGACCCTGGTGGGAACGAGTCTGGGTACGGCAGGAGGTTGCTGTTGCTAGAGCAGCGACGGTGCACTGTGGAAACCAGACCTGAACATTCACGGCACTAACCACGACTGTCGATATCCTGAACAAATTGGACGAGCAGCTTGGTTTTAAG
>Ga0335072_10009119_pt1 | contig 14347 bp, 13 predicted proteins | sample Lox_Sample_21_FD_206725 | JGI IMG/M metagenome (GOLD analysis project Ga0335072, IMG submission 206725) | Soil microbial communities from Loxahatchee National Wildlife Refuge, Florida, United States - Lox_Sample_2.1 | ecosystem: Environmental > Terrestrial > Soil > Wetlands | place: USA... | reverse complement strand
GAATCCCGGCAATTCCATCACCGCGCACTTCAACATGCTGCATAATCGCAGCGAGCACGTCGAAGAAGCCATCCTTCTCCTTGGACTCGCCACCGTCGTGCTTATTGCCCACGCTGAAACCACCCGCGCCTGACGGCTCCGCGAACTGCTCCTGTATCATCGAGGAGGTCCTGAAGCACTTCTGATCTCATCTGGGCCGCAATGGAACGATCATGAAAACCGGCATTATCGGCCTGCCCCAGGTAGGCAAGACTTCGCTTTTCAAAATTCTTACCAAGGCAAAGTTGGAAGAACGGGGCTACTCGAATCCGCGTGAAGCCCACATCGGCGTGGCTCGCGTTCCCGATGAACGCCTCGACAAACTCTCGGCGCTCTACTTGCCCAAGAAGACCACCTATGCCACGGTGGAATATGTCGACGTCGCGGCCATCGGCCAGGAGGCGCTGAAAGAAACCGCGTTCCTCACCAGTCTGCGCAACGTCGACGCCCTCATTCACGTTCTCCGCGCCTTCGAAGATGATTCAATCCCACACGTCGGGCCCGTCGATCCCCTGCGGGATATTAAGAGCGTTGAATTCGACCTCATGATCAGCGACCTCACCCAGGTTGAAAAACGTCTCGAACGCGTCGAAAAAGACCTGAAGAAAATGCGCTCCAGCGAGCTCGAACACGAGCAGGCCCTGCTTCTGCGCTCGAAGGAAGCTCTCGAAAAAGAACAGCCATTGCGAGAATTAGAGATGACTGCCGAAGAGAAAAAACTCATTAAAGGCTTCATGTTTCTCTCGCAAAAGCCTGTCCTCTATGCACTTAATGTTGGAGAAAGTTCCGCTCTCGGCGTCGATCTTGACGCCGCAGTCAGCCGCTTTCATCTCGACGAGGTCGCCCACCGTCCCAATGCCGGAGCCACGGCAATCTGTGGAAAAGTCGAAGCCGAGCTGGCAGAAATGGACGAAGCCGAAGCAGCCGAATTCCTCTCCAGCTACGGCCTGCACGAAAGCGGTCTTGTCCGTCTCATCCGCAAGAGCTACGAACTGCTCGGGCTCATCAGCTTCTTCACCGCGGGCGAAGATGAGTGCCGTGCGTGGACAGTACCCGCAGGTTCCAAAGCGCCTCAGGCAGCCGGAGCCATCCACTCCGACCTCGAACATCACTTCATCCGCGCTGAAACGATCCGCTGGGACAACCTGCTCGCCGCTGGCAGCGAAGCCGCTGCCCGGTCGCTAGGCACTCTTCGACTTGAAGGCAAGGAATACGTCGTACAGGACGGCGACGTGCTGCACATCAGGCACAGCGGGTAAGCGCGGATGCTCACGACCTCGATTCTTCTCGGCATCTTCGCGGCGCTTGCCAACGTGGCAGGCGGCATTGTGCTGGTCCGCGCCCGCGGCGTGGAGCCGTACCTGCGTTACTTCGTGGCGCTCGGCGCAGCCTTCCTCATGTCCGCTGCGCTGCTCGAGATGATGCCCGAGAGCTTGCGCCTCGACCCCCACCTTGGCCCCATCCTCATCATGGCCGGGTATTGCGTGGTCCATCTGGTCGAGCACACCGTCAACGCCCACTTTCACTACGGCGAAGAGACCCATCACGGTGAATTCGTCACCTCGCACACTGGCTACTCCGTGCTCGCCGGATTGAGCCTGCACTGTCTTTTCGACGGTGTGGCCATCGGCGCGGGCTTTGAGGTTTCAAGCTGGCTGGGCTGGCTCATCTTTCTGGCCATCTTCCTGCACAAAGGGCCGGCCGGTTTTACCATGGCCAGCGTCATGCTGGCCAGCGGCCACAGCCGCGCCGCCGCCTTCTATTCCACTGTGGTATTAGCCGCGTCCACGGTTGCCGGCGTCCTGCTCATCGAGCTGGTGCCCCATTGGGTACCTTACGGGCTCCCCGTATCTGCGGGCGTGGCCCTCTACGTCGGCGCCAGCGACCTGATACCGGAAGTGAATCGCGAACCAGGCATTCGCATGGCGATGGTGTTTTTCCTGGGAGTCGGAGTGTTCCTGCTGCTTCGCCTCGTCCTGCCGGCGCTTTAACGCTGAATCGTTGCGTTACCCCCGCGCGCCCGCAATCTGCAGCACATCTGGCTTTTGGGGAGATCGATTCATCACACCGCGGATCGATTCCATCACCCGCTCCGGCGTAATCAGCCTCATGCACACGGCGTCATTGCACGCCGAATTTTTCTGATTCGCGGCCGTCACGCAGGGCGAACACGAAAGCGCCGCCCAGATGGCCTCGGTGTTTCCCAGGCTGCCATAGAGCTTCGGCGTCTCCGGACCAAACAGTACAATCGACCGTATCGGTGAGATGGCCGAGAAATGCGCCGGGCCGCTGTCATTCGACACCAGGACCGTCGAGATGTTGTAGAGAGCGGTGATCGCCTTGAGCTTATGCATGCCGGCAAAGCTGCGGAAACGCGGATGCCCCACCTTCTCCTCCATGCGTTTGGCTTCCTCGCGCTCTGCAGGCGATCCGGTGATCAGCACCAGCGCATCGTCCCACTCTTTCACTACCATCGCAGCCAGGGAGTTATAGTTCTCCCGGTTCCAGCGCCGCTGCGGCAGCAGTTCTGAGCTGTTGGGATTGATCAGCACAATGCGGTGGTAATCCGGCCGGTAGTCGGGATATACCTGCTTCACCAGCCCGCGCACATACTCTCGTTCCTCTTCCGTCACCGGCTGAATCGGCACCCGAATTTCTTCGTCCGGCACAAATGTCTTCGAGTACGGCACCTCCGGCTGTGGCGCCAGCAGCGCATTCACCATACAGATAAAGTTCTTTGCCATATGGATATGGCCGTTATAGTTCACTCGATGCGTTAACATTTCGCCGCGGTACAGACCCTCGGCATGAAACTTGTGAAATCCCACGCGCCGCTTGGCCAGGGAAAGCCCCGTCAGCAATCCGGAATAACGCGAAAACAGCTCCATATCCACGACCGTGTCGATGTCCGCCTTGCGCACCCAGCGCAAAAAGCGCAACGAATCCAGTGCCAGCGTCGTCAGGCTCGTCTCTCGAATGGTGACGATATGATCCTCGGCAATCGTAGGCATCAGCCGCAGGCTGTCCGCATTCTTATCAAAAATCAGAAAGAAAAGTTCGGCACCCAATGCATCCTTGGCCTTTTGCAGGGCGGGGTTGGCAATCACTGTGCTCCCCATTTCCGACAGTTCAATGAACAGCACGCGGCGGGGCTTCTCCGGACCCTTCCGGGCGCCCAGCAGGCGCACCACCTGTGTGCACAGGAAGCAAAGCGGGATTCCAATCCAGTAATCGACGGCCCGCATCGTCTGTAGTTTCATGCCAACAACCTCTTTTAATCCAGGATCTAATCCAATTCATCCACCGCGAGTCTAACCTGAATGTAATCCCAATTTTCGGCCCGTTACTCGCGCCACACTCACGTCGCCCCGCGGACCCCGATTTCATTTGCCCGCTTTGTTATTCTGGATTATATTTTGCCAAAAGCCTTTCATATCTCCCACAAATCGGTCAGTACGGCGGGTTTGCGGTTTCTGGATTAGGAAGAGGCACGATGTTCCGCCCTGTTTACGCGTTGGGTCTGTTCGCATTCCCCTCACCCCCGGCGCAAGCGAAATCTCATCACACCCGCGCGGAGCGGAAGCCAACGGGAGTTCTGGACTGATTCGAGTGGATAAGCTTCGTAAACGGAACATTTTACTGATTCTCGCTTTTTCGTTCGCCGCCTTTGTGGTGATGGGTTATCACCCCGGCATTGAGGACGACAGCGTCTATCTTTCTGCTGTGAAAAGCGACCTGCACCCGGCGCTTTATCCCTTCGACTCCGAATTCTTCCGCGTTCAGCTCCAGGCCACCATGTTCGACAAATGGGTAGCCGGCTTCGTTCGCTTCACCCACATTCCGGTCGCGGGCACTGAGTTGCTTTGGCAGATTGCTTCCATCATCCTCATCATCGTCGGCTGCTGGAGTATCGCACGTACGCTCTTTGACGAGGACAGGGCACAATGGGCCGGTGTCGCATTCGTTGCAGCCATGCTCACGCTTCCCGTTGCCGGTACGGCACTTTACCTCGCCGATCAGCATCTGCATCCTCGAAATCTGGCGACTGCCCTGATTCTTCTTGGCGTCTCACGGATCATGGTGGGCAAGCGGTTGCAGGCGGTGCCGCTTTTCTTGCTGAGTTTCGTGCTGCATCCCATCATGGGAGCGCTGGGAATCTCTTTCGGGTTCTTTCTCACCATGGCGCTGCATGAACCGGTACATGTTTGGCTCCGCTCGTGGCGCACCACCTTTGCCCGCAACACCGTGGCCGCCGCCCTGCCGCTGGGTTGGATCTTCGAACCTCCCACGCCCATCTGGCGCAAGGCCCTCAACACCCGGTCCTATATCTTCCTGTCCCGGTGGACCTGGTATGAGTGGCTCGGCGCTCTGGCGCCTCTTCTCCTCTTCTGGCTTCTCTGGCGCATCGCTCTTAAACACCGCGAAACCCGCATCGAGCGTTTTGCCCTCGCCGTCTTCGCGTACGGCGTCTTTCAACTGGCTGTCGCTGTTGTCATGCTCAGTTCGCCCGCGCTCATTCGTCTTGCCCCGCTGCAGCCGATGCGCTTCCTCCACCTCGTTTATTACTTCATGGTGTTGATCGCGGGCTGCCTCCTCGGCAAGTACTGTCTGAAACAGTCAGTCTGGCGCTGGGCTGTTTTTCTCGTCGCGATTAACGTTGGCATGTTTGCGGCTCAACAATCCCTCTACAGCAGTAGTCCACATCTCGAACTGCCGGGCCTCCGGACCGCCAATCCCTGGTTGCAGGCTTTTGCCTGGATTCGCATCAATACCCCCACCGACGCCTACTTCGCGCTCGACCCCCATTACCTCGCTGCCCCGGGCGAGGATTACCACAGCTTCCGTGCCTTGGCCGAGCGAAGCCAGCTCGCCGACGCCATTAAAGACACGTCCGTTGTGATGCAGGTACCGGAGCTTGGCCCGGCGTGGGAGAAACAGACCGACGCCCAAGTCGGATGGAAGCACTTCCAGCTCGGTGACTTCGAACGCCTCAAAACTGAATTTGGAATAAACTGGGCGCTCGTCTCCTATCCGCAGCCCGCAGGACTGGATTGCCGCTGGCATAACGGCACCCTCGCCGTCTGCCGGATTCCATAAGACCATCGCCTCTCTCCCCCGCTTTACGTGCTCCAGCCATATCCGCGAAAATGGTAGGAGGTACCAGGCTATTGCAGATTCAGGGAACGGTCGGACCGCAGAGCTTTTCCCGGCAGGCAACACGAAACGCTTTCATTCCGAATCTTTCACCGAGATGCCGCTGCTCTCGGCCGCCCCTCGAGTTGAATTTTGCCGGCAGGATTCCAACGTTCAAACCGGAACCGGCCGCTTACCGAATGAGATAAGATGCAATTCCTGGTTTCCAGATGAAATTGCCGGCGCGGGGCCCGCTCCATGCTGAACTTTGCGCAACGCCTCATCCTTGGCTGTTTGCTTCTCGCCGCCCTCACTGTGGGCCTGGCGCTGGTCACCCGCCATGCGCTCGCCGCAGCCGGAGACTGGGGTCCGGCCATTCTTTTCTGCCTTCTGTCGCTCCTGGTTGCCGCCGCCACCATCTTCTCCGTCCTGCAGCCGATCCACATGCTCGCTCGCGACGCAAAAAACATCGCGCAGGGCAACCTGGAGCACCGCGTCGAGTGGAGCAGCCACGACGACTTTGGCGTGATCGCCGGCGAATTGAACCGCATCGCTGTCAGAATGCGCGATCTGCGCGACTCCGAGGCGGGCCGCAAGCAGATGGAATTCCAGCTTTCCGATGCCGTTCTGCAATCCATCTTCGAACCCATCATCGTCACCGACGCCAAAGGCCACATTCTCAAAGTTAACCAGGCTGCCGCAGAAATGCTGGGAGACGCCGCTTCCGACCGCATGGCGCTCAGCAGCACGCCCGGAGGCGACAAGATTCTCAACGCCATCCGCGACGCCGTCGCCATGCAGAAAGCCGTGGGTACCGAAGATGAAGCTTCCTTGCTTCCTATGCGCATCGGCAAGCAGGAGCGCAGTTATCGCCTGCGAACGACACCCATGCGCGACGCCGAGGGCCGTCTCCTGGGTGCCGTAACCACCCTCGAAGACGTCACTACGCTGCAGGACACCGACCGCTTCAAGACCCAGTTCATCACCGTCGCCAGCCGCAAGCTGCGCGGTCCTCTGCTGCAACTGCGCCGCGGCATTTACGCCCTCAGCCAGGGGTTCGGAGGAGTTTTGCAGCCTCTCCAGGCCGAGCTCGTCGCGGCCGCGAGCAGCGAATCAGAAAAACTCGACGAGCTCATGTCGGACCTCATTGACGTGGCCGAACTCGATACCGGCAAGCGCGAGATGCATTTCGAGCAGCTCCGCCCCCTCACAATTCTCGACAAAGCCCGTGACCGCTACATCGACCAGGCCGCCGAAAAGCAAATCCGCATTGAGGTGCGCGCCTTCGCCGATCTCTCCGCCGTCAACGCTGACCGCCGCGCCGTCCGTTCTATCTTCGACAATCTCATTTCCAATGCCCTGCGCTACACGCCGCCCGACGGCGAAATCCTTCTCGCCGCCGAAGAGATCAAGAACTTCGTCCAGTTCTCCGTGCACGATACAGGCCGCGGCATTGAGGCCGAACGGCTCAGCAATATCTTCGATCGCTTCAACGCATTCTCCGACACCGGCACAGGTCTTGGTCTCGCTCTCGTGCGTCGCCTGGTCGAATCCATGGGCGGACAAATCGCCGTTGAAAGCCGTCTCGGCCATGGAGCTACCTTCCGCTTCACTCTTCCTGTCGCGGTTGCAGACAGCCTTCATCATCCGGTCGAGGTGGGCTGACAATGCCAGAAATCCAGCTCGAACGGCAGCAGGAACCGGCCAGGCTTCGCGTCTATATCGGCGCCGCTCCGGGCGTCGGCAAAACCTATCACATGCTCAGCGACGCCCACATCAAGCGCAAGCAGGGCGTTGACGTTGTCATCGGCCTTGTCGAATCTCATGGCCGCAAAGAAACCGCCGAACAGGTCGGCGACCTTGAAATCGTGCCACAGCGTGTGATTCCCTATCGCGGCGTCGAGCTCAAGGAGATGGACGTCGACGCCATCCTCGCCCGCCATCCTCACACCGTCATCGTGGATGAGCTGGCGCACACCAACGTTCCCGGAAGCAAGCACCGCAAACGCTACGAGGACGTGATCGAGCTGCTCGACGCCGGCATCAACGTCATGACGGCCGTCAATATCCAGCATCTTGAAACCCTCAACGACGCCGTCAATCGCTCCGCCAACACCGTCATCCGCGAGACCGTTCCCGACAGCTTCCTGAAGCGCGCCGACGAAGTCGTCAACGTCGACGTCACTGTAGAAGAACTCCGCTCCCGCCTGCGCGAAGGCAAGATCTATGCCCCCGAAAAGGTCGAGCAGTCACTGGCAAACTTCTTTCGCAAGGGCAATCTGAATCTGCTTCGCGAACTTTCTTTGCGCACCACCGCCGAGCAGGTGGGCAACCGCGCATCGGAGTATCGCCGCAACCAGGGCCTCGAACAGGCGCCCATCCCGGAAAAAGTCATGGTGTGCCTCAGCACCCGGCCCGGTACCGAACGCCTTCTCCGTGTTGGCGCACGCATCGCCGGCCGTCTGGCTACAAACTGGTACGCCGTCTACGTCATCCGACCCAACGCCGACAAGGGTCACGGCGATCCTGAAGCCTTTCATCGCCTCGAAGAATACGAGCGCATGGCGCGTGACCTCGGCGCCCAGGTCATCACCCTCCACGAAAGCAACGTCTCCGATGCGCTCATTCGCTTCGCTCAGCAGGAAAGCATCTCGCACGTCGTGTTCGGCCAGTCTGCCCGTTCCCGCTGGGATATTCTCCTGCGCGGCTCGGTGCTCAATCGCTTCCTTTCTGAAGTTCGCGACGTCACCGTGCAGGTGGTCCCCATGCAAAAACCCGTGCGCCGTCCCTGACGCGAAGTTCTCGTGGGGGGCTGAATCCTGCCCCAATCCTCGTTCTCGACCTACTTCGTCATCGAAATTTCAAAACCCAGCGCGCTCTCGGTGATTTCTACGCGGCTGAACTCCGTCTGCGCCAGCATCTGCTCAAACTCCTCTTTCGTGTAGGCACTCTTCAACAGCATCGTCTTGAACGCCAGCTTGGTCAGGATCCTGTTCACCGCGGTCAATCCCATTCCGTCCACTTCCCTGCTGATTTCTCTCGGCGAGGCATTGCGCTTGAGGTCGATAATCAGGCCGCGCCCGCCCGGTTTCAGCACTCGGCACATCTCCCGCAGCGCACCCACCGGATCGGCAAAATTCTTGAACGCCGCGCGGCAAAGCAGAAAATCAAATTGGTTGCACTGCAACGGCATTTTCGATGCTGAGCCCTGCTTGAAATCCACCTTGACACCGGCCTCCAGGGCTTTCTTTGCTGCGATCCTCACAAACGTGTGGCTTAGATCGAGACCGGTGATCGCATACTTTCCAAGTTTGGCGAGCTCGATCGAGAAATAGCCCGGCCCCGGAGCGACTTCAAGCACCCGGCTTCCCTGCAGCAGTTCATTCGCAGTCCGGCGCGCCAGCGCGATATATTCCTTCATCATTTCTGCGGTATTCGCCGCATACCACTTCGCGACGATCCCTTCCATTCCCCGGTCTGCATGCGGCTTGTGCATGGCGATCGTTGTCATCTCAGTTCTCCTTTTTCGGGCGTATTTCGCCCCTTGGCACCCAGCACTGCCTCTGGGCACTGGTTCACTTTCGGATGTTTGGGATTGATGTTTGCTGCCGATCCGGCCTGCGTCCTTTTCTCTGTCCCCCGGTCTACTCGCAGAACACCTTCACCTTCGTCTTGTTTCCGTCCTGGCCGTCAACGTCCACCGTCAGGTCGTCAAGGTGGTCGATCAGCTCTTCAAGATTCTCCGGCTTGATCTGCGAGAGCGTAATGGGAACTCCATGCCGGCTGAACGCCTCATCCAACTGGTCGTGCGCCTGCGCTGGAATCAGGCTTGCAAGCCGCACTCCTGCGCGCAGCAGCTGCATCGGCACCCGCACGTTTACGGTTGTCAGGCCTTTGTTCCCGGTCATCGATTCATCGGCTTCAACCAGCACGCGCAGATATTTCGCTCGCGTCTGTCTAGCCGAATTCCTGTCCCCTTCGGGTCCGTTGGTTCGCGGCCCGCGCGAATCCCCAGACGCCCTCCCATCCGGCTCCAGGGCGACAAGCAGGCGCTCAGCCTCATCCGCGGTAATCTTTCCCGCGGCCAACATTTCCAGAATTTGACGCCGATTCTCGTTCATAATCCCCCTCCCAGCAACCTCGTAATAATGGCAAGCGCATGATGGCCGGCAGCAAACAATCCGGGCGTCAGCGAGTGAATCGTGTGCGCAAGTCCCGCAGCAATCTCGTGCAGTTCGGGAAGCGCCAACCATGCAATCGCAAAACCGACCGCAACTCTCAGAATGGCTTCATCGGAATCCGGTCCCATCGCCAGGAGCCGTTCGGCCTCGTGGGGCGTAATGCGCCCCATCGCAGTCAACCACAAAATCGTTCGACGATCGGAATTCATGGCACACCTCACAGAATGCGAACCGTCACGCGGTTCCCGTCCGCACACACACGGACATCGGTTCCCGGCAAACTGCAGGTGATTGCCCAGAATGTCGTCATCGCCTGCCACGGGTTGATCCGGCCAACCAGGCATACGCCCAGCACAAGCAGAAGAATCAGCGGCGACAGCAGCACGAGCGGAATCCACAGCAAAAACAACGGCAGCCAAAGCCGGATCGCCCGCCATCGCGGATATTCGACATAGACAACGGCGATATTCGGAGTCATTTCAGGGCCTCCAATTCGCGGATCGCGTCGGAGGCCGAAATCTCGCCGCTCTTCAGCCGCTCCAGCACCTCCGTCCGCGACGGAGACGGATTGGTCTCGACAAACTCCAGCTGCCCGGCAATCCGGTTCAGGCGCGCCTTGATCGTCGGATAGCTCACCCCAAACACCTGCTCCATCTCCTTGATCGAGCCGTGAGACCGCAGAAACGCGGCGATGAAAACCTGGTCCTCCAAGCTCAGCCGTGCCAGTTCCGGCAGCGTAAACGTGCCCTCAATGGCAATCTGCTTCTCCGGGATCCGGACCCGCTCGATCACCAACTCGGCGCCCTGTGCGATTCGCAATAGTTCCTGCCAGTCAGAAGCCGTCTTGAGGTTCTCATCCATGAGGCGCCATCCTCGTTTCTGAACTACACGAGAGACAATACTAAATATTTTCAATCTTTGCAAGTATAAAAATGAATTTTATTAATCTAGTTTCAAATACCAGAAAATGCGGCGAACATGCCCACCTTCCCGCCACACGCCACATCAAACCCTCCCAGGTTCATGCGCCGCAGGCTAAACCATCGAGTCAACTGGAAAGACAGCATTCGATGCCTCTCATCGACTCCTCATCTGCGGACCAATTCGGCCGGCTTCAAGCCACTTGTTTCCCCTCGGAGGCGCAATAAAGTCCAATCGAATCAGGGGCTTCTTGTTTGGCATCTTGCGTGCTGTTAGTTTTTCACGATGAATTTGATGAGGCGTGACAAATACAAAAGCTGTCGAAGCTCTAAATCCACTCTCAAGGCGCTCGCACGTTTCGCCAATCCAGTTCCCCCTTCAGGAGAACGGCCGCGCGTTCTCCTGGCCGAGGACGATGAAGCGGTTCGCTGTATGCTGCTTGCCTGGCTCGAAGCCTGGGGTTATTCGGTTGTTACTGCGGAGAATGGAGAGATTGCCTGGAAGATTCTGATGCAGGAGGAATCTCCAGAGCTTTTGATCGTTGATTGGATGATGCCTGGAATCGACGGGGTCGAATTGTGTCGCAGGGTGCGGCAGGTGGAGTCCAAGTCTTACCGTTACATCTTATTGATTACCGGCAGGAATAACAAAGAAGATGTCGCTTGTGCATTGGAGTCCGGCGCAGACGATTACCTCGCCAAGCCCTTCGATGTGGTGGATTTGCGATCCAGGCTTACGGTCGCAACTCGCATCCTCTCTGTTCAGGATGATCTGATTAAAGCTCGGGATCGTCTGCGAGACCAAGCGACAGTGGATGGTTTAACCGGCGTTTGGAACAGAGCAGCGTTTCTTGACTTGTTCCGCGGGGAGCTTGATCGTGCGGCTCGCACCAGAACAATGACCGGTCTCCTGATGCTTGATTTGGACCATTTCAAGAAAGTGAATGACACCTATGGCCATGCCGCCGGTGATGCCGTGCTGAAAGAGACGGCGACGCGCCTCAGGGGTGCTCTGCGGTCCTATGATTTTCTTGGCCGTTACGGAGGTGAGGAGTTTTTCATCGCACTTCCAAATGCCAGCAGAAGTCAACTCTGCGAAATAGCGGAGAGGGTCCGACACTCGGTCGTTACCGAACCGGTTCTTTACGGAAACATTGAAATCGCAATCAGCCTGAGCATCGGCGCAGTTGAGGTGATGCCGAGCGAGAGATCTGCTCTCGAAGCGATTGCCATCGCCGATGTTGGTCTGTATCACGCGAAGAACGCAGGACGAAACTGCACCGTCTGCTGTCAGAGATCCTGGCAGGAGCTACTGCAATCGAAGGACTCGAATCTCGCCTTCTGCCAAGAGTGTGAGCTTGAACAAGTAAAACAGTGCATAGTCTCGGTTCCAGGGCACAGTCCTAAGCGCTCAATCGAAGTGAGTGAACCTTGGATCATGTACCCCTCCATGGGGGAAGTCGATTCGAGAAAAGTGATTGGAGCCTAGATTCAAGAGTGAGCGTCATCGTCGCTCGTAGGGGACTCCCGGGACAACTCTTTGCGAAATTGTCAGCTATCAAAGATAGTTCCCAGTCATCTCGGATGAAGCGCACTCCGCTGTAGCCATCTTTGGCATCTTGAATTGAGCAAACTTCGGCGAAGCCTTGCTTTTCGAGGAGCGGCACTTTCAGGCTCCGTTTCAAAGCAAAATCGTCAGTTGCTTCCGCATCCTTGAAAAAGGAACACGAAAGTGCCGATATACAGCTTAAAACCTGTTTCCACGAGAGCCTTGGGTTCTGTCACTCGAAACAGAACAGGAACGGACAGGCGCATGGAGTCCTACTTGAAGTGCTTTGCTCCTTTACGAGGGGCGGATTGAAATCCCATTCTCTGTTTTCCAGAAGTGAGAAAGGCCGGCATCGCCCATGATCTCTCTCAAGAAGTATCTCGATATGGAAACGTTTGAGCCGCCCGAGCGCGACGATCCAACCGATTCTCTCAATTCGCAGACTACGGAATGCTTTCAAGCTTTGCTTTCTTCCATAGGCAAGAATGCGAGCCAGGTCTATCCGAACCTGGGAGTAGATCTTGAGGAGAGCCTGAAGGGGCTTCAACAACGCCTCTCCATGAGCCCAACATTTGAGTCCTTGAACTTGACGGAGAAGCAGGTCGAAATCCTGCTGGAGGAATGGGGTGGACGGACTTCTGAGTACTTCAAAGGCAAGGCAGATGAGGTCAAAGAGCTTCTAATCGCCCTGGCCAATGCCGCCGAGTGTGTCGGACATAAGAATCAAGGCCATTCACGGCATTTCAAGGAACTGACTGATCGCTTGGAACGGATTGCCGACTTGGATGATCTGACGGAAATTCGGTCCTCACTCGTCAATCGCGTGACGGAACTGAAAAACAGCGTGAACCAAATGGCACTTGACAGTCAGGAATTGGTGGCACGCCTGAAGGCCGAAGTCTCGATCTACGAAACCCGGCTCAAAGCGGCTGAACACCTGGCTTTTCGAGATGAACTGACGCGAGTGGCCAATCGCCGCAGCGTTGAAGAGCGCGTGCATTTGAATATTGAGAACAGACAGCCGTTCAGCGTGGTGATGCTCGATCTGAACCACTTCAAGCATGTAAATGACAAGTATGGACACGTTGTGGGAGACAAGATGCTGAAGCAATTTGCGAAGGAGCTGCAGCTCAATACGCGCTCGGGAGACCTGGTTGGCCGTTGGGGTGGAGATGAATTTGTGGTCGTGCTTGGTTGCGATGAAATTAGCGCGAACTCACACATTGCGCGCATACGGGACTGGGTGTTCGGCAAATACACGATTGAGTTAGAGGACAAGAAAAAGCCGCTCGAGATATGGGTGGATGCATCCATCGGCGTCGCAGAGTGGCGCACCGGAGAATCGATCCAGCAAGTGATTGAGAAGGCAGACACTGCCATGTACGCCGAAAAGAATCGTTCCCGGCGCGCGGCGTCTTTCAACTTGCTGCCGTGAAGCTTTGCCTTTGCGGACCTCGGCGATTATCAATGAAAGTGCATTGCGCAGATACCGACAAAGTGCTGGTTGCGCAGAATTAATCCACGACACATCCCCAACAATTAACGAGTCACAAGATGCCTCGACGTGATGTGGCTCGGGCGGCAGTATTGATTCAATCGCACGTTCGAGAGGTTTTTGCTCTGTTCAGCGCAAGCGTTTGGTCGCTGATGCACACCTAAGTTGTAGTAAGCAAAAACATTTTTTTTCGGCCGGACTAGAATCTTCAAATTGACCCGCCGATAGAGTGCACGCAACAACAAACCACCTGCTCCAAGTAGCGATTCTGGACCTCTTTTGTAGACGGAACTGGTTCGGTGCAGGCGGAAATCGATATAAGGAGCAATACCAATGATCAGCGTACTCAATAGCGTTTCTCAGTTGGGCGCAGAAAACGCCCTGTCCTCAACCCAAGCCTCTCTTCAGAACACCCTGTTGCAATTGTCGACCGGTCTGAAGATCAACTCCGGATCAGACGACGCAGCCGGCCTTTCAATCGCCTCCGGCCTGGGCGCAAGCATTTCGGCCCTCACGCAGTCCAGCCAGAATGCCGCCAACGGCATCGGATTCGCGCAAACCGCCGATGGCGCGCTCTCGCAGGTCACCTCACTGCTCAACCGTGCAGTTACGCTGGCGACCGAAGCCGCGAACGGCGGTTTGACAGCCGACCAAGCGACGGCAGCGCAGGCCGAATATACTTCGATCCTCACGGAAATCGGCACGATCGGCTCGACCACCAACTTCAATGGAGCGTCGGTCTTCACAGCAGATGGCAACACGGTCTTCACCAGTGACGGCACTGCCGCCGGCAACTCAACAGTGACCGTTACGCCTGGTGTGCTCACAGCCGCTGGACTTGGGTTGTCCTCGGCTGCAACCGCCCTCACCAGCACCACGACTGCCACCGCTGAATTGGCAGCGATCACCAAGGCCATCGACACAGTTTCAGCGACCCGTGGCTCCATCGGCGCCTCCGTCAACCAGCTGACAGCCGCCGAAAACGTTGAGAATACGCAGGTAACCAACCTGACCAGCGCGCAGAACAGCG
>Ga0335072_10009118_pt1 | contig 14348 bp, 11 predicted proteins | sample Lox_Sample_21_FD_206725 | JGI IMG/M metagenome (GOLD analysis project Ga0335072, IMG submission 206725) | Soil microbial communities from Loxahatchee National Wildlife Refuge, Florida, United States - Lox_Sample_2.1 | ecosystem: Environmental > Terrestrial > Soil > Wetlands | place: USA... | reverse complement strand
TCGTGGCGCTGCTCGCCCGCGAGGAGCGCCTCGGTGGCTTCCACTTCAACAACCGGAAGTACGCCGACGATGATCTGATCGTCGGTTCGGTCAATCCGTTCGAGCTGTTCCTGATCTTCTGCGAGCTCGTGAGCGGGGGCCGGGAGCTGCCGAGGCTGACGATCGACCAGTCGCACAACATCGAGCCGAAGGTGGAGGCGATGGTCCTGAGCGTCGTCAACCTCCAGGAGGCCTACGCCAAGGCGCTGCTCGTCGATCGGGACGCGCTTACCACAGCGCACCGATGTCCGGTCGCTGTGCGCGACCGTGCGCGAGAGAAACGGCGCCGCGCCCGACCCGGTGGGAGAGCTGCGGGCGTCAGGCTACGCCGACAGGATGGCCACCGCCCGGTCGGGCTCGGGGCACGCCGCGATTTCTGGGGGGATTCACCGATGAGCGTGATCACCCAGATGGTGGCGCCGGTCGAGGATCGCTGGCCGAGCGACCGCAAGCCGGCGGACGATGTCCTCGAGGAGGTGCTGTTCGCCTCGCATCTGCTCGGGTCGAACCGCGCGGTCGCCAACTACGGCGGGGGCAACACGTCGGCAAAGGGGACCGCCATCGACCACGTCGGCCGCGAGGTGCGGGCGATGTGGGTGAAGGGTTCCGGGAGCGACCTGGCGACGATGTCGGCCTCGGACTTCACCCCGCTACGACTCGACGAGATTCTGCCGCTGTTCGAGCGCGAGGACATGAGCGACGAGCAGATGGTCGCCTACCTGGCGCGCTGCCAGCTCGATCCCGCCGCGCCGCGCTCGTCGATCGAGACGCTGATGCACGCGTTCGTGCCCGCGGCCCATGTCCACCACACCCACCCCGATGCGATCAACGTGCTCGCGTGCGCGGACGGCGGCGCCGACCTCGTCGCCGAGTGCTTCGGCGACCAGGCGGCCTGGGTGCCGTACATCCGCCCCGGCTTCACGCTCGCCAGGCAGGTCGGAGAGGCCGTCCGCGCCGATCCGAACCTGCGGCTCGTGGTACTCGCCAAGCATGGGCTGATCACCTGGGGGGAGACGGCGCAGGAGGCGTACGAGCGCACGGTGTGGGCGTGCAACCGCGCCGCGGAGCTCGCCAACCGCAAGACACACGGGATGCCGCGTTTCGGCGGTCCGAACGTGCGATCGCGCGGTCTGGACGTCGAGGCGCGCACGGAGACGCTTCGAGAGGTGTTGCCGGCGCTGCGCGGTCTCGTGTCGAGCGAACGCGCGAAAGTCCTGATCGCTGACCTGTCGCCGGCCGTACTCGAACTCGTCGACGGCGCCCGCTCCGCCGAGGTCACGAACGTTGGCGCCGCCTGTCCCGATCACCTCGTCAACACGAAGCGGTTCCCAATGTGGATTCCTTATGACCCGGCCGCCGAGTCGATCGAGGCGCTCGGTGACCGGCTGCGCGCGGCCTCGCACGTATACCGCAAGCTGTACGTCGAGTACGTCGACCGCCACCGAGAGCCAGACACCGAGCCGGCGGACCCCGATCCCCGTGTCGTCCTAATCGAGAACGTGGGGATGGTGGCGGTCGGAACGTCGGTCCGAACGGCGGGCATCTCGCGGGACCTGTACCACCGCGCGATCGAGGTCATGGCCGGTGCGAGCGCGATGTCCGAGTTCGTCTCGCTCGACGAAGCCGAGAGCTTCGCGGTCGAGTACTGGCCGCTCGAGCTGTACAAGCTGTCGCTTGCGCCACCGCCCGGGGAGCTCCAGGCCAAGGTCGCGCTGGTCACCGGTGCGGCGGGCGGGATCGGGCGGGCAATCGTCGACGTGCTCTCGAGCGCGGGCGCATGCGTCGTCGCGTTCGACATCGACGGCGAGGGCGCGGTCGACGCCGTCGAAGCGCTCGGAGATCGCGGGGTCGCGGTCGGCGGCGACGTCACCTCGGAGGCCGATGTCCGGGAGGCGTTCGACGCGGCCGTCGGCGCGTTCGGCGGCGTCGACATCGTGGTCTCCAACGCCGGCATCGCCTCGAGCGCTCCGATCGAGGACACGACGCTGGCCGAGTGGAACCGCAACCAGGCGATCCTCGGCACCGGCTACTTCCTGGTCTCGCGCGAAGCGTTCCGCGTGCTGCGGGCGCAGGGCACCGGTGGCTCCTTGGTGTTCGTCGCGTCGAAGAACGCGCTCGTCGCCGGTCAGAACGCGGCCGCCTATTCGAGCGCGAAGGCCGCCGAGCTTCACCTCGCGCGGTGTCTCGCCGAAGAGGGAGGCGCTGCCGGCATCCGGGTCAACACGGTCAACCCCGACGCCGTCCTGCACGGCTCCCGGATCTGGGACTCGAGCTGGCGCGAAGAGCGCGCCGCCGCCTACGGCATCGCTCCCGAGGACCTCGAAGAGCACTATCGAAACCGAACGGTGCTCGGCGTGCACATCCTTCCCGACGACATCGCCGAGGCCGTGCTGCACTTCTCGTCGCCGGCGCGCTCGGGCAAGAGCACGGGCAACCTGCTGAACGTCGACGGTGGCGTGACCGCCGCCTACCCACGGTAGGCCAATGACCGGTTGTGCGAATCTACGTCTATGAAAGCCGGGGGCAACGGCAGGCGGCCAGCGGTGCCGGCGGAGCGCAGGCGGATGATCCTCGAGCGGCTGCGTGAACGCGGAAGCCTCAGCGTTGCCGCCGTCGAGGAGGAGTTCGAGGTCTCACCGATGACCGCCAGGCGCGACCTTGCGCTGCTCGCGGAGTCGGGCTATGCGCGGCGCACCCACGGCGGCGCGGTGCTTCCGGAACTGGCCGCCCACGAGGATTCGTTCCAGAGCCGGCTCGAGCAGGACGTCGAGGCCAAGGTGCGCCTGGCGAAGGCGGTGGTGGCGGAGCTCGAGGCGAACGAGACCGTGTTCATCGACTCCTCGAGCTCGGCGTATTACGTGGTGAGGGAGATTCTCGACGCCGGGCTGCACATGACGCTGCTCACCAATTCGGTACCGGTGATGGCGTACGTGGGCGGCGTCGACGCCCCGCAGGTCGACCTGATCGGGCTCGGCGGCAGCTTCCGCAAGTTGACGCGGTCGTTCGTCGGCGCGCAGACGGTGCGCGCGATCGAGAGTTTCTTCGCGGACCGCATCATCTTTTCGGTCAAGGGCATCGAGCGCGAGGGGTTCCTGACCGATCCCGACCCGCTGGAGGCCGAGGTCAAGCGCGCGATGATCGGGCGGGCGCGGACCGTGTCACTGGTCGCCGACGCGCACAAGTTCGACGAGCGCGGCCTGAACGTAATTGTCCCGGCGGCGGATGTCGGGATCGCCTATCTCGCGGATCCGCCGGCGGCGGGCGTGCGGGTGTTGGAGGCGGCCGGGGTCGAAGTCAACCGGGTGTGAGCCAGCGCGTCTGCTTTCAGCTCCGGGTGCGCCCGGACCGGCTCGAGGAGTACAAGGCCCGCCACCGTGAGGTGTGGCCCGAAATGCTCGAAGCGCTGAGCCGCACGGGGTGGCGCAACTACTCGCTGTTCCTGCGCCCGGACGGGTTACTGATCGGTTACCTCGAATGCGACGACTTCGAGGAGGCGCAGCGGGCGATGGAGGAGACCGATGTCAACGCGCGCTGGCAGGCGGACATGTCGCCCTTCTTCGAACTCCCCGAGGGCGCGCGACCCGATACCGGGTTCGAGCGCCTCGAGGAGATCTTTCACCTTCCGTAGTGGTTACTGCTGCTCAGTCCCCCAGCAATCAGTGCCACACCCAGCGCGCCAGGTGAATTACCCATGACGTGCTTTGTCCGCCTGTCTGGGCCGTCGTCACGGTCACCGGAATGAGATGGAACACGCCGTTCGACTTGAGGTCGTTCTGGCCGGTCGCGTTCAGCTCCATGTTCTGGAAGCCACCGCTGTCGGGTGCGATCGAGTAGCTGCGCTGTGCGATCGTCGTCCCGTCGTGGGACATCGTGAGCTGGCCCGAGCACGTGGTCGTGCCGTGGAAGCAGCCGACCTCGGCGCCCACGATCCAGCCCGGGGATACGAAGCCCTCGTGGCCAAGCACGACCGTCTGGCTGGTCGCCGTGGCGGAGGTGGTGAACGTCTGATCGCTGCCGTTGGTAGTGCCGGCGGAGCTTGTCGCGACCAGCTGGTAGTGGTACGTCGTGTTCGGGGTCAGCCCATCGAGCGTCTGGTGGACGGCGACATCGCCGGTGCCGGATCCGGCGCTCGAGGGAGTGGTCTGAAGCCCGTAGGACGTCGTCGTGCCGTACTTGAAGAAGTAGGTCGTCGACTGACCGTTCGGGTTAACGGTGCCGCTGGGCGTGGCGCTTGACTGGCCGACGCTCGACGGCGATCCCGTCGTGACCGTCGGTGCCGCGGCGGCGGCCGAAGCCGGCGCCGGATGGCTCGCTGACGTGATCGCGAGCGCAAGAAGGCCGCAGACAAGCAACACGGCTGCCGCGGCGACGCGCATTCTGCGCATGCTGCCTCCCTTCATACGTGTTAGGTACTAACACGTAACAGGGGGTGGCGGCGAGAGTTGCGGACAGCTGTCTGTGTGTAGGGCTCCTGACAAGCCGATCCGCGGTCACACCGCGAGCTCGCCGCCGCCCCGGTTAGGCGCGGGTCGCGGCTCGACGAGAGGGATGCGGAATCGGGGGATCGTCACGTGTGCGATGGGGCCGATCCCGAGCGCGTACACCACCGTCCCGATCCCAACGGTCCCCCCGAGGAGCCAGCCGGTGGCCAGGACCGTGAGCTCCAGCGAGGTGCGCACGACGCGGATCGAATAGCCGCGGGCGGCGAGGCCGATCATCAGCCCGTCGCGTGGCCCCGGTCCGAGCCCGGCGCCGATGTACAGGCCGGTGGCGATTCCGTTGAGGACGACGCCCCCGAGCATCACGACGATCTGAGCCGGGAGGAAATGGACCGGGGGCACGACCGCGAGCATCACATCGATCACGAGGCCAACGATCAACGCGTTGTTCAACGTGCCAAAGCCTGGTCGCTGGCGTAGTGGGATCCATAACAGCAGGACCGCGCCGCTGACGATGATCGCCCACGTGCCGACCCCGAGACCGAAGCGGCGCGAGAGTCCCTGGTGGAAGACGTCCCATGGGTCTACGCCGAGCCCCGCGAGCAGGAGCATCGAGGCGCTGACGCCGTAGAGGACGAGGCCGACGTAAAGCTGGACCAGGCGTCGTACGCGTGGCGGCCGCATCCGCGTCATCGCACGAGTCTGACAGACAATGGCCTATGCAACGGCAGGCCAATTTGCTAGAAGTGGCTTGTGGCAATCACTCCCGCCGGCCGTCTCTCCGAGCTGCTCGGACCCTGGCGGCGCGAGGGCACGAGCCGCGAGCGTCTTGCCGCCGCGCTCCGGTCGCTGATCCTCGACGGCCGCGTGGCGATCGACAGTCGCCTGCCCGCCGAGCGAACCCTCGCCACGGCGCTGGCCGTGAGCAGAGCCACGGTCACGGGCGCTTACAACCGGCTGCGCGAACAGGGATACATAACGAGCCGACAGGGCTCGGGGAGCTGGGTCACGCTGCCGGGAGGCCACCGGGCGGCTCCCGACGCGATCGTCGGCGGCCCCGGTCTCGACATGCGGATCGCCGCGCTGCCGGCGCCGGCCGTGCTCGAGGATCTGTTCCAGGCGGCCGCGCGCGACCTACCGCGCTGGCTCGACCACCACGGCTATGACCCGTTGGGCCTCCCGCCGTTGCGCCAGGCGATCGCGGCATGGTTCGAGCGGCGCGGCCTGCCCACGCGACCCGAGCAGATCCTGGTCACGAATGGGGCGATGCACGGGCTCGATCTCTCGATCCGGGCGGCACTTCCGCGCGGCCGGTGGGCACTCGTGGAGGTGCCCTCCTATCCGGTAGCACTCGATGCGCTGCGGGGGGCGGGAGCACGGCTGGCGCCGGTTCCGGTGACGGGCGCGGGCTGGGATCTCGACGCGCTGCGGACCGTGGCACGGAGTCATCGGCCGTCGTTCGCGTACCTGATGCCCGACTTCCACAATCCGACTGGAGTCCTGATCGACGAGCTCGCACGCCGGCGCGCGATGCGGTCGCTCCGGTCAGCGGGCACGGTCGTCGTGATCGACGAGACGTTCGTCGAGCTCAACCTCGACGGTGTCGGCATGCCGGCGCCGGCCGCGAGCTTCGGCGACGAGCGCACGATCACGGTCGGGTCGCTGAGCAAGGCGGTCTGGGGTGGCCTCCGCATCGGCTGGGTCCGCAGCGACCCCGCGATGGTCCACCGCCTGGTGACCGCCCGCCACATCAGTGACATGTCCGGTCCGCTGTTCGAACAGATCGTCGCCACCCACGTTCTCGAGCGCCTCGACGAGATCCTGGTCGAGCGGCGATCGATGATCCGCCGGCGACGAGACGCGCTCGCCGGCGCGCTCGATCGGAGGCTCCCGCAGTGGCGCTACACGCTCCCGGCCGGCGGGATGTTCCTCTGGGCCGAGCTCCCCGAGCCGATCAGCACGAGCTTGGCGATCGCCGCCGGTGAGCAGGACCTCCAGATCACGCCGGGACCCCGGTACGCGGCCGCCGGCGTGCTCGAGCGTCACCTCAGGCTCCCGTTCACGCTCGCGCCGGCCCAGCTCGAACGCGCGGTCGAGATCCTGGCGGGGCTCACCCCGGGCGCCGTCGGGGACGAGCGCCCGGAGGATCTCGCCTACGTCGCGTAGGTCGGTGTCTCGCGCCTACCCGCCCGCTGCCGTCCTCCAGCCCTCGGCGTAGGTCAGACGCGCGGGCTCGGAGTACGGGACCGGGCTGACGATCGCGCGGACGCTGATCTGCCGGTGCGGGTGGTCGACCGTCGTCTTGCGTGTGCCGCCGTTCGGCTCGCCCCACACCACCGCGACCTCGCTGCCGATCTCGACCGACTGGTCGACGGTGGCCAGCGACAGCGCCCGCTTCTCGTTCGCGCTGTAGCCGGTGAACATCGAATAGCCGACCACGTCGCCGTCAGCGTCGAGCACGGAGTCGAAGTTCGACGACCCGTAGTTGGCGATCGGCAGGTCGAAGAACTGATACGGCTCCTCGAGGGTGTCGACCACCGAGCCGAGGATCCTCACGAGGTCCTCATCGGCCCACGCCAGCGTGACCTTCTTGCGCTGGCCCTCGGCCTCGATCTGCTCGAGCGCGTCGCGGCCGATGAAGTCGTGGTCGAACTTGACGAACTGGCCGTACCCGAGCTCCCAGGGGTTCAGGTAGTAGTCCTCGATGCTGTCGGAGACGAAGCTTCCGGCCAGGGCGTTGTTCGCCTCGTAGCTATCGGCCGGGAGCCACTCCCGGTAGGTTCGGAGAACCCCTTCGCCGGTGTAGATCGCGGGCAGCGGTGAGGGGATCCAGCCCGACTCGAGCGTGTTCGACGCGTAGGCGCGGGCGCCGCAAGGCTCGAGCCCGAACTCCTTGCCGGCCTCGAGAATCGTGCCGCGGATCTCGTCGTAGGTCTCGTACGGCCCCCACAGCTCGAGCCCGGGCTCGCCGGCCATCCCGTGACGGAGCGTCCGGACGCGCTGACCGCCGACGTTCATCTCGGCCAGGCGGAAGAACTTGAGTTGCTCGACCGGGCCACCATTGACGGCTTCGATGACTTGCCAGGCATTCGGGCCCTGGATCTGGAACCGCCAGTACTTACGTGTCACCGCCTTGCCGTACGGGCGGGAGGGCGAGCGGTTGTCGTACTCGAAGTCGAGTTCGTAGCCGCCGGTCTCGGCGTGGAAGTTGAGCCAGTTGGCGGCCGGGTTGCGCCCGACCCACACGAACTCGTCGTCGTCGAGGTGGAACAGGATGCCGTCGCCGATCACGTGCCCCGCCGGCGTGCACGGGACGAACTGCTTGGCCATGTTGACCGGGAAGTTCGCGACGCTGTTGATCCCGACGTCCGAGACCAGCTTCAACGCGTCAGGACCCTTGAACCAGAAGTTCACCATGTGATGTGACTGGTCGAACAGCACGGCGGTCTCACGCCACGCCTTCTGCTCGTGGCGCCAGTTGGTGAACTCGTACGGCACCACCGGATAGATGTACGCGCCGATCTGTGAGTTGCGAAGCAGCGAAACGATGTCACCGGACTGATCGATTACTTCCTGAAGGTTGCTTGCAGCCATGGTCTCTCTTTCCCTTGTAATTACGTCTTATCCACTGAATTGGCCGTTCTTGGCGTTGTGGTCGCGGCCGAGGAGGGCGTTCGCCCACGCACTGGTGCGGGCCAGCGAGTTGTCCTTGACCACCACCGGATCCTCAAGCATGTCCTCTTCCTCGCCGTACGCCTTCAGGCGCTCGTAGGCCTGCGACCAGATGCACTCCGTGTCATACACCTCGCATATCCCGTCGCGCGTGCCGCCGCACGGGCCGTTGCGCTGGTTCTTGGCGCAGATCGACTCCGGACACACGTAGGCGATATCGGGCAGCGAGCAGTCGCCGCAATCGCGGCACTTGAACATCGGGACCTTTGCGGCCTGCTCGACGAGGTGGGCGGCGCGGACGACGGGGCGCGGGGCGGCGTCGATCTTCTCGAACAGCGAACGCGCGGCGTCGTGCAGCGATCCGTCCGGGTCGAACACGGTCTGATGCACTCGACGGCTGAAGCGGTAGGAGAGGGGGACGCGGAGGTCCGTGCGCCGCTTCCGCTTTGACTCCACGTATGTGGGATTGAGCTCGTCCGAGGAGAGCCCGGTGTCCGGGTCGGATTCGAACAGATAGAACTCGCTCGCGCGGCCGAAGCGCAACTCGCGGGAGAGCTCGCGCCAGTCGGCGCCCTCGTAGCCGTTCGCTCGGTCGAGGATCTCGAAGAATGTCTCCGCGGTGGCGTGGCCTCCGAGATACGCGCCGCTGAACCCGAGCCCACGGGCGACGGTGAGTTGCTTGGCTGCGAGGTCCATGAAGAACGACCGGCCCTTGTCAGGGCTTGATGCCTGGCGCTCGGCGAGCGCGAGCAACTCGTCGGTGACGATGACGCCCGGGATTCTCCCGGCGTGGAAGGCGCGCGCGGCGGGGAGCGAGAGGAGGTAGACGTTCGCCAGCGCCCGCACCTCGAGCTGCTGTCGCCTGATGTAACGCAGCAACTCGTCGTCCTTGCGCGCGTTGTAGCCGATCTGGTTGATGACGAACCGTGCCCCGGTCCTGGCCTTCTTGGCGAGCTTCTGGTACTGGGGGACGACCTCGCGCTCGTGCAACTTGTGGTTCGTGACCACGCAGCCCAGGAAGAAGTTCGTCCGCTCGAGCCGCTCGCCGGTGCGCGCCACGCACAGCCCGTCGTTCATGTCGCTGAAGAGCTTGAGCAGGCCGACCGAGTCGATGTCGAACACCGGAGCCGCGGTGCCGCCGTAGCCGGCAAGCGGGTAGTCGCCGGACAGGCACAGGACGTTGTCGAAGCCCTCCGAGGCCAGCTTCCATCCCCGGCTCTCGAGAGCGTTCCGGTTCCAGTCCTTGCAGGCCAGATGAATGATCACTTCCTGCCCGCGCGAGACCAGGTCGGTGCCGAGCGTGTCCGGAGCCAGCATCGCGTTCCCGCCCGGGTTGTCGGTGATCGAAAGGACGTCGATCCGGGGATCGTCAGCGAGGGCGCGCGCCTTCTCGACGAGCGCGCGGCTGCGCTCGTTCGTCACGAGTCCCCTGGCGGTCACGAGCTCAACGGCGATCGAGAACGAGCCAGGGACCTGCAGACAGTCGCGGAACGACGTCGTCATCAATGTCTTTCGAGCCTCTCCAACCGAAAACCCAGCGTAGGCGGGCGATTCGCCGACCGCAATGACCTCTTCCGCTCAGCGGAAGAAAGCGCCACACTCAACACGTGGCAGCAGCTCAGACCCGCGTCTCGCGAGCCTTCACCGTGCTCGAGGCGTTCACACCGGCGTCGCCGGCGTTGACGCTTTCTGAGATCTCCCGACGCGCCGCCCTTCCTCTCACCACCACGCATCGGCTGGTCGCCGAGCTGCGAGCGGCCGGGGCGCTCGAGCGAGACGGCGACGGGCGGTACCGGATCGGCCTGCGGTTGTGGGAGATCGGCTCGTTGGCGCCCCGTGGGGTTCCGCTGCGCGAGGCGGCATTGCCGTTCCTCGAGGACCTCTACGAGGTCACTCACGAGAACGCACAGCTCGGGGTGCGCGAAGGCCATGACGTCGTGTACATCGAGCGGATCGCCGGACGCCGGGCGGTCGGGGTGCTCACCCGCGTAGGTGGGCGGTTTCCATTGCATGCCTCGGGCATCGGGCTCGTCTTGCTGGCGCACGCTCCGGAAACCGTCCGGCGCGAGGTGCTCGAAGGTCCTTTGCAGCGCTTCACGGGTTACACGGTTACCGATCCCTCCCGGCTCGAGCGGATCCTGTCCCAGATCCGCCGCGATGGCGTGGCCATCAGCGATCGCCAGGTGACGGACGACGCCATGTCGGTGGCCGCGCCCGTCACCGACTCGAGCGGCGAGGTGATCGCGGCGCTCTCGGTCGTGGCCAAGGCCGGGGACACGGTCGCTCCTCGGCTGGCTCCGGTCGTCCGGGCGGCGGCGCTCGGAACCTCCCGGGCGTTATCGGCGCGCCGTCAGGAGCCGCGCGCGGAACATCGCGTGCGCCGCGTCGCTCGGCGCCAGTAGGCAGCCTGCAGACTTGCATACAGTTTTCCATTCTGTCTATACTCTGTGGCGCCGCGGCGACGAAAGGCCGCGCTGGAACCCGCCAGGAGGAGCTGACATGAAGCTGGTGACCTACGACGATGGTCGCGTTGGGGAAGTGATCGACGGCCAGGTGTGGGAACTCGACGTTCCCACGATGCGCCGCTACTTCGAGCTCGGCGGCGAGGTGCAGCGGACCGGTCGTTCGAGTCCGCTCGATGGCGTCACGCTCCGGGCGCCGATCGTGCCAAAGAAGTTCTTCCACACGGCCGGCAACTTCCGCGAGCACCATGAGGAGTCAAAGAACGTCAACTGGTCGCACCCGGTGTTGCCCTGGATCGTGTTCTTCCAGAACATCGACGCGATCATCGGCCCCGAGGACGCGATCATCTACCCCGAGGCGCTGACCTCGGAGCTCGACTACGAGCTCGAGCTCGCGGTGGTGATCGGCAAGGCGGGCAAGTTCTTCTCGCCCGAGGAAGCGGCCGACTACATCGCCGGCTACCTGATCTTCAACGACATCACCGCCCGCGACATCCAGCGCGAGGAGATGAAGTCGGGCGTGTTCTGCCTGTCGAAGAGCATCGACACGTTCTGCCCGATCGGCCCGTGGATCGTCACCCCCGACGAGATCCCGGATCCGAGCGCCCTGTCGATGGAGCTCCGGGTAAACGGCGAGCGCCGCCAGAGCTCGAACATGAGCAAGATGTCGGTGACCGTGCCCGAGATCATCAGCCACTACTCGGCGATGGGCTACAGCGCGGGCGACATCATCTCCACCGGCACCGTCGCGGGCGTCGCCGGCTTCAGCGACGACGCGGCGTCGTTGTACCTCAGGCCGGGCGACGTGGTCGAGGCCGAGATCGAGGGCGTCGGTGTGCTCCGCAACCGGGTGATCTCGTGGGCGGAAGGGCACCCGGAACTGGTGTCGGAGGTGGCGACCGCGCAGTAGCGCGATGCCGGTATTGGAGATTGCCGCCGGCCGTCTCGAGGGTCGGCGCGCCGACGACGCGGTCGCGTTCGAGGGAATCCCGTACGCGAGGGCGCCGCGCTTCGCCCCGCCGGGCCCGGTCGAGGGCTGGGCGGGCATCCGGGATGCCACACGTCCCGGGCCGGCCGCGCCGCAGCCCCGACGGGCGGCGGCCGTGTTCACGCACGGCGAGCTCCCGGCCACGGACGAGCAGTGCCTGAACCTAAACGTGTTCTCGCCGGCGCTCGACGGCCGCAGGCCGGTGTTCGTCTGGCTCCACGGTGGCGGCTTCGCGATCGGCCACGCCGGGGCCAGCCTGTACGCGGGCAACCGGCTGGCTTCGGCGATCGACGCGGTGATCGTGACCGTGAACTACCGGCTCGGGAGCCTCGGCTGGGTCGGGCACCCCGACCTGGGCGCCGATCCGGGCGCGCCGGCGGCGAACTGGGGACTGCTCGACCAGATCGCCGCGTTGCGCTGGGTGCGGGACAACATCGCGGCGTTCGGCGGCGACCCGGGCAATGTCACGCTGGCCGGCCAGTCGGCGGGTGCACTGTCGGCGATGGACCTGCTCGTGGCCCCGAGAGCGGCCGGCCTGTTCCAGCGCGTCGTGCTCCAGTCTCCGCCGCTCGGCGATGTCGCCCAGCCGCCGGCGGTCGCCAAGGCATGGGCCGAGGCTTTGAGCGGTGCGGCAGGGGGGACGGGCGCGTTCGACGTGGCCCGCCTGCGCTTACTCGACGCCAATGAGGTTGTCGATCTTCACGAACAGCTGTTGGAGCAACCGGAGTGGCGCGGGACCCGGGGTGGAGCGCTCCCCACGGTCGACCCGGGGAGCCTTCCGGCATCACCTGTCGACGAGCCTGACGCGAGTCCCGACGTCGATGTGCTGATCGGGCACACGGCTGATGAGGGCACGTTCTTCTTTGCCTCGCCGTGGCGGCCGCCGCCCCCGCCCGAGCTCGTTGCCGACATCGTCGCTCACCTCTGTCCCGGCGAGGACGCGCACGCGGTGCTCGATCGCTACCACGGAGACCTGGTCGCAATTGCCACCGAAGCGATGGTTGCCGGGCCGGTCGCTCGGTGGGCCGAGGCTCGGGCGGAGGCCGTCGGTGGCCGCAGCGCCGTGTATCGCTATCGCGTCGACTTTCCGGGCGCGGGTGAGCAGCTCCGTGCCACCCACACCGTCGAGGTGCCGCTCCTGTTCGGCACCTGGACGGACGGTGGCCCCGGCGAGCGGCTCGGCGGCCAGGCCGACAACGCCGGCGCGGTGTCGGGTGAGCTCACCGCGGCATGGGGACGGTTCGTCCACGGCGAGTCCCCTGGCTGGGCGCGCGAGGGCGTTAACGAAAGCCCTACAAACTCGGACGGCCTAACACTGGACACAAGGAGCGAAACTGTGTACAGTTTCCCGCGATGGGCGCAGGTGAGCGCCTTCGAGGGAGAGACTTGAGCACAGCAAACCCACAACGATCGCTGCTCGACGTCCGCGGCCTGCGCGTGGCCTATGGCGGCGTCGTCGCTGTCTCCGACGTCGACGTCCAGGTTGCCGAGGGAACCGTGTTCGGCCTGATCGGGCCGAACGGCGCCGGTAAGACGTCGATGGTCGACGCGCTGACCGGATACACCAAGGCGGCCGCCGGCTCTGTCGTGTTCGACGGGCGCGACATCAGCCGCCTGCGTCCCTACCGGCGCGCCCGCTTCGGACTCGCGCGGACGTTCCAGTCGGTCGAGCTGTTCGACGACCTCACCGTCGACGAGAACCTGCTCGTGGCCAGCGAGCACGTCACCGTCGGCACGGCGCTCCGAGACCTGTTCCTCCCACACCGTCCGCCTGACCGGACCGGCGTCGACTGGGCGATCGGGGTGTGTGGCCTCGAGGACATTGTCGACCGCTACCCGTCGGAGATTTCGCTGGGCAAGCGCAAGCTCGTCGGCGTTGGCCGGGCGCTCGCGCGCCAGCCGCGCCTTGTCCTCCTCGACGAGCCCGCCGCCGGCCTCGACACCGATGAAAGCACCGAGCTCGGCCGTCGCCTGCGCACGCTGCCCGAGGCGCACGGCGTCACGGTGTTCTTGATCGACCACGACATGGGGCTCGTGCTGAGCGTGTGCGACCACCTCATGGTCCTCGACTTCGGACGACAGATCGCGGCCGGGTCACCGGCGGAGATTCGTGAGGACCCGCGCGTGATCGAGGCCTACCTGGGAGCGCACCATGCCGCCGCAGCCCACTAGCTCGGACACTTCCGGCTACGCCCTCGTCCTGGACGGGCTGTGCGCGGGTTACCAGCAGATCCCGGTCGTCCGCGACCTCAAACTCGAGGTACACCCCGGCGAGGTCGTGGCCCTGCTCGGCCCGAACGGCGCCGGCAAGACGACCACGCTCGAGACGATCGCCGGCCTCAACCGGCCGATCTCGGGCCAGGTGAAAATGTCGGGTGAGGACGTGGGCGGAGTGCCGGCGCACGTCCTCGCCCGCCGGGGGCTCGCGCTCGTACCCGAGGGACGCGCGCTGTTCCCGGGACTGACCGTTCGCGAGCACCTGCGGCTCGCGGGCGGGAGGGGAGGCAGCCGCGAGGACGAGCTGCTCCAGATGCTCCCTGAGCTCCAGAAGTGCCTGCACCGCAAGGCGGGCCTGCTGTCGGGTGGGGAGCAGCAGATGCTCGCGATCGGCCGGGCGCTCGTAACGCAGCCGCGGCTGTTGCTGGTCGATGAGATGAGCCTTGGCCTGGCTCCGGTAATCGTCGAGCGGCTACTGCCGATCCTGCGCCGGGTGGCCGACGAGCGCGGCACGAGCGTGCTGTTCGTCGA
>Ga0335072_10009117_pt1 | contig 14350 bp, 15 predicted proteins | sample Lox_Sample_21_FD_206725 | JGI IMG/M metagenome (GOLD analysis project Ga0335072, IMG submission 206725) | Soil microbial communities from Loxahatchee National Wildlife Refuge, Florida, United States - Lox_Sample_2.1 | ecosystem: Environmental > Terrestrial > Soil > Wetlands | place: USA... | reverse complement strand
GGCCCACCGCGAGCGAGCGGCTGCGCCAGGCGCGCGCGGACGAGGGCGAGGCACCGTCGTGATCTACCTCGATTCTTCCGCGCTCGTGAAGCTCGCGCTGACCGAGCCGGAGTCGCAGGCGCTCGCCGGCTGGCTGGCGGAGCGCGCCGACCAGTCGCTGATCTCCAGCGCCCTGCACAGGACCGAGGTGCTGCGCGCCATCTGGCTCGCCGAGCCCGGCGCGCTGCCCCGCGGCCAGCGGATCATCCGGCGGATCGGCCGGGTGGCGCTCAGCAACGACGTGCTCGAAACCGCGGCGACCCTGCCGCCCGCCGGCCTCGGCACCGCCGCGGCGATCCACCTCGCCTCCGCGCTGGCCATCCGGCGCGACCTGGTGTCGTTCGTCGCCTATGACAAGATGCTGCTGGCGGCCGCGCGGGACGCGGGCCTCCCGGTCGACAGCCCCTCCTGACGGCCGGCTTCTTGCTGTTATCTGAACAGACCCCTGGATGGTTACCTGTCGATTGCGCAATCGACACTGATAGAGCGGGTCAATTGCGCAATCGACACGTCAGCCGGAGCGGCGGCGGGCGCGGAAGACCGTGTCGTGCGCCGTGACAGGCCGGCCGTCCGGATCGGTGGTTTCCCGCGCCGCGGCGGTGTTCGTGACGATCTCCCAGTCGTCCCCGCCGATCTCGCTGGCGAGCTCATCGCCGGTGAACATGAGCTCGGGATGGTTGGGCCGCTGCAGCGTGGTGTCCAGGTCCGAGGGATGGTGGCCGACGATCAGCAGCGTCCCGCCGTCGCGGACGGCGGCGGCCAGCCCGGCGAAGAAGGCGTGCCTGATGGCCCCCGGCAGGTGGATGTACTGGGAGGACACCAGGTCGTAGGCGCGCTCGGGCGGTGTCCACGCGATCAGGTCCTCGCGCTGCCAGCGGATGCGCGCGGCGACATCGTCGCCGGCCTTGGCGGCGTGTTCCGCCGCCCGGCCGAGCGCCACGCCGGAGATGTCCACGGCGGTGACCTGCCAGCCCCGCTCGGCCAGCCAGATGGCGTCGGCGCCCTCTCCGGCGCCGGCGTCCAGGGCCGTCCCCGGCGCGAGATCGCCGGCCTGCTCGACGAGGTGGCGGTTGGGGTTCCCGCTCCACAGCGCGTGCTTGGTGTTGTACCTGGCGTCCCAGAACTCCTCGGTAAACATCTCGGGCCCGTGGTCGTGAGCGCTCATCGCGTGTCCTCCTTAGGTTCGCTCCGCCATGATGCATGGCGGAGCGAACCTTGGCAAACGTCTTTGCCGATATGGCAAACTAGGCAGGTGACCGACGAGACAGACCAGGCGCTCGCCACCGTGGGGCCGCGGCTGCGGACCCTGCGCCAGGACCGCGGCACCAGCCTGGCCGAGGTGTCGGCCGTGACGGGCATCTCGGTCAGCACGCTGTCCCGGCTGGAGTCGGGCCAGCGCCGGGCCACCCTCGAGCTGCTGCTCCCACTCGCCCGCGCCTACCAGGTCAGCCTCGACCAGATCGTCACGGCGCCGGTGGCCGACCCCCGGGTGCGGCCCACCTCGTTCCGGCGGCACGGCATGACCTACTACCCGCTGAACCGCAGCCCCGTCGGCCTGCAGGCCTACCGGCTGGTCATTCCGGCAGGCAGCAGCAGGCGGGTGCCCGAGCCGCGCAGCCACGAGGGGTACGAATGGCTGTACGTGATCGACGGCAGGCTCCGGGTCGTGCTCGCCGAGCACGACGTGGTGCTCACCGCGGGCGAGGCAGCCGAGTTCGACACCCGGGTGCCGCACTGGTTCGGCGCCGCCGGGCCAGAGGCCGTGGAACTGCTCAGCCTGTTCGGCCCGCAGGGCGAGCGGGTGCACGTCCGCGCGGGTCCGGTGGAGCGGGACGGCGGGGAGGCACCACGGGCCCGTTCAGAAAAATCCTAAAAGGCCGCCGGCTCTGAGTAACTGCCCCACTCGGCGCGCAGCGCGCCGCAAATCTCGCCTAGCGTGGCCTCCGCGCGGGCGGCCTCGAGCATCGGCGGCACGAGGTTGGCGTCGGTCCGGGCGGCGGCCGCCATCGCGGCGAGCGCACGGCCGACGGCGGCCTGGTCGCGCGCGCCGCGGCGGCTGACCAGCTCCTTGACCTGAGCGCGCTCGACGTCGGGGCTGATCCGCAGGATCTCCAGCTCACCGCCGACGGTCCCGGTGTGACTGGTGATGCCGACGACGTGCTTCTCCCCCTTCTCGAGCTTCTGCTGGTACTCGAACGCGGCGTCGGCGATCTCGCCGGTGAACCAGCCGTTCTCGATGCCGCGCAGGATGCCGCCGGTCATCGACCCGTCGGGCGACATGTCGCGGATCTTGGCGAAGACCTGCTCCGCTTCCGCCTCGAGCCGGTCGGTCAGCGCCTCCACGTACCACGAGCCGCCGAGCGGGTCGGCGACGCTGGTCACCCCGGTCTCTTCCATGATCACCTGCTGGGTGCGCAGCGCCGTCTCCGCCGCGGCCGTGCTCGGCAGCGCGAGCACCTCGTCGAGCGCGTTGGTGTGCAGCGAGTTGGTGCCCCCCAGGACCGCGGCGAGGGCCTCGATGGCGGTGCGGACGACGTTGTTCTGCGGCTGCTGCGCGGTCAGTGACACCCCGGCGGTCTGGGTGTGGAACCTCAGCCACTGCGCCCGCGCGGTCTTCGCCCCGTAGACGTCCCGCAGCCAGCGGGCCCAGATCCGGCGGGCGGCGCGGAACTTCGCGATCTCCTCGAAGAAGTCGACGTGCGCGTCGAAGAAGAACGACAGGCCCGGCGCGAACCGGTCGACGTCCAGGCCGCGCGAGAGGCCGAGCTCGACGTAGCCGAAGCCGTCGGCGAGGGTGAAGGCGAGCTCCTGGGCGGCCGTGGCGCCGGCCTCCCTGATGTGGTAGCCGGAGACGGAGACGGGCTTGTAGCGCGGGATGTTCTGATCGCAGAACTCCATCAAGTCGCCGATCAGGCGCAGGTGCGGCTGCGGGGCGAACAGCCACTCCTTCTGCGCGGTGTACTCCTTGAAGATGTCCGTCTGCAGGGTGCCGTCGAGCTTGCCGAAGTCCTTGCCCTGGCGCTCGGCGGCGACCAGGTACATGCAGAAGACCGGGACGGCCGGGCCGCTGATCGTCATCGACGTGGTGGTCTCGTCGAGCGGGATGCCATCGAAGAGCTCCGCCATGTCCGCGGCCGAGTCGATCGCCACGCCGCAGTGGCCGACCTCGCCGATCGACCGCGGGTCGTCGGAGTCGCGGCCCATCAGCGTCGGCATGTCGAACGCCACCGACAGGCCGGCCTGGCCGGCGCCGAGCAGCATCTTGTACCGCTCGTTGGTCTGCCTGACGTTGCCGAACCCGGAGAACTGCCTGATCGTCCACGGCTTGCCCCGGTAGCCGGTGGGATACAGGCCGCGGGTGAACGGGAACTCCCCCGGCCAGCCGATCCGGTCCGGCGGCTCCTCGTCGCCTGGCGGCCCGTAAACAGGCTCGAGGTCCAGGCCGGACAGGGTGGTGAAGTCGGCGTCGCGCTTGGCCGCCCGCTCGTAGTCGCGCTGCCAGCGCTGGCGTCCGGTCTCGGTGTCTTCCGCCACTTGGGCGCCCCCAGTTCCCTCACATGGAATTAGTAGGACGTCCTACTAACTACCCGCCTTCAGTGTAACTCCAACCGAGTCGTAGTGAGCGGCGTCTATAGGGGAGGTCCTGGCGGACGGTCCTGCCACGGCGCAGCGAAGGTGTGGTAACCATTGAAGTACCCCACGAACATCCTCGGGGATGCGCCACCGTTCGATGACGGCATCAGTTACGGTGGCGCCGGCGGCGCGCTTGCCGCGACGGCTTCGATGCGCCTATCGCGGGCGACGTGGACACAGGGAGGACCGGTGGGCACGGACGCGGGCGCGGAAACCGGCCCCTACGCCACCGTCGCCTCTGGCGCCGGCACCGGCGCCCGGCGGGTCCTCGCGGAGCAGCTGTTCGCGGCCAACTACCCGAAGCTGGCCGGCTGGGTGCGGCGGCTCGTGGACGACGACGACACCGCGCACGAGATCGCTTCCGAGGCGTTCGTCAGGCTGCTGTCCAAGTGGACCAGCCCCGCCAAGCTGGACAACCCGCAGAGCTACCTGTACATGATCGCGACGAACCTGGTCAGGGACCACTGGCGCAAGCTGGAGCGGGAACGGCGCGCGATGCGCACCGTGACCAGCGGCGCGGAAAGCGAGCCGTTCTCCGACCCGGCGCAGGACGTCGACGTGCGCGAGCTGCTCCAGGGCCTGCCGGCCCGGCTGCGCGACCCGTTCCTGCTGCACTACTACGCCGGGTTCGGGGTCAAGGAGATCGCCGTGCTCCTGAAGCGGCCCGAGGGCACCATCAAGGCCGACCTGTACCATGCCAGGGCCAGGCTGAAGGAGGCACTGGCGGAGCGCGAGACCGGCCGCGGACCCCGCCAGGCGGGCCCGGGACGCGGCACCAACGGGGGGAGGGCGGCCGATGCCGGATAACGACCAGCGTGACCCCCTCGACAGCTGGCTGGACCAGCAGGCCCAGCCCCTGCCGCCGCCGCCGGGCACCTTCGAGCTGATCACCCGCCGGGCGCGCCGCCGCAAGATGCGCAAGCTCGCGGTCACCGTCGTGTCGGCCGCCGCGGTGGTCGCCGCGGCGGTCATCGCCACCCCGCCGCTGCTGTCGCTGAACGTGAAGACCACCCCGGTGGCCGGCAGCGCGGCGGGCAGCCAGTCGCACCCGGCGGCCAGCGGCGGCCCGCAGCCGAACGGCTCGGCGACCAGGTACACGCCCAAGCCGGCGACCTCGCCCGCCGTGACGGCGCCTGCCTACGGCCCGGTGCCGCCCAACTTTCAGCCGGTCTCTGTCACGTTCGTGAGCACGAGCAGCGCCTGGGTCATCGGCCAGGCCGGGACGCCGGGAACCTGCGCCAACAAGGCCAATTCATACATCTGCACGTCGATCGCGTACACCAGCGACGCGGGCAAGACCTGGCACGGCGGCCCCGCGCCCGCCACCACGGGGCCCAGCGGCGCGAAGGGCGTCGGCGGGATCAGGTTCCTCGACGGGACGAGCGGCTGGGCGTTCGGCCCCGAGCTGTGGGCCACGCACGACGCGGGGAAGACCTGGAGCCAGGTCGACACGCACGGCGCCCGCGTCACCGACCTGGAGACGGCGGGGGACCGGGCGTTCGCGCTGTGGGCCACCTGCTCCGGCGGCGCGTCGACGGGATTCGCCGCCGGCTGCACCAGCTACACGCTGATGACCACGACCGCGAGCAGCGACGACTGGACGCCGGTCGGCAGCGCGACCACCGGGCTCAGCTACGGGGGCCTCGCCACCTCGGCGGTGCTCGCGCTCACCTCAAGCACCGGGTACCTGCTGGGCCCGGACGGCACGCTGTACTCGGGCCCGCTCGACGGCGGGTGGCAGAAGGCCGGCCAGACCGGGTGCATCCCGGCTTCCGCCCAGGCCAACGGGCTGCCCTCCGGCGCCTTCCTCGCCCCGGTGAACTCGAGCGTCGTGGACGTCGCGTGCGACACGGGCGGAGCCTTCCAGGTGTCCTCGTCGCCCGACGGCGGGGCGACCTGGGTTCCGCAGCCGCTGACCGCGTGGGCGGCCGTGTCCGCGCCGTCTGACGTCACCTCGCTGACCGCCGCGCCGGGCGGGACGCTGACGGTCGCCACCGCCAGCGGGATCTACGTGCTGCCCGCGGGCGCCGCGCAGTGGCAGCAGGCGAGCGTCGCCAGCGCGCCGGACGGCGGCTTCAGCTACGTCGGGATGACCACGAACGAGCAGGGCGTGGCGCTGGCCGCCAACGCCTCACTGCACGAGATCTGGATGACCTTCGACGGCGGCAAGACCTGGGCGCCGCGCACGGCGATCACGCCGGGCAACTAGCCCGGCCAGGCCGGCCAGCTGGCTTCCCGCGCTGGTCCGCTAGTCCTCGAGGAAGTCGCCGGCCGTCAGCCGGAGCCCGCGCAGCAGCGCGAACAGGTCGGCGCGCTCGGATTCGGAGTACTCGCCCATGGCGAACTCGGCGGTCATCAGGTCGCGGGTCGCCACCCGGACCGCGTCCCTGCCGCGCTCGGTTATCTCCGCGAGCCGGCCCCGGCCGTCGTCCGGGTTCGGCCGCCGGACCACCATGCCCTGCGCCTCCAGCCGGTCGATGGTGTTGGTCACGGATGTCGGGTGCACCATGAGCCGCTCGCCCATCACGCGCAGCGGCAGCGCCCCCGCGCGACTGAATGACAGCAGCACGAGCGCCTCGTACCTGGCGAAGGTCAGCCCGTACGGCCGGAGGATCGCGTCGAGTTCGGCCAGCAGGATCTGCTGGGCGCGCATGATGGAGGTGACCGCCGCCATCGCGGACGACGGCCCGAACCGGTGTTCCCAGATCCGCGCGGCGCGGTCGATGGGGTCGAAGGGCAGGCCAAGCGCTTTCCGCACAGGGCACACATTACGCACCCAGCACGCTGGCCAGTACCTCTTCAGCCGCCTCATGCGGCGCGCAGCTGCCGTCCGCGACCCGCGCCGCCAGCTCGTCGGGCACCCGCAGCTTCTCGCGGACCGCGCCGAACGCCAGCGCGGTCACCTCGTCCCGCGCCCTGGCCAGCCGCCGCCGCTCCCGCTCGCCGCTCTCTGCCAGCCACGCCCAGTGCCTGTCGAGCTGCCTGACCAGCTCATCGGTCCCCTCGCCGGCCGTGGCGACCGTGGTCACGATCGGCGGTTTCCAGTCGGCGGTAGCCAGCGCGACCATGGCGCGCAGGTCGCGCACCGTCGCCTGGGTGTCCGGCCGGTCCGCCTTGTTGACCACGAGCAGGTCGGCGACCTCGAGCACGCCGGCCTTCGCCGCCTGCACAGAATCGCCCATGCCCGGCACCACGAGCACGACCGTCGTGTCCGCGGCCGACGCGACCTCCACCTCGGCCTGGCCCACGCCCACGGTCTCCACGAAGATCACCTGGTAGCCGGCCGCGTCGAGGACCCGCACCGCCTGCGGCGTCGCGGCGGCGAGGCCGCCGAGCTGGCCGCGGCTGCCCATCGACCTGATGAACACCCCGGAATCGGTCGCGTGCTCCTGCATCCGCACCCGGTCGCCGAGCAGCGCGCCGCCGGTGAACGGCGAGGTGGGGTCCACCGCGAGCACCGCCGTCCTCAGCTCCCGGTCGCGGAACGCCCTGACCAGCGCGCTGGTGACGGTGGACTTGCCGGCTCCCGGCGCGCCGGTCAGCCCGATGATGCGCGCGCCGGCCGGCGGCTTCAGGTCCTTGATTACCGAACGGGCCCGGGGGTCCCCGTCCTCCACCATCGAAAGCACCCGGCCCAGGGCACGCGCGTCTCCGGCGTTGACCCGGTCGGCGAGGCTCTCTGTGTCCAGCGCTGTCACGGGACCCTTGTCACGGGACCCGGAGCAGCAGGGCCGAGCCCTGGCCGCCGCCGCCGCACAGGCCCGCGGCGCCGAGCCCGCCGCCGCGGCGGCGCAGCTCGTAGGCGAGGGTGAGCGCGATCCGCGCCCCGGAGGCGCCGAGCGGGTGGCCGAGCGCGATCGCGCCGCCGTTGACGTTGACGATCTCGGGACCGACGCCGAGCTCGCGCATGGACTCGATGCCGACCGCGGCGAACGCCTCGTTGATCTCGATCAGGTCCAGGTCCCCGACCGCACGGCCGGCCTTCGCGAGCGCCTTCTTGATCGCGTTCGCGGGCTGCGACTGCAGCGAGTTGTCCGGGCCTGCCACCGTGCCGAACGCGCCGACCTCGGCGAGCACCTCGGCGCCGAGCCGGTCCGCCGCCTCCCTGGACGCGACGACGAGCGCGGCGGCGCCGTCGGAGATCTGCGAGGAGGAGCCGGCGGTGATCGTGCCGTCCGCGCCGAACGCGGGACGCAGCCTGGACAGCGACTCGGCGGTCGTGTCCCCGCGGATCCCCTCATCCTGGTCGAAGGCGGCTCCGCCGCTTCTTGCTGTTATCTCGACCGGGACGATCTCCTCGGCGAGGATGCCGTCCTTCGTGGCCCGCGCGGCGCGCTGCTGGGAGCGGGCGGCGAACTCGTCCTGCTCTTCCCTCGTGATGCCGAGCCCCTTGTTATGCCGTTCGGTGGACTCGCCCATCGACAGCCCGTCGAACGCGTCGGTCAGCCCGTCCAGGGCCATCGAGTCGAACATCTCGACCGGGCCGAACTTGTAGCCCTTGCGGGAGTTCTTCAGCAGGTGCGGGGCGTTGGTCATGGACTCCATGCCGCCCGCGACGATGATGTCGAACTCGCCGAGCCTGATGAGGTCCGCCGCCTGGGCGATGGCGTCGAGGCCGGACAGGCAGACCTTGTTCACCGTGGTGGCCGGGGTGGTCATCGGGATGCCCGCCTTGACGGCGGCCTGCCGCGAGGTGATCTGCCCGGCCCCGGCCTGCAGGACGTGGCCCATGATCACGTACTCGACCTGCGCGGGATCCGCGTTCGCCCGGCCGAGCGCGCCCGCAATGGCGAAGCCGCCGAGTTCGGCGGCGGAAAAGCCCGCGAGCGAACCGAGCAGGCGGCCGATCGCCGTACGCGCTCCGCCGATGATTACTGGGTCGCCCATTGCGCCGGCCTCCTGAGTTTTACGTCCGTGCCTATTTTTTAAGATACCCATCATGCTGCTGCGGATCGATCACGTGGGAATCGCCTGCCGGTCGCTTGACGCGGCCGTCGAGCGGTACACGTCCGTTTTCGGGCTCACCGTGGTGAGCCAGGAGGTCAACGCCGAGCAGGGCGTGCGCGAGGCGATGCTGGCCACCGACGGCGAATCGTCTTATGTGCAACTGCTCGAGCCGCTCGGCGACGACACCCCGGTCGGCCGGTTCCTGGCCCGCCGCGGGGAGGGAATGCACCACGTCGGATACGCGGTGCCCGACGTGGTCGCGGCGCTGGAGACGTTCGGCGGCCGCGGGGTGCGGCTGATCGACAAGCGGCCGCGGCACGGCTCGATGGGCGCCTCGATCGCGTTCCTGCACCCGTCCGATCTCGGCGGTGTCTTGACGGAACTCGTGCAGCCTCGTGCGGGGCGTGAGACATTATGTCCGGGATAGGGGGCACTGCTCCGAGCGGTCGCCGCGGCCTTTAGACTGCCTATCGGGCATGGACTTGAGCCACCGCCGGGAATGGGCACACGGAGAACCGTGAAGCGCCTACAGACCCGGTGAAGGCGGAGTAATGTGCCTGTCACTGGGCGAGAAACTCGCCGGAGTCCGCGTTGCGGCGCCATAAGTCCTCCCGGGCAATCCGTCTCGGGCTAGAGGGTTGGGGGTGCGGTTTCGCTGGCGGTCGGCGATGACCCGGCCGCTGACCCCGCGAGCTGTCCCCCCGTCTAAACCAGGATCCAGGATTAGGCCACATGCAATCGGATATTGACGCTCAACTGACCAGCTTCTTTGAAGAGACTCCACCACGCGACTTCGCCAAGGTTATGCGCGGGTACGATCCGCACCAGGTCGACGAACACATCCGGCAGCTCGCCACCGAAGTCCGTCGCCACCAGGAAGACGCGCTGGCCGCGCGGCGCGATCTGAATGACGCCCACCGGCAGATTCAAGAGCAGGAACGGCCCACCTACTCCGGACTTGGCGCCCGCATCGAGCAATTGCTGCGGCTCGCCGAGGAGCAGGCCACCGAGCTCGTGCAGGCCGCCAGGTCGGAGGCCAACGAGATCAAGGCGGCCGCGAAGGTTGATGGCGCGGAGCTGCGGGCAGCCGCCGAGAACGAGGCCGCCGAGTTGCGCGCCAACGCCAAGCGCGAGACCGACGAGGTGCGCGGCGCGGCGGAGCGCGAGGCGGACTCGATCAGGACGGCTTCGCGGCGCGAGTCGGACGAGCTGACCTCGACCACCGAGCGCGAGGTTGCCAAGCTGCGCGCCACGGCCGACCACGAGGTCGCCGAGAAGCGCGCCGCGACCGAGCGGGACATCGCCAAGCTGCGCACCACGACCGAGCGCGAGGTTGCTCAGCTCAAGGCGGCGGCCAAGCGGGAGCGCGACGAAATCCTCACCACGTCCAAGCGCCAGGCCGACGAGATGCGGTCGCAGGCGCAGCGGATCCTCGAGGAGAGCGAAGCGCAGCGGGCGCAGGCCGAGGCGGAGTTCGAGATCCAGCTCGCGGCCCGCCGCGAGGAGGCCGAGCGCCAGGAGGCCGAGCGCCTCGCCGCGGCGCAGACCGCGACCCAGAAGCTGGTCTCTGAGGCGGAGCAGCGCGCTTCCACCGCCGAGCAGCGGGCCGCCAAGGCGTCCGCGCAGGCCGACCAGACCCGGCGCGACGCCGACCAGCACGCACGCCAGCTGGTCAGCAACGCCAAGAAGAACGCCGACCAGATCGTGTCGCAGGCCAAGTCCCAGGCCGAGTCCCTGATGACCGAGGCCAGGACAGAGGCCGAGCGCCGCCGGGTCACCGCCCAGCGCGAGGTCGACGAGCTGACCAGGCAGAAGGACAACATCGCCAGCCACCTGGCGCAGGTCCGCCAGCTGCTCGGCGGCCAGCTCGGCGCCGTGCCGAACGTCCCGAACATGGACCCGTCCGTCGGGGCGCCGCAGGCCAAGCCGGCCATCGCGGAAAGCGCGCCCGCGCCCAAGCCCGCCCCGGCGGGCAACCCCGCGCCTGCCGCCGCGGCCGCTCCGGCCGCAGCCCGGCCGGCCGGGAACGGCACGGCGACCGCTCAGGCGCCTCGCCCGCAGGCCCCCAACGGCGCGCCAGCGCCGACGGCCGCGGCGCCGGCCCAGAAGGCCGGCAAGCCGGAGAACGACGAAGACTGGTGGACCGAGTAACGCGTATCGGCTAACCGCGTGTGTGCCCCGGCCCTCTCGGGCCGGGGCACACGTGTTCCCGGCCCCGGAGGCGCGGCTCACAGCCGCGCCGACGGCCCCGGTCCCAAGCCAGGACGGCTCTCCCCCGTAACACAAGTTCACTGGCTTATCGCAACCGGCGGGTCGTGGATTGGTCAGGCGGTGCTCGTCTGGCCGCCGTCGATGGCCAGCACCTGGCCGGTCATGAACGACGAGGCGTCGCTCGCCAGGAAGACGGCCGGGCCGGCCATCTCTTCCGGCCTGCCCCACCGGCCCATGGGCACGGTCGCGATCGTCGCCTGGCCGCCGTCCGGGGTGTCCCACAGCGTGCGGTTGAGGTCGGTCGCGGTCCAGCCGGGACAGAGCGCGTTCACCCGGACGCCGGTCCGGCCCCACTCACTGGCCAGCGTCTTGGTCAGCGAGACCACGGCGGCCTTGGCGGCGCCGTACGGGGCGAGGAACGGCGCGGCGGCCAGGCCCGCCACCGAGGCGACATTGATCACCGAGCCGGTCCCGCGGGCCGTCATGTGCCCTCCGGCCGCCTGGCAGATCCACATCGTGGCGTCGAGGTTGAGCCGCAGCACCTTCTCCCAGCCGGACAGCCGCATGTCGAGGAACGGCACCACGAAGTTCGAGCCGCCCGCGTTGTTAACCGCGATGTCGAGGTGGCCGAGCCGGCCGATCGCCGTTGCCACCACGTCGGCGGCGGCCTGCTGGCTGGTCAGGTCGGCCGGGATCTCCACGGCCTCGCGGCCGAAGTCCCTGATCCCCTTGGCCGTCGCGGCGAGCCCGTCCGCGCCCCGCGCGGTGATCGCCACGTCGGCGCCCGCCTCGGCGAACGCCACCGCGATGACCGCGCCGATGCCCCGCGAGGCCCCGGTCACCAGCGCCTTCTTGCCTGCCAGGCTGAACCGCTCGAGCGTCACGTCGCGTCCTCCCATTCGGTAGGCAGCGTGCCGCCGTGGAGCGCCGCCGGGTTGACCGTGCGGACGATCTCGTCGAGCACGATGCGGACGTAGTTCTCGCCCACCCACAGGTGCTTGGCGCCGTCCACGCCGGTCACGGTCGCCTTCGGCACTCGCGCGAACCGCTGCCGCGCCTCCTCGGGCCGCAGGTAATCGTCCAGCTCAGGCACCATGGCGATCACCGGCTTGCCGGACGCGGCCCAGGCGTCCAGGTCCTCGTCGGTGGTGCGGTGCAGCGGCGGCGACAGCAGGATCGCGCCCTCGACCTGCGGCAGCCCGCCCCATTTCAGCGTCAGCTCGGTGCCGAACGACCAGCCGAGCAGGTAGATGTGCGGCAACCCGGCGGTGACGGCGTACTGGACGGCGGCCTCGACGTCGTGCTTTTCCGTCTCGCCGCCGCCGAACTCGCCCTCGCTCTTGCCGTGCTCTGACTCGGTGCCCCTGGTGTTGAAGCGCAGCACGGCCAGGTCCGCCAGCGCGGGCAGCCGGTAGGACACCTTGCGGATGATGTGGCTGTCCATCATCCCGCCGTGCGTCGGCAGCGGGTGCAGGCAGACCAGCGTGGCGACGGGGTCGCGGTCCGCCGGCAGCGCCAGCTCGCCGACGAGGTTCAGCCCGTCCGCCGTCGTGAGGGTGATCGGCGTCCGCCTGGCGGGCAGGATCGTCGCAGCCCTGATCTGAGTCACGGTTTCCTCTCCGGGTCACAAGTCAGCCGGGACGGCGCTGCAGCCTGCGCTGCCAGCACACGGTGTGCCAGTGCCGTCTCGACGCGACGCCGGCGTGGTTCGGCCAGACCACGACGTGCGCCGTACCAGGGTAGATCTCCTGGTCGCAGCCGGGGCAGCGGTACGCCTTCGTGGCTGCCGCGCCGGGCACCGGGCGGACCACCCACTCGTCGTCCGGCCACTCTTCGATCCGCTCAGGCCCGAGCGGCGCGGCCGGGGCGGCGGGCCGGGGACGCCGGGTCTTGCGCGGACTCACGGGCATCAAGCCTATCCGTGTACTGACGCCATGCGATTGGCACTACAGTGCGTTCCGTGCGGCTGGTAATCGCTCGGTGCAGCGTCGACTACGGCGGCAGGCTCACCGCTCATCTCCCCGAAGCCCTGCGGCTCCTCATCGTCAAGGCCGACGGGTCTGTCCTCGTGCATTCGGACGGCGGCTCCTACAAGCCGCTGAACTGGATGTCACCGCCGTGCCGGCTGACCGAGGAGCCGGGCAAGTGGACGGTTATGAACAAGGCCGGCGAGACGCTGACGATCACCCTCTTCGAGACGCTCAGCGACACGTCGGTGGATCTCGGCGTGGACCCCGGCCTGGTCAAGGACGGCGTGGAGGCGCACCTGCAGGAACTGCTCGCCGAGCAGCTGCACCTGCTCGGCGACGGCTGGCGGCTGATCCGCCGCGAGTACCCGACCCCCATCGGGCCCGTCGACATCATGTGCCGCGACTCCGACGGCACGCACGTCGCGATCGAGATCAAGCGCCGCGGCGAAATCGACGGCGTCGAGCAGCTGACGCGGTACCTGGACCTGCTCAACAGGGACCCGCTGCTCGCACCGGTGCACGGCATCTTCGCCGCGCAGGAGATCAAGCCGCAGGCCCGCGTCCTCGCCGCCGACCGCGGCATCCGCTGCGTCACGCTGAACTACGACACGATGCGCGGCATCGAGCCGGAAAACACGCTGTTCTGAGCCGCCGCCGGGCAGCTTCCCGGGGATGAATGTGACATCGAGCCGGTTATAGGCGGCTGAATGTCACATTCATCCGGTCGCGAAGGGGACGGGGGTGGGGTCGCGAAGGGGACGGCGGGCGTCGTCAGTCGTGGAGGGCGGCGGAGACCCGGCGGTGGGCTGCCCAGATTTCTTCCGGGAGGCCGGGGAACTGGGCCAGGTGCCGCTCGCGGAAGCCCATTTCCTGCTGCCAGCGGGCGGTGTCGATGGTCAGCAGCGTGTCCAGGTCGGCCGGGTCGATCTCGAGGCCGTCCAGGTTCAGCTCGTCCTTGGCGGGCAGGATGCCGACCGGGCTCTCGACGCCGACCACCTCGCCGTTCTTGAGCTGCATCAGCCACAGCAGGGCGCGCAGGTTCTCGCGGTAGCCGGGCCACAGGAAGTGACCGTCTTCCGGGTCGCGCTGGAACCAGTTGACGTGCGCGAAGATCGGCCGCTCGGTGGTCCTGTTGATGACCTCCAGCCAGTGCGCCGCGTACGGGCCCTCCGGGTAGGACATGAACGGGCGCATCGACATCGGGTCGTAGCGGAGCTGGCCTTCCACGCCCTCCGCGGCGGCGGTGGCCTCCGCGCCCAGCGTCAGGCCGTCGTAGACGCCCTCGGCCACGTCGGTGATCGCGCGGATCAGCGGCTCCCGGTCCCTGGTGCGGCCGCCGAAGATGATGGCGTCGATCGGCACGCCCCGCGGGTCGGCGTCGTCGGGGGCCGCGTTCGGCACGTTGGCCAGGGTGGTGGTGAACCGGCTGTTCGGGTGGGCCCACGGCTCATCCGCCTCCGCGTCGGTGCGGTCCGCGATCGCGTTGCCCTTCCAGTCCAGCCAGCCGTCCAGGTCCGCGGGCGGGTTCTTGGTGCGGCCCTCCCACCAGA